>Ga0302319_10005634_pt1 | contig 25092 bp, 28 predicted proteins | sample Bog_T0_2_FD_203319 | JGI IMG/M metagenome (GOLD analysis project Ga0302319, IMG submission 203319) | Peat permafrost microbial communities from Stordalen Mire near Abisko, Sweden - Bog_T0_2 | ecosystem: Environmental > Terrestrial > Soil > Wetlands > Peat | place: Sweden: Abisko, Stordalen Mire...
CCGCCGTCGGCCCTTCCCAAACTTCCGTAACCATTGGTTATCGCCGTGCCCAACATACAATCATAGGGCACCTGTCTCTCAACGGCGGATCATCGTCAAAGGGGCTATCCGTGGGCGGTGATTGCTTCATCGCCAGGCCGGCGGGCTGGCAAGGTTGACAAAATTCGTCAAGCAGCAAGGGACGCGCCATCTTCGAATCACGTTCCCTGCCTGAGAAGATTGATCGGCATCGCACATCGGGCTGAAAGTAAAGCGGTTCCGGCATCCAGACCGAAGTACGGCGTCTGCTCCAGTTGGCGGTCGGCATGCTACTACTCTTAATGCCTCCCTTTGACAACTGGAGCATGGGGGGGGGCGGTTACAGATGTTTTGCAGCTTTGGAAACGAGACTTGGGGAAGTAAAGAAAGCGGTCGATGCGGAAGCAAAAGGGTTTCTCACTCATTGAGTTGCTGATCGTAGTAGCCATCATTCTGATCATTGCGGCTATTGCTATCCCGAATTTCATGCGCGCCCGCATGGCGGCCAACGACTCTTCCGCAGCCGCCTCCGTCCGCAGCATCAACACGGCGGAAGTTGCTTATTTTGGCGCCTACCCCACGCTCGGTTATCCGGCGGCTATGACCACTCTGGGTGGCGCGGCCCCTTGTGCTCCAGGCATTGCCACAGCTTGCCTCATCGATAATTTCCTGGCCACCAACGGCGGCGGAAACGGCAAAAGCGGTTACAACCTCACCGCAGTCGGCTCGCCTAGCGCCGGCAGCCTCGTCAACGACCAATTCTATTCAACCGGCACACCTTTCGGCAGTCTTACCGGAACTCGCGCCTACTGCTCGGTGGAAGACGCGGTGCTGCGCCTCCAGCCTGCCGGTACCATCACGCTGGTCGCCAATCGCGCAGCTTGCCAGATCCTTAATCCCATGAACTGAGTTATCGGCGTGTTTCACATTTACTATTGCAGCGGACCTAATCCTGATGACCGACGTAACCCCTCTGAGCTAGTTTCAAGCGGCCCGGTTTGCTTATAATTTCCTTGGAGCATCCATTAAAATTTCCCAACCGACTGGACCAATGAACGCAATCGAAATCCTGGGCTTGGAAAAGAGCTATCTGATTGGCTTTTGGGTCAAACGGCCCAAACGCGCTTTGCATCCTCTTCATCTCACGGTCGAAGACGGCGAGATCTTCGGCTTCCTCGGTCCCAACGGCGCCGGCAAAACAACAACCCTGAAGCTGCTCATGGGTTTGGTATTCCCCACCGCCGGATCCGCACGCATCCTGGGCCGGGAGTGGACAGACCCTGAAGTAAAGGCTCAAATCGGCTTTCTTCCCGAGCAACCCTATTTCTACGACCATCTGACGGCTCACGAACTTCTGAATTACTACGCCCAGCTCTCCGGCGTCCCCGGCAAGGAGCGCTCACGACGCGTGGAGGCGATGCTGCAACGCGTCGGTCTGCCCGACGTCAAGGGCGTGCAATTGCGGAAGTTCTCGAAAGGAATGCTGCAGCGCGTTGGCATCGCGCAGGCCATTCTGCATGATCCCAAGGTTGTGTTCTTCGACGAGCCTATGTCCGGGCTCGACCCCATGGGCCGGCGCGAGGTGCGCGACCTGATGGAGCAACTCAAGCACGAAGGCAAGACAGTGTTTTTCTCGACCCACATTCTTTCCGACGCCGAGGCCCTCTGCGATCGCGTCGCCATTATTCACAAAGGCGAACTCCGCGGCATCGGCGCGGTCGAGGATTTGACCTCCAGCGTTCAAGGCAAGGTGGAGGTGATCTGGAAAGGTACCCAGGTACCCGCCTCGCTCAAGGCGCTGGGCGCGGAGTGCCACGTCACCGGCGACACGGTCCGCGCAATCATCAATGAGAACCAGCAGGACGCGGCCATCGACGCCCTCCGCCGTGAGCGCCTGCGTTTGATTGCGATCATTCCCGTTCGCACTTCGCTCGAGGCTTATTTTGTCGAGAAACTTCAGCATGCCGAGACCACGGCTGGTAGAACCGCATGAGGAGGATGGCATGAAAGCGCGCGTCGTGCACATTGCGTCCAATACTTTTCGCGAAGCGGTGCGAGACCGCGTGCTCTACAACCTCATCGCTTTCGCCGTTTTGCTGTCTGGAGCGGCCATCCTGGTGGGCCAGATCTCGATCGACATCGAAAAACTGGTCGTCATCAATCTCGGGCTCACGGCTGTCTCCCTGTTTGGCATCGTGATCGCCATTTTTATCGGCATCGGTCTGGTCTCCAAAGAGATCGAAAAGCGCACACTTTATACCGTCCTCTCGCGCCCGGTGCGGCGGTGGGAGTTCATTGTCGGCAAGTTCTTTGGCCTGGCCGGCACCCTGGTCGTCAATACCTTCTTCATGGCGATCGGCGTGTTCGCGGCGTTGTTCTACGTTTCCCACAAATTTGTCCGGGCGGACGCGCTGATTCTGGTCGCTTTGTATTTCATTGTTCTCGAATTCTTGATCATTTGCTCGCTGGCGCTGCTGTTCTCCTCGTTTTCTTCGCCCTTGCTTTCCGCCGTCTTTGCCTTCTCACTATTTGTGATCGGAAGCTTCGCCGAAGATCTGCGCGGCTTTGCCGGCATGACCCATGGATTCACCCGCTGGCTGGTTACGGGAGCGGCCTATCTGGTGCCCAACTTTTCCGCCTTCAACGTAATCGGTTCGATTGCTCATGAACAGCCGGTGGCGGCGCAGCTCATCTGGCACAACACTCTCTACGCGCTGTTTTACGCCACCATGGCTCTGAGCGGGGCGGTGCTGATCTTCGAACACCGGAACCTGAAATGAAGCAGAGCCGGAAGACGTCGATTGTTGCCGCCGCATGTGTGGTCTTTTCACTCGCGGCCAGTGCCGTAACGCTGCACAGCACCGACCAGCTTCGCCCGCAAGCCACCCTCGAAGAGGTCTTGTACGTCAGCTCGCCCAAGTTCCTGAAGCGCGCCAGCCTTGGTTATGACGGCCTTCTCGCCGATATCTATTGGACTCGCGCGGTCCAATATTTCGGCTACAGACGCTCCCAGGGCGCGCACAGCTATAACCTGCTGTTTCCCTTGCTGGAGATTACAACTCACCTCGATCCGCATCTGGTGGTGGCGTATGAGTTCGGCGCCAGCTTTCTTGCTCCTGCGCCTCCGAACGGAGCCGGCCAGCCCGAGCGTGCGGTTCAGTTGATGGAGTATGGCATTCAGAACAATCCCGACAACTGGAGGCTCTACTACGACCTGGGCTTTGTTTATTACATGAATCTGCAGGATTACAGGAAGGCCGCCGACGCCTTCGCACGGGGAGCGCGGGTTCCGGATGCGCATCCGTTCTTGCAGGTGCTGGCGGCGCAGATGGCAGAACATGCTGGAGATTTTGACACCCGCCGCATGCTGTGGACCGCAACTTATCAGAACAGCCGGGACAAACTGATTCGCCAGAACGCAGTCGAACATCTGCGGGCCCTGCGCGTCGACGAAGATGTCACGCATCTGCAGGAAGCCATGACCCGCTTTGGACAACGCACCGGACGCCTGCCGGTGAGCATGTCAGAACTTGTAGCCGCAGAGCGGTTCCCGGGAATTCCGGTCGATCCCGACGGGCATCCCTACAAGCTGACGCCCGAAGGCCGCATCGAAGTGCGCGTACCGGATGACTTCCCGTTTTCCACCAAAGGGCTGCCTCCGGGATACCAACCAGTGCCTAAGTTCCACAGCCAGAACCCATAGCCTCGTCCTCGCTTTCATCGCTTATGATGCGGACATGGATGGCAGTAACAGTTCCGCTTCCGCGTCGCCTCGAATCAGCTTGTCGGGCTCAGCGCTGCGTTGGTGGAGAGGCTTGGCCGCGCGGGAAGGGCGTGTCTCGGCCACTCGCCGACTGCTGAATGTACTGGTGGAGTTTGTTCGCGACTCCACTCCGGAACGCCGTCGCCAGCGCTATGGCGATGCGGATTACGATTGGGATCATCGCGTTAACACGACGAGCGCGGCGGTAGGCTGGCGCGACCGACTGCTGGGAGTTTTCCACTCGCCGTACCAACCGACGGAGTCAGTTCTATTCCACGAAATGATTCGAGCTCTTGGTGAGCACGCTCGCATCGACTTTTCCGAGTTCGTCTTTGTCGATCTCGGCTCAGGTAAGGGGCGAACGTTGCTGATGGCTTCCGATTGTCCCTTTCGCCGCATCGTGGGGGTGGAACTGTTGCCGACGCTGCACGAAACCGCAAAGCAGAACCTAAGCGGTTATCACAGCGAATCGCAGAAGTGCTTCGCGATCGAATCGATCTGCGGGGATGCGACTGAGTTCCCTTTTCCTGACGAGCCGACCGTGCTCTTTCTCTTCAATCCGTTTCCGGAGTCTGGGATGCGGAGCATGATCGCCAATCTGGAGCAGAGTCTGCGAGCGCATCCGCGTGCGGTGTATGTGCTGTATCACAATCCGCTGCTGGAGCACGTGCTGGGAGAGAGCGCGCTGTTGAAAAAGATTGGCGGGACGCATCAGTATGCGGTGTACGCTTCAGGGTGAGGTCGGGACCGAAACATTACAGATCGAACGCGTAACATCCCTGGAAACAATGCCTTACGGGGCTCGCGACAGAGGAGATCCGGCTAAAATCTGATTTCTAAAGGACTTAACGGCAAAATCTTTACTTTCACGGAGTTGCCGCTTGATTCCCCCACCAAAGGCGACAAAGAGCAGCCCATTACCTCGCACTGAGCGACCGGCGAGGCAGTTCTTTGAGGAGTTCGAAGCCCGGCATGAGCTACGTCGTTAGAGTCACTTCGCGTGAGGTGCTGCATCCTGTCCTATTTGCAGCCGTCCGCTATCAAACTTGCGAAGTAGTCTTCTACGTTGTCAACGACGTCATATGTAAACACGTGGAGTCCGCCCTGGACGTATCGTATCTGGTCGTAGAAGAATGACTCGTTAAAGCCGAATGGCTGAACCGTCTGCGCGGTGATTCCAAACTGACCAATTATCCTCTGCGGATTCGTGAGAGCCATCAGCTTGATCTCGCAAACAACCCAGTGCCCGTATAGATCATCGTCGCTCTCCCTCAGCAGAACTAGGTTTGCACTTCGGCCAGCATTAAGTCCTATCCAGCCGCCTCCAACGATCACGCCGCCGCGTATCCTGATTCCCGTCCGGCTTGGCGCGAAGAAGTTGACCTGGATTGTCTTGGCTGTCGGCAGGTGGTAGTAGGTCATTCCGTATTCCTCGCCTACTTCAATCTTGCCAAGCTGAAACTCTCGATTGAATTGCTCGACTGCGGGCCGAAGGCGTTCAAGTAGTGCCTTGCAGGAATGGCTGTAAAGCAGACGCTGCCTTTCTGTCTCCCTTGCTTTCCGAGCCGACTCTAGATTCTGCTTCTCCTGCTCTTGGTGCTTCGCTAAGGCCGACGAGATTGCCTCGACTATTGCTGGATGGCGGGTAGCGGCCGGCTCCATTGCAGGGTCACTCAGTATCTTTAGCACCTCGGCCCACTCAGGACGATCTTGGGGACGCTTCGCGACCATACGAGAAATCAGCTGAACGACTGGCAGAGGGCAGTCGATGCGCTTACTTCTTACGTCCGGGCATGCCTAGTACAAATGCGCCTTCTCCCAGTCGAGCGTGTTGCCCTGATCTTTGACCCTCGGTAACAGAGGGTGCTTCGTCGTCAGGATTTCGAAAAACACGATGCCAACCGCGTATACGTCCAGTTTGTGCGTGTTTTTGTCGCCCGCCCAGCCCTCTGGCGCCATATACGCCACGTGCTGACCGCCCTTGAAGGTGTGTAGACGCGTACTTTCATCAACAAACTTCGAAATCCCAAAGTCGCTTATCTTGAGTATTTTGCCTTCGATGAGGATGTTATCTGGCTTGATGTCTCGGTGAATCAACTTCTCGTTTATGGCACGCACTCCCTGCGCAATGTCGATCATCATCTCAAGAGCTCTCGCCAGTGGGGCCTGCGTGCTTGCCTTTCCTTGCGCGCGCAGTAACTGCATCAGAGTCCCGCCTGTGACGTATTCCATGCACACATACGGCCCCAGGTCTGGGTTCGAGCCCTCGTCTACGTGCAGCACTCGCACGACATTTGGATGATTGATCTGTTGGGCTGCTTTGATCTCGTTAAGCAGGGCTCTTCTTGAAGTGTCGTCCGATAGTTGACCCACGGGAAGCACCTTTACGGCGATCACAGCACCGGATGACTCTCCATAAGCCCGATACACCTCGCCAAAAGCACCGCGCCCTAGGAAGTCGCTGATAAACGTACGTCTCGTCTTGAGGACCTATAATTCGTTGCCCGATCAGGACGGAGGGCATACGTGTCTCCTCGACCGATTAGGATTGTATAGCCACTGGGTGAGAAGAGCAGATTCCTCGCTGGCTCTCGCCGGTTTCGCCGGCTCTGAGGCGGCTCGGAATGACAAGGTTATTTTTTAGGAGCACTTTACGCAGCGCTAAAGCTCTGCGCCACCCAAATCGCTCTTATGGTATGCCTGAAGGCATACCCTGATACGAATCCTGCCTGTGAATCCCGCTCGCCACGAACCGCCGGAGCCGGGGCGTAAAATCAGAGTGATGATCAAAGCGAGGAGCATACTTCCCGCAGCTGTTTTCATGGCCGCAGTCGCTTTCGCGGCAACAACTGTCGCCGCGGCGGAGGATGTCCACGCCATCGCCCAGGCGGTGGATGAGCATTACAACCACTTGCACAGTTTGCAGGCGGAGTTTACCGAGACTTATCGCGGGTCGGGGATGGAGCGGACGGAATCTGGGACGCTGTGGCTGGCGAAGAGTGGCCTGAAAAAACCTGGCAAGATGCGGTGGGAATACCGTTCTCCCAGGGAGAAGCTCTTTGTGAGCGATGGGACGAGTGCGTGGTTTTACGTTCCGGGCGACCGGCAAGTGCGGAAAACCGATGCGCGCAAGCTGGACGACGTGAGGTCTCCGCTGGCGTTGTTGCTGGGGCGAACCAAGCTGGAGAAGGAATTGCAGGGGCTGTCGCTGGCTCCCGACGTTGAGCCGGTGGCTGCCGGGGACGTTGTGTTGCGAGGCGTGCCGCAGGCGCTGGCCGACCGGGTGAGCGAGATCCTTTTGGAAGTGACCCCCGAGCACAGGATTGCTCGGATTGTGATCGACGAAGTGGATGGGTCGGCCACCGAATACCGGTTCAGCGACCCGAAAGAGAATATAGCGATTCCGGAGAGTCAGTTCCAGTTCAGTCCTCCGGCGGGAACGGAGACGATTGAGGGCGGGCTGGAACCTTAAGGTCTCTCTGTGACAGGCGGCTGCATCGTATTGATGGATATAGGCTTGCTGCGCGGCCTGCGGAGGCGGAAGCTTCCCCAACCATGGTGAGTCCGGTTACTTGCGATACTAGAAACATAGGCCGATCTCGTGATCTGGGCTCGGGATCAAGAGCGGGAATGTTAGACTGAGCGATAGAGTAGCGCGCCGGGCAGAAAGCCGAAAAGAACAGACAAATGGCGGAATTCGTCATAAAAGTCGCGGACGAGCGGGGCCGAACGCTGGAGCAGGTGGAGCAGGGATACTCGGTGGCGGAGGTGCGCGACCGCTTCGCCTCGCAGGGCTACCTAGTCTACTGGGTCAAGCCCCAGGGACTGCTCTCCGGCGGGCTTTCGATGCGCCGCGGGCGCAAGCTGAAGCAGAGTTCGTTCCTGGTGTTCAACCAGCAATTCCTGACGCTGATCAAGGCGGGGCTGCCGATTCTGAACTCGCTGGATTTGCTGATCAAACGGCAACGAGATGCGAACCTGCGCCAGGTGCTGGAGAACGTGCGGGAGCGGGTAAAAGGCGGAGAGTTGCTGTCCGACGCCTTTGCCGCGCATAGCATAGTTCCGAAGATCTACACCACCACGCTGATGGCGGGAGAAAAGAGCGGAAACATCGACGAGGTGCTTACCCGTTACATCAACTTTCAGCGCCTGGCGATGAGCTTCCGCAAGAAGCTGTTTGTGTCGCTAATCTATCCCACGCTGCTGGTCACCGTGGTGACGATTATGGTGATGTTTTTGTTCACCTATGTGGTGCCGAAATTCGCCGATCTGTTTAATAGTCTGGACGCGAAACTGCCGGCCATTACGCTGTTCATGCTGGCGGTGGGGACGTATGCGCAGAAGTATTTTCCGTTTATCGCCGTGGGGCTGGCGCTGGCGGTTTTTGTGTTTTGGCAGTGGCGGAAGACAGACCGGGGCGGCGACCAGATTGACCGGTTCATCCTGAGCCTGCCGTTGCTGGGTGACATCCGGTTGAAGCACCAGGTAGCAACTTTTTCGCGGATGCTGGCTACGCTGCTGCAGGGCGGGCTGCCGCTGGTGCCGTCGATGGAAACCGCAGGCACTTCGATGACCAGCCGTCGCATTCTGAAAGGCGTGATGCGGGCGAGCGTGAGAGTTCGGGAAGGGCAAGGGCTGGCCAGCAGTCTGGAGGAACAGAATATCTTTCCCGACCTGGCCGTGGAAATGCTGGAAGTTGGCGAGTCTACCGGGGCTTTGCCGGCGATGCTGAATTCGGTGGCGGAGTTTTACGAGGAAGATGTGCAGACGGCGTTGAATGCTTCCATGGCGCTGATCGAGCCGCTGATTCTGATGGTGATGGCGGTTTTCGTGGGCGGAGTGTTGATCTCGTTATATTTGCCGATCTTCACTCTGGGAGTGCATTAATGCAATTTTGTAATTTGGGAATTTTGTAATTGGGTAATTTAAACCCGGCGGATCGATGCCGGTTCTTAAATTACAAAATTACTAAATTGCCAAATGTTTTTGGGGATTGAGAATGGCGATGGCGGAAAAGAAATCACTTTTCGTACACGGCGAGAATGGCGGGCAGGTGGTGACGACGGGAAATCCCATCACCGACCTGGAACGCGCGCAGGACGTGGCGCGGCGCTATCGCTGCGAATTTGTAGACCTCACCGACTTCCAGCTGCATCATGAGCTGTTCAAGAAGTTCTCGCCTGAACTGATGTTCCGCTACAACTTCGTGCCGCTGGAAGAGACGGCGGACGGCAAGCTGGCCATCGCGATCGCCGATCCCAGCCAGCTGATGATGATTGACGAGATCAGCCTGCTGCTGCAGAAGCGGATCGTCACCAAAGTGGCGACGCTGAAGCAGATCAGCGACATCCTGAAGAAGACGGAGCAGTCGCAGCGCGTTCTGGAAGAGGCCAGCGAAGGTTTCCAGATCATCCGCGAAGACGAAGCTACGGGCGCCGAAGAAACCCTGACCATCGACAAGCTGACGGCGGCGGGCGATACCAGCCCGATCATCCGCCTGGTGGATACGACGATCTTCACCGCGTTACAGCGGCGCGCTTCCGACATTCACATCGAGACGCGGGACGACTCGGTGGTGATCAAGTTCCGCATCGACGGCGTGCTGACGCAGGCCATGCCGCCCATCGGCAAAGAACACCATTCCACCGTGATTTCGCGCATCAAAGTGATGAGCGAGCTGGATATTTCCGAGCGCCGCGTCCCGCAGGACGGGCGCTTCCGGGTGAAGTACAACGGGCGGGCGATCGATTTCCGCGTTTCGATCATGCCCTCGATTCACGGCGAAGATGCCGTGCTTCGCGTGCTGGATAAAGAATCGATGAGCGAGAAGTTCAAGTCGCTCACGCTCGACGTGGTGGGCTTCGACGAAGACGACCTACGCAAGTTCCGCCGCTATATTAAAGAACCTTACGGCATGGTGCTGGTTACGGGACCGACGGGCAGCGGCAAGACCACGACGCTGTATGCCGCGGTGAACGAGATCAAGACCGACGAAGACAAGATCATTACGATTGAAGATCCGGTGGAGTACCAGCTTCGCGGTATCACGCAAATTCCGGTCAATGAGAAAAAGGGACTCACGTTTGCCCGCGGCTTGCGCTCGATTCTGCGCCACGATCCGGACAAAATCATGGTGGGCGAAATCCGCGACACGGAGACGGCGCAGATCGCCATTCAATCGGCGCTCACCGGCCACCTGGTCTTCACCACGGTCCACGCCAACAACGTGGTAGATGTGATCGGCCGCTTCCTCAACATGGGGGTTGAGCCTTATAACTTCGTCTCGGCGCTGAACTGCATTCTGGCGCAGCGGTTGGTGCGGTTGATCTGTGAATCCTGCCGAACCCCGGTGAATTATCCGCCGGATGTATTGGAGGCCAGCGGCCTGGATGCCGCGCAGTGGTCGAAGGTGGCATTGTATGAGGGGCCGGGATGCATCGAGTGCGCAGGCACGGGCTTCCGCGGCCGAACCGCAATTCACGAATTGCTGGATTTGAGCGATCGCATCCGGGAGATGATTCTGGCTAAGAAGCCGACGTCGGAAATCCGGCGCGCGGCGCGGGAAGAAGGCATGCGTTTTCTGCGCGAGTCCGCCTTGGATAAGGTTCGGCTCGGCCTGACCACGCTGAAAGAGATCAACAAGGTTACCTTCATCGAGGCTATGCGGTAGGAAGACAGTAGCCAGTTGCCAGCAGCCAGTTGCCAGTTAATTCCGTTCAGGTCACTGACTACTGGCCACTGCCTGAAGTGCCCTGTCAGGTATTGCAATTAACACGAGATGGCGTTTGAATTGTGAGAGAAGTAAAAGAGCGGTGCAGTGTCCGGTGGGCTGAATTCCGGATTTTCTGAACCATGGCCACTGATAGAGAGAGTTGACTCCTCAAATGAGTTCAGGCAACAACACGGCGAAACCGAGGTTGGCGTGCGAGATCGCAGCCGATCGCGTGCTGGTGGGGCGCATGGCCGAAGATGGCCGCAGCCTGGAAGCCTGCGCGGCACGCGAACTGGCGCCGGGCAGCGTGATTCCGGACCTGGTCGAGGGCAACTTGCGCCAGCGCGAGGCAGTGAGCGCGGCCGTGCAATCGGCATTGGGCAGTGTGGGGGCGCGCTCTCACGACGTAATTGCGGTGGTCCCTGACGCCGCGGTGCGGGTAGTGCTCCTCGAATTCGACACGCTGCCGGCCGACTCCGAGGAAGCCGCTGGTGTGGTGCGGTTTCGCATGAAAAAATCTCTGCCCTTTGATGTGGATAAGGCGCGAGTTTCCTACCATGCCCAGAAATCGAGCGAAGGCGTTCGAGTGGTGGCGGCGGTGGCCCTGGCCAGTGTGGTGGAGGATTACGAGGCTGCCTTCCGCGACGCCGGATTCAGTCCGGGAGTGGTATTGCCTTCGATGCTGGCAGCCTTGGGCGCAGCGCAGGGACAGCGTCCCACTCTGGTGGTGAAAGTGGATGCCCGCACCACGAGCATAGCGATCCTCAATGCGGAACAGCTTCAGCTTTTCCGTACGCTGGAAAATACGCGCGGAGTTACGATCACGGGAGAGCAGTTGGCCGAGGAAGTTTACCCCTCGGTCGTATTCTTCCAGGACACGTATCATCTGAACATAGAAAAGATATTTGTCGCGGGAATATCCGACACCGGGAGCGCGGCTCCAGCGTTGCGCGCGCAAACCGGCGCGGAGGTCCAGGAACTGGTAAGTTCTTCGCAGTTGGGAGCGGGCACCGGGGGTTCCGTACCGCGTTGGAGAATGGCCGGGGTGGTGGGGGCTCTGATTTCGTAGTGCGAAAAGCGTCGCTAGTCGTTGGTCGTTAGTCCTTGGCCAACGACCAACGACCGAAGATATATGCGTCTCGACATCAATCTCGCCAGCCAGCCCTACGAAGACGCGCGGGAATTTTGGCTGCGTTGGGGAACGGGCCTGGCGGCTGCGGCCATCCTGACGCTGGCCTTGCTCACGCTCACCATTACAGGCCGGTATGCGGCCCGGCGCGATCACGCCAGGATCGCCGACTTGCACGCCCAGATCGCGCAGCTCGACCGGACTCGCACGCAGGACGAGGCGTACCTCAATCGGCCCGAGAATCGGGCCACGCGAGACCAGTCTCAGTTTCTCAACGAACTGATTGAGCGCAAGTCATTTTCCTGGACGCGGGTGCTCGAAGATCTGGAAAAAGTGATGCCGGCCCGGGTCCATCTGGTTTCGATTCATCCCGAACTAGATGAGGACAACCAACTGGCGCTGAAGATGACAGTAGCCGGCGACTCACGCGAGCGAGCCATCGAATTGGCCCGCCGCATGGAAGATTCGCGGCGCTTCACCCAGACTCGTATCGACGACGAGAGTCTAAGATCTTCGACCGGTGGAGACACCATTGAACTCACCATCAATGCGATTTATGTTCCCGAACTGGTTCCGGTCCAGACGCCAAAGCAGGAGATTTCCAAGAGGAGCAGGCCCTGATGCCAGACTTGCGGCAAACCCGGAAAAACATTAAGACCGCCTTGGCGGTACTGCTGGGGATGGATGTAGTAGCGGTGGTGGTGCTGCTCTCACCCCTGGTGGGCTCGGCCGACTCGCGACGCCAGGAAATGAACCAGTTATCGAATGAACTGCATGCCAAGACCCTCGTGGTCGAGCCGCTGACCGACCTGCCCAGAAAAGTGGACACTGCCAACCGGCAGATCACGGACTTCTACAAGAAGCGCTTTCCCGCCCAGGACTCCGAGATCCCCAGCCAACTCGGCAAGCTGGCGGTGGCCAATGGGGTAACAATTGAGCAGGTCAAGTACAAAGTGGACGAAGCCGAGATCGGCCGACTGGAGCCGATCGAGATGGACGCCAACCTTTCGGGCAACTACGTTTCGTTGGCGAAGTTTGTTAATGCGCTGGAACGCGATGACATGTTTTTCATCATCAGCACGATCACGCTAGCCGGCGAGCAGAACGGGCCCATTAAGCTGCAAATGAAACTTGAGACCTATTTGAAGGCAGGCAGGTAGTGAAACTGGGATTCGAAAACCGGAGGAATGCGATCCTGGCGGCGGTGCTGGGAGTAGTGGCGATCCTGGTTGCTGTCTACGAGTTCATGCCATCCTCCTCGACCATCGCTTCCACGGCGACCGTGACGAACTCAGGAACAACTCCGCCGAATGCGGCGCGTCCCGCGACACGGCACGGTTCGGGTTCCGCCCCAGGGAAAAAAGAGCGCGCCCCGCAGAGCCTCGATCCCACTCTGCGCCTGCAGCAACTCGCGGCGACGGAACAGATCAAATACGAGGGCTCGGGAAGAAACATTTTTGTGTCGCAGGCGGAGGTCGCGATTCCTACGCCGCTGGCGCCCGGTGCAACGGACAAGGGCAAGAAGGATGCGCAACTGTACCAGCCCCCTGCAGTGCCAGCGCAGCTGCCGATTCCGCTGAAGTACTTCGGATTCTCAAACCAGCCTGGAGAACCCAAGAAAGTTTTCCTCTCCAAAGGCGACGATGTTTTCATTGCCGGCGAGGGTGAGATTGTGGACCGCCGCTACAAGGTTGTGCGCATCTCTCCGACCTCGGTGGATATTCAGGACGTAGTGGGCAGTGGTCCGCCGCAGAGCATCCCGCTGACGCAGGCAGTAGGAGGAATTTAGTAATCGGGTAATCTTGTAATTGCACAGCTTTGTAATTTGGCAGGCTCTCCGGAACAATCAAATTACGAAATTACCCGATTATCAAATTACAAAATTCTGATGGCTTCGTTCTCCAGCACGCGTCCGTCACCACGCCGGCTTCGCCGGGGTGAGGACGGCTACGTTCTGCTCACGCTGCTTCTCGTGTTCGCTCTGATGGCTATCGTGGCCACCGGAGTTATTACCGAGATTTCGTTTGAGATCCGGCGGGACCGGGAACAGGAGATGGTCCACCGCGGAGTGCAATACACGCGCGCCATCCGCGCCTACTACAAGAAATTAGGACGTTACCCCACCCGGCTTGAGGATCTCGAGAACACCAACAATCTGCGCTACCTGCGCAAACGCTACAAAGACCCCCTGAACTGCCGAAACTCCAAGTGCCAGGACTTTAAACTGCTTCACTTCGGGGACCCTGGGGTATCGATGGGTGGCAGCTTCGGCGGTGGAACTATTCCCGGCGCGACTCCCGCGGCCTCTCCCGGAGGATTAAGCGGCTCCGGACCGAGCAGTTCAGGATTTGGCGGCTCATCCTTTGGTAGTTCAGGTTCTAGTGGTTCCGCGTTCGGCGGTTCCGGAGTCAACAGTTCCGGCGTGTTCTCGCAGTCGTCGGGATTTGGAGGAAACTCCAACTCCCAAACAGCCTCGGGCCAGCAGGGGACAAGTTCGGCTCCAGGATCGGATCCTACCGATGCTTCTGCCCAGGTCGTCCCGGGCACAGCACAGGGAAACACTGGTTCGAGCAGCCAGCAGGTCTTTGGCGGAGGACCGATCGTGGGCGTGGCCAGCATCAGCAAGGACAAGACTATTCGTGAGTTTAATAAGAAAAGGAAATACAACGAGTGGCAGTTTATCTACGATCCAACCGCCGACCGCGGAGGCCTGATCACTACACCCTACCAGCCTGCGCTGCAAAACTTCAGTGCTCAGCAGGGAATTGGCACGCCAGCGGGACAGATGGGACAGGGCCAGCCGGGAAGCTCTTCTTCTTTCAGCAGTGGGTTCGGGCAGTCTTCGGGCTTCGGCAATAATTCGACTTCGGGCGCGCCTCCGTCGCCGGTGCAGACACCGGCCAATCCTCCACAATAGGCGCGGGCTGCGTCAGTCGGTTCTGCAAAAACGCCTCTGCAAAAGAGAACGGCCTCATCCGCGGGATGAGGCCGTTTCCTTCTACGAACTTTTCGCGTCAAGTTTCCTGAAGCAACGGAAACCTACCGGCTGAACCTTATACGCTAAACGATGATCCGCAGCCGCAGGTGCTCTTCACGTTCGGATTCTCGAACTTGAAGCCGGCGCCTTCCAGGGTCTCCACGTAATCGACCATGCAGCCATTCAGATACATGACTGAAGTGGCATCGACGAACACCTTCAATCCGTCCATCTCGAAAGTCTTGTCCATCATTCCGGCAGCGTTTTCAAACTGCATGGAATAGGAGAAACCTGAACAGCCGCCACCCACCACGCCGATGCGCAGACCGGCGGGTACGGGATTCTGCTGTCCCATGATCTCTTTCACTTTGGCCACCGCGCTGGCGGTGAGCGTAACCGGTGCGGTCTTCTTCACTTCCGGGACGGTTGGGTTAACGGGAACAGTTGTCGTAGCCATTCGTTTGGTATCTCCTTGGCTCTAAAGTCTCTAAATTATAGCAGAGGCTGGCAAGCAAACGGCAGCACAATCGGAATGCGGCCAGCGGCTACCAGATCCCCTTGTGGTATTTGATGCCAGGCGGCCGGGAGACGATTCCCTTAGCGACACTTGCCAACGGGTCTATAATGTTTGCGTTAGGCCCTTCCTCCAGGTTGAGGATTGTAGGCTGAGGCCTGCGTCCTGGAATCTTGGGGGAGTTGCCAACAGGCTTGCAATCTGTCGAGGTGGCCTATGACGTGGACTTGGACTCCGTTACTGCTTGGGCTTGCGATCGCGTGGGGCGTTTTTACTGTTGGCCTGATCATCCTTCTCATCTACCGCAGCACACTCACCATGCACGAGGATGAGCAGTTGTATCTCGACGACGCGAATTCCCATATGCAAAAAGAGCAGACCGAATTGCTGGTGAAGGTCAACCGGCTCACGAAGCCGGTGTGGGTCTTCGGCGCCGGTTCGGGCGTGCTCCTGCTGGTGCTGCTTGGCATGTTCATTTATCAGGGACTGAACGCCGTTCAGTAACTGAGTTGCAAGCCGGGGCGGCGTCGGCAACATGGCGACTGGAGCCCGTTCGCTAGAGTTGTGCCTTATCATGCCGGGTGCATTCGGGTATTCTGCTCCATCGCACATTGCCTGAACTGGGTCAGGGCACCGCTCCAAGCGGAGCGCTTCGAAAAACATCCCTCTTTGTATAATCATGCCATGCGAAAGTGGCGGAATTGGCAGACGCACCAGACTTAGGATCTGGCGGGTAAAACCGTGGGGGTTCGAGTCCCCCCTTTCGCACCAACCGCTCCGCCGACGTTGAATTCCAAGGACTTGGTTTTGCTGGTGGAACTGCTTGGCAATCGCCTTGTGTCGCCTACGTCCCTGCGTTCAATTGGCGTGCATCACGGGAGAGACGGCCAGCAGTCCGGCGGCGAGTTCCAGATCGTGCAGGTCTTCGCGGCTGAAATCCTGGGTGAAGCGTGGATCCAACCCCTTTCGCGAAATCTGTATGACGCCCAGCACGGTCAAGTGCTGATCCAGAATCGGCACCGACATTAGTTTCTGGATGGGCGAGGGAGGCGCGGGATCATCCGTTTCGTCTCCGACCGGCTTGATCGTCTCGAAGATGCTGGCGTGTTTTACGCGGGCAAAATTGTTGAAGATCTCGGCCTTCTTGCTCAACGCGGTATGAGCGGCCACCGCCTTGCTGGAGATCGGAATCGCTCCCGTGGTCCGCAGGTGCTCCGGAAAAATGAACTTGAGCAAGCCGCCTTCCAGCCGCAGCAGCGCGACTTCCGCATACTGAACGCGAAACACTTTCGCCAATACCATGCTGACATCGAGCGGCGTGACGCCTTCGCTCAGCACAGATCCTAGGGGAAGCAAATTCTCGGGGAGAATGAATTCTTCAACGGCCCCGTCGTCGGGCTTATGGGTCATAAGAGCACTCGCGAAATTCGATTTAGGAACCGCTTCAAGTATCGCACTTTAACCGCCAGATAAGGGCCGTAATGACATCCTACAACCCCTTTGGTTTCAGCAAAGTAGCGAACGACCATGTCCTTTCGCGGCAGCCCGGCAAGGCAGAAATCTGTAAATGGACTGACAATTTCTGTCAGTTGAACCATGGCCGAAGCGAAGGAACTGACTTCTCCTGAATCGATTTCCTCAGCCGCGCCTTCCCTTTCCGCCCCTAAAATCATTACACTGAGCTCCTATGAGCGTTCCGCAACAACCCAATGTGAAGCTGGCCAATACTCCCGATTACCGGGAAGCCTATGCCAATAGCGTGCAGATGCGAGTGAATGTTTGGGATTTCTTCCTCGTCTTTGGCACCATACAACAGCAAAGTGAAGCTCAGGTCGAGATTCGTAATTTTCAGGGCATCTACCTGAGCCCGCAACAGGCCAAGGCGCTGCTCGGACTTCTGCAGCAGAACGTGGCCGGTTACGAGACCGCCTTCGGCGAAATCAAACTGGACCCGCGCATGAGCCCGGCAGGACAAGTGCACTAGAACGGCTTGTCCCGTTGGATTCATCGCACGGTGGCTGGTTGAGGTTCGTTCCGGCTGGGCAACCAGCAATGTCTTCACTCGCTCCAACGCGCTCCTCAGCCAGGAGGGAAAACTCTGAGAGACTACCGGAGTGGCCCGGTGCAATGGTCCAGCACTTACCCAGCCCTGGTGTTCGCGGTCATCTTTGTATGCACTTTTCTTCTTCACCTGCCGCTGTTGCGGTTGCCTTACTTTTGGGATGAAGCCGGCTACTACGTTCCGGCCGCGCGCGATCTTCTGCTCACGGGAAGCCTGATTCCGCATTCCACGGTTTCGAACGCGCACCCACCCTTGGTGATGGCATGGCTGGCCCTGTGGTGGAGAGTGGTGGGCTTCGCTCCGCTGGTGACGCGGACGGCCATGCTGGTGGTCGCCGCCTTCTCGCTGCTGGGTGTGTTTCGGCTGGCTGAACGCGTCGCCAATACGAAGGTTGCGATCGCCGCCACGCTGTGCACCGCGCTGTATCCCGTCTTCTTCGCGCAGAGCTCTCTGGCGCAGGTAGACCTCGCCGCTGCCGGGCTTATCTTCTGGGCGATTTCGGCTTATGTGGAAGGTGATTTGGTTGCGACTGGAGTCTGGTTTTCGCTTGCGGTCTTGGCGAAAGAGACGGCGATTCTCGCTCCTCTTGCGCTCGCCGGATGGGAGGTCCTCGGATTGCTCGCGGGCATGCTTGGGCGCAAGCGCTGGCTGCGAGACTTGTGGCTTGATGGGGATGACTCGGAGTCGAGGATAACTTCCACCAAACGCATCGCTTCGCTGCTGGTCCCGGCGTTACCGCTTGCGCTCTGGTATGCCTATCACTATGCGCACACCGGGTACGTCTTCGGTAATCCGGAGTTCTTCCGCTACAACGTGGCAGCGACTCTGAGTCCTACTCGGTTTCTTCTGGCACTTCTTATGCGGTTGTGGCAGATCAGCGGCTATCTTCACCTCTGGGTGTTGACGCTGGCGATGCTGCTTGCGATGTGGATGTTGCCGCCGGAGCGGGATGCCGATTGCGAACGTTCACGGATCGGCGTCCCGGTGCAAATGGTTTTCTATGTCGTCGTGCTCACTTATGCGTTAGCGATGGCGTTGATCGGGGGCGCGGTGCTGGCGCGCTACATGCTCCCGGCAGTTCCTCTTGTCATTATTCTCTCGGTCTCGACGTTGTGGCGCAGGTTGCGTTTTTGGCGCACAGCCGTGGTGTTTGTTGCGCTGGCTTTTGTGGCAGCCTGGTTCTGGAATCCTCCGTATGGATTCTCGCCTGAAGACAACCTCGCCTACCGCGATTACGTGGTGCTGCATGAAGATGGGGAACGCTTCCTGGAGGCTCGTTATCCCATGGCACGGGTGCTCACGGCGTGGCCCGCTTCCGACGAAGTGACCCGCCCCTGGCTCGGCTACATCACGCGACCGATGCGAGTGGTGCGCATTGAAGATTTCTCACTGGACGAAGTTCTTTCTGCAACCGACTTTCGCTCAAACTATGAAGTCGCCCTCATCTTCTCGACGAAATATGAGCCCCGGCCAGCGCTGTGGGATCGCTGGCGAGCATTCACAGAAACACGGACTGCCCTGAAGACTCGCTTTTTCGGCTTTCACCGCGATTTGCCGCCGGCCGCCGCGGCGCAAATTCTTGGCGGCCATGTCGTCTTTTCAGAACAGCGCCAGGGACAGTGGATTGCGGTGATCGAGATGGACCGCATCGAAGAAGGGCTAATACCATCCGTCGGATCCCAGCTTCAGGCGCGTTTTTCGCAACCTAGTCCCCGATAGCGCTCAACACCGCATCGTTGATGCCATACACCGTGCCATCGCTGCCAATCAGCGTCGGCGTGTAGGCCTCGCCAATGCCTCCAGAAAGCTTGATTCTCTGGGACAGGGTGTTGGTGGTCAGATCCCAGCGGTAGAGATAACCGTCTTCGCTATTTGCGATCACCGACTTGGTGAAGGGATCGACCGCCGCGGTGTTAATGCACCATTCCTTAACCCCTCCAGAGTAGTTTGGATCGGGGGTAACGCCCAATTTCGTGATGACTTCCTTCATGACCTTCGTGGTGGGAATGATCGGGTCGTTCTCGGTGGCGTTGGGATCGAGAATGGCGATTTTATTCTTGCCGTTACCGGTGCCAATTCCCGCATAGTTGTTGTACTTCGTCATCAGCAGATACTTCGACGTACCGTGATAGCTGGAGACCAGCGACGCGTCGACGATCGACGCCGTGTCGTCCCAACCAAAGCTGCCGGGAGTCTTCTGGGTAGAAAGGTCGCTGTTGAAATGCAGCATCCAGCCGCGATCGTTGTGGCTGGGAAAGGGATTCTCCAGCACGCCGAAGTACACGTCGCCATCGGGCCCCACGGTGGGGGCGGCGCTACTCTCCTCGGGGAGAGTGGCGTTCAGGCCGGACGCGGGATCGAGCAAGAGAACGTGGCTGACGGCGGCCAGCGTGGTGCTGTTGAGAGCGACCAGGTATCCGGTTCCGACGGCTACGTCTGTCACCGCGACGTAAAGGGTGCTGCCATCGTTTGACAGCGCCGGGGCGCAGCTCATCGCGACGTTGGTGATGCTCGAATCACCACTTATGGCAGCCGCGGAGACCCAGGTGCCGGTGCCATCCGGTGCGATGCGGGCCAGACCGCTCTGCAGGCCGATGGGCGTGGAGCCGAGAACCAGGAATCCGAAGAAAAGATTCCCGTGAGCGTCCGTGGTCAGGGGAGTGTTGATCTGCACATTCTGCTCGTAAACCTTGGGATCTGCCTGGTAATTCGTCTCTCCGTAGAAGTAAACGTGCCTAACGGCGCCGGTCGCCGAATCTGGATTTGCTCGCACCATTACCCGCCCGGCAATATCCGGAACGATAAGGCTATTACCCAGAAGTGTCGGCCCTAGTCCCGGGATGAAATCATCGGCGGGCGCGTGATAGCCCGTGTTCTGCGTCCACAGAAGTGTGCCGGTCGCTCCGTCGTGAGCCTCGACGCGGAAGCTGTTCGTACCCGTCTTCACCGGCACGATCACCGTGTTAGCTGCCGTGACCAGCGGCGAACCGTAGTGGATGAAAATCTCACCATTCGGAGGATTAAGGTCTACCGGGACGTCCCAATGAATCGTGCTCAAAGGTTGCGACGCCACGGAAGAAACCGCAGTGTGGTGCGCGTCGTGAGCGTGAGTCAGCCAGGTGCCGACTTGCGCGGGTGAAGTCCGAGGGAAGAACAGGCAACTTATGCTGACCAACCACGCAAACACCACTCGGGACCGCACCAACTTCGCCTGATGGCTCATGAACTCTCCTCCTGGGAGCAGGTTGTGAGAATACCGCTGAAATGAAAACATTTTGTCAAGAAGATGTAAAAAGGAACGTCATGCTCAGGGCGGGCGAGTCGCGGAAACATTGTCTCGCGATCACTCAGCGATGACCAGACACCCTGCCGCTCAGTGCTGCATCAAGTGGCAGGAGTGCGTTTTGATAACCAGCCATACCTCTTTGCCGGGCATAAGGTTGAGTGTGTCTCTGGCAGCCAGTGTGAGGTGCACTTCCATCTCGATTCCACAGTTCACGCGCGCGAAAATAATCATGTCGCGCCTTTCCAGGGAAACTAACTTTCCGGCAATTATGTTGCGGGCGCTCAAGCCTTCCGGCTTGACGATGGCCAACAGAATGTCACCGGCACGAATTCCCACGCGGAGCAGCGAGCCCGCTTCGGCCCGAATGAGAGGCGTCTCCAAAAGAACGAAGGTCCCTGCCTTATCGCCTGGCAAGCGGCATGTGATGGTACCGCGATCCTCATGGACCAACCAGACAGTGGCATCGAAGATGTTTTCAAAGCCCGCGAGCTGCGCCACGGTTTCCTGAAGCGGAGCGCGCAGCACCTCATGCGGCGTGCCCTGCGCGATGATGCGGCCCTGTTCCAGCACCAGCACGCGTTCGCCCAGCGCAAACACTTCTTCGCGGCTGTGCGTGACATACAGAATGGGGATGCGATGCGCCTGATTCCAGCGCCGCAGATCATCGAGGATCTTCGACTTGGTCGCCGCGTCCAGGGCGGCCAGAGGTTCGTCGAGCAGGAGCACACAGGGATCGGTCACCAGAGCTCTAGCCAACGCCACGCGCTGGCGTTCTCCACCTGATATTTCCGCCGGGCGCTGCTGTCGCAAGTGTTCGATGCGAAACTCCTGCAGCATAGCCGTGGCTCGCTCCTTGCGAAGAGCTCGTGGCAGATGCGTGAGGCCATACTCGGTATTCTGCTCGACCGTCAGATGCGGGAACAACGCGAGATCCTGCAGGACGTATCCCACACCGCGTTTTGCCACGGAAACATTCGTGGAGGCGTTTGCGTCAAACAAAACGCGCCCACCCACGGCGATTCGGCCTGCGTCCGGAGTGGCCAGCCCAGCGACGCAGTCGAGCAGTGTGGTTTTGCCCGATCCCGAGGGGCCGAACAGTATGGTGAATCCGGGCGCGGCACCGAACTCCACTTCGAGAGAGAACGCGCGCTCCGCAGAAGGAAAGTTCTTGCGAATGCGCGCAGTCAGAGTTGGATTTGCGGGTTTGGGTTCCGCCGGCGTGGGCATCGATTCTCGCTTACTTGACCGGTCCGATCGTCCAAGATCGCTGGTTCGGCGTTCTCCGGTTCAGGCCATAGACCGCCGTCAGCACGGCGAAACAGAAGACCAGCAGCAGCAAGGCCGTGGCATTCGCAGCAGCATAGTTCGAGGCCTGCACTTGATCGTAAATATCGATGGAGACGGTGCGGGTTACGCCGGGAATATTGCCGCCGATCATCAGCACCACTCCGAACTCGCCCATGGTGTGAGCAAAGGCGAGGACTACCCCCGTGACCAAGCCGGGCACGGAAAGCGGAAGCACTACGCGGAAGAAAGTGCGGAAGGGCGAAGCTCCCAGGGTGGCGGAAGCGGCCAGCAGCTTGCAGTCGACCGAGGAGAACGATGCCGCGAAGGGCTGCACCGCAAACGGTAGGCTGTAGAGGATGGAACCGATCACGAGTCCGGTGAAGGTGAACGCCAGAGTGTGTCCGGTCATGGACTGCCACCAGCGCCCCAGCGGACTTCGGGAGCCGAGGGCGACGAGCAGGTAGAATCCGAGCACCGTCGGGGGCAGAACAATCGGCAAGGCGACCAGCGCTTCCACAAGAAATTTCCAACGCCAGCGCGAGAAAGTAATCCAGTAGGCAAGAGGCAGGCCGATGGCAAAAAGAATCGCCGACACTACCACCGCGAGTTCGATGGTGAGCCGGAATGCCTGCCAATTGATCGACATTTTCTTTTCTAGCCAGTTCCCTGTTCAGGTCTCGACTGTGTATTCACTTCTGGTCGGGCAAGCTGAAGCCGTAGCGGCGCAGCACTGCCGCAACTTCCGTGGACTTCACGTATTCCAGAAAAGCCGCCGCGTCCTTCTGGTGGGTCGAGTGCGAAATCGCGACCACCCCTTGATCGAGTGGCGGATATGCCTCGGCCGGGACGAGCCAGTATTTTCCCTTACCCTGCATCGTGGGCGCTATGGCATGCGCCAAGGCTACAAATCCAACTTGCGCGTTGCCGGACTCCACAAATTGCGCTGCTTGCGAAATATTTTCTCCCAGCACCAGCCGGTCGGTTACCTTTTCATAGAGACCATAGTGCTTCAGAGCCGCGACGGCGGCGCGCCCGTAAGGGGCATGCTGCGGATTTCCGATCGAAATCTTCTTTACCGACGGATCGAGCAACACATCCATGCCCTTGTGCTCGACGTCCAGCGGCGAATCGCTGGGAACCCACAGCACCAGCCGCCCAACGGCGTACCGATACAATGTTGCACCTTCCGCCTGGCCTCCGGCGATCAACTGCCTGGGATAATCCATGTCCGCGGACAAGAAAACGTCGAACGGCGCGCCATTCTGAATCTGCTGGGTCAACGCGCCGGATGCGCCGAAGGAGAGCTTCACCACGACGCCGGTGCGCTTTTCGTAGTCGGCGGCGACTTCCTGCAGCGCGGAACTCAAATCCGCCGCGGCGGCTACGTTGATCTCGCGGTCGGCAGCTTCAGCCCGCGGGACGGATGCTCCTGAGACCAACACCAACCAGGCAATTACGCTAAGTTGCACAAGACGACGGAATGACATCGGAACACCTCGAAAGCGTTCACCAATCGAATCAACAAAGAGAATCCGTTGGAGATTGTACAGGGACGGCCTTCTATTCTGCGCTACACGTCAAGAGCTGAGCGAATCTGAGGCACTCGTCGCTCTCGTACAACTACGCCTACGAGCAAAGAGAGTTTCCGATGATCGCCTGCCTATGCGTTTCCCAGAATTGCATCCCAGAATGGTTCTCAGAAACACTTTGTTCGCTTTTTGATTTGACCGTGCGCCTTGGCGCTTCGATACTAGGCTCGTAGTTTCGTCTATGGCCCTTCTCTGGCTTCAACGCGTAGTTCGAGCTTCTCTGTTCGCATTCTCGGTATTGTCCTTGCTGTCAGTCGCGCAGGCTCAGGGCGCCAAGAAAACTACGCCCGAAACGTCGACCGCAGACGCGGATGCCGATCACGAGGAGCAGCGGTCAGAATGGTTCTTGCGCGGCCGCGTTATTCCAGGGAAATCATCCGCCGAACTGCGTCACCGCGCCTATCAAGCCAAGATGCAGGCACGCGCCGCTCGACTGGCTCGCGCGCGCACCGCGCAGCCGAACTCGCAGCCGCCGCCATCCGGCGGATGGACACCGTTGGGCCCGGAGCCCCTGGCCTCGGACGCGACCGGTGACGGATTTCAAAACTACAACCAGGTTTCTGGCCGCGCAACCGCAGTGGCGCTCGATCCCGCAGATCCCACGGGCAACACGGTTTACATCGGGGGAGCGCAGGGCGGAGTGTGGAAATCCACCAACGCGGCCACCACTATTGCCAACAATGTAACCTGGTCGGCGGTCACCGACGACCAGGCTACACTCTCGATCGGCTCGATCGTGATTCAACCAGGAAATTCCAATCCCGCACCGAGCGTGATCCTGGTGGGTACGGGGGAGTGGCCCGCCAGCGCGCGCCTGCTTCTCCTGTCAATTCGGAAGATGAAGGAACACTGCTGGAATTTCTTCTAGAAAATGCGCCTATGGTAGACTTCACGCCATGGACACAGCCAAACTGCTAGAGGAAGTAAAGAAGGAGATCGCTAGACTACAGAGGGTAGTTGAACTGCTAGAGGATGGTGGTACTTCTACTTCTGGACGGCGGAAGCGGAAGCCGATGAGTGCCGAAGCCAGGGCAAAGATTGCTGCCGCTCAGAAGAAACGTTGGGCTAAAGCTAAAGGCTAGAAGCGGGAAAGACAGAAGCACCACACCCAATGAGGTGCGGTGATCCTGCTACTACTTTAACAACTTAACTACGATCTTCAGCCTCATCAGGTGGTGAACGAGTTCGTAACACTCGTGCATAAACTTCATGCTTCCGAAGATCGCTAGGACCGCTTCAGCAATGCGCATCAGGTGTTCCATGCGTCACCGCCCTACGCCGTCACTGCTTCAGGTGCAGCAGCTTTCGGTGCGGGTGCTGTAGCAGTGGCCTTCTTTGCTTCGCGTGCGTTCTGCTTCTCGAACACCGCCAGCCCATCAATCGCAGCGTCGAACGCCTTGGCGTAGCTCCTGATTTGCGGTAGCGAGATCCCGCCAGTCGGCCCGATCTGAACCGTAGGCCAGCCATCGGCTACCACCACCAACTTAAACTTCCCATCGTCCTTCACTGTCAGCTTGTCCAGGTTGACGCCCTTCGCTGTCCACCCTTCCTTTAGCTTCTCGATGGTCTGCATCTGCTTGCTCGGCTGTGCCGGTGCTGCCGCCGCCGGTACGGATGTGGCCGCTGGCTTCTGTTCCGCCTCCGGCTTTGGCTGCTCGGCTGCTGGTTGGACTTCCTGTGCGGTGGTTTTCTTGGCTCGCTGTGCTGCTTGCTTCTGTGCTTTGTTCATTCCCATTGTAGTAACTCTCCTGTCTG
>Ga0302319_10005635_pt1 | contig 25092 bp, 20 predicted proteins | sample Bog_T0_2_FD_203319 | JGI IMG/M metagenome (GOLD analysis project Ga0302319, IMG submission 203319) | Peat permafrost microbial communities from Stordalen Mire near Abisko, Sweden - Bog_T0_2 | ecosystem: Environmental > Terrestrial > Soil > Wetlands > Peat | place: Sweden: Abisko, Stordalen Mire...
CATCACACCCGACCATCCGTTAGGCGAGAACGGATGGTAGTACTTCGGCTGAATGAAGCTGGCGCCGAAGGACACAAAAATTAAAATCGCCGCGATCTTGACCAGCACCATGATGTTGTTGGTCTCGGCGGATTCGCGAATGCCGCGCACCAGCACCACCGTCAGCAGCAGCACGATGAGGAACGCCGGAATGTTGAATCCGAAATGCCACCCCGGCGGATACAAATCGTTGCCGGCCAGGTCCTGCAATCCCTCAGGCAAATAGGCGGGCGAAATCCACTTGAGCGGCGGATGGATATTGAACCAGTCCAGCAAGTCGACGATGTGCGCGGCGAAGCCGACGCTCACCGACATGTTTGAGAACGCATACTCCAGGATCAGGTCCCAGCCGATGATCCACGCAATCAGCTCGCCCATGGTCGCGTAAGTGTAGGTGTAAGCCGAGCCGGCGATCGGGATCATGGACGCCAGTTCCGCATAGCAGAGGCCAGTGAAGGCGCACACAATCGCCACCAAAACCAGGGACAAGGCCAGCGCCGGTCCGGAGCCTGGGCGCCCGACCATGGCTGTATGCCGGACGAAATAATCGATCAGCGGCGTGTTTTCGATCGAGGCGGTAGGAAACTGCTGCCCAGCGATCGCCGTGCCGATTACGGTGAAGATGCCGGACCCAATTACCGCGCCGATGCCCAGAGCGGTAAGCGAAACCGGCCCAAGTGTTTTCTTCAGGGCGTGGTCCGGATGCTCCGAATCGGAAATCAGCTTGTCGATCGATTTGCGCGAGAAAATCTGGGACTTGGCTTGCGTCCCTTCAGGCCGAGATGGAAGACCGGGCTGATCCGCCAACGACAGCTCCTGCGGGGAGGGTGGATTGGAGAGAGTTTAGCCGGTTCGCAGGGCTGACGAAAGAGAATTCGCCAGCCCTTGTTTTGTTGAGCCGCGCCGAGGGTATTTAGCGCTTGCTCTGGCCGCGGGTCAGTTTCCGGACCTTCTTCTTCATCGAACCGCGCGGAGTGGTGCGTTTGGCTTTGGGGGCGGCCTTTTTGCGGGCCGCGCGTTTCACTTTCTTGCGTTCTTTTGTGTCTTCTATCGTCTTTGTGTTTGCCATAGAATCCTTTTTTTGAACCTTGGGTGCCTCATTCAGGCCGTCATTTGGCCTGAGTGGGCGGTGCGTCACAGCCGCTCGAGCTGGGCGAATTTCTCTACCAGCTTTTTCACGCCGAATCCTGAAAATTGTACAGTAATCTTCGCGTCTTCTCCGTCGCCCTCGCGGCGAAACACGATGCCTTCGCCATATTTCGGATGACGCACCCGCTGCCCGCTGCGGAATCCTTTGGCCCCGGTAGGCTCCGGAATGGGAAGTTTGGGACGAGCTGCCTTCGCGGGGACGCCGCCGCGCCCGGAGAAAAATCGCGCGATATTGTCGACTGAATCTGCGCGCTCTCCGGCAGGCGGCCGCACCAGGCGATCGCCACGCGAAGCCTGCGCGCCCGGCCGAGCCGATGCGCTCTGGTCCTCATCTTCGTAGCTGTAATGGCGCGAACCATCGTCGCCGCCGCTGCGGCCCAGGCGCGATGGCGTCTCGGCGTAACTGGCCCCATAGCCGCCCCAGCTGGTTGCGCGCGCCCTGCCGCCGCTCAGGTCTTCGAGAAGATGCTGCGGAATTTCCTCAAGAAAGCGCGAGGGAATCGTGGCCTCCGGCATATCGTTGCCGTAGCGGCGCCGATAGCGCGCACGCGTCACGGCGAGCGCATCCATGGCCCGCGTCAGCCCCACGTAGCAAAGCCGGCGCTCCTCTTCCATCTGCGGCGGATCGTTCAGCGTCCGCGAGTGGGGAAACAATCCCTCTTCCAGGCCCGCGAGCACCACGAGAGGGAACTCGAGCCCCTTCGCTGAGTGAAGCGTCATCAGCGTCACGCGCGACTCGGGGTCGTACTGGTCGGCGTCGCTCACCAGCGCAGCATGGTCCAGGAACTCCGCCAGTGTCTCGCCTCGCTCCTGCGCATCCTGCGCCGCATTGGCGAGTTCCTTCAGGTTTTCAATGCGGGAAAAAGCCTCGGGCGTGCCCTCCTCTTCGAGCGATCGAATGTAGCCCGTGCGGTCGATGAGGAACTTGATCAGCTCCGGCAGCGTGGCCGCATCGCCCGGCTTGCGGAACCCCGGAACCGGCTGCTGATCTGTCGGGCCTTCACCTGTACCCTGTGCCCTGTACCCTGTACCCTCGTCTGAGCCCGGAGCCCGAAGCCCGGTGCTCGGTGCAGGCGCCGCTGCGTGTTCCACCGGTGGCTCTTCGTCAAAGATGCGAAACTCTGCCGGCTCGAACTCCGCATCCTCGTCACCAAAATCGTCGCCATCGTGCGTCAGGGCCAGCATGCCCTGCGCCGCCGCCCCGAAATCGAAGCTGGTGTCGTCGGTCTGCGCGCTTTCGGAGCCCGGTGCCCGGAGCCCGGTGCCCGGCTCACCTGTACCCTGCGCCCTGTACCCCGTGACCTGTTCTTCTGAGCCCTGAGCCCTGAGCTCTGTGCCCGGTAACGCCACATCCGAAGTCAGTTTCTCCGCGAAATCCGGCGCCAGCATCGCGCGAGCATCGGCGATAATCCGCTGGAAGTTGTCGAGCGCGGCCAGCGCCCGCGACGTGAGCAGCTTCTGATCGAGGGCGCGGCTGATCGCCGTCCACACACTCGATCCCGTCTCCAGAGCAATCCTCTCCAGTGTCTCCATCGTGGTCTTGCCGATGCCCCGCGCCGGCGTGTTCACTACGCGCTGCAGCGCGATCGAGTCGTGCGGATTCTGCACCAGCTTCAGATAGCTCAGCAGGTCCTTGATCTCGGCCCGCTCGTAGAAGGAGAACCCGCCGACCATGGTGTACGCAATTCCGTACCGACGCATCGCTTCTTCCACCAATCGCGACTGCGAATTCGTCCGGTAGAGCACCGCGCATTTCGGCTTGTCCTGCTCTTCGCCGGCCTTGCGCAGATATTTCTGGATGTAGTCCGCGATGAACAGTGCCTCGTTCTCCCCATCGGGAGCCTCGTAGTAGCCGATCAGCGCGCCGCCCTCGCGCGATGTCCACAGGCGCTTGCCCTTGCGCTGGGCATTGCGCGCCACCACGGCTGACGCGGCTTCGAGGATAATCTGCGTCGACCGGTAATTCTGTTCGAGCCGCACCGTCTTCGCGCCGGGAAAATCCTTTTCAAATTCCAGGATGTTGCGAATGTCCGCGCCGCGCCAGGAATAGATGCTCTGATCCTCGTCGCCCACCACGCAGACATTCTTGTCCTCTCCTGCCAGCAGCTTCATCAGCTCGTACTGCGGGCGATTCGTATCCTGATACTCGTCGATCAGCAGCCAGCGATAGCGGCGGTTGTACCGTTCGCGCACATCAGCCGACACTTTCAGCACCCGCACCGCCTCCAGCAACAGATCATCGAAGTCGAGCGCGTTCGCCTTGCGCAGCTCCTGCCGGTAGCCCTCGAAAATGTGCGCCACTCGCTCGCTCAGTGGATCGGCCGACTGGAGGTAAAACTCCTGCGGATCGATCATGTGATTCTTGGCCCAGGAAATCTTTGAGAGCGCCACGCGCGGCGTAAGCTGCTTATCGTCGAGCCCCATCCGCCGCATCACCGCTTTGACCACTGCCTGCTGATCGGACTCGTCGTAAATCGCGAAAGACTTCGTCAGCCCCTCGTTATTGATCCGCAGCGCTTCAATATCGCGTCGCAGCAGCCGCACGCAGAACGAATGGAAGGTCGAAACCACAGGCTTCGCCAGCGACGTGTGCCCAATCAGCTTCTCGACGCGCTCGGCCATCTCGGCCGCTGCCTTGTTGGTGAAGGTGACCGCCAGGATTGAGTCCGGCGCGGCTCCCCGCTGCTCAATCAGATACGCGATGCGGTGCGTAATGACGCGCGTCTTCCCCGAGCCCGCGCCCGCCAGAATGAGCACCGGCCCATCGATGGCCTCGACGGCTTCACGCTGCTGCGGATTGAGTTTCTGGAGGAGTTGCTGCAAGGGATCGGCTCTCCTCTATTTTAATCGTTCGCGCAGGCTGCTACTTTTCTCCTATGCCCTTGCTGGTTACGCGCGAGCTGACCAAAACGTATGGCGGGAAATCCGCCCCTCCGGTCGTCGACGGCGTCTCGTTTTCCATCGACCGCGGCGAGACGCTCGGCCTCGTCGGCGAATCCGGCTCCGGCAAGAGCACCATCGCGCGCATTGTCCTTGGCCTCATCGAACCCACCTCCGGCACCGTCACCTTCGACGGCCGGGAGGTCACCGGCGTCTCGCAAAGGACGCTGCGGCCTCTGCGCCGCCGCATGCAGCCTGTCTTTCAGGATCCTTACGCCGCGCTCAATCCGCGCATGCGCGTCGAGCAGATCGTCACCGAGCCGCTCATCATCCACGAGAACTACAGCCGCGCCGAACGTCGCCGCCGATGCCAGGAGCTGCTGCGCCAGGTCGGCCTCGACGACTCGGCCATGCCGCGCTACCCGCACGAATTCTCCGGCGGCCAGCGCCAGCGCATCAACATCGCTCGGGCGCTGGCACTCCGCCCTGAGCTCCTCATCCTCGACGAGCCGGTTTCCGCGCTCGACGTCAGCGTCGGCGCGCAGGTCGTCAACCTGCTGCGCGATCTGCAACGCGAATTCGCGTTGACCTACCTTTTCATCTCGCATTCCATGCCGCTCGTGCGGTATCTCTCGACGAACATCGCCGTCCTGCGCCGGGGCAAGCTCGTCGAATTCGGCAGCCGCGATCAGGTCTGTGAAGCGCCGCGTGCGGACTACACGCGGCAGCTCGTGGCCGCCACGCCCGAGATTGAGATCAACTGAACGCTACCGGCGACTCGCCACCGCCAACACACTGCCCCCTGCACCCTGTACCCTGTAATCAGTGCACCCCAGCATCTTCCAGTACATCTTCCTGGCCTTCGCCGCAGGGCTCGGCGGCCTCGTCAACTCCGTTGCGGGCGGCGGCGGCTTTCTCGTCTTTCCGTCGCTGCTCAAGGCCGGCCTGCTCCCGATCCAGGCGAACGCCACCGGAACCGTCGCGCTGTGGCCGGGCCAATTCACCTCCATCGCCGGCTACCGCGAAGAAATACGGAAGAACATCCGCCTTGTCATCCCAGTGGTCCTCGTCGCGCTCACCGGCGGCCTCGCCGGCGCGCTCACCCTCCTGCATGGCAGCCAGGACTCCTTCCTCCACCTCGTGCCGTATCTGTTCCTGCTGGGTTCCGTCACCTTCGCGTTCAGCGGCCCCGTCTCGCGCATGGTGCGCCGACGCGCCGAAGACCACGCTGTTCATCCGGAACATCGCACGCGGGTCTTCGTCGTTCCCATGCTCGCCTCGCAGCTCGTCATCAGCTACTACATCGGCTACTTCGGCGCTGGAGCCGGCCTTCTCACCCTGGCCGCGCTCGCGCTCTGCGGCGTCGATCGCATCGCCGAGATGAACGCTCTCAAAGTAGTCCTGACCACCACAGCGAACGGCGTCGCCGTCATCACTTTCATCATTGCCGGTGCGGTGGAGTGGCGCTTCTGCTGGCTGATGATGATTGCCTGCGCTGCCGGCGGCTACACCGGAGCGCGCAATTCCCGTCGCATCAGCGACCGGGTGCTGCGGCCCTTCATCATCGTGCTCGGCTTTACCATCGCGATCTACTTCTTCCTGCACCGGAAGGCGTTGTGATAACAGTCGGGCCAAGCGCCGTCGCCCCAGCCGTGAGCGCTATTGGATGGCTGGCCGCCTTCTGTACCACTGCGTGCTTTATCCCGCAGCTCGTCCGCATCTGGCGGCTGCGCAGCGCTCGCGAAATCTCGCTGATTACCTACCTTGTGTTTTCGCTGGGCGTCTTTCTGTGGCTCTTGTACGGCGTCTTCATCCACGCAGTGCCGATCATCCTGGCCAATGCAGTTGCCCTGGTGATTTCGCTCACGATTCTCGCGTTGAAGATGCGCTTCGGCCGAAAATGAGTTGAGACCAGCGCCCGAAAGACGAGAAGCATCCCGCCTTTGCGCTATTACGGCCCACTGGGCAGCATGATCATCTTTTCCGAGGCCTCGCGACGCACCGAACGCACGATGTGCGGGGTAATCACGACGGCGAGCTCGGCGACGTCCAGATTGCTGTTCTTGTTCGTTGTGCTCTGAAACCCCGGTATCTCGCTGAGACCGGGAATGCCGGTAATGGCGTTTGATTCCTGGCGGGAGATTGAGCTGATCAGCAATGCGCTTTCCCCGATGCGCACCGATGTAATGGCGTTGAATTCGCGGTTATTGAGCACTGGAATGTCGTTCAGAGAAGACCCGGCGAGCGAGGACATGATCAGATCCAGCTTGAGCGAAACGCTGTTGGTGCCCTGGATCGTCGGCTTCACCTTCAGGGTGAGGCCGATGTCCTGATATTGCACCTGAGGGATGTTCAGGTTCGCTGCGGACTGCAGCGACGACAAACTCACACCCAGATTCTGCAGCGTGCTCGAAAGTCCCGCATTGGAAATTCCCGGAATCGATAGCGGCGCCGCTCCGAGGCTCGAATAGCTGGAGGTCTCGATGGGGTAACGCTCGCCCACCTTGATCGTCGACTCCTCGCGATCCAGCGCGCGCAGCTGGATCTGGTCGAGGGCGCGCACATCGGAGGAGTTCAGTTTCATGTTGAGCGATCCGCCCTGGTAGATCACCCCGGTCAACGACAGGCCGCCGCCAAAAACGCCGAAGGGCTGGGTCAGAATGCTGTTGCTGATCTGTCCCGAGGCGATGAGGATGCCCAGAATCGCTTCCCAGTCGCCTGGCGCGGCGAGGCCGCTGGAGATGATCTCCTGCACCAGGCTTGCATTGCTGTTGAGGAGGCTGCGCGCCTCGGAGTAGACGTTGAACACCGTCGTCTGATTCGGGAGGATGACCCCGAGATTGACCGCTTTGGTGCGGTCGATCTCATACACGCGCACGTCCACCTGCAGTTCGCTGCGGCCTTCCATCAGGCTATCCAGCGTCTTGTTCAGCGCGGTGAGGTCGGCGCTCGATCCTCGTACGGTCATCGCGCTCTGCCCCACGTCTGTCGTTGCCGTGCGCAGGGCGAAGACATTTTTCGCGAGCGTCGTGATCTCGGTTAGCTGGTCCGCCGCCATGCCCGGCAGATACACCGTCTCCATCGCCTCGCGTTCGAATTTGTCGCGGTTGACCTTGCTGTCTTTGGCCACCAGCGCGCGGGAGGGATCAATCGGCACAAGAAACGTGCCCGTCGCCAGCTCCAGCGCGTGCTCTGCAGTGGCAAAATCGGCATCGTCCACGTCGTAGTGAATCTCCTGCACGCCAACGGAATCGTCGAGGGTGGGCTGGATGCCATACGCGGGGAGAACCTGGGAAATCAGGTTGCGCTGGCTGCTGCGGAGATGAAAGCTGAGCCGCGCGGATTTGGGCTGCAGCACGATCGGGGGAGCGCCCGCCACGGCTTCCGACCGCTCCGCCGGCTCGCCGGCAACAGTTGTCGAAGCCAGCTCATCCACATGCTGCGCCACCATGGGACTGCTCGGATCCACGCTGTACGCCTCCGCAATTTTGGCGCGCGCGTCGCTGGCATGGCCCAGAATCTTGTCCTTGTCCGACTGCTGGATCAGCTCGCTGACCAGGTGCTGGCGTGCGATCTGATCGGCCAATTGATACTTGGGCTCTTCAGGATCGAGCTCCGCGGCGTGCACGAACGCGTCCATTGCCGCCCGAACGTTGTTTTTGTCCACGTCCTTCGCTCCCCGGACGAAGAGCTTCTGCGCTTCCTCGCGATCGTGTTTGGAAGGCCGGCGAGCCGCTGCCGCCTGGGGGGCCGCTGGTGCCCCGCCCGCGGCAGGCAGTTGCATGGTTGCCGCCGGCGCGGGTTGAGCCGGAACCGCAGTCAGCTGGGCCATCGCCCCAACCGCGAACGTCAGCGCCAGGAGTGCTGTGCAGGCTGTGCTACGACGCATGTTCCTCGGTCCTCAACGTGATGCCGGTCGCGGCCATGAGCGCTTCCAGGGTAGTCGTGCAAACCACGGGATGGTGCTCCATTAGCGCATCGAAGCTATAACGTCCCGTCGCCACGGCAATCGTCGGCAGCTGGTTGGCACGTGCCGCCTCAATGTCGAACGGCGTGTCCCCGATCACACATACGCTCGGTGGCGAGTCCCCCACATGCGGGCCCTGGCCGTCGGATTGCAGGATGGCGCGTGCCTTTTCCGCGGCATGCGCAATCATTTCGGCCCGCGCCTCGAAGCGGTCGCAGAAGCCGCCAAAGGTGAACCACGAGCGTATCCCAGCGTTGTCCAGTTTGAGCCAGCCAATCTCCTCCAGATTTCCGGTCGCCACGCCGAGCAGCGCGCCCTTCTCCTGCAGGTGCGCGAGCGCTGCCTCTACGCCGGGCATAATGGTCGGCAGCAGCTCCGCGCGCCGCGCCACGACATGCACGCGCATGGCTCTCAGAACATCCTCGCGATGAGGACGCCACAAGCTGTCTTCGACCCGGGCCCGCTGGAAAGCATCGCGGAGAATGCCGGGGTCGGTATTCCCGGAAAGCGTAACGCCGTCCAGGACCAGGTCGCGGCCCATAACGTCCCGGACACTTTTGAGAAACGCGTCAACGTGTACTCGATCGGCGTGGCGCAACAGCGTTCCATCGATATCGAAAAGGTAAGCCCGCTGTTCGTCCCAGCGGAAGCCCTCGGAGAGGTAGACGCGGGGCTCCGGAGAAGTGCTCATAGCTACAGGGTATAAGGTACGACCGCCGGCAGGCGACACGAACCGGTCAGGAAAGCGTTCCGCCTGTTCCAAATTCCTCGAAAATCAGGTTCCAGCCAGACAATTTCCCAGGCGCAAGCCCTCGTTAGCGAGTTCCCTGTTTCGCGCCGAAGTCCCCGCGCTCGCTGCGCGGTGGGCGCCGCATCCCGGTGCGCACCTGCGCCGGATCGATCTTCAGCTCGGCCAGAATGCGGCTGAGCGTGTTCCTGTGTACACCCAGTTCCTTCGCGGCCTTGCACTGGTTGCCCCTGTGGCCGGCGAGGACTTCGAGAATGAAGCGCCGTTTGAACTCGCGCACTGCTTCGTCGTAGGTGATGCCGCCAGCGTGCATCTGGGTGACAAGGTTGTCCAGCTCGCGTTTCACAGGAACCTCTTTCCCGATCCCGGATCTCGCCGGGGCAATTCCAATATCTTTCGAGACCAAAACTATGCAGCCGGCCTGAGCCAATCAGGCTGCGACTTCCGCAGGACGATCACGCCGCTCCTGATCCGATCTCCCAGTTCGGCAGGAGCCACTACTGCGGCACGGCGCGCCATCGCCAGAAACCCCGGAGCAAAGCGCGACTGCCGGAACCACGTTGCGCCCGGCCAGAACGCGGCAATTACCATCACCGCAATCGTCACCAGCGCACACCCTTTCACCAGACCGAAGGCAGCACCCGCCAGCCGATCCGCCCAACCCAGCCCAATCGATTTCACCGACCAGCGCACAATCCGGCCTGCAATGGAAGCAACAATCATCACCGCCAGCGCCATAGCGATAAACGCCAGAGCCTGATCCCATGAAGGCGAATGAATCCACTGCGCCACCCAGGGAGTCAGCTTCTGATAATCCCAACTCGCCACCAGCAGTCCGAGGATCAGACCCGCCAGCGAAAAAACCTCCACCACCAGCCCTGCCTTCGCTGCCGTCACGACAGAAAGAATCACGACTATCAGGATCAACCAGTCGACGATCGCCATTGCGTTCTCCACTACACGGCCAGGGGCCTGCCGGTCAGCAGCCGGTAGGCTTCCAGATATTTCTGCTGGGTACGGTTCACTACATTCTCAGGCAGAGAGGGCGCTGGCGCCAGCTTATTCCAATGGATACTCTCCAGATAATCCCGCACGTACTGTTTGTCGAAGGACTGCTGTGCCCTCCCTGGCGAATACAGATCGCGCATCCAGAAGCGTGACGAGTCCGGAGTCAGCGCTTCGTCGGCCAGCACGACGCCCAGAGACGTGGACCCAAACTCAAACTTGGTATCGGCCAGCAGTAGCCCGCGCGTCTCCGCATGCTCCGCAGCCGCGTTGTACAAACTCAGGCTGATGTCGCGCAGCCGCTCCGCCGCTTCGCCCCCCACCAGCGTCGCCATCTGATCGAAGGTGATGTTCTCGTCATGCGTGCCGCGGAAACTCTTTGTGGCCGGCGTGAAAATCGGACGGCTCAGCCGATCGCCCTCGCGCAGGCCGGGTTCGATGCGGTTTCCGCATACCATTCCGGTGGCCACGTAGTCCTTCCATCCCGACCCGGCCAGATATCCACGCACCACGCACTCTACCGGATACATCTGCGCGCGGGTCACCAGCATCGATCGATCCTTCAGCTCCTTGCGGTATTTCCAGACTTCCTCCGGAAATTCCTTCACATTCGAGGCGACCAGGTGATTCGGCACGATGTCGCGCAGATGTTCGAACCAGTAGAGCGACAGCTGCGTCAGAATCATGCCTTTTCCTGGGATCCCGGTGGCCAGAACGTGATCGAACGCCGAGATTCGATCCGTCGCGACCATCAGCAGGTATTCGCCCAGCGCATAAATGTCGCGGACTTTGCCGCGGGCGACCAGTGTCAGGTTGCGGAAATCGGTTTCCAGCAGCGCTTTCAATTCGGCGAACCCTTCCCGCGGCTTCAGAGAGTATCGTGAGCCGTTGTCATTTCGCAGGACACCAATCGTCGAGGCTGTTGCCGAACGGAGTGCGTGGGTTGAAGCGACGAGTCTCGGAGGAGACGATGGAATCAAGCTGAAATCCGATTGTGCGATTGACCGTGCGCTTTGTCAACGCCATAGCAAGCGGTCATTTCATGCCGATTTTGCGCGGACTAACTCCGCCCGTCGCGCCTGTCAAGAGAAAAGTTTTCCCTGATGTCTGGATGCCGGGGAGTTCGCGCTTAGCGGTTCGTCGATGAAGCCCACCGGCGCGATTGCACAGTACGATAACAATGGTTTGATAACCCCATTGCCCGCAAAAACGGGCGCCGCACCTGGCTATAAGTCCGGTTGGCTTTCCAGTTATTCACCAGGTTATGCGTTGTAAGTTGTCGAGGACACTCGTCCCCCGCGCCCTGTCCAGTTGGTATGGAAGAACTGCCCGCGTGGCTGATCGATTCGCTCATAGGTGTGCGCTCCGAAGAAATCGCGCTGCGCCTGTAGAAGATTCGCCGGCAGACGCGCGATTCGGTATCCATCATAGAAGGCAAGCGCCGTCGAAAATGCCGGGGCCGGCACGCCCAGGGCAATCGCTTTGACGATAGCCTTGCGCCACGATGCCTGGTAGTTGTTCAGCACGCCGGCAAAGAAACTGTCGAACAGCAGACTGTTCAGCTCCGGCTGTTTGTCGTACGCCTCTTTGATCTTTCCCAGGAAGCGGCTGCGGATAATGCAGCCCCCGCGCCACATCAGGGCAATGCCGCCCATATTCACGCGCCACCCATATTCCCTGGCCGCCTCGCGCAACAGCATATAGCCCTGCGCGTACGAGATGATCTTCGAGCAGTACAGCGCGCGCCGCACATTCTCGATGAAGTCCGCCCGGTCGGCGGTCGCTGCCTGGCCGGTTGGCCCCTCAAGAATCTTCGACGCTTCGACGCGCTCTTCTTTGATCGCCGAGAGACAACGCGCGAAAACCGACTCCCCGATCAGCGTCACCGGCATACCCAGATCGAGCGCGCTCGTTACCGTCCACTTGCCCGTGCCCTTTTGCCCGGCCGTGTCGAGAATCTTATCCACCAGCGGCTGCCCGTCGTCGTCCTTCTTGGCGAAGATGATCGACGAAATCTCGATCAGGAAGCTGTCCAGTTCGCCCTTATTCCAGTCCGCGAAGACCGCCGACAGTTCGTCGGCTGTAAGTCCCAGCGCATGCTTCAGCAGATCGTATGCCTCGCAGATCAGCTGCATATCGCCGTACTCGATGCCGTTATGCACCATCTTCACGTAATGGCCCGCTCCCGCATCGCCGACCCAGTCGCAGCATGGCGTGCCCCCTTTGCCGTTTCCGGCCGCGCCTTCGTCCACCTTGGCCGCAATCGACTGGAAAATCTCCTTCACGTGCGGCCACGCGGCCGGATTCCCGCCCGGCATAATGGACGGCCCGAAACGCGCTCCCTCCTCGCCGCCGGAAACGCCTGTCCCGATGAACAGGATTCCCTTCGCCGCAAGGTCTTTGGTGCGCCGGTTCGAGTCCGTGAACAGGGAATTGCCGCCATCGATGATGATGTCGCCCGGGGACAGGAAGGGCAGCAGGTGATCGATCATCTGATCCACCGTATCGCCCGCCTTCACCATCAGCATCGCGCGCCGCGGGCTCTTCAGCAGCCCCACAAATTCCTGGATCGAGTGCGCGCCCACCACCTGCGTACCCTTCGCCTCATTCGCGAGAAAATCGTCGACTTTGGAGACGGTGCGGTTGAAGACGGCCACCTTAAAACCGTGGTCATTCATGTTCAGGACGAGGTTCTGTCCCATCACAGCAAGGCCGATCAGGCCGATATCACAGGTGGCTTCTGGCATACATTCTCCGGGATTCCCCAACGGCATTTTGCGCTTTTCTGGAAAGATAAACCAGAGGGTCTCACCCTTCTCTCCCGCGACCCGGAAAAGTCAGCGCGAGGGGATCTCCTGTTCGCCTGGCATCTCGATCTTCGCCCGCAGTGGACCCGACGCCAGCCCCAGCGTCATAATCACCACCTGCGGCAGCTCCTCGTCGTCAGCCAATAAGCCGCAAAATTCCCCGGAAAATACGGAATCCCTCTCGCGACGAGGCACAGCCCAATGCTCATCGCGAGGTTCAGCGACAGCACAGCAATCCCCAGCACCGCGCCCGCCGCCGCTGTCTTCGCCAGCAGAATGGTCAGCGGGCGGACCGGCAGCGGTCCCAGCACCATCGCATCCCGCCGATCCGGAAAGATGTTGTCCCAGCTGATCACAGCCATTAGCCCGGCAACCAGCATGGTCGTCGAGAGAAAGCTCTGCTGGGTTCGCCAGATCAGCGGACCGAGATCCGCCGCTGCCGTGGAGAGCCGGCCGGTGGCCATCAGCAGCCCAAGCGTCGTCAGCACGCTGTACAGGATCAGGATCCCCGCCATTTGTCCCAGCAGCTTCGTGACGTCTGCCTCAATCGACAAGGCTTCGAGATCCACCACCCGCAGCAGAAACTGCCGGTAGAGCACGCGGAACTGTAGCGGCAGTTTCTTCGCCACCGAGCTCAGCACCCGTTTCATACATCGAGATCCAAACCCGGCCCCGCTAACCGCGCTTTCACTAACCGTTTCTCAGCTGACCGCTTCTTCGCTGTTTCACGCATGGATCAGGTCCGCAATCTGCCGCGCCATCGCATCCGAGTCCTGCTCCACGGCCAATTGAGAGAAGATCGCCTCCAGCGAGGGCAGCTCCATCAGCGAGCGCAGGCTTGCGATGGAATCATCCGCGACAATCTTGCCCCGATGCAGAATCGCCACGCGCGAGCTGACCCGCTCCACGGTGTCGAGCTCATGCGAGCTGAACAGCACTACCTTGCCGCGCGCCGCCAGCTCCTGGATCAGGCTTCGCAGGATCAGCGCCGAGCCTACATCGAGTCCCGAAAACGGCTCGTCCAGCAGCACCAGATCGGGATTGTGCAGCAGCGCCGCCGCGATCAGCACCTTCTGCCGCATCCCCTTCGAGTATCCCGATATAGACGCGTGCCGATCGCCATGGAGCGACAGCAACTGCAGCAATTCTTCGATCTGCTCCACCGACTCGCGCTCCGGCAAGTCGCGCAGCTGCGCCACCATCGTCAGGTATTCCGCCCCGGAGAGATGGTTGTAGAGATACGGCTCCTCCGGCACGTAGCCCATGCGCCGCTTGTAACCGATCAGGTCATGCTGAATGGGTTTGCCTTCGAAGAGAATCTCTCCCGCCGTCATCTCAATGAGGCCGGTGATCATCTTCATCGTCGTCGACTTGCCGGAGCCGTTCGGGCCAAGGTAGCCGGTGACCTCACCCGGCCGGGCCGAGAAGCTAACATCGTCCACGGCGGGAATCCCGGAAAAGTACTTCGAGACGCGGCGCAGCTCCAACATGGGCATCCTCCCCTGTTAGATTCCCGTGACCAGTAGACACCGCTTTTGTACGGAGGGTTCCCCTCTGCGGCGTCCTGGCTGGGAAAAGTCTTCATTTTCAGCGTTTGTGACTATAAGGTCTCGCAGCTTCGATCGAGCCCTGGTTCAGAGCACCCTGAGCCTCGGAATCTGGATAAGTGAGACCCGATTAGCCTTCGCGTTGTACTCCTTTTGTGTTATTCCCACATGAGCCGGAGTGATCAGCAATTCAATCAGCCTGGGAAGACACTTAGATCAGGCCGGAATAGCGGCCTGATTGGGGTGTAACGTGGTCCAAACGCAGAAAACGTCGTCTGATTCAGAAACCTCACCTGTCGCTAAGTCGAGAATTCTGCTCGTGGACGACAACGCCTCGATTCGAAAAGTCCTGGCCCTGGTCCTCGAACATAACGGCTTTGAAGTCGTCATGGCTTCAAATGTGAACGACGCCCTGAAGCTCATCGGGACCCAGACTTTCGATGTACTGCTAAGCGATCTGCAAATGCCCAACGCCGGTGATGGATTGACGGTGGTCAGCGCTATGCGCCACTCCAATCCCAAAGCGGTCACGCTCATCCTGAGCGGGTATCCCGAGATGAAGGCGGCGGCGACGGCAATCCTGCTACAAACCGACGAGGTCCTGACCAAGCCGATAACCGCGGAAAATCTGGTCGAAACCATCAGGAGCCGGTTGAAGCTCGACACTCATGAGGCGCGGCCCATAGAGAGCGTCGCCACAATCCTTGCCAGGGAAACGCAACCGACCATCGATGCCTGGCTTGCTCGTGTCGATCAGGAGGGGGATATATTGTCGATCCCGATGGATCATGCCCAGCGTTCCGCTTACCTTCCGCAGCTGTTCCGGGATCTGGTATTTCGTCTTCAAAAACCACTTCCTTTGGGCACACGCGCGCTTGTATCGCACTCCGCGGCGGCGCACGGCATCAAGCGGCGCGACCAGGGCTATACCCCAGCGATGCTGGTCGAGGAGTCGCGCATGCTGCAGGTCTCCATCTTCCAGACCCTGGAGCATAATCTGTCCAGTGTCAATTTCAATCTTCTGTTGGGGGATGTGATGGCGATCGCGGATGAAGTGGATTCGCAACTCGCACAACAGATGGCCAGCTATGTTCTGGAGTCAAAGATGGACGGCAAAGGAATAGCTGCTTGAGTCCCGCGGTAAACGACCCCCGGTCGCGACCTCGCCACACTTCGTGATCCGGTCCTCTCCGCGGGCGCCTAAAATCCTGCAGCCTTGCCGAAGTGATGCCGGTGGTCCTGTCCGCCGCTTAGCTCGCCCGTTCTGGGATCGACCGCGATACACTCCCCATCCGACCAGTGTCCAAGGACCTTCAGGTTGTAGCCCATCGCCTTCAGCCCCTCGAGTGTTGCCGGCGAGAAACCCGGCTCCATAAACAGCACGTCGGGCATGTACTGATGATGGAACCGCGGCGCATCGACCGCCTGCTGGATATTCAGCCCCTCGTCCGCCACGCTCAGAAAGATGTTCGCTACCACAGTGATGATGCGCCCCCCACCCGGCGATCCCAGCACCATACTCACCTTGCCGTCCTTCAGCACGATAGTCGGGGTCATGCTCGAGAGCGGCCGCTTGCCGGGAGCGATCGTATTCGCCGGTCCCTGGATCAGCCCGAACATATTGGGCACGCCCTGCTTCGACGCAAAGTCGTCCATTTCGTCGTTGAGCAGAAATCCCAGCCCCGGCACCGTCACGCCCGATCCGTAGCCGCCGTTCAGCGTCGTCGTCACCGAAACCGCATCGCCCTCCGCATCCACCACGGAATAGTGCGTCGTGTCCGCCGCCTCCTGCCGGACGTCGGCCATAGTCGGTGCGGGCGGCAGAAACCCCGCCGGACGTTGCAGCTTCGCCGAGACGCTCGCCTGATCCACGTCGATCGAGGCGCGCCATGCCTCTCCATATTTCTTGCTCGTCAGCTCTTCGACCGGGATCTTCACGTAGTCCGGATCGCCCAGATAACTCGATCGGTCCATATAGGAGCGCCGAAACGCCTCCGTGATCAGGTGCATCTCCGGCGCGGTCCGATCCCCCATCGATCCGAGGTCGTATCCGGCCAGAATGTTCAGCATCTCGATCAGCGCTACCCCGCCCGAGGAGGGCGGAGGCGCGCCGACAATGGTGTAGCCGCGATATGTGCCCAGGAGCGGCTCGCGCTCCTTCACTGTGTAACGAGCCATGTCTTCCGGCGTGATCAGCCCGCCGCCCTGATGCACCGCGTCGGCAATCTGCTTCGCCATCGCTCCGCGATAAAAATCGTCCGGGTTCTTCGCGATCCTCCGCAGCGTCTCGGCCAGTTCCGGCTGGCGGAACGTCTCGCCCGCCTGATAGAAATTCCCATCGCGCTGGAAAATCCGCCGCGACTCCGGAAATCCCGTCATGACTTTGTCGTGAAGCGAAGCGGCTTCTTCATCGCCCAGCACAAACCCATCCACCGCCAGCCGGATCGCCGGCGCCATCACCTGTGCGAGCTTCAGCTTCCCGTATTTCTTCTCCGCCTCCACGAGCCCCGCCACCGATCCCGGCACGCCGATCGCGCGATAGCCCACGACGCTCGCGTCCGGAATCACATTGCCCTTCGCGTCGAGATACATATCCGCTGTCGCAGCCAGCGGCGCCTTCTCGCGATAGTCGACGAAGATATTTTTCCCCGTGCTCGGGGTCCCCGGCGAGCCCGCTCGCTGGGTTGTTTGCTCGTGGATCAGCATGAATCCGCCGCCCCCGAGATTCCCCGCAAACGGATACACCACCGCCAGCGTGAACCCCACCGCCACTGCGGCATCGACGGCATTGCCCCCTGCTTTCAGGATCTCCACACCCGCATCCGTCGCCAGGTGATGCACGGTCACGACCATCGCGTGCGGCGCGCGCACTGGCTCGTCGCTGCGGAGCTTCAACGCGATCTGGCTAGCGTCATCCGGCGCAGCATCCTGCGCAGGCGGCGGCGTTTGCGCGGCGAGCTGGAAAGAGAAAACTGCGAGAAGAAACAGGGGTGTGCAAGCGGCGCGGATGGGATGAATTGTCATGGGCTGGAGAGGCAATCCGATTGCCAGAATTGTACGGCAGCGCGTACACATCGGACGAAGCTGCGATTCTGGCTGCGATTCTGTTTGACCCCCGCTTCCGCGCTTGCATAGACTGAAGAGCAGGCCAACCGTCCAACGTGAATATGCCGTCGTTTTTCCGCAGTTGTTCGCTGTCGTTGATGCTTGCCGCAGCGCTGTCCGCACTTCCTGGCCTCGCGCAACAAGACCAAAATCCTCCGGCTTCGGGGAATTCCTCTCAGTCCCCGGCACAAATTCCTCCGCAGGGCTCTTCGTCCCAGGTCCCGTCGCAACTGCCGGGAGACAGCTCCTCGCAGGTGCCCGCCCAGACGTTGCGCCACTTCCCGCAGCAGACCGAGCAGACCGGCACGCCCAAAGCCCCCGCGCTCATGGACCCCGCCGGCCCGACGGTGAGCCTCGAAACCAGCGAAGCCATGTTCGACATCGGCGTTGCGCTCAATGCCTGCGGCTACGACCAGGGTCTCGACGAGTCCGATCCTGTCCGCAGGAGGATTCGCGACCAGGTCAATCAGGCGGCCCAGGCCTCCGCTGAAGCTCGCGATGACCGCGACCAGCTCTGCCTTTTTATCGGCCAGCATCGACTCTCCGATTCGGCGCACAACATCGCCCAGTATGTCTCGCTCGCCCTCTATCTCACTCCTCCGCCCGAGCTCACCCCCAGCGTTGAAGAGCAGGACATGCCGCCGGACGCGGTCGGCGTCGAGCAGATGCTGCCTCTCCTGCGGCGCTTCGCCAACGCCATCGACCTGCACGTTGTCTGGCTGCAGAACCGGCCCGCCTACGAAGAAACCACCAACCGCCTGCACAATCCCCTGACACAGATGATCGTCAGCACCAACTACTATCTGAAAACGCCGGCTTCTACCTTTAACGGGCGCCGCTTCCTCGTGGTGCTTGAGCCGCTGCTGTCACCGGAAGAAACAAACGCCCGTATCTACGGGTCCGACTATGTCGTCGTGGCTTCTCCCAGAGACGGAAAGATCTCCATGGAGTTGGTACGGCACGCCTATCTGCATTACATGATCGAGCCGCTGCTCTACGCCCGTGCCAATTCCATGGATCGCATGCTCCCGATTCTGCACGCCGTCGACGATGCTCCACTGGAGTTTGAATTCAAGAGCGACATCGTCTCTCTGGTCATCGAATGTATGATCCGGGCCATCGAAGCGCGCACCATGGAGACCGGCATTCCCGACGTCAAGGTTCCCGCGAATCTGCCCCACAGCCAGGTGGAACAGTATGAGCATGCCCGTACCGTCACCGAGCAGAAGCAGGAAGCCGTCCGTCAGCAAGCCGTCAACCACTCCATGACCCAGGGCTATGTGCTGACCGAATATTTTTATAACGAGCTGAAGAGCTTTGAGAAGAACCCCGAAAGCCTCGACGAGGCGATCGGCCCCATGGTCTACGGCATGGACATCAGCATGGAGACGCATCGTGCCAGGGCCATCACCTTCGACGAGCATGGCGAAGGCGAGATGATGAGCCGGGCGCCTCGCCGTCCGCCTCAGACAAAAGAACTCGACCTTGCGGAGATCAAGCTGATGAAGGGCGATGTCGCTGGCGCCGCCGATCTCGCGCAGAAGGCCCTCGACAACCACCGCGGCGATGCCGGCCAGGCCGATTTTATTTTGGCTCGCGCGGATCTGATGCGCGGCAAAATCGATGACGCGGAATCGGCATTCAAGGACACACTGACCGCCTCAAAGGACCCGCGCATGCAGGCGTGGTCGCATATCTACCTCGGGCGCATTCTCGATGTCGAAGAGCAGCGCGACCAGGCAGTCGCGCAATATAAGGCCGCCCTGACGGTACGCGATGGCCAGCCCGATACGAAGGAGGCCGCGGAAGCGGGACTGAAGCAAGCCTTCACCCTGCCCCATCGTGAACCGCCCCCCGGCGGCAACGATGACCAGGACACGACGAAGCCTGCTCCTCCCGGTGAGGCCCATCCCCAATAGCGTGCTCTGCAATAATTGATGCAGCAGCCAGCGCATGGAGTCCTCGGCACATTCTTCCGGCACGCCCCTCGACATGCCTCCCGCGGGCGAGTCATCCGCGAACCCTGGTAATGCTGCCCCCGACAATATCGCAGAACTCGAAGCCGCATTGCAGCACCGCTTCGCGAATCGCGATCTTCTGGTTCGGGCTCTCACCCACAGTTCTCTGGCCCACGAGCGTGGTTCCGTCGAACCCCAGCGCGAAGACAACGAAACCCTCGAATTCCTCGGTGATGCTGTCGTGGGCATGGTCGCCGCCGAATTCGTCTTTCGCCAATATCCGGAGCTTTCTGAGGGAGCGCTCACGCGCCTGCGTGGCGCGCTGGTCAGCCGCAAGCATCTTGCGGAAGTGGCCGAGGGCTTGAGTCTCGGCCGTTATCTGCTGCTGGGCCGTGGCGAAGAACGCAGTGGCGGCCGCGCGAAGCCCGCTCTGCTGGCCAACGCCATGGAGGCGATCATCGGCGCCATCTATCTTGACGCTGGCCTCGAGGTTGTCCGGCAGCTCATCGAAACCCGCGCCATTGCGCCCGCCATTGCAGCGTTGCGCGAGCAGCTCACCGCCGACGCCGGCATGGGCGACTTCAAATCCGCGCTGCAGGAATTCCTGCAGGCGGACAAACAGGGTCAACCCGAATACCGCATCACCGGGGAAACCGGCCCCGACCATCGCAAACGATTTTTCGTGGAAGTGGTCGTCGCCGGACAGGGGTTTGCTGAAGGCGAAGGCCGCACCAGAAAACACGCCGAGCAGGATGCCGCGCGCCGCGCAATCGAGAAGCTGCACGCCGCGAAGGAACCGCGATGAGCGCGCCTCCCCAGACTCCGCCTCCCCTCCCCGGCAGCGGCTCCCGAAGCTCGTTTTCCCGCGACCGCTTCGGCCAGGTGAAGGCCGGCCGTTCCAATATCTTTCTTTTTCCCGGCGTCCTGGAGATGATCCGATCCCTTTTTGCGGTTCTGGTCGTTGCACTTTTCATCCTGACCTTTATCGTGCAACCGTTTCGCATTCCTTCCGAGTCAATGGAGCGCACGCTTCTCGTCGGCGATTTTCTGCTGGTCAACAAAGCCGCCTTTGCGCCCCCTGGAGCCTGGAAATGGCTCCTGCCCTACCGCGCCGTGGACCGCGGCGACGTGATCGTCTTCCACTTTCCCCCCGATCCCCCGGAACACGTCGTCAAGCGCGTCATCGGTCTGCCCGGCGACCACATCCATCTGGAGAATGGTCTTGCCTGGGTGAATGGCCGGCGCCTCAATGAGCCATGGGCGGTGTTCGAACCGGCCTACGCCGACGATTTTCGCGACAGCTTCCCCACCCAGCTCTATACCGATCCCGGCGTCGATCCGCGCTGGTGGATGGAGATGCGCCGCGAGGTGCGCGGCGGCGATCTGGTCGTTCCCAGGGGCGAATATTTCGTCCTCGGCGACAATCGCAATTTCAGCCGCGACAGCCGCTACTGGGGGTTCGTTCCCAGGGACCACATCGTCGGCCGTCCCTTCGTCATCTATTTCTCTCTGCGCGAGCCCTCCGCGACCGATGTTGCCGAGCTGCCGGATGATAGACTCGGACAGAAAAACGATTTGCTGTACAGGCTCGAGGATTTTGCGCGCTGGAATCGTTTCCTGCGCGTCGTTCGCTGAGAAAACGCAGGTAATCGATGGCAGAAGTCCTGGAAGATCCGACCAAGCACAAACATGAGGAGACGCCCCTCGAGGCCTTCGCTTCCATTTGCGGCGTTCTCGCGGTGGGGCTGTTTGTCCTGACTTTCGTCTTTCAGAATTTCGCCATTCCTTCCTCGTCCATGGTGAAAGCGCTGCTCGTGGGCGATCACGTCCTGGTCGATCGCATCACCCTGGCGCCACCCGCGCCCTACGCTCCATTTGTCTACTACCGCAACGTGCGCCATGGTGACATCGTTGTCTTCTACAAGCCGACGCTGGAGCCCAACGGCGAGCACCTCTTCCTTGTGAAGCGCGTCATCGGCCTGCCCGGCGATCGCATTCACCTCCGCGCCGGCGTTGTGTACCGCAATGGCGTTGCCGTCAACGAGCCTTACGCGGGTATGCCCACTGAGGGCGATTACCAACCTTATCGAGACGACTTTCCGTCGGTCTCTCCGGCTACGAATCCTGAGGTGACCGCGGAGTGGTCCGAAACCCTTCCTACCCTGATTCAGGGTCAGGATCTGGTCGTCCCCGAGGGCATGTATTTCGCCATGGGCGACAATCGCACCGTCAGCCTGGACAGCCGCTTCTGGGGACTTGTGCCGCGCGCGAATATCGTCGGCCGCCCGCTCTTTGTCTATTGGTCCTTCGAGACGCCGGAATCGCAGGAGAATCAGACGTCGTTCGGGGATCGCATCGGTTGGATCCTGCACGAGACGATTCATTTCTTCGACGAGACGCGCTGGCGTCGCACGCTGCACCGAGTGCAATAGCCATGGGCGCGCCCGAGGAGCCGCGGTCCTCCCTGGAGCCCGTCGATCCGATCGAAGTCCCCGTCGCTCCCCCCGTCGAGGAGTCTTCCTTCGAGCCGCGCCGCTCACCGTGGCGGGTGCTGCTCATCGCGGCATTCCTGGTCATACTCGTGGTCATGGCGATCTTTCTCCCCCCGCTTCTCCATCTGGGAAAGTATCGGCATTCCATTACCGCGAGCATGTCCGACGCGCTGGGCCGCCCCGTCTATGTCGGCGGCATGCAACTGCGCCTGCTTCCCACGCCCGGCTTTGTGATGAGCGACTTCACCGTCGCGGAAGACCCGGCGTTCGGCTATGAACCGGCGTTACACGCCTCTTCGGTCGTCGCGTCGCTGCGCCTCACGTCACTGTGGCGTGGCCGTTTGGAGGTCAGCCGCATCAGTCTCGACGAGGCCAATCTGAATCTGGTCAGAAACAGCGCCGGCCAGTGGAGCATCGCTTCCGTCCTGCTGCGTGCCTCGCAGATTCCCAACGGGCCAACCGGTGAGCCGCGCAGGGGCCCGCATCCCCGCTTTCCTTACATCGAGGCGACCAACGCCCGTATCGATTTCAAGGAGGGCGCGGAGAAGAAGCCGCTTTCGCTCATGAATGCCGAGTTTTCCATGTGGCAGGCAAGCGGGGACGAATGGCGGGTGCGGTTGCGCGCCCAACCCGTCCGCACCGATCTGGAGCTGCACCTTTCCGATTCCGGACAACTGACCATGGAGGGATCGCTTCACCGTGCAGCTACTCTGAATGCCATGCCCGTCGACCTTCGTGCGGAGTGGTATGGGGCACAACTGGGACAGGTGAGCCGCCTGATGGCCGGCGTCGACAGCGGATGGCGTGGCGATCTGGACATTACGGCTTCGATCACCGGTAATGCGGGCAATCCCGCTCTGCAGTCCCGCATCAGAATCGGCGACCTGCGGCGTCAGGAATTCCAGCCCGCGACCACCGTCGATGTCGATGCCACGTGCCGGTCTGACTACCTTCGCTCGCAGCGGGCGCTCAATAACCTCACCTGCTTCTGGCCCGTCGCCGGCGGCCACTTACTTCTCACCGGCAGCGTGCGGAGTCTCGCATCGCCCAGCGCCGACCTGCAACTTGAGATCAATAAGATTCCCGCGGCCTTTCCTGTCACCATACTCGGGCTCCTGCGCCCTTATGCACAAAATGTAACCGTCACTGGCACAGTCAACGGCGGTTTTCGCCTGATCGCCGCGGATGGGCCTGTGCTCAGCGGCGACGCGCTGGCAACCGGCGTCCGGCTCCGCTACGCGGGGGGCCAACTCCTCCTGCCTCCGCTGCATTTCGCCGTGCCCTCGAGCCAGCCTCCCCAGCGCAAAACGAAACATGCTGTCCAGCCGCAGCCCCAGCAGAATGTTGTCCAGCTGCAGCCGTTCTCCCTCGCCATGGGAGAGCCAAAGCCTCTGATTGTCGAGGCGCAGTTCGCGCGATCAGGTTTCCAGGTGCATCTTTCCGGACAATCTTCGCTCGCCCGTCTTATCCCGGCTGCGGCCAACTTCGGCCTGCTCGAAAACGCGATGGCCGTGGCCACTCCGAAGGGACGCGCCACCCTCGATACAACGACCGCCGGGAACTGGATGCGGCCGACTTCCAGTGCCGGCTCCGGAATCGGGACCAGCGGCACCCTCAACATTGACGCCGCGGAGCTGCGGCCCACTTTCCTGCCGGCTCCGGTTGAAGTTGATTCAGCGGAGATGGCCCTGACGCCGGAGACGATCTCCTGGCAAGACGTCGCGTTTCAGTACCAGACCCTCGCGATGCGCGGTTCCATTCAGTTTCCCGCACTCTGTAACCAACCGGTTGCGTGTCCTGCGTCATTCACGCTGGCGGCGGGAACCGTGGATGCGGCTACCCTTGAGGCGGTCTTTGCAGGCGAGGGCAACAACGGTTTTCTCGGCCAGCTTCTGACGAATGCGTTAGGGAACGACACCGCGCCTTGGCCGCCGCTCAACGGAAAAATCGAGTGCGATGGCCTGCAACTCGGCCAGCTCCTGTTGCGTAATGTGGAGGCTTCCGTCGCCGTCGACGGAACCCGACTGACCATTGGCTCACTCGATGCCGCCGCGCTCGGCGGAACGGTTCATGCCACCGGTGATATGAGCATCGAGCAAGGCTCGCCCCATTGGAAGCTGGCCCTCCGTACCGTCGACGCGAACGCAGCCGACGCGGCCGCGCTGTTTGGCGAACTGTGGGGACCGGGATCATTGAACGCGGAAACTAATCTGGCCATAAGCGGCTATCGCACCGCCGATCTGGTAGCCTCCGCTTCCGGTGACTTCTCTTTCACGTGGCAGAATGGCGACCTGCCGAGCGCCGGCAGCGGCTCGCCTTTCGCGAATTTCGATCGCTGGACGGCAAAGGGGACAATCGCCCAAAGCACCTTGTCGCTGACCGGGAGCGTGCTCGCCCACGGCAAACGAACCATCCCCCTACGCGGCAGCATCACCTTCGACCGCGATCTCGATCTCACCCTTGAAACGCGAGAGGGCCGGAGAAAGGCCGAAGGAACGCTGGCCCAGCCGGTCATGCACTGATCGCCGGCCCGCGGACCATTTCACTTGAGAATCTTCCGGTGGACGCTGTCCTGCACCTCGGGCACGCTTCCGTCATTCACATCCACTTCGGTTGGCTCTTCCTGGAGCGTCATGCGGTAGGTGATCCGGCCATGCGCAGGAATTCTCACTCGTTCCGTAACTGCCGCCTCCGCGCCTTTCACTGTCACCGGAACCTCGGCGGCGGCATACCCGTCATTTGCAATTTCAATGGCTACCAGCACCTGTTGATGCGCCGCCGCGCTCGGATACACTCCGCCAATTGAAAGATCGGGCAGTCCGCGATCCTGATACACCCAGTCGTCAAAAAACCATCGCAGGTCCTTTCCGCTGGCGTGTTCGATCAGGTGTTCGAAATATTCCGGCGTCGTGTCCTGTGTCGGCTCGTACGCCTTGAGGGCGCTCTGCAGCGCCTTGTCGCCGACGATGCCGCGCAGCATCCAGAGCACGTAGGCTGCTTTAGTGCGGTAGTAGACGGCGCTCTCAGCGTGCAACAAATCCTCACCTGGCCCCGCACCCGGCGAGGCGGGTTCGGCGAGCGCCAGTGCCGGCCGATCGGCATTCAGATTTTCCAATGCCGCGGTGCGCCCCTGGTTCGCCTCAATCCACAACGTGCCCAGCAAGCTGGCCACGCCTTCATTGAGCCACCCGCGCGGCGAGTAAAACGCAGCACGAGCGAGCGAACGAACCACCACTGGCGTCAGATTCGCACGGTCGTCGATGGCGAGTGGCGTTGCCACGAGCGCGCCCATTTCCGCAGGCGCATCGTCCGGCTCGGGCAAATCGAGAATCGTCGCAGACGCGGCCGTCTTCTCACCGAGCCAGCCGCGAACCAGCGGCCGCACCAGAGCCGCC
>Ga0302319_10005640_pt1 | contig 25084 bp, 21 predicted proteins | sample Bog_T0_2_FD_203319 | JGI IMG/M metagenome (GOLD analysis project Ga0302319, IMG submission 203319) | Peat permafrost microbial communities from Stordalen Mire near Abisko, Sweden - Bog_T0_2 | ecosystem: Environmental > Terrestrial > Soil > Wetlands > Peat | place: Sweden: Abisko, Stordalen Mire...
GGCGGGGGAACCCCTATCGGCTTGGCCGTCCTGGGGATGGCCGAGGCCCTGAAGGCCCGCTCGATGTTCGGGGATCCAGCCGGAGCGACGCGTTGGATGATGTCGTCCGTCGCGCGATTCGACGCAGCCGTCGCCTCCGATTCGACGGATCCTTGGATCAGGATCCTCCGGGCGCGCTATCTCGCGCAGGTACCGAAAATCTTCCAACTGGATGCCCGAATTCGGGATGACTCCCTCGCCTTGCGCAGGATGCTCCCGCGATTGGATGCCTCGCGACCAGGTGCCCTGCTCGCCTTGGCGGCCGCCTGTGAACGCCTGGGGAACCCGGAAGAAGCGGCTTCCCTCCGGTTCCAGGTGGAGAAGGACCCTCGCTCCGCGGCCACTCAGAGAGACAAGGCCAAGGTACTCCTCATCGACCAAAAGGACTGAGGTACGGGCACCCTCCGACGCTCCGGTGCGTCTGACCGCGGATCGCCCTTTGTTCTAGCTTGGAAGGCGCATGGGCGACAGGTTCGAGAAATCCTGGAGTCTGAAGGAATTCGGGGGGGAATGGGTTTCGCTCGGCCGATCCTTCTTCCTGGCGTTCCAGGACCTGGGGAACAGCGGCGCCTACTCGCAGGCCGCCGCCATCAGCTACTACGCGATCCTCTCGATCTTCCCCTTCCTGATGCTGCTGGTCGTGGTGTCCACGCGCCTTTTGGAGAACCCCGCGCTGTCGGTCCAGGCCGTCCGGTTGCTGGGATCCTACATGCCCAACGGCCGGGTATTCCTTTCCGACACGCTGCCCACGCTGCAACGCATCTCGGGGACGTTGGGCGTGGTTTCCCTGGCCGGGCTCGCCTGGTCTTCCATGGGACTTTTCGCGGCGCTCCGCACGGCGTTGGACGACGTGGGAGGAGACAATACAGCCCCGTCGCCCATCCTCCAGAGGTGGGCGAGCTTCCTCGCGGTCCTGTTCAGCTCCATGGGACTGCTCCTGGGTCTCGCGGTGGCGACGCTGTTGTCGTTCCTCGCCCGACTCTCCTTCCAAATCCTGTCCCTGGGGATCTCCCAGTTGAACCCCATGGCGAGCGATCTCCCCAAGCTCCTTCTGCGGCCGGCCGGCATCGCGATCCAGGCGGGTACCCTGGCGCTCTCGGCCGTCATCACCTGGGTGGGCATCTTCCTTCTGCTCCGCCACCTTCCTCGGCGCAAACCGGCCCTGCGGAACACATTGGTTCCCGCGTTGGTCGTCACCCTCGCCCTGGACCAGCTCAAGGGATTGTTCCTTCTCACGGTGGGATCGAACAAGGATCTCACGGTGATCCAGGGCCCGCTGGCCGCCGCCATCGCCTTCATGCTCTGGGCCTACCTCTCCGCGCTGGTCCTCCTGTTCGGGGGGGCCTGGACCTTCCGGTTGGGCAAGGAACGGCTGCAACGGTCACGGGTGCGCCAGGTGCCGCCCAGACCCCTGTAGGGAGCGGCCACGCCAATCGTCGGGAACGGTCGCTCGCGATCCCTACAGGGGCCCGCCGGTCAGCACATGCCGGACGGCCTCCGCCAGCGGCGCGATGGGCGTGCGCCGGGCGAATTCGTCGGGGTCCAACCAGGCGAAGTCGTCGTGCTCCTCGGAGAGCTGGACCTCGCCTTCCAACCAGTCCGCTAGGTAGTAGACGATGAGCATGGGGATTCCGGCGCGGTCGGAAACGTGCGCGACCAGCGGTCGCGGATGGACCCGCACCGAGAGGCCCGATTCCTCCTCGATCTCGCGGCGCACGGCTTCCAACGGGGATTCCCCGGGTTCGATCCTGCCGGAAAGCGCCTCCCAGATTCCCGGAGCCGCGTCCCGGTTCGCGGCCCTGCGCATGGACAGGATCCGTCCCTCCTTGCGCACCAGCGCGCACACCGCGGCGACGAAAAGGGTCATCGGACGTGGAGGTCGTCGCGACCGGTCTTGGCCGAGGCGTCGTACCCCGATTCCTGGCGATCCAGGTTCACCTGGTTCTTGAGCAGGTACAGGCGGTGCGTTTCCATCGCGTCCAGGCCCGCCGTCAACGCGATGGAAAGCCAGAAGTGGAGCATGTCCACGATCTCCACCCGGATGGCGTCCATGTCCAGGTTCTGCTTGGACCACCACTTCCAGGGGATCTCCTCGGACAACTCGCCGCCCTCTTCCTGGAGGGCGCGCAGGTAGTTGGACAGCCAGACGGAAACGTCCGAACCGGGCGCGACGGCGCCGTCGACCGCCAGCCTGGCCAGGCCATCGGTCGACAAGATCCGTCCATCGGATCCGCGCAACCCGCGCTTCTCGAAGATGCGGTCGTTCAGGGACGCCTGGAGCGCGAACAGATCCTCCAGCAGATCCGTCAAGATCCTTCCCCCGAGACCTTGGCGAGCTTCGCCTGCGTCCGCTCCTCGGCCTGCCTCCGATCGGTCTCCCCCGACCAGTCGACGCGCAGGAACGGAGCCAGCAGGGGAACGTGCGGGAGCACTTCGCGGGCCATCCGCTGGGCGATGCGACGGTAGCTGACGTGGCCCGAGGCGCCGGAGCGCAACTCCACCAGGTAGGCCCACTGGCGCAGGTCCATCGCGCAGGTCCATGCGCAGTGGTGCCCCAGGCAGGCGAGGTACTCCGCGTCGAAGGGGCGTTCCCGCGCGACGCGTGCGTGGAACTCCCCGGCCCGATCCATGGATCTGCGGTAGAGGTCGTGCTCTTCCGAAAGTTCCGGGTGCAGGAGTTCGTCGGGCACCGAGTACCCCAACTCCACGACGGGACGCGTCCGAAGCTGCAGGCCCACGCGATGTCGCTGGAGGTCCCGCCAAGCCCCGAAATCCAGGACCAGGTCGAACCCGATCTGTCCCACCGCGAACTCCTTGGGCCAGTCGTCGTGGGGACCGCGGGAGGAGAGCGCCGCCTCGGCGATCCGACGGGCCAGATCGGGACCGGCCGAACGGATCCGTTCACGGAGATCCGACAAGGGCAGAGCGAACCGTTCCGTGGCGGCGAGCGCGGAGGAAAGCGCCATGAGTTCGATGTCGGGACTGATCCAGGAAAGGGTCGTCGATGGTTCCAACGCCCTCGTCGGACAAGACCAGCCCAGATCGTCGGCGAGAAGCGCGAGGTCGCCCTGGGTCCGTTCCAGGTAGGGGCCGGGCTGCACGTGTCTCAGGAGGCCGGGGTTGATCTTGATGGATTCGTCCCGCATCTTCCCCGCCAAGGCCCGGATCTCCCCGTGGGGAGAGGCCAGCAGGGCGGAGATGTGCCGCTCCGTCTCCCTGGAGGGGAGCGTGGCTCCCACCGAGGTCCTCACGGCGCAGGGCAGGAGGTAGCGGGCCACGTCGAAGGCGCGCGCATGCGCCGTCCTGCGCCAGGCGGCCTCCGACTTGAATTCGCGCCGCAGGAGATGGGTCTCGAAGTGGAGCTTCAGGCGGTCCAGCAGCTTTCGGTAGGCGACCATCATCTGGCGGCCCTGCCAGCGCGTCTCCTCGCCGTAGGCGCTGGCCAGCAGGTCGGAGGGATACACCAGGGCGTCTTCGGAGAAGTCCAGGTAGCGGGTGCTCTTTTCCTGGAAGGCTCCCAACTGGCTGTGTTCGAGCAGCTTGGCCGCGCGTTGGCTGACGTTCTCGATCGCGAAGCGGTCGACGGAGCTGTCCTTCAGGCTGTTGTGTCCGTACTCGACGGCCCATTTGGACATGAATCCGGCCGCCTTCCTCAGGGCGCCTTCGAGGACCGGAAGCCGAGCCTTGGCCACGGCGTCCGCGAGTTCCTCCATGGTGGGTTCGTCCTCGTCCTTCTCGCGGATCTCCTCGAAGATCTTCAGGAACCGGTCGCGCATCGAGAGTTGCGATCGGCTGTACCCTCCCTCCAGGAACGCCCACAACGCCATGGGCATGGCGTCGGTGGCGCAGTACACGTCGCTGTCCACGCTCGTGAAGAAGTGCTTGAGGAACACTTCCTGGGACGTGCTGTAGCTCATTTGCCCTCCGGGTATCGGCCCTGCCAGACGGCGTCCTCCAGACGCAGCTTGGCCTGGGCGGACCAGTAGTTGCCGGGGTACTTCGCCGCCAGGTCCTTCCAGGTGGACATGGCCTCGCCGTGCCTTCCCTGCCCGTCGAGCGCGCTTCCGATCTGGTAGATCGCCCAGGGGGCTTCCGTCGACTGGGGCCAGTTCCTGACGACCTCCTCGTAGAGGGCCTGGGCCAGAGCCGCCTTCCCGGCGGTCCAGAGCAGGTCGGCTTCGGAGATGGAGATCTCCAGGCAGGTTCCGGAGCGGTCGCAACCCTTGTGCGCCTCGGTCAGGGGATCCAACGCCTGCTGCGGGTTTCCGGCCTTCGAGGCTTCGCGACCGATCCGCAGGGCCAGCGAGCGGCGTTGCCGCGCGTCGGTCTCGGACTGGAAGGCGAGGAGCAGGGCGGAGACCGATTCCGGATGCTTGCCGGAGAGCCGGAGGGCTTCGGCGAGGGCCGACTGCCGGACGGATTCCGTCCAGAGGGAAGTCTTGGAAGCCATGGGAAGCGGCCCCAGGACGGACGCCGCGGAATCGGCCCGGCCGGCTCGGAGGAAGGTGATCCCTTCCACCAGCCGGGCGTAGTCGGCCAGCGGGTTGGCGGGATGGTCCTTCAGGAACGACTGCACCTGCGAAAGGGCGTTGGTGGGAAGGCCCATGGCGTCGTACACCAGGGCGCCCGCCAGCGGAGCCAATTCCGCCGCGGGCGAGGCGCTCTCCTTGAGGCGGAGCTGTTCCAGGGTGGACAGGGCCAGGTCGTGCTGCCTTTTCGCCGACTGGCTTGCCGCTTCGTCCAGCATCTTCCCCGCCGCCGAGCCGTCCCCGGGCGGAAACCGGAGGTCCGGCGGATACCACGAGTAGGCCCCTCGAAGCGAGTCGGGCAGGACCTGCGGCGCCGATTCGGGCGGGACCTCCCTGGGCTTGGCGGCGGGCTCGGGACGGGATTTGTCCGGTTTGGGCCCTTCCAGCCGGGCTCGCGCCTCGGGGGCGAATTCGCCCGACGGCGAGTCGGAAAGGGATTTCCTGTAGGCCTCCGAGGCGTCCTTGGGCTTGCCGCGGGAGTCCAGGCATCTTCCGAGCCAGTACCAGGCGGAACCGGCCAGCTGCTTGTCCGGGGTGGCCTTGCGGAGATTGAACTCCGCCATGTCGAACTTCTTCTCCTCGAACCGCATGACTCCGGCGTAGTAGTAGGCCTCGGGCGTGGGTTTTTTGCGGATGAGGTTGCGGAGGATCTCCAACGCCTGGTCGCGCTTCCCCCCCTTCCACAGTTCCACGGCCTTCTTCACATCCGCCGGATCGGATCCCGAAACGTGCACGGACTGGGGCGGCGGAGCCGGCGGGGCCTTCTGAGAAGGGAGGGGTGTCGCCTGGGCGGCGGGAGCGGCGGCGGACTCGGGCGCCTGTCCCAGCGCGGACAGGATCCGCTGCACGTGCGATTCCGCTTCGGCCTGGTCCGGGCCCGTCGCGATCTGCGAAACGCGCCGCCATTCCAGCAGCGCCCGTTGCGGGTTGTTGGATTTCTCCACGGCTTCCGCCAAGCCCTTCTGCTCCCGGACTCCCGTGGGATCGAGCCTGACCGCACGGGAAAAATCGCCGATCGCCTGCGCCGTCTGTCCCGCTCCGATCCTTGCTTCGGCCATTTCGGTCCAGACTTCCGCCTGGTCGGGGGCATCCTCCAACGCGTTCTGGAACTCGCGGATGGCGGCGAGGTGCTGCCCATCGGACTCGAGCTTGCGCGCCAGCTGCAGGCGGTCTCCGTCTCCGGAAAGCAGCAGCAAGGCTGCGATCGCGGTAGGGGCGATCATCGGACCGGCACCTCCGCGGGAAAGGACGATTCCAGGATCGCTCCTTCCAGGTTGGCCTGGGAAAGGTCGGCATCGGACAGCCGCGCTCCGCGCAGGTTGGCCCGGCGTAGATCCGCTCCGCACAGCACGGCCCCGGTGAGGTCCGCCCCTTCCAGGCAGGCGCCCTGCAGGTTGGCGCCGGTGAGGTCCGCGCGAACGAGCGTGGCGTCCTGCAGGTGGGCGTCCTCGAGGTCGGCGCCGCACAGGACGGCTTCCGTCAATCGCGCCTCGCGCAGCCGGGCCGCCGAAAGCAGCGAGCCTTCGAAACGGGCTCCTTCCAGGTCGGCGCGGCGAAGATCCACGTCCTGGAGCATCGCACGGCTCATGTCCTCGCCGGCCAGGTCGGCGGACTGGAGGGACTTGCCCTCGCGGGCGGCCACCTCCAGCGCCGGAACCAGATCTTCATGGGACTGGAGGAGGATGCGTCCGGAATCGAACCCGTGCACCACCGTCTTCCAGTGGCGGGAATGCCGAGTCGGAACTCCCGTGGCGTGGTCCAGCTCCGCGGGGGTGAGGTCGGTCTCCTCCACCTCCACACCGGTGAAATCGGAGCCTCCGAGGACCGCGCCCTCGAATCGGACGTGCCGCAGGAGGGCGCCCTGGAATTCGGCGAGCATCAGGTTGGCGCCCCGGAAATCGGTCGAGATCATCCGCGCCTTCACGAGATCCACATCGATCATGCGCGCTTCGCGGAAGTTGGTTTCCAGGCAGTCGGTCCGGTTGAGTCGGGCTTCGGAAAGGTCCGCCTTGGAGAAGTTCGCGCGCACCAGGGTCGCGTCGTCCAGGACCGCCCCGGCCAAGGTCGCACCGGTCAGGTCCGCATCGGAGAGGTCCGCCCCTTCCAAGTTCGCTTTCTGCAGATTGGCACCGCGCAGGTCCGCCTTGTGCAGGTTGGCCCCGGAGAGATCCGCATGCTTGAGGTTGGCTCCCGCGAGGACGGCCTGGTCGAGGTCGACGTCTTCGAGGTTGGCCCCCCTCAGGTTGGCGTCCGAGAGGTCGGCTTGCCGGAGATTCGCGCATTCCAGGTCCGCCTTGCGCAGATTCGCGCCTCGCAACGGCGCCTTTTCCAGGCAGGCGTCGTGCAGGCGGCGGCCCTCCTTCACGCCCAGTTCGATGACCGATCGGAGCTCCCCGGGGTCGGTGGGCAGGTCGATCTGGTGGGACTGCCCGTCCCTCTCTTCCACTAGGTGCCAGCGCGTCACGATTCCTCCGGTGGGTCGTTCGGAGGAGACCAGGGTCCCTCCGCTTCAAGGAAAGATTAGCCTAAACCTGGATCGATGGCGTCCGTGGCCCGACCGGGTCGGTTCCAGCGGCCCATGGGCGGGGCGAATGGATCCGTCATCTCAAAGCCTTCGCAAGGCTTCGCCGACCAGAAGGGATGTTTCGGCCCCTTCCATCGTCTCCGCCGCCGCGAGCACGGCCGTCCGGGCCCGCAGGGGATCCACCCCCAAGGCCTGGAGAGCGAGGATGGCGTCGTTGGTCGGACTGGCAGGGCCCGGGGAAAGCACGGCAAGTCGGGCCGGCGCGCCCTTGTGGGTTCCCGCGGATTTCCCCATGGCGTCGCGAAGATGGGCCACCAGGACTTCGGCCGTTTTCCTGCCCACTCCGGGAAGCCTGGTGAGTCGGGCCACATCCCCGCGGACGATGGCAGCGGCGAGTTCGCCGGGATCGATCTCCCCGAGCACCTTCAGAGCCACCTTGGGACCGATGCCGGAAACGCTGGTCAGCGCCTGGAACATCCGCTTTTGCGTGTCCGAGGAGAAACCCACCAGTTGGAGCGCGTCCTCCCGCACCAGGAGATGGGTGTGGAGATGGATCTCCTGACCGGGAGCGGGAGCCTCCAGACTCACGGAAACGGGGACATCCACGGCCAGGCCGAGCATTCCGACGTCCACCACCACTCGCCCGTTTTCGCGCGCGTGGACCTTGCCTCGGACGAATTCGATCATCTTCACCAATGTAGGTGAACGACCCTGGGCTCCGAAGGGCTACCTTTGCCCGTCCCTCATGGACATGCTGGACGCCGCCGCCTTGGAACTGAAGGAACGCATCGACCGACTGGACCAGCTGATCCAGGAGAGGGACGACGGGGTACGGGGCCTGGGCATCCGGCTGGCTCTCGGGCTCGCCCTGGAAGTCCGGAAGGGCGTAGCCCCCGGCAGCGAAACGGGAGCGATCGTGGCCGATTGGGCGGCCCGCTTCGGTCCGGAAGCCGTGGACGACGCCGTGGTCCAGGCCCGCGTCCTGCTGGCCGACCCCGCGCGCATGGCCGCAGAATTCCAGCGACGCATGGAAGAAAGGCCATCGGGACCGCGCGATGCTTGAGGCGGTGGTGGACGTGGGGACCAATTCCGCCCTGCTCCTCGCGGCATCCCGCGAGGACGGGACGTGGAGGGCCAAGCTCCAGAGGGAATCGATCTGCCGCATCGGCAAGGGTTGGGAGCCGGGGCAGGATCTGTCCAAGGATGCGCTCGAACGGCTGGAAGCGAGCCTTCTGGGATTTCGAAGGGATCTGGCGCTGGTGGGGGGGCGCCTCCGCGCGGTGGGCATGACCGAGGCGGTACGCAAGGCAGCGAATCCCGAAGCCGCGACGACGATCGTCCAGCGGATCCTGGGAATCGCTCCCCGCGTGCTTTCCGGCGAAGAGGAGGGGCGGCTGGTGCGCCGCGCCGTGGCCTCCCGCCATCCGGACGCGAAGAAGCTCGTGGTCCTGGACCTGGGCGGCGGGAGCCTGGAGATCGACAACGGGAAGCGCGTCGCGAGCATGCCCATCGGGGCCGTTCGCCTTTTCGAGGCCTTCCGGGAGACGACCCGCGAGGCACTGCTCAAACACGTCAAGCTCGCCTTCCGCGAGGCCCAGGTGAAGAAGCCCGCCTACGCCGGCTGCGATCTCGTGGCCGTGGGTGGGACCGCGACCACCCTGGTGGCCCTGGAACTCGCGATGGCCGACTACGACGGCACCCGTGTGGAAGGGCACGCCTTGACGGTGGAACTGGTGGACAAGTGGCTAGCGGAACTCGACAAGCTGCCCGTCAACCTGCGGACGCGGCTGCCGGGGCTTTCGGCGGGTCGCGCCGAGATCCTCCCGTCCGGACTCGCGGTGCTCCGCTTCGCGCTCGAGCATCTGAAGCCGGAAACCGCAATGGTCTCCGACCTGGGTCTCCGTTGGGGGCTTCTCCTGGAAGCCGTGGGAGAGCTCCCGTGAGGATCAACAGGTACCTGGCGGCCTGCGGCCTGGGTTCGCGCCGAGCCGTGGAGGACCTGATCCGGGATGGCCGGGTGAAGGTGGACGGCGAGTCCATCCGGAACCTGGGTGTCCAGGTCCGGGACGAGACGGTGGTGGAGGTGGACGACGAACAGGTCTTCCCGCCGCACCAGGCGAGCGTGGTCCTGCTCAACAAGCCGCCCAACGTGATGACCACGCGCATCGATCCCCAGGGTCGCAAGACCGTCTACCACCTGATGCCGGACTCCTTCCGACGGCTGGCCTACGCCGGCCGCCTGGATTACCCTTCGCGCGGCCTGCTGGTGATGACCGACGACGGCGAACTGCTCCACCGGCTCACGCACCCGCGCTGGGAACACCCCAAGCGCTACGAAGTGGAGCTGGACGGCCCCCTGGCGGAGCGGGACTTGGATCTCCTGCGCGCGGGCGGCATGGTGCTTCCCGACGAGCAGGACCCCTTGCGCCCCGTGGAAATCGAGGCCCGGGGACGCTTCCTGACCCTGGTGCTCCGCGAAGGGCGGTACCGCCAGATCCGCCGCATGATGGAGGCGTTGGGGCGGGATGTCCTGGACTTGTGCCGCACCGCAGTGGGAGAATGGACTCTCGAAGGACTGGAGGAAGGCCTTTGGAGAGAATTGTCCGAAGCGGAAATCGACCCCATGAGGCGAAAACTGTCCTTGCCCTCGCGCTCGGACTGAGCGGTTCGGCCTTCGCCGACTTCGCCACGCCCTTCGTTCCGGATCCCCGCGTGGAGGATGCCGGCAGCCTGCGCGCCTCCATCGTCGACAACACCTTCCAGACCGATCCGGCGCAATCCGAGCCGCAGGTCCGACACCCGTGGGCGCTCACCCTGGAGACATCGGTGGCATCGCGCCTGTCCGTGGACGCCGCCCTCTCCGACGGCATCGGGTTGGGGACCAAGGCGGCGCTGGTCCGCGAGGCGGACGGCCCCTTCGACCTCTCCCTGGGATTCGACGAACTCCTGTATCCCACCGACCGCGACCTGTTCGGCGCCGTGTCCGGGACAGGCGAGGCCACCACCGGTCGCGCCTGGTTGGCGGCGGCGCAGACATGGGATTTCGTGAGGGCGCGCGCGGCGGTGAGCGTGGAGCCCTCGTCCGGCAGCTACCACGTGGTTCCCTACCTGGCCTTCGAAACCGCCTTCGACTCGCCCATCTCCATCGGATGGGAATCCCGTTGGGAGTCCACCATCTGGCGACAGGACATCGGGGCGAGCGTGGCGTGGCGCTCCTTCCACATCGCGGGGGGGCTCACGGAATTCCAGGCATGGATCCTGCGCGGACTGAAACCGGGTTGGTTCCCGACCCCTCCCGTGGACGCGACCACAGGCATCGACAACCCGGGCTGGTGGGTGTCGGTCACCCTCGACATTCCCAACTTCTCCAAGGAGAAGCCCCAACCGCCTCCTCCCATTTCGGTGTCGTGCCCGGCGCCGGTGGTGGACTCCCAGGCGCTCCGGTCCGTCGCCGAGATCTTCCAGGCCCGCTCGCTGCGGCAGGACGTGGCGGAACTGGCCGCGCGCTCCCGTTCCGACGCCGGCTCCGATCCGCTGGCGATGTCCATCCTGCGTCGACGGATCCTGTCCGAAGGTCCGGCCGCCCGGGCCCTCCTCTGGCGCGTCTCCAGGGATCCGGCGGCACCCCTGGACGAACGCGTGCAGGCGATGGTCACCCTTTCCGACGGGATATCGATCTCGGACACCACCGCACTGGAAGCGCTTTCCAGGGATCCGGCCCCGGCCCTTCGGCTGGAGTCCGCGGTGGACCTGGGCCACATCGGCGCCGGGCCTTCCTTCCGGATCCTGGGTCGGCTCGCGCAGGACCCCGACGAAAGCGTCCGGGAATCGGCCAAGTCGTTCCTCGTGGTTCCGGACAGGGCTTCTCCCGGGAAGAAGTAGGGGCCGGTTCCGCGGAAACGGTTTCGCCGCGTGCCGTGGACCGGGTCACCGGGCCGAATCCGTCCCCTTGGGCGGGGCCTCCTCCTCCTCCAGATCCTCGGAGAGGTCTTCCAGGTGCCAGCTCCCCTGGCGGATGTTCATGCGCTCGGAGTCCAGAAGACGCAGGAAGTCGTCCACGCCCACGGGCTCGTTGCCGTTTCCGTGGATGAGGACGATGCTCCCGGGTCGTGCCGCCTGGCGCTTGGCGAGCCAGGCGTCGGAGCCCACCGGAAGAAGGCCGGTGGCCACCACCCGGCCGAAGATGGCGGAATCGTCCATCAGTCCGGGAAAGCGGAAGAAGACCGAGGGGATGGCGCCGTGCCGGAGCATTTCGCGTTCGGCTCCCAGGATCTCGGCGAGCACGTCGGTCCCCGGCAGGAAGAGGAAGTTCCGGTGGTCGGGAACCCCTCGGATGTACCGGTGGTGGTCGGTGTGGTTGATCCAGGTGGGATCGATCCGCCCCGAATCGACCTGGCTTTCCAGCCAGGCGAGGTCGTCCGCGTGGTTTCGGATCCATGTCCCCGACAGGGAGAAGGACACGGGCACGGGTTTGTCGTCGTGTCGAAAACTGTCCCAGACCCTGCGCACGATCCTGCGGTCCAACGGCTTGCGGGATGGGCAGAGATCCACGGACAGGACGATGCCCCGGTCGCGACCCAGGATGCGCGACAGGCCCGCGGTCCGCCATCCGAAGTCCAGCTCGACCCGGCGCAATCTTCCCCACGGGGTGGAGTCGAGCACCTCCAGAGGTCGACCCGTCTCCATCCATCCGAAACGCCGATGGAGCGAGGGTTCGAGGGAGAAGGGATCCACGGCGAGCATCCAGGGGGAGCCGGAGGTGTCCATGAACGTCCGCAGGCGCAGGAGCCGGACCCCGTTGGAATCGATCTCCGCCAGGGAGACGCGAAGGTCGTGGGCGGCGATGGGCCGGATCTGTCCGGGCGTCGCGGCCAGCCCGGCTCCGAGGACGAACCAGGCGGCGCGGGAAGCGGGAATCAAGGATCGGACCCCCTCGAGCCGAAATCCCCCAGGAAGACCACTTCGCGCTCCAGCTCCACGCCGTTGTGCTCGCGAACCCTGCGGATGACTTCGCAGGACAGATTCCACACGTCCTGCGCGGTGGCCCCGCCCAGGTTGACCGCGAACCCGGCGTGTTTCTCCGAGATCGCGGCGTTCCCCACCCGGAAGCCCTTGAGGCCGGCGTCCTCCACCATCTTGGAGGCGAATCCACCGGGCGGCCTCTTGAACAGCGATCCCGCGTTGGGCAGGTTCAGGGGCTGCTTGTCGAGCCGGGCCTTCTGCGTTTCCCGCACGATCCGCCGGAGTTCCTCGGGGTCGCCGTGCGCCAAATCCAGTTCCGTGGAAAGCACGATCTCGCGGCATGCCCGGAACACCGAGGTGCGGTACCCGAATCCGCATTCCCCGCGGGTCCGTTCGCGCACGGTGCCGTCGAGGTCCATGGACCGCACCGAGACCGCGCGATCGCCGAATTCCTGCCCGTAGGCGCCCGCGTTGATGGACACGGCGCCGCCCACCGTGCCGGGTATCCCCGCGAGGCGCTCGATTCCGGCCAGGCCCCGGCCGACCGCCTGCGCCACAAGATCAGCGAGTCGCGTGCCGGCGAACGCCGTCGCCCGTTCTTCGGCCCAGTCCACCCCCGAGAAACCGTTGGAGATCGCGACCACGGCTCCGGGCCACCCCTGGTCGGAAACCACCAGGTTCGAACCGCGGCCCATGGCGAACAGCTCCAGACCCTTGGCCCGGACCCAGAGAAGCGCGTCCGCCAGCTCCTGTTCGTTGGTGGGCTCCAGCAGGTACCGGACGCTCCCTCCCAGCTGGAAGGTGGTGCGGCTCGCCATGGAGGCCCGTTCGCGGCAGGGACAGGGAGGAGTCCTGGATGCCTTCACGAAAGGCGGCCGGCTCGGAAGTACTCGATCTGGCGGGTGGAGGAGAGGACGGCGTGCCAGAGAGCCCCGTCGACATCGAGCTTCTTGCGCTCCGAGGTCGCGTAGGAGATGGGCACGTGGGTGAACACACCCGCGGTGGATCCCACCACGATGTCGGTCCGGCCCGCCATGGCGGCGTGCGCCGCGTTCTCCGCGAGCTGGTAGCAGAAGATGGCGTCGGTGCCGCGGGCGGGGACCGAGCGGATGGAATAGCTGGGATCGAAGTAGCGCAGGGCGATGTCCATGCCAAGCTGCTCGAAATGGTGACGGATCTTGTCCACCAGGAAATCGCCGATGTCGTGCTTGAGCACGTTGCCCGAGGCGTCCTTCACCTCGGGCAGCCCCTTGAAGAGATCCTGGCCGGCCCCTTCCGCGATCACGAGCACGGCATGGGTCTTGCCGCGCTCGTAGCGTCGGCGCAGGGCTTCGAACAGCCCGTCCGGCCCCTCCAGGTGGAATTCCACCTCGGGGATCAGGCAGATGTTGACCACCGTGTTGGCCAGGGTCGCGTAGGCCGCGATGAAGCCGGAGTCGCGCCCCATCAGCTTCACGATGGAAAGTCCATTGGAGGCGCCGCGCGCCTCCACGTGCGCGCTGGAGATGATCTCCGCCGCCTTGTACACCGCGGTCTCGAATCCGAAGGTGCGGTCCACCAGGTTCAGGTCGTTGTCGATGGTCTTGGGGATGCCCACCACCGAGATGGGCAGCCGGCGCTTGGCAACCTCTTCGGCGATGGCATGGGCTCCGCGCAGGGTGCCGTCTCCGCCCACGCAGAACAGCACGTTGATGTTCAGGCGCTGGAGGGTGTCCACCATGGTGGAAGGTTCCTGGTTCCCGCGGCTGGATCCCAGAACGGTGCCACCCTCCTCGTGGATGGTGTCCACGGCCTCGGGGGTCAACGGCACGGGGGCGTGCCGGTATTTGGGATTGAGCCCGCGGTAGCCGTAGGGGATGCCGAACACGTGGCGGACGCCGTAGTCGAACCAAAGCACCTGCACGAGTCCCTTGATGACGGCGTTGAGGCCGGGCGCGAGCCCTCCGCAGGTCACGATGGCGGCCCGCGTCCAGGCGGGGTCGTGGAAGATCTTCTTCCTGGGCCCGGCCTTCTCGAGGGCGGGAGCGGGCACGCCCCGGGAGGCGAGGTCGCGCAGGACCTCCGCGTCGGAGGTGAGGCACACCTTCTGCCAGTCTTCCACGAAGCGCTGCCCGACGAGCGGATTGTCCACCGTGCACTTTCCCAGGACCTTGCATCCGAGGTCGTGGTCTTCCGGATTCTTCAGGATGTCTTCCAGCTTCACGAGTTCCCCCAATGGCGCCACTTTAGCAATTCCGATCCGGCGGTCGGTGGAGTGTTTCTCGAATCCCGGGAAGGCGCTCAGCGCGGGAAGGGCGTCTCCCGGGGCGGACGACCTTGCTCAACGGTCCGGTCGAGGGCTTTGCGCAGGTCGGCGAAGGAGGGGCCTCCGTCCAGGCCCACGGACGCGGACCAGATCGCGGCGGTGCGCGTCGTGTCCGCGCTCGCCGACTTCAGGGAGGCGGGCCAAGCCTTCGTCGCGGTCTTTTTCCCCTTGCCTTCGTCCATCGGGCTGCCGTCCGATGGAGCCTTGCCCCGGAGCCGGTTTTGCCACTCGCCTTGGAACTCCTCCGGGAGGTCGGATCCGGGCGGGGCCGAACGGCTGGCCAGCACGTAGCGGGCGAGGGATCCGTCGGAAGCCAGTTCCAGCAGACCGGGCACCAGACGCGTGGAATCGGATCCGGACCCGCGGAAGGCCGAGTAGACGACCAGGGTGGGCTTGGGCGCGGAGGGAGCGACCTCGCGGACCAGACGCAGCAGGGCGCCGTCCCAGCCGACCTCGGGGATGCCACCGGCCGAATCGAAGCGCAAGGTCGCGAGGAAAGGCGGCGAAAGGTCCGGCCGGGCCTGCCAATCCCGCCACTGCGCGATGGTGCCGGACCAGTTGGCCACGGCGGCGTCGGCGATGTCGGACAGGTTCCGGAACCAGGCCGGCCGCGCCGGTCCGGCGGGAACCACCTCCAGCATTCCACGGAACCCCGACGGAACGGGGAGCAGCCAGGCCACGAGCCATTCGCCGTCCCAGGGCTGCATCCAGGCGCGCACCAGCCACCTGCGGCTCCAGCGGTCGATGTGGATCGAGTCCACCACCGCCTTTCCCAGCGAGGTAACCCGGATCTGCCTGCCCCCGCAGTCTCGCAGGAGCCTTCCTCCCTTCAGCAGGAGGTCGCCGAGATGGCGGGAATCGTCGACGAGATCGGGAAGCCGGGCGGTGTCCGGGATCCGGATGGAAGCCCGCAGGAGCTCGTTCTCGTTGGCCGACCTCCAGACGCCGTTGCCGCCGAGGTCCACCGCGTCGCCCGCCTTCACCACGTCCAGTGCCCACCATCCGTCCTGGTTCTCGCGCAGGATGGCCGGAAGGGTCTGGGTCGATGCGGCCAGCATGAGCTTCCCCGACTTGCCCCTGGGGAAGAAGTGGGCCGACTGTTCCGAGAGCAGGGAGTCGCGGTCGCGAAGTGCCTTGGCGTCGACCAGCGCGGCGACCTCGCGGTCCAGCTCCTTCCAACTTCCCGTGAGCGCGAAGGTGGTGTCGGAAACCGTCCACAGGTTCCGTTCCGGCATGGCGGGGTGGGTGTAGGCGCTGCGCTGCCGCCAGCGGGCCGCGCCGCCGGGAAAGGCCGCCACCACGCTCCACGGCAGTGCGTAGTTGAGGTTCTCGGATTCCGACTTCATCAGGACCACGCCGACGAGTCCGCCCTGGGCGTCGACCAGCGGGCCTCCGGAATTGCCCGGGGAGGCGGCTGCCGAGAATCGCCAGTAGTTCCACTCGCCGCTCTCGCGCTCGGGGGTCCGGGAGGTGAGAAGCCCGGCGCGCAGGACGATGCCTTCGCCCAGGGCGTTCCCCACCGCGTGCACCGTCTGCCCGATCTGAGGATTCCTGGCGGGGCGCAAGGGTTGCCTGGCCTGGAGACCGGGGACCGTGAAGAGGGCGAAGTCCTGGTGGCTGGAGTACTTCAGGATCCTTCCGATCCGGTACATTCTCCCCTGTGCGTCCCGCAGGAGGGGTGCGTGGGAGGAGTCGCCGCGGCCCAGCTCCAGGACGTGGGCGGCAGTGAGCACCGTGTCGCGCCCCACCGCGAAGGCCGACCCGATCGACCATACGCTGTCGGACCGTTCCTGGAAGGGGATGTTCTCCACTGGGAGCCTTTCGGCGTAGCTCGCGCCCGTGTCCGGATATTTGGGCACCACCACCTCGTAGACGCAATGGCGCAGGCGCTGGAACAAGCGTCCCACGGCGTCGGGATCGGACGCGAACAACGGGCTGGTAAGGGCGAGGAGGGCGATGGGGATCATGGGGAAAATCATACCTCCCGTGGAGAGGGGACGTCACCGGGGGGACGGGAGAGCTGGAAGCGGGCGGACGGCGAACATCCATTCCCGGCGCTACCTTCCAAGGACCGGATCACGGTGTCCGCGATGGAGGAACGAGCCTTGAAAATCCACCGGCTGCTTTGGAGTCTCGCCATGGGAATGAACCCCAGCCTCGTCTCGGGAGCCTCCCTGGACTGGATGGGACACACCTGGACCGTGACCACCGGAGGCATGGCGGGAAACAACACGGGCAGCGCGGCGAATGCGACGGTGGACAGTTCGGGATACCTGCACCTGCGGGTCTCCCAGGCCGCGGGGAAGTGGTACTGCGCCGAGATCTTCTCCACCGACCTGATGGGGTTCGGGACCTACCAGTGGCAGATCGAGGGACCCATCGACCGGATGGACAAGAATGTCGTGCTCGGCCTGTTCCCCTACGGCCCGCAGGCGGGGATCGGCGCGGACGGAACCAACGAGATCGACATCGAGTATTCCCGGTGGGGCAACGCGGCATGGCCGGACGGCAACTACACCGTCTACCCCGATTCCGGCACCGGGGTGCGGGACACGACCTTCGAATTCGGACTCGGCGGAGGAACCCTCGCCACCGCGACACTGTTCTGGAATCGTGGCAGCGTGAAGGAATGGACGCAGTCCGGACTCCGCGAGGTGGGCGACAGCGGAGGCATCCTGGGCCAGTGGATGTACGCGCCGTCCGATCCCGCGACGAACATCCCCCAACGGGCGATGCCATTGGGGATGAACCTTTGGCTGTGCGACGGATGTGGCGGGGCTCCCGGCGACGGAAATCCGGTGGAGATCGTCATCAGGAAGTTCGTGCAGGTTCCCTCCGGATCCACGGCGATCGGAGCGGCGGTCGAACGGAGCGCCCCCGCTCCCCGGTCGCTTCGGTTCGTCGGCGCCGATGGCGTCCTGCGCCTGGGGCCCGGGGTGGAATCCGGGGAGCGGGTGACGGTTTTTGACCTCAGCGGTCAGGTCGTCGCGACGGAAAGGTCCCTCGCGGGATCCCGGGACGCGACGGTTTCGCCCCTCCCTCCCGGTCTGTACGCGGTTCGAGTCGAACCGAACCGATGATGGCCCGAGTTGGGTCGGTGCCTCCGGCACCGACCCTCTGGAAGTCGGCACTTGATTTGTAAGTAACTGCTTACCTATATTCGCTTCATGATGTCGGGGGTCGAGAACGCGCCGGAGGTCTTCGAGGCCATCAGCAGCTCCACGCGGCGGCGGATCCTCGATCTGCTGGCCGAAGGCGACCGGCCCGTGAAGGACATCGCGGGGAATTTCGAGATGAGCCGACCGGCCATCTCCCAGCACCTGCGCATCCTGCTGGACGCGGGATTGGTCTCCCAACTCCAGCGGGGTCGGGAGCATCTCTACCGCCTGGTTCCCCGACGGTTGAGCCCGATTCGGGACTGGATCGCCTTCTATGACCGCTTTTGGGACGACCGTTTCGACCGCCTCCATGCCCATCTCGCGAAAAGGAGCCCTTCATGAGCGACAGCATCCGCAGGGAATTGGTGTTTCCCCAGTCGCGCCAGGAAGTCTGGTGCGCGTTGACGGATCCCGGTTCCCTCGCCGAGTGGATGTTTCCCAACGACTTCGAGGCCCTGGTGGGGCGCCGGTTCACTTTCCGGGTCCCGCCCAATCCGCAAGTCCGATTCGAGGGAATGCTCGTGGAAGGGGAGGTATTGGTCTGCGATCCCCCACGGGAGCTTTCCTACTCGTGGATAGGAGGGGATGTGCGCACGCGCGTGAGCTACCGTCTGGAAGTCCACGACGACGGAACCAGGGTCTTCTTCGAACAGTCCGGATTCGAGCGCGACCAGGCGCGCAAAGGCGCCGAACACGGATGGAACCGGATGCACGGATTGCTGGCGGAGCTTCTCTCCCGGCGTTCCAAGACCTAGCAACCCGAACAGGAAAGGAACGACATGGAGAAGCGGAAACGAATCGTCTATTGGATCTTCACGGTGTGGGCTTCCTTCGGGATGGGCTCGACAGGCATCATGCAGTTGATGCGGACGAAGACGGAGGTGGACCTCCTCGCGCATCTGGGCTTTCCGGTCTACCTTCTGACCATCCTCGGAGCATGGAAGGTCCTTGGGGCGGTGGCCATCCTGGTCCCGAAGTTCGCTCTGCTGAAGGAGTGGGCCTATGCCGGATTCCTCTTCGCCATGACCGGTGCGGCCTGCTCGCATCTCGCGGTGCGGGATTCGTTCAAGGACATCTTCCCCTCTCTGTTCCTCCTGGTCCTGACGGGGATTTCCTGGCATTTCCGGCCCGCGGACCGCCGGGCCTTCGCGGGAGGTCGTCCTTGAGCGGGTCCAATCCCAAGGTGGATGCCTTCCTGATGCGGGAGGAGCGGTGGAGGGACGAGATGGCCCTGCTGCGGAAGATCGCCCTTTCCTGCAAGTTGGCCGAAGAGCTGAAGTGGGGCCAGCCGTGCTACACCTGGGAAGGCGGGAACATCGTCCTCATCCACGGGTTCAAGGAGTACTGCGCCTTCCTGTTCTTCAAGGGGGCGTTGCTGAAGGACCCCGACGGGATCCTGGTCGTCCAGACCGGGAACGTGCAGGCCGCAAGGCAGATCCGGTTCACGGAGGTTTCCGGGATCGCGAAGCTGCAGGCGGTCCTGAAGGCCTACATCCACGAGGCCATGGAGGTGGAAAAGGCCGGCCTGAAGGTGGAATTCAAGAAGACGGCGGAATTCCCGGTTCCGGAGGAATTCCAGAAACGGCTCGACAGGACGCCAGCCCTGAAGAAGGCCTTCGAAGCCCTGACTCCGGGCCGGCAAAGGGCCTACCTGCTCCATTTCTCGTCGGCCAAGCAGGCTGCTACCCGAGAATCGCGGATCGAGAAGTGCGTTCCCAGGATCCTCTCCGGGATGGGACTGCTCGACTAGTTGGCCTCCTCGCGGCCTTGCCCCCCCCGGGGTGTTCTAATATTGGCAGCAATGCGGAAGAAGCGGATCTGCTCGCGACCCACTTCATCGCCACGCCGGTTCGGCGCCATGGGCGCCGTGTTCCTTCTGCTTCTCGCCGGTGTTGCCCTGGCCCAGCCTCCTGTTGCGGGCACGCAAGTCTACGCCGATTCTTCCAAGGCACCCTCTGTCGTGGCAGTCGCTCCATCCAAGCCACCCATCGCAGTGGATTCCCTGGTACCGCTGCGCCAGAAGCCGACTCCGAGGATATGGACCGCCGCTGTGCTCCCGTTCACGGGGAGTCTTCCTCCCTCCGAACTCGCGGCCCTGTCCAACCGGTTCGAGAGCGAAATGATCGCGCAGGACAGTTTCCTGATCCTGGAACGGAGGCGAATGGACCTGATCCTCAAGGAACAAGGCTTCCAGCAGAGCGGAGCCTGCGCCGGTTCGGATTGCGAGGTGGAGGTGGGTCAGCTCCTGGGCGTGCAGAAGGTGTTCATCGGCGAGGTCTCCCGGGTGGGGGAGACGACCACCCTGGACGTGCGGCGCGTGGACGTGGCCACGGGGCGCGACGAGTTCGGCCATTCCCTGGACATCCATGGCACCGCCGAGGACGTCCTGCGTCTGGGCTGCCGCGAAATGGCGCTGATCCAGAGCGGAGCGAAGGTTCCGGACAAGGATCGGTCGGTGCTGGTGGCACAGCGCAAGACCTCCGTCTGGCCTTGGGTGGCGGGTGGCGCCCTGCTGGCCGGCGGTGGAGCCACCGCGGCCTTCCTGCTGGAGCGTGGTTCGTCCCGCAATCCGGGCGGTCCCTCCGAGACCCAGGTCTGGGTGGGCTGGTGAGAGGGGGAGCGATGCGCGCGGTCGTTCCGACTTCCCTCCTTGCGCTGGGAGTCATCTCCCTCTGCGCTTGCGACCGCTCCGAAATCGCGGGCGGTGGGGAACCCCGCTTCACGTCCGTCGCGCCGCGCATCCTGACGCGCACCGGCGCGAACGCCGGGGAAGTGGATTCCGTCCTGATCACCGTGGTGGTGGACAACGTGGTCCGCGACACCACCTACCCCTACGGCCTGCACCGGGGGGCCATCGGGCACGTACCCGTGGGAGCCACCTACGCCGTGTCCGTGACGGGTTTCAACAGCGTGGATGCGGCCCCCACCCCCACCCAGACCGCCGTGCAGGCGCGGCTCAACCTGTGGACCGGCTCCGACTCCGGGACCGCGAAGGCCATCGTGGACAGCGCCGAGGTCGCCGCCGATGCGCCCACCGTCGTGGTCGACACCGCCGCCCCGCTGAAGCTGGGACTGGACACCGTCGTCCGCCGGTTCTCCGGAACGCAGGACACCGTGACCGTCCCCACCGCCGGGACATCGCCCACCACGGTCCTGCGGTGGGCCCTCGACGCACCTCCCACCTGGGATCTGGCCGCACCGGTGCCCGTCGACGGACGGATCCCCGTGTCCCGCACCTGTCGCGTGGTGGTGCGGACGTTCCGCTCCATCGCGGGGACCTGGGTGGGCTCCGGCACCGCCGAGACGCTTTCCGTCCACGTGGTTCCTCCGAGCACCATCCTGCTCTCCTCCGCCGTCGATTCCGCGGCGCGGAACGCAACTTTGAACTGGGTCGCCGCCGCCGGAGCCCGGTACCTCCTCTACGCGACGACGGATTCCGTTCCCGACAGCGTCCTTTTCCGCCACCCCTACGGTGCCACCACCTCAAGTTCCGCGACCTTTCCGGGACTGGCGCGCTCGGTTCGCTACACCTTCGGGGTCCGGGCCGCCTGGGGTCCCGACAGTCTTCTTTCCGACACGGGCGCCGCCGCCCGCGTGGTCCTCACGGTTCCGGGTATCCTCCTCGACACGGCCACCGCGTTGGAGGGGCTCTCGGTGGATTCCGGGATGCTGAGTCCTCCCTTCGACCCGAGCCGAACCGCCTACGGCGACACCATCTCCGCCTCGTTGGGCCGGATCGCGATCGTCCCGAAGGCCGCTTCCGCACTGGACACGATCAAGGTCGAGGGCGTGGTGGTCCGCGCGGGAGCGACGGACACCCTGGCGGTACCGCGGGACACGTCATACACCTTGACCGTCTCCAGCCCGAACACAGGTACAGTCCGTTCCTACTCTCTGGCCGTCGTGCACCGACACCCGCCGACGGCCCACGACACGGCATTCTCCGTCGCGGAAAACAGCCAACCGGGAACCGCGGTGGGAACCTTGCGGGCCTCCGGCGACACCACGGGTCTGCGGTGGACGGTGGTGGGCGGCGACTCCCTGGGCGCCTTCGCCACCGATGGTCCGCGAATCGTCGTCAACGGTGCGCTGAACTTCAGGGCCCAGTCCAAGTACCTCCTCGCGGTGCAGTTGCTCAACGCCTGGGGCCTCCGCGACACCGCCCGCGTGGGCGTCGCGGTGGTGGCCGTGAACCGTCCTCCCGCGATCCTCACCCCACCGGAAACACTGGGGGTGGCGGAGAATGCCGCGGCCGGGACCGTGCTGGACACGCTCCAGGCAGTCGATCCCGACGGGGACGCCCTGAATTGGTCGATCGTTTCCGGCGATTCCGGAGCGGCCTTCGGCATCGATGCCAAGGGCATCCTCCGGGTGTCGGGAACGCTGGATTACGCCATGCGACAAAGCTACCCGCTCCGGATCCAGGTCACGGACGGTCTGCTCAAGGACACCGTCGCCGTCCTCGTGAACGTGTCCTTCGTGACCTGCAAGGAGAAATTCGATTCCACCCAATACTTCTGCGACCACAGGGACGGTCAGCGGTACCGGTACGTCACGCTGGGCACCCAGACCTGGATGGCCCAGAACGTGAACTTCGCCGGCAATACCACCGGAAACAGTTGGTGCTACAACGACTCCGCCACCTACTGCGCCACCTACGGTCGGCTTTACGACTGGGCCGGTGCGATGGCATTGGCGTCCTCCATGAACAACAACCAGTGGAGCGGAGACACCGCCCTCCACCGTCAAGGAGTCTGCCCGGCGGGATGGCATGTGCCCACCGCAACCGAATGGGATACGCTGGAAACCTGGGTGGACCTCGCCAACGACAGTGCGCTGAACAACGACGCGGGCTCCGATCTGGCCTCCGCCACCCACTGGAACGCCAACACCGGTACCGACCGGTATGGCTTCGGCGCCCTGCCCGCCGGGGAATGGAACGCGGACAACTCGACTTCCCAGAACCTGGGCGGCGGCGCCTACTTCGTGTCCGCTTCCGAAACGAACACGTACGGCTGGTACAACATGAGCAGTTGGACCATCACCGCGGGGAACGCCTCCTTCGGCCCCAACGAGAACGCTCCGCGTCGCTACGGCATGTCCCTGCGCTGCCTGAAGGACTAGGCGGCCCGATCGTGGGGACGCAACCGTAGGGACGCAAGATTTTGCGTCCCTACGGCGTCCCCTACGACTGTACCCTATTTCTTCTTGGCGACCTTCTTGACTGCCTTCTTCGCCGCTGGCTTGGTCTTGGGCGCCGCCTTCTTGGCCGGTGCCGCCTTGCGCGCGACCTTCGCCGCCTTCTTGGGGGCGGGCTTGGCCACCTTCACGGGCGCCTTCCTGGGCGCGATCTTCTTCGCAGGCGTCTTGGCGGGGGCTTTCTTCGCGACCTTCTTCGCCGCGGGCTTGGCCTTGGCCTTGACGGCGTCGGCGGCGGCCTTCGCCTTCTTGAGCTCTGCGAGCCCCGCCTGTCCGGCGGCCAGGCGCGCGACCGGCACCCGGTAGGGGGAGCAGGACACGTACTTCAGGCCGATGTCGTGGCAGAACTTGACCGAAGAAGGCTCTCCGCCGTGCTCGCCGCAGATGCCGAGCTTGATGTCGGGACGGGTCTCGCGACCGCCCTCGATGGCGAGCTTCATCAGGCGGCCGACGCCGGGCTGGTCGATGGAGGCGAAGGGGTTGCCCTTGGTGATCTCCAGCTTGTTGTAGTACGGAAGGAACTTCCCGGCGTCGTCGCGGCTCATGCCCAGCGTGGTCTGGGTCAGGTCGTTGGTTCCGAACGAGAAGAACTGCGCATGCTTGGCGATGTCCGCGGCCACCAGGGCGGCGCGCGGGATCTCGATCATGGTGCCCACCAGGTAGCTCAGCTTGGTTCCGGCGGCCTTGAATTCCTCGGCGGCCACGCGGTGCACGATGGCGAGCTGGAGCTCGAGCTCCTTCTCGAAGCCCACCAGCGGGATCATGATCTCGGGCACCACCTTCTTGCCGGTCTTCTTGGCCACGGCGAGCGCGGCGCGGAAGATGGCGCGGGACTGCATCTCGGAGATCTCGGGATAGACGATTCCCAGGCGGCATCCGCGGTGGCCCAACATGGGGTTGGACTCGTGCAGGGAGTGTCCCAGCGCTTCGATGCGGTCGTAGGAGACGCCCAGCTTCTTGGCGAGGTCGAGCTTCTGCTCCTTGGTGGCCGGCAGGAATTCGTGGAGCGGGGGATCCAGGTACCGCACCGTGACGGGGCGGCCCGCCATGGCCGTGAACAGGCCCTCGAAGTCCTTCTGCTGCATGGGCAGGAGCTTGGCCAGGGCGCCGTTGAAGTGCTCGATCGCGTCCTTGTATTCCACCTTCAGGGAGGCGACGCGTTCCACGTGGTCCGCGGCCTCCGCCACCAGTTCCTTGTACTTGGCGTGTTCTTCCGCGAACAGGATCATCTCGCGGACCGTGTCGATGCGGTCGCCCTCGAAGAACATGTGCTCGGTGCGGCAGAGTCCGATCCCTTCGGCTCCGAAGGACACGGCCACGTCGGCCTGGTCGGGCTGGTCGGCGTTCGTGCGGATGCCCAGGCGACGGTACTTGTCCGACAGCTTCATGACGAAGTCGTAGTACTGGAACAGCTTGGAATCCGAGGGGGCGAGGGTCTTGGTGACCAGCACCTGCAGGAGTTCCGAAGGCGAGGTCTTGATCATGCCCGCGAAGACTTCGCCGGTGGACCCGTTGATGGAGATGGCGTCGCCTTCCTTCAGGGTCTTGCCGTTGCAGGCGAGCAGGCCCTTCTCGTAGTCGATCTCCACCTCGCCGGCTCCGGCCACGCAGACCTTGCCCATCTGGCGCGCCACCAGGGCGGCGTGCGAACTCACCCCGCCCCGGGCGGTCAGGATGCCCTGGGAGGCGATCATGCCGCGAAGATCCTCGGGGGAGGTCTCGATCCGGGCCAGCACGACGTTCTTGCCCAACGCGGACTGGCGCTCGGCCTCGGCGGCGGAAAAGGCCAGCACGCCGGTGGCGGCGCCGGGACCCGCGGGCAGGCCGACGGTGAGGAAGCTGCCGTCGGTCTGGGCGGCCTTGAAGGCGGCGGTGTCGAAGATGGGCTGCAGGAGCTGGTTCAGGGCCTCCGGATCACCGGATTCCACCGCCCGCTCGGGGCTCATCAGCTTCTCCTTCACCATGTCGTGCGCGATCTTCACGTAGGCGAGCGCCGTGCGCTTGCCGTTGCGCGTCTGGAGCATGTAGAGCTTCTTCTTCTCGATGGTGAACTCGAAGTCCTGGACCTCGCCGAACACCTTCTCCAGCTTCTTGCGCACGGCCTCGAGCTCCTTGTAGGAGGATGCCCAGTCCTTGTCGTTCGCCATGTCGACGATCTTGAGGGGCGTGCGCACGCCGGCCACGACGTCTTCGCCCTGGGCATTGACCAGGTATTCCCCGTAGAAGACGTTCTCGCCCGTCGCGGGATCGCGGGTGAAGGCCACGCCGGTCGCGGAATCGTCGCCCATGTTGCCGAACACCATGGACTGCACGCTCACCGCGGTTCCCCATTCCGCGGGGATGCGGTACTTGGCGCGGTAGAGGATGG
>Ga0302319_10005643_pt1 | contig 25072 bp, 18 predicted proteins | sample Bog_T0_2_FD_203319 | JGI IMG/M metagenome (GOLD analysis project Ga0302319, IMG submission 203319) | Peat permafrost microbial communities from Stordalen Mire near Abisko, Sweden - Bog_T0_2 | ecosystem: Environmental > Terrestrial > Soil > Wetlands > Peat | place: Sweden: Abisko, Stordalen Mire...
AAGATCCGGAGAAGGACGTGCACCTCTATATCAACTCCCCCGGCGGTTCCATCACCGCGGGTCTGGCCATCTACGACACCATGCAGTTCATCAAGAACAAGGTGGAGACGATCTGTATCGGCCAGGCGGCCAGCATGGGTGCATTTCTGCTGCTGGCGGGCGCCAAGGGAAAGCGCTTTGCCCTGCCGAACTCCAGGATTCTGATTCATCAGCCGTCGATGGGCGGATTGAGCGGACAGGCGACGGATATCGACATTCATGCCCGTGAGATTCTGCGCATCCGCGAGATTACCAACAACCTCATCGCCCGGCACACCGAGCAGCCGCTGGATCGTATCGAGCGGGACGTCGAGCGGGACTTTATCATGAACGCTCAACAGGCAAAGGAATACGGCATCGTCGACGAAATCATCGACCGGCCGCGGTTGTAACCGGAAGGGTACGCGCACGTAACCGGCAAGCTGGCGATTGGTCAGCACGGCGGCCTGGAAACCTGCTAAACTGACCGAGTCGCAGGGGCAGAATCGGAATAGAGCTCGTCCTAAGGGAGCAGGAACATGAAAACCCGTGTGGGGCCCGAAGAAGCACTGCGCTGCTCCTTCTGTCACAAGTCGCAGGACGCCGTTGCCAAACTGATCTCATCACCTAGCGACTACCCTCGCGCCTACATCTGCGATGAGTGCGTGGCTGTCTGCAACTCGATCCTCGAGGACGACCGCGGCGTCGACGCCGCCCATCCAGCCAACGCCGCCGGCCACTTGCCCAAGCCGCAAGAAGTGAAGGGTTTTCTCGACGACTACGTCATCGGCCAGGATCAGACCAAAAAGAAGCTCGCTGTCGCGGTTTACAACCATTACAAGCGCATCCAGATGAATAAGATGCGCAATAACGAAATCGAGCTGAGCAAGTCGAACATCCTGCTCATCGGGCCCACGGGATCGGGCAAGACGCTGCTGGCTCACACCCTGGCCAAGATGCTCGATGTGCCCTTCGCCATTGTGGACGCGACCACCCTCACCGAGGCCGGCTACGTGGGCGAGGATGTTGAGAACATTATTCTCAAGCTCTTGCAGGCCGCCGACGGCGACGTAACCCGCGCCCAGCAGGGCATCATCTACATCGACGAAATCGACAAGATCGGCCGCAAGGACGAGAACCCGTCGATTACTCGTGACGTAAGCGGCGAGGGCGTGCAGCAGGCGCTGCTCAAGATCCTCGAAGGCACCGTGGCCAACGTGCCGCCGCAGGGCGGACGCAAGCATCCGCATCAAGAATTTACCGCCGTCGACACCACCAACATCCTGTTCATCTGCGGCGGGGCGTTTGTGGGCCTGGAGCGCGTAGTGGGCCGCCGTGTGGGTAAGAAGGCGCTGGGATTCAAGTCCATCGACGCCGCCGAAGCAGATGCCGCGACCAGCCGTTCGCACCGCGACACCGAATTGCTGCGCCGGACTGAACCTCAAGACTTGATCAAGTACGGCCTGATTCCCGAGTTTGTCGGCCGCCTGCCCGTTATGGGCATCCTCGACGAGCTGGACGAAGAGGCGCTGGTCGAGATTTTGACCAAGCCCCGCAATGCCATCCTCAAGCAGTACCAGAGGCTCTTTGAGTTTGAGAATGTCCGCCTGCACTTTACGCAGGATGCCATCGGCGCCGTGGCCCGCGAAGCCCTGGCCCGCAAGGTAGGCGCGCGCGGCCTGCGTATGATTCTGGAAGAGCTGATGCTCGACCTGATGTACCATCTGCCCAACAACAAGCGTGTCCGCGATCTCGAAATCACCAAAGATATGGTCGAGCGGCGCGATCTGTCGCTATGCCTGCTGGAGAAGGCTGGTTAGTTTCGTACTTCGGCCTTTCATCCGGGAACCCCAGGTCTCGCTTCCGCGACCTGGGGTTCTCTCTTTTTAGGGTACGAAAAACGATGCGGCGTCCGCCGCAAGATTCTGGCGTCCAAGGCTTGCCACGCTGCCGGCGCCTCACTCTGCCTGCTTGTGGTATCGTTATCACAACGAAATTCCTTGTCAAGGCTTGCAGGAGACCTTATGCGCCTGATTACCCCTTCCAGTCGCCAGATACTGAGCGTTTTTGCTGTTGGACTAGCTTTGGCTGCGGTCGGATGCGGCTCACAAAGTGGTGCCGGCGACAAAATTACACCCACTCCTGAAGGCCAGACCATCGCATTCGGCATGATCGCCGCCCAGACCGTCGGAACACCGCTGACTCTCTCAGCCACGGCTACTTCCGGCCTGACGGTCAGTTTTGCCTCAACCACAACCAACATCTGCACCGTCTCCGGCACGACAGCCACCTTTGTGGCCGCCGGAACTTGCACAATCAGCGCATCGCAGGGTGGCAACAGCACCTATACGGCAGCGACTCCGGTCTCGAACAGCATTACAGTCAATGCTGCTCTTATAGCCCAGACCATCGCATTCGCCAATCCCGGAGCCCAGACAGTGGGAACGCCGCTGGCGCTTTCCGCAACGGCCAGTTCCGGCCTGATGGTTAGCTTTGCCTCAACCACCAATAGTATCTGCACGGTCTCCAACGCAACAGCCTCGTTCATTGCCGCCGGAAGCTGCACAATCACCGCATCGCAGGCTGGCAACAGCACCTATGCAGCGGCTACGCCGGTCTCGGATAGCTTTACCGTCACTGCGGCCCTTATAGCCCAGACCATCACATTCGCCAATCCCGGTGCCCAGACGGTGGGGGTGCCGCTTATGCTTTCCGCGGCAGCCAGCTCCGGCCTGGCGGTCAGCTTTGCATCGACCACGGCAAACATATGCACAGTCTCCGGCAAGTCAGCCACCTTTGTGGCCGCCGGAAGCTGCACAATTGCCGCATCGCAGGTTGGAAACAGCACGTACGCGGCGGCTACGCCGGTCTCGGATAGCTTTACCGTCAATGCGGCTCTTATAGCCCAGACCATCACATTTGCCAATCCCGGCATACAGTCGGTGGGAACGCCACTGACTCTTTCCGCGGCTGCCAGTTCCGGCCTGATGGTCAGCTTTGCCTCGACCACAACAAGCATCTGCACGGTATCCAACGCGACAGCCTCGTTTATTGCCGCCGGAAGCTGCACAATTACCGCATCGCAGGCTGGCAACAGCACGTACGCGGCAGCTACGCCGGTCTCGCAGAGTTTTGCCGTGAGCGCATCCCCCCCAAACCCAGCGCCCACAATAGCCAGCCTTTCCCCCAGCTTTGTTGAAGAGGGATCGACAACTCAGACCATCACGCTGACAGGCACACATTTCCTGACCACGACAACCGCGACCTATGGCGGAACCGCCCACGCTATCACCTACGTGAACTCCGCTACGATCCACTTGGCGCTGACCGCCGCTGATCAGGCCGCAGCGGGAATCAAAACGATCATTCTTACTAATTCTGCACCCGGAGGTGGAACCGCTTCAATCACTCTCCAGGTCTTATCACAGATCGATGCCATGCTCGCGCGCTCGCAGTTTGCCGCAGGTGACCAGGCCCGCTTGCAGCGCCTCATCGAAAAAGGGCGCAACGGTCTGCCTGTGACGATCGCCGCCATCGGCGGATCGATCACCGCGGGTACGGGAGCCACCGATACACCCTATCGATACGTCAATCTCGTCCAGACCTGGTGGAACAAGACATTCCCCACCAGTCACAGCACTCTGGTCAACGCAGGCGTTGGCGCCACCGACTCCGACTATGGCGCCCTGCGCGTGCAGCGCGATGTTCTCTCCCAGAACCCCGATCTGGTGATCGTGGAATTCGCGGTCAATGATACGGGTCCCGGAGTTGACGCTCTCGGCGATACCTACGAAGGCTTGGTGCGGCAACTGATGGATGGACCTGGCCAGCCAGCGGTGATTCTGCTGTTCATGATGACGTACGCACTCCCGATTCAGGAACAGTACCAGACCTCTCAGCCCTGGCAGTCCGCCATCGGCACCAACTACGATCTGCCCATGGTCAGCTACTTCGATGCCATCAGTCCTGAACTGACAAACGGAAACATCACATTGGCGGAAATCTCTGGCGACGGTACTCATCCGACCGATTTGGGCCATGCTTATGCGGCTCAGTTCCTTGAGCAAAATCTGCAGATCGCCATCGACAACTTCCCAGCCGGCACGGCCCTGGAATCCATTCCCGCGACGCAATCGCCCCTGCATTCCAGTGAATTTGAATTCACTTCTCTCGTAGATGGCGCCACGTTGAACCCCTCCAGTAACGTCGGCTGGGTTGCTGAACCAGCCAATGTCCCATTCAGCCTGGGCTATATCTCTGCCGGATTGCAGAGTTCCACCCCTGGAAGTACGCTGGATTTCGAGGTAACCGGCAGAGAAATCCTGCTTGGATACTGGGTCTTTGACGGTCCGATGGGACAGGCCAGCGTCACAGTGGACGGCGTTGCCTACCCGGATGTGCTGGATGGCTGGTTCAATCAAACCTGGGGCGGTGAGCGAGGAATGACGCGGGTTGCTAACAGCCTCGCTAGTGGAACCCACCAGGTCCATATCGACTTGTTGAGCACCTATGACAGCGGCAGCACGGGCAACGACTTCCGACTCGTGTGCGTTGGCACGGGCGGAACGCAATAGCGAGCACATCCTCGATGCGGTAATTCTGTAGCGGCATTCTTGAAGCAAATCGCGTCATCGATGCGCTTCAAGAACGCTCATGGGAAAGGGAGGCTGCATTTGCTCGAACGCCTCCTCCGCAACTCCATTTCGCTGTACAATCCCAAAAGGCGCGTTGTACCCATCCCCGCAACCGCAGTTCTCTTCGAGCGTTTATCTGAACAAGTGACCTTATCAACGCTGCGATTTGAGCGCCTTGGTTGCTCTGGAGGTTTTTGTGTCGATCCCCGGACCGCTCGTGACACTCTGCTTTCTGCTGATGATGGTTCTTGGGGCTTTCCTGGCGCTTTATTCCTTGCTGCGCCTGGCGCGATTTAGCCGGTTGGAGCCGTCCCAGGTTACGCTCCCGTGGCTGAAGATCGAACTGAAAGGTCCGGCATGGCTGATCCTGATCTTGATTGGAGTCATCATGCTCGCTTCTCCAATCATCGCGGCGGGCTTGCAAAAACCTTCGAATGTTACCTTGCCGCCGGCATCGGTCCAGCACGTGCAGATGATCAATCACACAGGCAATCCCGCGTTCACCGTACTCCGCGATGTAAGTCTGCTTGATTTGCGCGATTCCGTAACCACCTCATGGTATTCGCGGCTGCTGCACTGGCTCCATCTCACCACGAAGCAAAGGATTCGACCTTCGGTGCTGAAGAAATACATGATCGTGCGGAAGACAGCTCCGGCCGATACGTTCCAAATGGCATTCGCTACGACAGGTCTTCTCGATGTGCACTGCGTCACTCATAGCGCGATCTACCAAAACTCCAAGACGATCGAAGGAACAACTGAGACGGACGGTTGGAATGTGATCGCGGATGTGAGCATGGTTCCAGTCGGCAGTGAATTTGAGATTGCCGTCGAAGCAACCTATTGGAACGCCTTCAATGGCGAAGGAGGAGATGATTTCACAACACACGCCCGAAAACAGGATGAACCGGAAGATGTGTCTACCTTCCTGCTGTTTCCTCAAGATAGACCAATGAAGGAAATCTTCGTGACGGAATACCCGCCTGACGGCGGTCCGGAAAGCGCATTCCAGGGAAGCGCAAGAGAATGGCCAGGCCCAGAACACTTGTCTTATTATTGGACTACAACGAATGTGCGTCCTGGGTACTATTATAAATTCTCATGGAAATGGTGATCGCTGCCTTCTTCCAGGCTGCTTCGTCCCGTCACGGGAGATGTGCTCTCTTGCCAGTCGCAGTTCACTTCGCCAACCCATTCCGCTGTACAATCCATACATGAGCTATGCATCGAGCTCCGCAACCGGGGCCGCTTTCGCGCATCAAACTCTTAAGGTGTCTCTATGACCGCATCCCGCGAAAAGACCGAAGCGCGCAAGCTGCCCATGATGCCCATCCGGGACATGGTGATCTTTCCCTATATGATGACGCCCTTCGTCGTGGGCCGCGAGTCGAGCGTGCGCGCACTGGAAGAGGCACTCACTGGCGACCGCAAGATCTTTCTCGCCACGCAACACGATGCGGCCATCGACGAGCCCAAGGCCAAGGAGATTTATCAGGTCGGGTCGATTTGCAATATTGTCCAGAGCGTCAAGATGCCGGATGGCAATATCAAGGTTTTGGTCGAAGGCGTGGAGCGCGCCAAGTCGATCGAAGTGAACGACCGCGACGGCTTTTTTGTGGCTACGGTGCGTGTGGGCAAGAGCCAGTTTGAGATGACGCCTGCCGTCGAGCAACTCATGACGCGCGTGACCGGGCTCTTCGAGCAGTACGTCAAGCTGCAGCAGTCGCTCAACTACGAGACCATCATCGCCACGGTGCGCATGGACGAGCCGTCCAAGCTGAGCGACACCATCGCCGCCAACCTGCAACTGGGGATCGAAGAGAAGCAGGAGTTGTTGGGCATCTTCGATCCGGCCGTGCGCCTGGCGCGCATCGCGGACGTGCTGGACGTGGAGATCGAGAAGCTGGATCTGGACCGCAACATCCAGTCGCGCGTCAAGCGACAGATGGAACGCGCGCAAAAAGAGTACTACCTGAACGAAAAGATCAAGGCCATCCAGAAGGAATTGGGCCGCGGCGAAAAGAGCGAGTTCGACGAGCTGCGCAAGAAGATTGAGGCAGCCGGAATGCCCAAAGATGTGCTGGAAAAGGCCATTCAAGAGCTCAAGAAGCTGGAAGCCATGCCGCCGATGTCGGCCGAGTCCACTGTGAGCCGCAACTACATTGACTGGCTGCTGGCCGTGCCGTGGAAGAAGCGCTCAAAAGAGACGCGCTCAATCGACTTCGCCGAAAAGGTGCTGAACGCGGATCACTACGGACTGGAAAAGATCAAGGAGCGCATTCTTGAATTTCTCGCCGTGCGCCAGTTGGTGAAGAATCCCAAGGGCTCGATTCTGTGTTTTGCGGGGCCTCCGGGTGTGGGCAAGACTTCGCTGGGCATGTCCATCGCCAAGGCCACAGGCCGCAAGTTTGTGCGGCTCTCCCTGGGCGGCGTCAGGGACGAGGCCGAGATTCGTGGCCATCGACGGACTTATATTGGAGCCTTGCCCGGCCAGATCATCCAGCACATGAAGCGAGCCGGTACCAAGAACCCCGTCTTCCTGCTCGACGAAGTGGACAAGATGGCCTCGGACTTCCGCGGCGATCCGGCGTCTGCTTTATTGGAAGTGCTCGACCCGGAGCAGAATATCGCCTTCCAGGACCACTATCTGGACGTGGACTACGATCTCTCGCAGGTGCTTTTTGTGGCCACGGCTAACGTGATGCATACCGTTCCCGCGGCCTTGCAGGATCGCATGGAGGTTCTCCGCCTGCAAGGATACACCGAGCAGGAAAAGCTGGAGATCGCCAGGCAATATCTGGTGAAGAAGCAGCGCGAACAGACTGGCCTCAGCGAGAAGAACATCGTCTTCAAGGATGACGCGATTGTCGAAATCATCCGCAATTACACGCGCGAGGCCGGCGTTCGGAATCTCGAGCGCGAACTCGGCAATGTCTGCCGCAAGGTGGCCCGAAAGGTCGTCAAGGCCGGTGCAAAACACAAGGAAGAGTTGACGGCCGCGAATATCCACCAGTTCCTCGGCGTGGCCAAGTACCGCGACTCCGAGGTACATGAGAAGAGCGAGATCGGCCTGGTGACGGGGCTCGCCTGGACCGAGGTGGGCGGCAGCATTCTGACCACCGAAGTGCAGGTGCTCGACGGCAAGGGCAAGCTCACCATCACCGGCCAGTTAGGCGATGTGATGCAGGAGTCGGCGCAGGCCGCGCTCAGCTACATCCGCGGGCGCGCGCAGGCGCTGGGGCTGAGCCGCGAATTCTATCGCAACGTGGACCTTCACCTGCATGTTCCGGAAGGCGCCATTCCCAAAGACGGCCCTTCGGCCGGCATCACCATGGCCACGGCGCTCGCCAGCGCTCTGGCCAAGATCCCCGTTCGGCGCGACATCGCAATGACCGGCGAAATCACCCTGCGCGGCAAGGTGCTGGCCATCGGCGGATTGAAGGAAAAACTGCTGGCCGCCTTGCGGGCCGGCATCTTTGAAGTGATACTCCCGCGCGCCAACGAGAAGGACATCGCTGAACTGCCGGACAACATCAAGAAATCCATCAAGCTCCACTTTGTGGATCAGATGGACGAGGTGCTGGCGCTGGCGCTGGAGGGCCCGCTGCCGGCCATGCTGCCCGCGGCCACCGAGGTGCTTACCGCCGTGCCGTCCGGTGAGATTTCAGCGAATCTGCCGACGCCGCAGTAAAGCCTGCGTCCAAATCAACGGCCGCGCGGCAAAGGTTAAGAAAACTAACATTATTCTTTCGCTTGCCGATAGAGCAGTTTCCGTGCCGCTTTCAGCGAGGATGCGGTACTGTGCCAGGAACCAGAGTCCGGCCCGGTCTGAACGGAACTCAAAGCGAAACCGCAATGGCCATGCTCTCAATCGTTTTGTTGAGGGTGCAGATTTCTTGAGGAAATAAGCGCTTGAGAGCAATAGTCTGGGGCAATGGACCAATTGTGATTTCGCTGTAGTTCTGCAGCCCTTTCAAGAGCCGGAAATGAAACATGAAGGATAAATACTTTAGTAACTCGCTATATCCAAAACCGAAGAGTCTAATCAACAATGACGCAGATATCAAATCTTCTTAGATAAAAACTTTAGTAATAATTCGTTGAGCGAATTCCATGTTTTCCTCTTAACAAAATGCCGTTTGTACCTAGTAGCCGGAATCCATTTTGGCAATTAGGAGAATCATGGGAACCGCACAATTCCTGTTCAAAGCGATGAAAACTCACCTGTTTGCGAAGGCGTTCAACCTCGGCAACTCGTTCCAATTCAGGCCCTCTCTCGCAGTTGGCAAGACCGAGAGTATCCACCTCGCGATCAAGGTAGCCTTCACGCTGTTGATTCTGTGCGCAACCGGCTCCGTTTACGCTCAAAGCTGCTCCGGCATCTCCCTGGGCGCCAATGCGAGCCTGAATGGTTTTGTTCCATTTCCATCGAGCAACGTCTGGAATACGAACATTGCCTCGGCGCCCGTTGACCCGAATTCCGCGGTGATCACCAGCGAGCCCGGGTTTGCCGGGTTGCACCTGCATCCCGATTTTGGCTCCGAAAGCATCTACGGGATTCCCTATGTTGTCGTGGACTCGACGATTACTCCATCCGTGCCAATCAATGTAATCGACTACCCGGATGAGAGCGATGTGGTGGCAGCGCCGTACCCCGCCACCGCTCCCATCGAAGGTTACCCGGACGACTGCACGGGCTGGCCCGATGGATACAACGGCGACGCGCACGTATTGGTGCTCGACCGCGCGAAGTGCGTGCTCTATGAGACGTGGAACACGAATCGCTGCAACGGGCATTGGAATGCTTCGAGCGAGACGGTCTGGGATATGAATAATTATGAGACGCGGCCCTGGGGCTGGACGTCGGCTGATGCGGCCGGATTGCCTATCTTTCCTGGGCTGGTGCGCTACGACGAAATAGCCTCCGGGGCGATCCATCACGCCATACGCTTCACGATGCAACAAACGAAGAACGATAACAATGGCGGGTACTTTGTATATCCGGCTTCTCACGCCGCGGGCGTCATCTGGGGTTCGTACAACGTGATGGGAATGCGGATTCGCTTGAAGGCGAGCTTCGACATCTCCAGCTACTCCGCGGTCAATCAGATCATCCTGACGGCGATGAAACAGTATGGGATGATCCTGGCTGATAATGGCGGCTACTTCTTCTTTCAGGGGGTATCCGATCCGCGCTTCGACGATGACGATTTGAACAATTTGAGGAATGTCGCTTCGTCCAACTTCGAGGTGGTACAGATGAATCCGGGATTCCCCGGTTACGACTCCGAGACGGCGCCTGCGGGAGCTCCGCCGACGATCAACAGTTTCACGCCGTCGGCGTCGAGCGTAAGCTCGGGATCTCCCGTCACCCTCAGCTACAGCGTGAGCGATGACTCTTACGATTACATCGACGTGATCGGTCCAGTGGCGGCGGGCAGCGGAAGCGTGACGGTCAATCCTACGGCAACCCAGACCTACACGCTGAACTCGACGAACGCCTACGGCAGGACCACGAGCACACCCATTACCGTCACGGTGCCAGGTTCAGTGGTGACTCCGCCGGTCGTCACTCCTCCGGCAGGCGCTTATGCGTCGACGCAGACGGTGACCCTGAGTTCCGCAACTTCTCCGTCCGCGACGATCTACTACACCACCAACGGCAGCACCCCGACGGCCAGTTCGCCGGTCTTTTCCATCACTAATCCGATTGTTGTCTCTTCCTCTGAGACGGTGAAGGCTGTCGCGACAGCCACGGGCTACACGGCACCCAGCGCGGTGGCTTCGGCAACCTACGCAATCGGACCTCTAACGGCTGCAGCGCCAGTCTTCAGCCCTGCGGCAGGGACGTATGTCTCGGCGCAGACCGTCACAATCTCTGACGCAACTCCGGGTGCGACGATTTACTACACCGTTAATGGCACCACGCCAACCACCAGTTCTTCGACCTACACCGGGGCCATCTCTGTTCCGGCAAAGGTGATCATCCAAGCCGTTGCCGTGGCTGCGGGCTACACCAGCAGCACGCCTGCCTCGGCCGCCTACGCCATTAGCAATCCTGTTGTCGCAACGCCGGTCTTCTCGGAGCAGTCGGGAACGTATACTGGGGCGCAGACCGTCACCATCTCTGACGCGACCTCAGGGGCGGCAATATACTACACCACCAATGGCAGTGTGCCAACGACCAGCTCAACGAAGTATACCGGCGCAATTAATGTCGCCGCAAGCGAGACCATCCAGGCGATTGCTGTAGCCACGGGCTACGCGAACAGCGCAGTGGCCTCAGCCACCTACACGATTGTCAAGATCGTTGTCGCCACGCCGGTCTTCTCGGTGCAGGCGGGAACGTACACATCAGTGCAGTCGGTAGGTCTTTCCGATGCAACCTCGGGAGCGACAATCTACTACACTACCGATGGCAGTGCGCCAACGACCGGCTCGACGACATACACCGGCGCAATTAGGGTCGATGTAAGCGAGACCATCCAGGCGATTGCCGTGGCCACAGGCGACACGAACAGCGCAACGGCTTCGGCCATCTACACCATCAACATGACTGTTGCCCCCTCACCGGTCTTCTCGGTGCAAGCGGGAACGTATAGCTCGCCGCAAACCGTAACCCTCTCGGGCGCAAACCCACAAACAATCATCTTCTACACAATCGATGGCACTACGCCAACCATCAATTCCACACGATACTCCAGTGCCATTGCAGTAGCGGCAAGCGAAACCATCAAAGCAATTGCTGCAGCCAGAGGGTGTGCGAACAGCGGGGTCGCCTCGGCCGCATATTCCATCCTCCAACCCGCTGCCACCCCGATGTTCTCGGCACAGACGGGAACGTACACCTCGGCGCAGAGCGTGACCTTCTCCGACGCGACCTCCGGGGCGGCAATTTACTACACCACCAATGGCAGTGTGCCAACGACCAGCTCACCGAAATACACCGGCGCAATCATTGTCGCCGCAAGCGAGACCATCCATGCAATTGCTGTAGCCACGGGCTACACGAACAGCGCAGTGGCCTCGGCCACCTACACGATTATCAAGGTCGTTGTCGCCACGCCGGTCTTCTCGGTGCAGGCGGGAACGTACACATCAGTGCAGTCGGTAGCTATTTCCGACGCAACCTCGGGAGCGACAATCTACTACACTACCGATGGCAGTGCGCCAACGACCGGCTCGACGGCATACACCGGCGCAATTCGAGTCGACGCAAGCCAGAAGATCCAGGCGATTGCCGTAGCCACCGGCGACACGAACAGCGCAACGGCTTCGGCTATCTACACCATAAGCATGCCTGTTGCGCCCTCACCGGCCTTCTCGGTGCAGGCGGGAACGTATAGCTCGCCGCAAACCGTAACCCTATCGGGCGCAAACCCACAAACAATCATCTTCTACACAATCGATGGCACTACGCCAACCATCAATTCCACACGATACTCCAGCGCCATTCCAATAGCGGCAAGCGAAACCATCAAAGCAATTGCTGCAGCCAGAGGGTGTGCGAACAGCGCGGTCGCCTCGGCCGCTTATTCCATCCTCCAGCCCGCTGCCACCCCGATGTTCTAGAGAATTTTCACCGATAGTGTAAGGAAGCTCCGTGCCCCATCCATTCCGCGTTTTTCTGCGGAATGGATGGGATACCCACAGAATTCCGGTCTACACAATTCCCGAAAACTCTCTAATGGGGCGACAATCGGCTTTACTACCAACTGAGGCCCTCCCCGCGCCTGCCCCAGGGAACGCGGCAGGCGCAACTCCTTCCTGTATCCTCTAGAGGATGGCTGTATCGGTTTCCCAGCTCTCGAAAGCGAGACCTGGGGCGCCCTTCCCCCTGTCATTCGATGCATCGTTCTTCATTACCCACCCTATGCGCTATACGACACAATTTTTGCTATCGGCCCTGGCCGCGGAGCAGTTTCCTCCACCCGGCGTGCCTGAGATCGCCTTTCTGGGCCGCTCGAACGTGGGCAAATCGAGCCTGCTGAACACACTCACCGGCGACAAGGCGGCCAAAGTCTCCTCGACACCGGGGCGCACGCGGGCCATCAACTTTTTTGCTCTTCTGGATCAGAGCCAGCGACGGAGGATGGTTTTCGCCGACCTGCCGGGCTACGGCTACGCCAAGATTTCAAAGTCCATCTCAGCCGGTTGGCCGGCCTTCATTGAGCCTTACCTGGCGATCCGGTCTACGCTCAAGCTGTGCGTCTGCCTGGTGGACTCCAAAGTGCCGGCGCAGGAGAGCGACCGGCAGTTGATCGACTGGCTGCGTGCCGCGGGACGCGATTTTGCAGTGGTGGCCACCAAGATCGACCGGTTAAGCGGCAACGAGCGCACCCGTGGCCTGCTGGCGTTGAAGAAAGGCCTGGAACTAGACGAGGTGCTGGCTATCTCAGCCAAGACAGGCTACGGGGTCAAGGAGCTGTGGGCCCGGATCGACGCTACCTGTGGCCAACCAGATTGAAACCCTGCGGCACCAAGCAAGCCGGCGGAGGGAACAATCGATGCAGCTTGGAATCGCCCTGACCGCTGAGCCGGATCTCCACCGGAACAACAACCTCACAGTTCTCCACCCGCTCGCGCACCCGCTCGACGAACCACTGTGCCGTACATGCCTGGCAGCGCAGCAGTCGCATTCCCTGCGCCATCCGGCCGAGATAGCGCGGGGCCAGGCGGAGCCAGCGCCGGGCTGACCAAACCTCCCGGCTTTGGGAGCAGCCAAGGCACTCTTCGGCCAGGACATCCAGCCTGGGCAGCCAATGAGCCTGTCCGCTGGCCACACTCCAGGTCAGCACGATCTGGCCTTTTTTCGCAGCGACCGGCTCAATCTGCCGCGCCCCTAGGTCCAGGAACGCTTGGAATTTCGGCGCATCCAGGACCCCGGGAGGCAGCAGATCGGGCAGCACGCCGCGTTCCACCATCTCGTATTCGACCTCTTCGGGCGACTGGCTCACGCAAACCGCAACCGTCTCGCCCTTGCGAATCTCGTTCTTCAGGATGCGCAAGGCCTCATCGAGCGAGGTCACGAGGAAGTCGATGACCCCATCGCGGATGGCCTGCTTCTGTGTGGCAATGTCGGCCGTAGCCGTCAGCGTTGCGGCGCCGGCAATATTGCCCGCCACCACCAATGCGCTGCCAACTCCATCGAGATCCCCGGCATAGAAGAGCTTGCCCCCCAATCCTCGATGTTCCCGGTCCGGGGCGGATTCCGATTCCGCCGCATGAATCAGCCCTGCATGAAGCCAATCAACCGTAGCGGCAAACGAGCGAGATAGGTGTATATCGATGGTCATCGAAAGATCTCCGTCGAGCAGCGTCCGCGTTGATTGTGAACTTGACTATTACATCCGCAACGTTCCGGAGCAGAACACATGGGGGAAATCTCCGCGGCGCGATGAAGCACGAAGACGAATGCATTATCTCATGCTTTTTACGGCCTCAGATGCACAAAAACGAACATTTCGCACGATTAATTGACGCCTTTATTCACGCCGAGTGAGCAGCGCCGTGACTCGCCAATCCCAGCAGGACTGCACGGCGAGCTGGACACAGGCGGGTCGGAGCGGATTTCGTTGATCTGGAATCCATTACCGCCATTGCTCCCGCGAAGTCATCCGCCTGACCAGGAAAACGAATTCGCCAGGTTTGGCGATGGGCTTGACTTTGGCAGCGTCGCTGGGCTTCCCGCAGCCATTGGGAGCTACAACGCCCAAAGTCAGAATCTCGGAGATCGCATACCAATGGTCAACAGGGTTCTCCTTTTCGGCCGCAGAATCGCAGTTGACGTAGACCAGCATGGAATTATCGTAGGTTCCTTGAATCGCGATGAGAGAGGCGCCTTTGGGCACGATCAGCTTGCCGGTTCCGTCCTCATTCTGCACCACCCAGTTGGCATGGAACGCTTGTTCGTGATCGACGCGAACCTGGAATCCCGAGGCCTCGACCGGCCGTCCAGTCTTGCCGTCCAGCATGCGGACGATAATGGTCTTTTCCAATTGCGCGAACAAGCCGCCGCAAACCGCGGTCATGCAGAACAGGAGGGCGATCCCTCGAAGAGTCCGTCTAAGCATTTTTGCCTTTGCGATCGTCCTTTCGCCTACCAGGTGGAATAGGGCTGGCCGTCGGTGCCCAGTTCCTGCGAACCGGAATGGACGTCGTCGATGCCTGGGTCAGTCTGGTCCACCGAGTGCAGCGCATCGCCCATGTCGGGCACCCATGTGTCCTTGGCGTGCGTGATGGGATCCTCGGGAATCGCCCTCAGGTAGCCGTCTGTAAGCAGATCGTCGAGCGATTGCGGCGCCTTCTGCTTGTCCATGGTGTAGGAGTCGATGGCCGCGCGCATCACGTGCAGATCTTCCTTGAGCGCAGCCTCCTTTGCCTGACGAATGGCGCCGACGAAGCTGGGCACGGCTACCACCGTGAGCACACCGATGATCGCCATGACGATCATCAGCTCCATCAGCGTAAAGCCCGCGTCTTGATTGCGTCTGCTGCTCACTGTACCCTCTCCTGTTTCACGGTTGCGGAGTGATCGGTGCAAGCCGCGCTACGCGCGTGTTAGCGGTGTTACAAATTCATGAGCCTTGCTAACTCCGCCAAACCCGCTACCCCTGCTAACTCCCTACCAGTCAGAATACTTGGTTCCGTCCAGGGCGGTCCCCATGGACTTGGAATAAACGTCGAAGACACTTTGGCCGCCATACGATTGCGAGGTCGGATCGTCCTGCATCGAGCGCAACCCCCAATCGGAGTTCCCCGTCATGGGGTCGATCGGAATCCTCCGCAAAAACTTCACCTTCTTCGTCTGCACATCCACGCCATCGACCAGCGTCTCCAGATCGGGCGGATAGCCCTGGCTGTCCAGCTTGATTTGGAATGCGTTCCGGTCGGCCGCGTCTTTGTACTTGTCGATGGCGTCGCGCATCATCCACAAGTCGTAGTGGAGCTGGCGCTCATTCTGGCGCTTTATTTCAAAGCGCGCAACGGGAAACGCCGCCGCGGCGAGAATCGCGAGGATGAACGTGGTAACAATCAACTCGACCAGCGTCAGCCCGCGCTCGCCAGGGCGGACAATCCGGATTGGTTGAGCGTTTTTCATCGCTATGGACCTCATCGGCGCATCTGCACCGGTAGGTGCAGCCCAGTCAGTCTAAATCACCGCACTTGAACGGTAATTTGCGCTGGCGCAGCCATGACGGACTTCATTGCGCTTGTAGTGATCCCCGAGCCGGCAATGGCGATGGCGCTGTCGCCCGCGGCCTTGCCCTGGAAACTAAGGACGCAGACGACGCCCGCTCCGCTCATCCCAGCCGCTCCAGGCGGTCGAGCATTATTGATCGTGATCAAACCCGGTGGGTCATCGCTGTGAATCAGGGAAGGGGTCTTGCCATCCTGGCTCAAAAAGTCCCCCGGAAGTACGCTCACCAGGGAGAGTCTGGCTGGATCGTACTGAATCTTCAAGGGCACCGAAGCGATATCCGTTCCGCCGGCCAGCACAATCGGAACCTGGAATGTGGCACCCACGGCCACCGGGCCAGAGGGCGAATTGAGGAGGAGGTTCACACTCGAAACTCGCGGCGGAGCCGGAGCCGGGGAAGTCGCGTGAGCAGGCGCTGGAGTGGGCGGCGGGGTTGCTGCGGCGATTGGCGCGGGAGCCGGCACAGAGATCGTCGCGGGAACGGCGGGGGGTGCCGGCACCGGGGTGGTCACGGGGGCGGTCAAACGGGCTGCCGCCTGGTTTCCATTCGTCTCCGCGGCCGCGTGCAACTGGGCTAGGGCCGCCGGCGCTGCGGCCGCCGCGCTTTGGCCGGGAACCGTGCCCACGTTGGGCCGTGGGTTGGCCGGCTCATGCACCGGCGGCGCCGGGCTTGAGACCGGATTCGGGACCGGGCTCTCGCTCGGAACGTGACGAATATCGATCGACGTACCGACGCCGGTGTCCACGGAGCGCAGATTCACCGCATCGAGAGACTGGGACCGGACAACGTGCGGCACGACCAGAAAGACCAGTTCGTCGTCGTTGGTCTTCTTATCCTTGGAGCCAAAGATATACCTGAGAATGGGAATCGAACTCAACCCTGGGACGCCGTTCCAGGTTTCTGTGATGTCTTTTTCTTGAATGCCACCCAGGATGGTGGCCTCTCCCTCGCGCAGGCGGATCACCTGGTCCGAGACGCGCTGGCTGATGATCGGTTCAGTCACGCCAGAGATGGTTTGATCACCGCTGTGCGTGGTGACCTCGATCTTGATCTTGAGAGTCACGTCGCGGTCAAAGTGGACGGTTGGCGTCATTTCAATATTCACGCCCACGTCCTGGTACTGGAACTGCGTGTTAACCAGCCCGCTGACCGCCGAGATACCTGCACCGGACTGGTAGGAACCGGTGGCCACCGGAATCCTGGAGCCGATCTTCAGAGTCGCCTTCTGCGCGTCGGTGGCCCGGATGCGGGGGTTCTGCAGAATCTTGGTATTCGAGTCGGTAAGCAGCAGGTTGGCCGTAGCCCCGCTGATCGTCACGGCAAAATCCGACGCCTTGAGGTGAGCCAGATCGTAGAGCGTCGGGCTTATCGATGAGCTGGCAGTGCCCGTTGTTGTGGTGGTGGTCGTGCTGCTCGTGCTGCTGTTGGGCGCCTGAAGAGCGATTCCCACACTGGTAGGCCAGGCGATGCCCAGAGTCTTTTCCCAGCTTTTGCTTACCTCCAGGATGGCGATATCCACCACCACCTCGGGACGCGCCTTGTCCAGGTCGTTGATCAGTTTTTGCGCCAGCAGCAGTTCATCCGGCGTGGCCCTCATCACGATGGCGTTCTGGCTGGGCACTGCGTAGATTTTTACGTTGGTCAGCACGTTGCGAATGGCGGTCTGCACGTCGGTCAGGTCGGTCTGCTGCCAGGCGTTCGATAGATAGAATGTCTGCACCGCCTGTTCATCCAGCTCAGTACGCTTGCCTTTGGTATTCGCGGCGACAAACAGCGTGTTGTCGGTGACGGGCCGCCAAAACGTGTTGGAGATGGTGCCAACGATACGCAGCGCGTCCATCAGAGACACATTGTTCAGATCCACCTGAATGCGTTTGGACGTGTAGTCCGGGTCGAAGAGAATATTGACCCCGGCGGCTTTGCCGACCGCCTGGTAGATTACCTTGGCGTCTTCCTGCATATGCAGGGTGACGGGTTCGTTTGAGACCGGCTTGAGAACGGCCGGAGCGCCCATCGAGTCGAGATCCTCTTGCGTCCCCTCCGGTTGGGCGATGCTGGTCTCGCCCGCGGGCAACGCCTCGCCGTGCTTCTTCCGCACGCTGGCAATGGCCTGCTGCGCCGCCTCATTGCCGGGGTCGATCTCGGCGGCGTGCAGAAACTCCGCCAGCGCCTCCTGCTCGTTCCCTGCATTCATCAGCTTGTAGCCCTTGGTCAGATGCACCGCAGAAGCAGTAACGCGCACCCGGTAGAGCGTCGAACGGAACTCCAGGTCCTTGGGATCCTTGGCGCAGGCCTTCTGGTAGTTGTCGATGGCGGCGTCGTAGTCTTCGCGGGCCTCGGCGTCCTGGCCGCGTTTGAAGAAGCTGTTGGCCGATTCGGCGTGGAGCAGAACGCTCGACAGGCCAAAGAGAGCCACGACGGCAAAGAGCGCGATCCAAAAAGCGGCGCCCCTGAAAATGGATCTTGTGAATCTTGATCTGGAGGCAGCCTGACCATCAACGCGGCGGTTCATCGAACTCCCAGGCGTCTTTGCCGGTCCGCAGTGCTGATCGGACCCTTGCGGGCTGCCTTGGCCGCCCCAGACGCAATTCATTCTGCTATTCCTGTGGGTGAAACTTCCCATTCTTGCGATGCCTCATTCTAACAAAGCCACGTTCAGACGCGGTTCAAATCCCTATGAATGCTAGGATTGAGATTCGAGGATACTTTCGAATGGCCCGCCAAACCAGCCACGTGATCGTTCAGCCGACGACAACCGGCCCGCAAAAGCCTGCTCGGCCTCGCGACCCGGTGGCCAGCGGCGAGCGGGATGCCGCGCACAATCGCATGGCCAGCCACAATTATTTTCTGCTGGAGAAGTTCGAGGCCGGCGTGGCCCTGCGCGGGACGGAAGTGAAATCGATCCGCGAGGGCAAGGCCAACCTTAGAGACTCCTACGGCCTGATCCAGAACGGCGAGGCGTTTTTGCTCAACGTGCATATCGGCGCTTACTCCCACGGCAACATCTCGAACCATGACGAGACCCGCACACGCAAACTGCTGCTGCACAAGGTCGAGGTTCGCAAGCTACTCACCAAGACGCAGATCAAGGGCCACACGCTCATCCCTGTCCGGCTTTACTTCCGCAACGGGCGGGTGAAGTGTGAATTGGCCGTGGCCAAGGGCAAGCAGGACTGGGACAAGCGCGAGACCGAGAAGCGCCGCGAAGCTGATCGCGAAGCCAGGTCTGCCGTCAATGCCAGCAAGCACCGCGGAGGACGGTGAAGATACTTCTATCAGGCGTTGCTCTTCGTTTCAAGCTCCTGGGGCGACTCACCGGAGGTTTCCGTCTGGATTCGCGGTCTCTTCCACTTGATGTAATACGGCTTCAATGCAAACCACACCCAAATCGACGAAATAACGAAGTTAATGACACCCTGCCGGATGTCTCGTGTAGGAGTCCAATAAGACACGAGCAACGCCGCGACCAAAGGAATAGTAGCGGCATGATGAAAATCCTCATTCCTATGGTCATTGACCAACAACGCTCCGCTGGCCAGGAGCATGACTGTAAAGCAACCAACCTGAATCGCAGACCAATCTGCGCGCCACCAAACCATGATCGCGATTAGAAAGCACATACACGTGCCAAGCACGGCGCGGAAGTGTCTATCCTTCTTCATCTCATTCCTCACGGAGCCACCAACGACCCGGAACAACCGTCCGCGCAATTATAGGCCGGAAATCAGCGGATCACCTCAATATCGATTCCCAGTGAGAGATTCTTCCACGCCCGGTCGGTCGTGTAAACCGTGGCCTTGCGCTGCATCGCAAGAGCCAGACAGGCTCGGTCGCCGAGCGAGAGCCCGTAGGGGCGCGTCTGGTCGATCAATTCCGATGTGAGCCGTGCCTGTTCAGCCTCGTACGGACAGACCTCAAACCCCATATTCAGTACCCGGCCCCAGGCAAAGTCGGTGTCCCATCCGCCCTGCTTGAGTTTCGTGAGAATCTCTGCCAGATTCACCGCGCTCAGCAATCCGCCGTTGAATAGATCGGAAACGGATGCGCCTCCAGGCTCCTCGAAAAGGACGGCAAGAACCGACGAGGAATCAAGGACGGCGCGCTTAGCCAAGCTGTCTCTCATTTCTCAGCCGGTATTCTTCAATCTGCCGATCCGTCTCCTCCATCTCGCGGCGCGCCTCTTCTCGGCGCTCGGCGATCAACTGGTCGGACATCAGCATTTCTCCAAGCCCGATTGGAACGTGCTTCCGGAACTCTTCCTGAATCCTTCGAATCCGACTCCGGTGAGACTCGATCCGCAATACGCCGTCTTCCAGTTCCATGAGTACCGGCTCCCCTGCGGAGATCCCCATTGCCTCACGAATCTGTGAAGGAATGACAATCCGGCCGTTCTCACTCAGGCGACTCTTTCCATGAAGAACACTTTGAACGACGGTCCCCATAATGCCCTCTGGATCCATTATGGCATAGAATGTCAGTATGACAATTAATTATTAAGTGTCATTTAGCAGATCGCTGCCTCCTTTTTCGATTGACAGACAAAAACCGCGGGTATCAAAGTGCCGCCTTCCAGGACATCCCCATAACCGTATCTTGCAGATTATTTCCAGCCTCCTGCTACCCTGAACTCGGGTCGGCCATCTGGATGGGTCGGACCGGTCTGTACCCCACTAACCCCCACCCCCCTCCCCCTGTGGAAATCAGTTTTTTGAGTTAATGATAGGACGCAACTAACACGTAATAAACATGTTGCTATTTAACCCTGTTGACTGATCGTTAAACACAAACGGCGATTTCTGCCCCTTTTGGGGCCAAAAATGCCGTCTTTTTGAACCTTTTCAGCCAAATCAGGCCAGGTTCCGTGGTCTCCGGTTCCCCCTTTCTTCGCTTCTTCGTCTGAACTTGAGATTGCGGATGAATCTTCCCGCGTTCACGCAATTGCCACCCTTCTTGCCCCTTCGGCCCGCATCAATGAAATAATGGGCAACATGAAGACTCAACTGTCTTTCGCTTCCCTTGCTGGAATCGAAACCGAACTGCTGGCCGTCCTGGCCGTCGATACACAAACCTCGAAGGCCCCCGACGCCAAACCTCGGCCCGTGCTGCTCACCGCCGACTCATCGGTGATAGCCGCCGCGGAGGCCGTCTTGGCCAGCGGCGAATTCAAGGCCGCCGCCAATGAAACACTGCTGTGGCACGGCCCGGCTGGTATTGCCGCAAAGCGGCTGCTGATCGTCGGCCTTGGCAAGCAGGCCAAGGCCACGGTCCACTCCGTGCGCAACGCCGCCGGAACCGCCGTCCGCTTCACCAAGCCGCGCGGCATTCGCGAACTGGTCTTCGCGCTGCCTGCAATTGCGTCTGCCGTTCCGGAACCCGTGCCTGCCGTGCCGGATTCCAAGCCTGCCGAAGCTGCAGCCGCTGCGCCCGAATCCAAGTCCGCGGAAGACAAAGTTGCCGAGCCGGTAGCCAAGTCTGAATCGCCGAAACCCACGTTTGCTGTGCAGGAACTGGAGACGCTACCACTCGCGCGTTGCACTCGCGCCGCCGTCGAGGGCGCGTTGGTCGGCGACTTCGACCCCGACACCTATCGCAGCGACCGCAAGGACCAGAGCGTCCAGTCCTTCACCCTGGTCGCGCCCATTGGAGCCGCGCCCGCCGATGCGGACAAAACAAAGAATGCGGACAACGACAAGCAGCAGAAGGCCGTACTCGAAGCCGCCTTCGCCGAGGGCGTCATCCTCGGCGAGAGCCAGAACTTCACCCGCACGCTGGTCAATGAGCCGGGCAACAAGCTCACCCCCACCATCCTCGGCCGGCGCGCCGGACAAATGGCGGAAGAGGTCGGCCTCAAGTGGAATAACTTCTCCACCGACAAGCTGCACGAGCTGAAGATGGGCGCATTCTGGAGCGTCTCGCAAGGCTCCGCCGAGCCGCCCGCCCTGATCGTTCTGCGCTATGAACCCAAAGGGGTGAAGGAAGGCCCGGTGCTGGGCCTGGTCGGCAAAGGCATTACATTCGATTCCGGCGGCATCTCCATCAAACCCAGCGACAACATGGAAAAAATGAAGTACGACATGGCCGGAGGCGCGGCGATGATCGGCGCAATGCGGGCGATCGCGCTCCTGAAACCAAAGGTGCGCGTCATCGCCGTCGTCTGCGCCGCTGAAAACATGCCTTCGGGCACGGCCCAGAAACCAGGCGATGTGCAAACGGCGATGCCGCTCTCTGCTGGCAAGCCTGGCAAGACCATCGAGATCATCAATACCGACGCCGAGGGCCGGCTTGTGCTGGCCGATGGACTCACCTACGCCCGCCAACTGGGAGCAACCCACCTGATCGACGCCGCCACACTGACCGGCGCCTGCGTCGTCGCTCTCGGCTATGTGAACGCAGGCGCATTCTCAAACGATGACGCCACATGGGCGAAGTTCGATGCGGCCCTGGCCACTTCGGGCGAAAAGTTCTGGCGCTTGCCTCTGGGCGAGGAGTACGCCGAATTGATCAAAAGCGATATCGGCGATATCAAAAACACCGGCGGACGCTGGGGCGGCGCGAGTACGGCGGCCGAGTTCCTCAAGGTCTTTGTCGATGACACGCCCTGGATTCACCTAGACATCGCAGGCATGGCCTGGGTAGAAGACTCAAAGCCCTATATCGCCAAAGGGCCTAGTGGTGTCGCCGTAAGATCGATTCTGGAGTGGGTGCGTAGCTATCAGACGCAAGCTTCTAGCTCTTAGCTTCTAGCTTTTAGCTCTTAGCTCTTTTGCAAGCCGCAACCAACTCCACAACGGGTGCCTTACCCTCGCCGCGTTTTTGTTTTTGCGGCTAGGGTGGGCGGCTATGAACATCAACCTGCGATCTCCTCAACTCCAATCGGCGCTGATTGGATCACACGCCAACAATGTTCCCGTCGTCATCCACATCGATCGAGAAGGCCCGCGGCGCGCTTGGCAGGCCCGGCATCAGCATCATGTTGCCGGCGACGGCCACCACAAAACCCGCGCCGGCTGAGAGCGAAGCATCCGTAATGTTGAGCGTCCATCCGGTGGGCGCACCCATCAGCTTGGGATTGTCAGAGAGCGAATACTGCGTTTTGGCGATGCAGACCGGCAGACCGGAAAAGCCCCACTCGGCGTAGCGCTCCAGTTGAACGCGAGCGTGATCGCTGAAGACAACCTCAGCCGCGCCGTAGACCTTTGTGGCGATCTTGCGTATCTTCTCTTCGAGCGAGTCATCCAGCGAATAACTCGGATGAATTTCAGGCGAGGGATCGGCCTCGACGACAGAGACTACCTTTTCCGCAAGATCGACTGCGCCAAGGCCGCCTTTGGCGAAGGCTTCGACGAAGGAGCAGGCGACGCCCTGGCGCTGGCACTCCGCGGCGATGGCGTCGAGGTCGTCCTGAGTGTCCGCGGGAAAGCGATTGAGGCCGACAACCACCGGAACGCCAAAATTGCGTAAAGTCCGGATGTGGTGGGCGAGGTTGGAGAAGCCGGCCACGAGCGATCCCTCTCCCTGCGCGCGCAGGCAGCGCACTGTTGTGACCAGCACGGCGGCGGCGGGCTCGATGCCCGAGGCGCGCCGCACGATGTCGATGTACTTTTCCGCGCCCAGTTCCGACGCAAATCCAACTTCGTTGACGACAAAGTCGGCCAGCCGCACACCCATCTGGTGCGAGAGAACGCTCGATGTGCCGTGGGCGATATTGGCGAAGGGGCCGCAATGCACCAAGGCGGGCGTGCCCTCGGTGGTCTGCACCAGGTTGGGGAGAATGGCTTCGTTGAGCAAGGCCAGCATGGCCCCGGTCGCGCCAAGCTCTCGGGCGGTGACGTGGCGTCCGGCGCGACTGACGCCCACGACGATTGCGTCGATGCGGCGGCGAAGATCGGCGCGACTCGAGGCCAGCGCGAGGACTGCCATGATCTCCGAAGCCGCCGTAATCACAAACCCCGTCTTGCGGTTGGCCCCTTCTTGCTTTGCGCCGAGATTGACGGCGATGTGGCGCAGAGCGCGGTCGTTCACATCCAGGGTCCGTGGCCAGGTGATCTGCTGTGGATCAAGCTCCAGCGCGTTGCCGTGGAAGAGATGCGCGTCCACCAGGGCGGAGAGCAGATTGTGCGCGGCGGCGATGGCGTGAAAGTCGCCATGAAAGTGCAGATTGATCTTCTGGCTCGGTTCCACCTGCGAAAGGCCGCCGCCCGCGCCCCCGCCCTTCATTCCGAAGACGGGCCCAAGCGATGGCTCTCTCGAAGTAACGATTGCCCGGCAACCGATGCGTTCCAGGCCTTGGGCAAGTCCGATAGAAACGACCGACTTGCCTTCGCCGGAGGTTGTCGGCGTCGTGGCTGTGACCATAATCAGCTTGCCGCGAACCGGAAAGGCCAGATCAGTGAGCAGATCGAGCTTGAGCTTGGCGCCAAATGCGCCAATGGATTCATATTGGGCCGGTGAGAGCGCAAGCTTCTGCGCGATCTCCTGAATGGGCAACATAGAAAGACTCCGTGAGAACATCCATCATTCTAATCAAGCCAGGAACGGGAAGGTATGAGGTCTGCGCGCTCCGGAGTCAGGGGGAACCTCACTTTACATCGCCTCCGGGCTCTCGATGCCGAGCCAACTGAGCGCCAGCACCAACTCCCGCAGAGCAACGGCGGCTGTCGCCAGCAGAAAGGCCTTGCGCGCGGGGTCCTCTTCGCTCAGGATGTGATGTTTGTGATAGAAGTTATTGAACTCCTGAGCTAACTGGAAGGCATGTTTGGCGAGATGAGCCGGCTCCGATGTAGCAATGCACTGCTCCAGCACCAGCGTGCGCCGCGCGGCACGCAGCCAGAGCGACCAGATGTCTTCGTCTTGAAGGAAGGCGTCTAACTCGGGTAACTTCGCAAACTCGCCTAACACTGCTTCCGGCGCAGTTCCAGCCTTACGAAAGATGTTGCGCGCGCGAACGACGGCGTATTGAATGTAAGGTCCGGTCTCACCCTCGAAGCTCAGAGCATCCTTGAAGTCAAAGGCGATCACCGAGTTGCGCGTGAACTTGAGCATAAAGTAGCGCAATGCGCCAATGGCGATCTGTTCGGCGATCTTCTGGCGTTCAACATTGTCGCTGACGGTCTGGCGCGCATCGACCTCAGCGCGCGTTGCGGCGATGAGCTTGTCGATCAAGTCGTCGGCCTTGACGCCGAAGCCCTTTCGACCACTGACTTCGATGTAAGGCCGCGC
>Ga0302319_10005644_pt1 | contig 25072 bp, 13 predicted proteins | sample Bog_T0_2_FD_203319 | JGI IMG/M metagenome (GOLD analysis project Ga0302319, IMG submission 203319) | Peat permafrost microbial communities from Stordalen Mire near Abisko, Sweden - Bog_T0_2 | ecosystem: Environmental > Terrestrial > Soil > Wetlands > Peat | place: Sweden: Abisko, Stordalen Mire...
TGCGCTCGATGAACTATTCGACCTGGTGTATCCGCAGTTGCGCCGCATCGCGGGAGCACTTTTTCGAGGCGAACGGCAAGAAAACATGCTCCAGCCGACGGGTGTCGTCAATGAACTATTTCTGAAGCTGATTCGGCAGCGCAGCCTTCGCTTCGAAGATCGCGAGCACTTCTACAGCCTCTCCGCGCGGTTAATGCGGCGCGTGCTGCTGGACCAGGTACGACATCAGAGCCGAAAGAAGCGCGATGGCGATCTAAATATTCCGTTGACGGAGGAACTCGCTTGGATCGGTTCGAAGCCGATAGAGGCGATTGATCTGGATCGCGCGCTGGCAGAACTGGAAACCATGGACCCGCGCAAGTGCAGGATGGTAGAACTGCGATTTTTCCTTGGGTTTACTGCGGACGAAACTGCAGAACTGCTGAGCCTTTCGAAGGCGACGGTGGATCGCGAATTGCGCTTTGTGCGCGGATGGTTGCATGAACGACTGGCGCCGGATGAGGTGTAACTCAGACTGAGGTGTGATGTCGCTTCGTGTGAAGCGCCTTTCATTTGACTCACGCACCTGGAGAAGACCTCGATGACCCTCGACGCCGAGAACTGGGAAATTCTGCAGCAACTCTTTGAGCTCGCCGAGGAGACTCCCGAGGGAGATCGAGAGCGGGTGCTTGCCATGCGTTGTGCAGATCCTGCGCTGGTGCAGCGAGCGTTGAGGATTTTTCGGCGTGCCAATGAGGACACAGCCCCGCCAGAAAGTCCTAAGGAAAATTCGCCCCCTGCGCGATTTGGTCCCTACACCTTGTTACGGCTGGTGGGCTCGGGTGGCATCGGATCGGTATACCTCGCAGAACGCATTATGGGAGGGACCCCGCAGCGTTCGGCACTGAAGGTTTTGTCGCCTCATGCGGCTGGCCCGTCATTCGTGGAACGCTTTCATCGCGAACAGCACATCTTGTCCTCACTGGATCACCTCAACATCACGCGAATGCTCGATGCTGGTTTGAGCGATTCAGGAGAACCCTATCTAGTGATGGAGTATGTGGAGGGCGAACATTTCGACGTGTTCTGCGATTCGCGCAAACTAGGTGTTCGGGAGCGCCTCCAACTTTTTCTCCAGGTATGCGATGCGGTCGCTTATGCGCACCGCAATCTGATTGTGCATCTCGACCTCAAGCCTTCGAACATTCTGGTGAGCGACCAGGGAACCGTCAAGTTGCTTGACTTTGGAACATCCAAGCTGGTCCAAGCCGACAGCCAGTTGACTACGACCGTACTGGCTACACCGGCGTATGCGAGCCCGGAACAATTGCGCAATGAGCCCGTGACTACATCGTGTGACGTTTACTCGCTGGGAGCCATTCTTTTCGAATTGCTCTCTGGCTGGCACACCACCGATTCAGCGGCCGTGGTTTTTGAACGCGCGCTAAGCGGGCGAGAGCCGGAGCCGCTGCAGAACGCTGTGACCGCAGCGGCAGCTGAAGCCCGCGGTATGTCGGAAATCCACCTGCGGCAATTGCTGAGTGGGGACCTGGCAACCATCACTGCAAAGTGCATGCGCGCGCTCCCATCGGAGCGGTACGCCTCAGTGGACGCATTGTCGGATGATATCGGGCGCTACCTCAGCAATCGAGCGGTGCTGGCGCGTCCGCAAACTGCGCTGTATCGCATCAGCAAGTTTGTCAGCCGGAACCGGGGCAGCATGATTGCCACAGTTGTGTTTACGATTGCGCTTCTGACCAGCATCGCCTATGCAGGGTGGCGCCAGGAGCAGGCCCTGATCGCAGGTCAGCGAGCCCTTCGCATGCAAACTTTTATGTACAGTCTGTTCCGGCTCGCGAATTCCAACTTTACTGGTAAACCCGCGGCCACTGTGTCGGAGTTTCTGAAGCTCGGAACGAAGTTGTTACCGCAATATATCAGGGATCCAGCAGATCTTCGGCAAGCTCAAATGAGCCTCGCTGAGTCAATGTTTGAAAATGGCGATTTGGATGGCGCGCAGGTGGTTTTCGCGCAAACAATCGCAAGTGCCAAGACTGCTCGCGACTTGCAATCAGAGGCCGAGTCGGAAGCATTCGCAGGTAATATTGCTTATCAACAAGGACAAATGGAACAGGGCGCAGACCTGACTGCTCACGCGTTGGAACTATCGCGTCGGCCAGGCATGCCCGCCGCGATCAAGGTGCGCGCCGCGATGTACTACGCCGTTAACCGCGATAATGCCGGCTTCCGTACCGACGAAAATGTGAAATTGCTGGAGTATGCAGCGAAGGAGGCGCAAGATGAACATTTGCCTCCTCATGAGGCTGCGGATGCGCTTTATAACCTAGCCAGTGATCTGGAATTGCGCGGTCTGATCGACAAGTCTTTACCGCTATACCAGCAGGCATTGGATATTTACAACCGGGATCCGTCTGAATTGTGCGATCAGTCGCAGGTGTACGGAGATTTTGCATACGCCTACCAGATGAAAGACGACCTGAAGAGTGCATTGCCGCTGTTTCAGCGCTCCTACGACGGCTATCTCGCCTGTTCAGGACCAGACAGCCGCGGAGCTCTGGTGGCGGGCGACTACCTGGCGGGCGCTCTCATCAAGATGGGCAGAGCACCCGAGGCGCTGAAACTGCTGGAACCGGAGCTCGCACCATGGAGGAAAATTGCCGGATCGAGTCCCGACTTGGCGGAGGTCCTGTTCTTTCTAACCGAAGCGTATGTAGACACCGGCAGGTTTTCAGAGGGAGAGAAGACTGCACGAGAACTGATCTCGGTGCAGGAGGGAAAGATTGCTGCCACGGACCGCCGCATCGGAGCCTCGCATATGATGCTGGCGCGGGCCCTGGCCGGCGAGAATCGGATCAGAGAAGCCTTACCTCACTCGGAAATTGCGGACAAAATCCTTGCCAATGGAGCTGTTTCGCCCGGGGCAAAGGCCATGAGCTCCGAGGCGCATCAACTTCTGATCGATCTCCAGTCAAAAGATCCAAATCGATTCATGGTGAATAAGATTGTCAAATGAGACCGTGAAGAAGTGCGAAGCCGGACGCCCAGATCGAGGACTACGGTTAACTGGCCATAGGCCTTCGTGGTCAGACACTGCCTTGCAAGTAGTGTTCACAGGCTTTAAAGCGACTCCTTATATGTATCCCGGGGCGCAAAGACCGGCATGTGCTAAATCTGCTCGCTGCTGGTCTATTTCATCTCACCAGGCAACAAGTAGCGTCGTTAGAACAGAATGCCGCGAAAATACGGTCCCGGTATTCGTATGCGGAGCAACTTGGGGGGACATGCCGGTGTCGGTCGAGATACTGGCGGAGGTGGAAGAACGCGGAATGCCAACTCAACCTAAAACTTAATCCCTTACATCGCAAAACGATCAATTGGTCGATCCTGAAATACCAACAAAAGGCCTATAAAACCTGATGAAGCTCGGCATTTGTTGCTCTAGAATTCCCCTGTAGGCATGGAAAATGCCTTAGAAGCTGGGGAAAAACGATGCAGCCCAAGCGCGAGCCGGAGCAGCCACAGCGGGAGTTGTTTCAGATCGATTTGGATCAGTTGATCGACATGAGCCATGGCCTGGTTCGTCTCGGTGAAGTGATCGACTGGCAGTCGTTGGAAAAAATTCTGGGCAGCACCTATCATCCCAGTCACGGTGCGCCCGGCATCTCGACTCGTCTGATGGTTGCTCTTCACTATCTGAAGTATCAGCATGACCTCAGTGATGAGGACGTTGTTGCCTTATGGGTCGAAAACCCTTACTGGCAGCACTTCAGCGGTATGACGCATTTTCAGCACCGGATGCCGATCGATCCTTCGAGCATGACGCGGTGGCGCGAGCGTCTGGGTGATGCCGGGGCGGAGCAGATGCTTCGCGCGACGATTGAAACGGGCATGAAGATGGGCGTGATTCGTCCAGCTGAGTTAAAGCGCATCAACGTGGATACGACGGTCGAGACCAAGGCTATTCGTTTTCCCACCGATGCCCGACTCTACCAGCGCATGCGCGAGCGGCTGGTAAAGGCAGCACGTGCTGAAGGGCTGACGATCAAGCAGAGTTATCGGCATGTTGGCCGCCGTCTGCTGATGCAGTCCAGCCGGTATGCCCATGCCCGGCAGATGAAACGCGCTCGAGCCTGCACGCGCAAACTGAAAACCCAGTTGGGACGCATTATTCGAGAAGTCGAGCGCCAGACCGAATCGCCATCCCTGAGACTCGACAAGTTACTTCAGACAGCGCATCGAATCTACGAACAACAGAGACAAGATAAGGACAAGATCTACTCCGTGCATGAACCTGAAGTGCAATGCATCGCCAAGGGCAAGGCGGGCAAGCAGTATGAGTTCGGCAATATAGTGAGTGTCGCGGTAAGCAGCCGTGGCGGGTGGTTCGTCGGTGCGAACAGCTTCACTGGAAATCCCTATGACGGCCATACGCTGGCTGCACAGATGAAGCAGACCGAAAGCTTAATCGCCAACCAAGTGAGCGAAGTGTACGTCGATATCGGCTATCGAGGCCACGACTATGACGGCGCGGTCACCGTGCATGTCGACAAGAGACGAAGAGAGCCATAGAGCCATCGACTTCGCGGGCGCTGCACACAGCAAATACCTTTCTCAATATGGATCTTCCCTTGCTTGCTGACCTCGATGTTGAGAACCTGATGAAGGTCCGGGAAGAAGATGGCGAGGCATTCGCCAACTTTAGATTTGCTCTTGATCACAAATTATCCTCTTTGCGTGAGATCTCTGACATGCAGACCGCCAAGCGCATGGCAAAAGAGGCGGTCGCGGAACTGACAGAGGTCCAGTTCCATGACGTTCGGCAGAAGGTACGGAGTCTGAGAGAGAAGATGGGAATAAGTGCCGTACTCAGCGTTGCTCTCCGGTCAAAAAGCGGGACATTCCTTCGGATACTGATTGAGCAAGAAATCGTTTAAATTCAATGATATAACTGTGATCCGCCGTTTTGCTTGCTTCGCTGCACATGGGTTTGAACGCTCAAAAAATGGAATTGGAGAATGTATCTTTCCCTCCTGGGAGATCTCTACGTGACTCGATGAGCAGCTCGGAACTCGCCTTAAGCGGGGTATTCACGACGGAGTTGGTCCCTACTTGGTGTGAAACTGCGACCGCAAGCCTCATGGTCGGACGTCACCCCTAACAGGCACCCGGAGTCTAGATCGTAGGCATTCCCGGGCACTTCAGGGTGCTGTAATCCTATAACCTACATTGAATGTGATGTTTAACGTGTTTACAGAAGTATTCGTTCTCAATTACTGGGCAAATCGTGGAAAACGAAATGCACTTTTCCGGCCTCATGCTGGGCTGACCGCTCTTTCGATCGCGAAGCCGCGGCAATTTCCCGCTTTGCCATGAGAAATCGATGCGCCGCCCCATCGAAAGTGTTCCGATGGGGTCCGCTCAATTCCGCTTACCGATGGCAACACGCCTGCCATCGTAGCCTTCGTCCGTCGCGACTCCTGACAATCGACTACACCCGGGTCGCTGGTCCGTCGTCGGGAAGCGAGCTGGCGCGCCTCCCCTTTCTTCAGCTAAGTCCTTAATTCCTTTCCTCTCCCATCGCTCCCCGCCAGAAGACCGGGGCTGGCAATGCATGCTGCGCGGAAGAAGCTAGCTACCCGTGTGCAGACCTTTCCCAGCCTGCCGGCACACCACTCAACATGGCCCAACCGTGTAACTGATAAGTATGAGCGTGCATGGCTTGCGCAGACCGCTGATGGCGGCTGCCGCGTTCCGTAGGTGGAACACGCTCCTTTGGGACGTGGAGCGGAGGGGAACTAAGGGTAAGGGGCGGCTTAGATCGCTATGCGTGGTTGCTGTGGGAGCGCGACTTCGAGTTGTCGCCTTCCAATTGTGGCCGTTTACTCATGCCTCAGCGCCTCCATCGGCTGGACGCCCGCGGCACGCCGGGCGGGAATCCAGCTGGCCGCTAGCGCGACGGCGAGCAGAATCAGCGCACCGCCTGTCATCGAGAATGGATCGTAGGGCTGAATGCCGTAAAGCATGGACTTGACCAGTTGCGTGAGTCCCAACGCCGCGCCCGCGCCCACGGCGATTCCGGCAAGCGCCAAGCAGGTGCTCTCGCGCAGGATCATGCCGCGTACCTGTCCGGGCTGCGCACCCAATGCTAGACGGATACCAATTTCATTTCTGCGATTGGCCACGGAATACGCCATGATGCCATAGATGCCCACACAGGCCAGCGCAAGTGCCAATACACCGAAGCCCGCGGTCAGCGCGGCAAACGTACGTTCCATCCGCATGTTGGCGTCAATCTGTTCGCGCTGCGTGCGGAGGTCGATAATGGGCAGGTCGCGATCGGCCTGCTGCACCACCTGGCGCAGCGCGGGGAAGAGTTCGTCTGGCGGGATTTGCGTGCGGATCGCATACGTCATGCCGCCCACCTCGGGCTGCTGTACATAGGGCAAGAAGAATTGCGGCGGCGCGGGATCGCGGAGGCTGGCGTAGTGCGTGTCTGCGCAAATGCCAACGATCTGCACCCACTCGCGAGTCGGACTATCCGTGCGGAAGCGCTTGCCGATCGGGTTCACGTTTGGAAACCGCTTGCGCGCCAGTGCCTGATTGATGATTGCAACTTTAGGCGAACTACCGGTATCCTGCGGGCCGAAGCTGCGGCCGGCGACGATGGGAATCTCCATGGTCTTGAAAAAATCGTTTCCGGTGGCATTCACGTCCTCGGCCCCGCCGTGATTGCCGACATCGGGAGCGCCTTCGGGAATAAAGTCATCGTTCGACATGTTATCGGCGATGTACGCGGTCCAACTCGGGGCCACGCCCTCGACGCCTGGCAAGGCTGCAAATCCCTGCTCCAGGCGCTTGTGCAATTGCACGTCCTTGCCGGGTCCGTAGCGTTGTGCCGGGGGAGCCACCTCGAACAGAATCAGATGGTCGGTGCGAAAGCCGACATCGATTGAGTTGAGTGCGAAGAGGGTGCGCAGGAAAAGCCCCGCACCTACAACCAGCAGCGTGGAGAGAGCGATCTGAAAGCCAACCAGCGCTATTCCGCCGAGCCCCTTCCGGCGGCGGGTGGAGGTTTGAGCGCTCTCTTTCAGGCTGCTGCTCACTTCAGCGCGCGCCGCGTTCCATGCGGGTGCGAGGCCGAAGAGTAGTCCTGTGAGAATGGTGACGCCCGCGGCGAAGCAGAAAACACCCCAATCTATAGGGACACGAACAATGTTTTGCTCCCAGGCATTGTAGAGCATGCTGGGAATGATATTGCGGCCCAGGTAGCCGAGCAGCAAGCCTCCGGCGCCGCCGATGAACGCCAGTAATAGACTCTCGGTGAGCAACTGGCGCAGAACGCGGCTGCGGCCGGCGCCGAGTGCAAGGCGCACGCTAATCTCGCGTTGCCGGCGAGCACCACGCGCCAGCAGCAGGTTGGCGATGTTGGCGCAGGCAAGCAAGAGCACGAAGCCGGTGAGCGCCATGAGTACATACACAGGCCTCTTGAACAAGCGGCCGGCAAAATTGAGCCCGCGGCCGCCATCGGCGAGTACGAGGTTCGGCACTGTTTCAGTGGCTTTGACAGGCATGGTTGCCCGGGTTGCCGCTGCCAGTTGGACATTGAGCGCGGCATGCGCCTGCTCATCGCTCACGCCAGGCTTGATACGGCCCATGACGTTGACCCACCAGGTTTCGTTGTCGTCGAGCAACGAGGCCTTTCTGCCCTTGGGGTCGACCAGGGGCTGCATGCTGAGCGGGACAAATATGTCTGGGGACGACTGCACGTTTTTGGCGCCGGTGAAACCACCCGGGTTGACGCCTACGATCGTGAATTGCAACTGGTTGATAATGATGGTTTGGCCTAGGGCCAATGGGGATCGGCCGAAGTCACGCGTCCACACCGCGTCACCGATGACTGCAACGGCGCCTGCGCCCGGCACGGCGTCATCTGAACGCTGAAGAGCGCGTCCCAGTTGCGGACGCACGCCCAGGCCGGAATAGAAGTTGCCGGAGACCATGGACACGTCGACACGGCGCGCGTTGCCGCGAATGGTGGCGTTCATGCTGTCTTCTTTGAACGCGACAAGATCCTGCATAACCTGGGTGTGGTCGCGCAGTTCGCGATAGACCGGGTAGGAGAAGATCAATCCCATCATGCCTCCGCCGGGCGCGGGATCGAAGTCTCCCCACATACTTTGAACGGCACTTCGGTCGTCCTGGACCCACTCAAGGAGACGCAACTGGTCGGCATGAGGCACATGCAGACGGTCGTAGATCAAACTCTTGGCGAGGGAGAAGATGGTGGTGTTGGCGCCGATGGCGAGCGCAAGAGAAAGCGCGGCGATGGCGGTGAATCCGGGGCTCTTGCGCAGGATACGCATACCATAGCGCAGGTCGGCCCAGAACTCGTCCCACCAGCGCAGGCCGAGCGAGGCTCGCATGCCTTCCTTGTTGACCGTTGACGCACCCAGCGCGATTCGCGCACGGCGGGCGGCCTCCTGCGGCGAATGTCCCATGCGCACCAGCTCGGCAGTCAAATGCTCAAGATGATCGGCGAGTTCCGCTTCCATCTCCGACTCCAGGCGGTCGCGTTGAACCACTGAGCGGAACCACGACTGTGACTGCGAGAAGATGCGCACGAAATATGAACGCAAGCCCATTGCTCCTCAACTCCCTTATGCCCTAATCTGTGCATGTTTACGTCGCGCTGAGAATTGTCCCGATAATCCCTGCCATGCGGTTCCATTTTCCGGTCTCATCAACCAGACGTCTGCGCCCCGCGGCGGTCAGCTCGTAGTACTTGGCTTTGCGGTTGTTCTCGCTCTCGCCCCATTCGCTGGCGATGGCGCCCTGATGCTCTAAGCGGTAGAGCGCCGGATAGAGCGAGCCTTGCTGAATTACCAGCTCCTCGCCCGAGATCTGCTGGATGCGCAGCAGCACGCCATAGCCGTGCAGAGGACCCAGCGAGACCGCCTTCAGAATCAGCAAATCCAGTGTGCCCTGCAGCAGATCCATCTGTCTGTCCTGGACCATCGCGCTCTCACCCGCTCTTTCCTAGTCGCTCTAGGAAGAAAATACCCTGACTCTCCTAGATTGTCAAGGAGAGAGTGAGCGGCTATCCCGGAAGATTGTTAACGAGAGACAACCCCCGGGACGTGCTGGGACGAGCTTGCCAATTTGCCTGTAAAAAGGTTGCACCTGCAACCAAGTCAGACGAAATGATGCTTTCCTATACGGCAACGCCGCATAGAAAAGAGTCGATTAGAGGCCAACTTCCATGAAAAACCTCAATGCTGGTACAAACCGGGTCTGCTTTCCAGAAGTTACCCACCTGTCCCGGTAATCAAGCTTGCAGCTGAGTATCTGCGCAGGACATGGGGATGATGGTTCATCATGCCTGTTGCCCGGAAGCGTCCCTGCTGCGTCTGCCATCGCTGGTTCCGTCCCGACAACCGAGTAGGCCCACGGCAACATGCTTGTAGTAAGCCGGAGTGTCAGGCCCTGCGTACCTTCCGCAGGATCATGCGTTCGACACGATCCAGGTCGTAGAGTCCGTAGCGCGCGGCTTCGGCAACTGCGGCCTTCAGCGGTTCCCTGGGATACTCGCGCACCATGCGCAGCAGTTGGCGCAGGGCAAGAACGACAAGCTTGCGGCTGTGTTGCTTCAGAGCCGCCACATAGCCTGTGATTTCAGGCACGGCCTTGAGGATCAGCGCTTCCTCGGGACGAGGGTCGGGGCGCTTGACGCCCCGCGGTGGCCGGTGTTCGGCGAGTACGACGTGCCGGCGCTCCGCCTCCGCCACACGCTGATGAGTTGTCAGGTGACGGGCATCGAGTTGGATTTCGATCTTGCTGCTGGTCTCGCGCACTTCGACGCGGCGGCCGATCCAGTCAACCGGCACTGAGTAGCGGTTGCTGTTTACCGTAACAAAACCCTCCACATCCACCATGCGTTCGTACAGACGGTAGACCTCTGGAACCCAGACCGGCAGCGGGCGCAGATGCTGCTGCTCCATCGCGAACAACTCTCGCGGCACGGCGCGGAGATGTTTCTTGTACGTCGCGTTCACGCGGTCACACCACTGCCGCGCCTGTTGGTTCAGATCCTGCCAACTGGCGAAGCTGCGTCCCGCCAGGAAGTTCCGCTCGATAAACCAGAACGGACGTTCGACGCGGGCTGAGCGGTTGGCGTCACCTAACTCGTGAGCGACGAAGCGGAAGCAGCATGTGCGAGTAACACAGAACCGCCGATGCGGTTTGCACTTTGCGCCGTTTGCCTCCCACTTGAACCTCGTGCGGTGACGTGTCGTGCTGCAGTTCCTCGCCCGGAGAGAAGTGATAACGGCCCGCCGCCGCTATCGGCGCTTGTCCGATTCCATGCCGACGGCAGAAGGCGGTCAGTGCCGAGTACGACAGGTTCGCTCCACTGGCCAACAACTCTTCCTGGACCCGCACCAGGTTGCCCTTGCACAGAGGCAACAGTTCCAGGATCTGCTGCCGGTAGGGCTCGTATAACTCCGCCCGGGCCAACGCCGGTATCTCCGCAGAACCGGAGCGCAGCACTTCGCGCACGGTCCGCCGGCTCACCTTCAGCACACGAGCTTATCTCGCGCTTGCTCACCTCTTTGGTGTTCAACTCCAGAATCGCCGCTCGCTGACTCTGACTCAACATCCTCCGCTCCTTCTTCGTGCAAGTTGGGTTGGTGTGGGATCTTCGCGGCCAGACGGCCAAGCTCATCGATTGCTCGCTGGATCTTGCTATGCGTCTCAGCGCACTGCGGCGTATCCAGTTCCACCGTGGTGCCTGACAGACGCCGGTTGGCGCGCCGCGCAATCGCTGCCATCACGTCCAGATCACGATCCAGTTCCACCATGGCCGGCGAGGGCGGATCCACTGCATGTTCGCGTTGTGTCTTCAGAAACAGTTGCGGCTCATTCAGAAGGCGCTCACGAACCGCAGCTGTCGAGGTTCTCCAGGCGGCATATAACTGTCCCGCTTCACGGCTGCTCAGCCGATAGCGCGCAAACCCTTCCGCCATGCGCCGGCAGTCTTCGGGGCGTGACCGGGCCACCGGAACCAGGAACTTCATCGCCACGTGCGCCGCGATGGCGCCCTCGCGCACCTGTTGTTGCACACTCTCGGGAAGTAACTCGACCAGGCCCATCCGACGAGACACCCAACTCGTGCTGCGATCAAAACGCCGCGCCAGTTCCTCCAGCCCGTAATGGAAGCGCTGCTCCAGTTCCACCAGAAGCCAGCCTTCCTCAAGAGCCGTCTCGTGATCGCCCGAACGCATCGACCGGTCCAGAAGCAGGGCCTCCACTTCGCTCAGCGACCAGACCACCGCCTCGACCGTGTCTCGGCCCAGTTGCTGGAGCGCCGCGATTCGCTGATAGCCGTCGATGATTAGATATCGATCCGGCTGCTCGGCTTGAACCACGACGATCGGCGTCTGCTGACCGCTGGCCGCCAACGATGCCAGCAACCGCCGTTGTCTATCCGGCCGACGCACGCGAAGGTGCTCCAGACGATGCTCAAGTTGGTGGAATTCCAGGCGCATCACACGCATTCCCTCGACAGCTCAACTCTGCACCAGATTTGATCTGGGATTGCGCGGCAAGGTGGGGTAGTGTAGCCCTATCCGCCGTGGAATCAATACGATACGAGTCCAACTGGAATTGCTTCGATCGAAGCAGTAGTTCACCCATAACCCCAAGAAAATCAGCGCCTTGCGCCCCGAACTCGGATTGCGCGATGTCCCAGGGAAGTTGATTCAGTGGAGGAGGCGGACGAAGTGGGACCGGCGCCGGATCAGCCGCCATCCGCGCCTGAATACGGCGGCCTGCAAAGTAATCTGGATGATGCGCTCGCCACGCCGCCTGCTGCTTCCGCCGACTGCTCGTCAACTGCACCAGTTGGAGCCTGCACATTGTAGGTCGGGGATGTGGGCTACTCTGTCGAAAATCACCTCCAGGTCTCGAAATCAAGACCTGACTGACCGGCGATCAGTTTGTCATCTGTGGCCGCGGTATTGTAGAAAGGCCGGCTAGGGCCTTGCTCCTAGCCCGATCCCGATTCTACGGAGATAGTCCCATGATCCAGGATTTCTCGGAGTTGCATGCACCTACTGGCGCGCTGGGCTCCCTGCCTGCGCATGAACAGGACTGGCAGCAATATCGCCTCAGAGAGGAACACGTAGAGGCTTTTCACCGCGACGGATTTCTAGCCGGCGTGCAGGTGTTGGACGACCATCAGGTGGAGGCGCTGTGCGCTGAACTGGCGGGGCTGATGGAGGCGTCGCATCCCTCCCACGAGTTATTCCACGAGTACCACTCGAACGAGTCCAGCAACCCGGATACGGTCCTGTTTCACGCACTGGGGGCGTGGCGGACCGGGCCCGCGTTTCACGACGTGCTGTGGAGTCCGGCGTTTCTGGTGGCTGCATCGCAACTGCTGGGTGGAGCGGTGCGGTTCTGGCACGACCAGCTCTTCTGCAAGCCGGCACACCACGGCGGCGTGGTGGCATGGCACCAGGACTACTCGTATTGGACTCGGACACAGCCGATGGCGCACCTGACCTGCTGGATGGCGCTGGACGATAGCACGCGCGACAATGGCTGCCTGTACTACGTCCCCGGGAGCCACAAGTGGAACCTGCTCCCGATTACGGGGTTGGCGGGCGACATGAATGAGATCACGACGGTGCTGGATGATGAGCAGAAGCAGGCATTCCGGCCAGTGCCGATCGAGCTGAAGCGCGGGCAGTGCTCGTTCCACCACCCGCTGACGATACATGGTTCGTATGAGAACCGATCGGATCGGCCGCGACGAGCGACGCTGGTGAACGTGTTCCGCGACGGAGTGCGCTCTGCGAGTGACGAGCCGCTGTTGACCGGCGTATCGGTGATTCCGAAGGGGCAGAAGATGGAGGGGCGGTTCTTTCCTCTGCTTTTTGATCCGGCTTTGATGGGGTACTGAAAAGGTCCCCTACGGGTGCCGGGAAGTCTGCCATCCAACCGTCTTTCCGCGAATCCAAGCCCGCTCTGCAGCCCGGCGGATGACCTTCCGGATGAGCGTATTCGGCCAAACGGGCAACCGCCCGTTGTTCGGGATCGTGGGAAAGAGAGATTCTTCCTTCATCTCCGCAGCGACAGATTGTCGGGCTGGGGGCGCACGTGGAGGATGATGCGGCGGTAAGACGTCAGGCTCGGGGAGCCTTCGTCAGTGACTTCGAGAATGACGTGCACAACACCTTCTCCCCGGCAAGGAATCAGACCGGGGAGCCAAGGTTGACGGCAGGGGGAATTGACGGCAACTTGAGTCTGCTGCGCGGTGGGGTTGCGGATCGATACGTCCGCGCCGTTTGTGCCGGTGAGACCGGCTTCCTCATACACCCACCACCTGTAGTGGAGAGGCAGGCCATCGGGGTCCCTGCTGCCGGCTGCATCCATGGTGATGGTCTGCCGGGCCTCGGCGGTGAGTTCGAGAGGAGCTTTGCCAGATTCGCCGTTCACGACTAATTCGGGACTGTGGTTGGCATGAGCGTAGTCTTTGATCGTCCAGTCCATGCGTGCGGCGAAGTCATTCTGGTAGGCCTTGCGCCAGCGCCAGATGCTGGCCTGATCGGAGACGTACTCCGCGCCATCCATTCCTGTGACACGATCCTGAGAAGTGGTGCGGAAAAACTCATCGCCACCCTGCGTCCAAATGGCATGCGGCTCTCCATAGGGCTGCCGGTAGACATAGCGCCCGCCCCAACCGCCCCAGTCGGGGCGCCGATACGCGTTCAGCCCGTTGTCGATCAGGCCGAGGTAGGAGGGCGTATCGCCTTCCATGATGAACAGGAAGCGCGGGTACATTTTGCCCATCGGTCCCTTGGCGCGAATGTTGGTCTCCAGCCAGTCGTTGGTGACCAGGCTGCTATCGGCGCCTTGCCCATTGCGGTAGTAAAGGTCGCCGCTGATACCGGTCCACGTGGCGGAGTAGTACTCCTCCCCGTTCGGGAGACTGGGCTTGACCACATAGTAGAGACCGGGAAACTCACGGCGAATCCAGGGGCCTGCGTCGTCTTGATCGGAGATGGACGAAACGCGCAGGCGGCCCACCATGCGGTCCATATCAGATGGGTTGTGTCTGGCGCGCAAATCCATCAGCGCCTGGGCCAGCGTGTTGACACCACCCCAAACACAGATCCAGAGTGGGCGCGGATCATCGCGTTCGATCGCTTTGACCAGCGCCTGCGATCCGGGCGAAGTCTTGCCCGCGCCCGTCGCTGCCAAACCGTACGCAGATTGACCGGCATAGACTCGCTGATCCAGTTCTTCCTCCGTGGGCCACCCCGTGGCGTGGAGCAACAGGTTGGGACGGACCTGCCCGTAGGTCTTGACGATGGCGTGCATGGTTTCCGGATGGGTGGCCGTCTTTTGCCAGGTGGAGGTGGTGGCGATCATCGCTTCGAGGTCGAGTTCATTGGAATAGAGCAGAAGACGGACGAAAGACATCTGGTCATCCGGCTCGTTGCCGATGTCGCTGATAATGGCCACGCGGGGATGGCCTGTGAATGAGTCAGGGGGCGGTGGGGACACAGGCTGGGCGAGGAGAGCCATGGAAGCCCCGCCGAAAGCGACGACAGCGACGAGGCACGCAGCTTGATGTTCGAATCTCCGAGAAATTGGTTTGTAAGGCATATTCTCCTCCGTGAGTGAGCCCAGATTACAGTGCTGACGGCCGTCTCGATGCGGGACCCCGCCGTTTTCATTGCGGTGCCCGCGTTCCTGGTTCTTCTAACAATGGTTGCGGCATGGATACGGGTTCGTAGAGCCGCCCGACTGGACCCTGTCCAAGCCCTCCGAATCGAATAATCACGGAAGATCGATCGAGGCGAGCGAATCGCCCGCCTGACTTCACGTGGCGCCAGCAGTTCGGCGAGGATCGGGTCGCAACGTTGATTTGCGCTTTGAAGGAAGCCAGTGTGCGGGAAGGCTTCACGCGGCTCGGCTGGGCGATGCTCCGCAATGAGCGCGAGATCGCCGCCGAGTAAATCCATCAATTCGGCGGCGTGGAGTTCTGGTAGCCGGTCATCCCACGGCTCAATTCCCTTAGATGGTGGTTCAGAACAGATTGCCCGAGATTTGTTCAGCCGCAGTAGAAACCCGGGCCTTGAGCGCCTCTCGATTCTGGGTAAAATCGCGTTTCACCGTGCTGCTGATGGTGATGGTGAAGACCTGGTCGCGGACCCGGCCAACAACGCGCTCGGCAACTAGCTTTTTAGGAGCGTCGGCGTTGCATATACGCGCTTCGTTTCCGATCGAAGACAAGGGAGCGGGGTCCATTCCGCAGGATTTGTATTCCGAATCAAGGCGTGCGAGGAAGTCGGGTGTCTGCTCGACCGCGATACGCAGCGTGCGCGTGCCCCCTTCCGAGGTCTGGACAAACGTGCAGACTGCGGGCTGGGTGGGCGACACCTGGGAGAAGGAGCCCGTGGCATCGCCGCCCAGCAGGCCAGAAGCCGTGGCTTCGTTGATCCACGGGCAGTTGTTGGCCGCATGGCAGACTTCGACGAGTGCCAGGAGAATTACGGCCAGTCTGCAGACTCGCCGTATGGAGACCTGCGCGAACAACGAGGCGACGCGGTCTCTCCATTTACTTGCCATGGGCGAGATCTCCAGTAGCTTCCGGAAGATCGGAATGCACATGCCAGGGGATGCTTTCAGTTGCTATCTCCGGATGGACACGGAGAAAGTCGAGAGAATAAGTGGGCGCGCCCGGATCGACCTTCTTATCGACAAACATGGCTTGTTGCTCGGCGGCCTCTTGAGGTTTGCCCATGCGGCGATAAAGAATCGACAAATTGTAATGCGCGGCAAGATCGTCGGGGTCGATCTTCTGGAGCGCCTCAAACTGCTCAAGCGCGGCCGGGTTGTCGTGCTGCTGGTAGTAGGTAATGCCCAACTCACGGCGAGCGTCGCGGGACTGGGGGAACATTTCTACCACTTTGCGGAAGTCGGCGATCTCCTCCGGGGTATTGCCGGCGCGGCGTTGCAGCAGGCCATCGTAGAAGAGAGCGCGGGCATTGTTCGGATCAATCGAGAGTGCGCGGTGGATGGCAGTGCGCGCCGAGGCGTATTTCTCCCAGGAGATTTCAGTCAAGCCCACATTGGTGTATCCGTCGACATAGGTGGGACGAAGCTTCACGACTTCAGTAAACGCGGCTACCGATTCGGCATATTGGTTCTGATCGAGAAGCGCGATCCCAAGGTTGTTCCAGCGCATCCAATCCGGGTTGTCGGCGGGATCGGGTTCCTGAGGCTGGTTTTCACCGATGTTCAGCGTGCGAGTGCGCGATGCGATCTCGACCACGGGATACGCGGGGTGATCTTTGCCGAAGATATTGTTCAGGTAGCTTTGGCGCAGATGGCGGTAATTGATCTTCGCGGTGACTGTGACCGCTCCACGCACATCGGCCGGGACATGAAATTGATAGCGAACCAGCACCGAGCGCCCGGCCGGGACCGTGTTGTCGTAAGCCACAGAGTGAATGGCAAAGACTTTGTGGTTATCGACAAACTCGCCCTGGTCAGTAACCGGGCGATTTGTAAAGCTGTGCGCGCGAGGCTCTAACATGCCGTCTGGCTTGAGGAAGCCGCTGTGGTAAATCTCCCGCCCGTTCGCGTCTTTGACAATGAACTCTGTCCAGGCTTCGTAAAGGTCGCGCACTTCCGGGATGAGGGAGTGCCCTATGTTCTTATTCTGGACGACGACATAAGCCTCAACAGTTTCAGCGGGGGCAAGCGTAAAGGCAACACGCCCGAGCGGAGCGATGAGCTTGTCTTCGCTCGACTTTTTGAGAGCGAAAATGTCAACGTTGAGATAGTTGCCGGCGCGCAGGAACTCGATGGTCTTGCTTAGCTGCGCATCGAAGCCGTAGTAAAAAGGTACGGCTGTATTACCCGCGAGCCAGCGATGCGAAACGAGTTTTCCGTCCTTCGCTCCATAGTCGGGAAGCGTAATGGCATCGCGCTTCATGTGGCATCCCTGGCAGGTCGTGAAGTCCGCCGTATAAAAGGTGAGTGGATTGCGTTGAGAAAACTTGGACTGCTGCCACTCGTCGTAGGCGGTGAAGGCGCGAATGAACTTGTAGTCGTTGAGCGTGGCGGGCAGGTTAGCCTTGTGGCACGCCGCGCAAAACTCGGGCGTGTGCAGGAAGTCGTGCATCACCGCCTTGGAGTGGCGCTCGGGATGGCGCAGAATCATGTCGAAGGGCACCATTCCTGGAATGCGCTTGCCGTCCTCATCCACAATGACGGAGGGCACCCCCATTTCAACGCTGGCATTGCCGTTGGTTGAATCCAGCTTGAGAATGGAATGGCAGGTGGTGCAGGTCAGACCGTCGGCATCGAACCGGGCGCGATCGACCTTCGAATCTTCGGTGAGAGCGCCCGAAAGCACGCCGATTGGATTGTGGCAACTGTCGCAGTGGCGCGCAAAGGCGATGCCACGGGTCTTATCGCGTATGAGAATGTTCACGCTGGTGCGGTAAAACGGAGTGCGGAATGCGTTGGAGTGCAACGCCTGACGCCACTGGCTGTAGGCCTCCTGGTGGCAGGTGCCGCAATACTCCGCCGTGGGAAATGCGCCGGGCTGGATGAAGCCTGCTCCCTGAACCTGGATATTGCCGGGGGTATAAGGGCTCTTTTTGCCATAGCGGAAGTTATAGGCAGGAGTTACAACGGCGTTGTGGGCCTGACGATCCTCCGCGGATTTCTGCTCTGCCCTTGCTTTCCAGCGCCCCAGCGCCTCTCGCTGCTCGGGCGTGTCCTGGACCGGAAGCGTGCCCTTGGGCGCTGGCGTATAAGCCGGCGGAGGCGGGAGGGCCGTCGAATCCTGCTGCGCCGGAACGCTCTGCTGGGCTAGGACCGGCGCGATCCGTCCATTGGACAATGACAACGCAACCATTGACCAAACGGAAATCTGAAACAAAACGCGCGCGCATTCTTTCATAACCGACTCCTGCGAAAACGCCCCCTCGGCCGTGAAACTCCGCGGGCGCGAAAGACTCCTATTTACCCGAAGCGGAAGAAGCTGCCTTTTGGGCGGAACTTGCATTCGCAATCGCGTCGTAGACGCTCGGAATCAGGCCTTTGCCCTCTTCGATTGCGTAGAAACGATCCACGCCCGGAAGAGCGACCATTTCCTTCTTTCCGTCAGGCCAGCGGATCTCCACCTTGTCAACCTTAGTGCTGTCTCCCAAGCCGAAATGAAGGCGAAAATCGTTGGAAGACTCGAAGCTGCCACCGCTCATCACATCTCCGCGCTGGCGCACGCCGTCCGCCGTGAGAAAGACGGTTGAACCGACGGCATCGCGGGGACTCTTGGGTCCACCCACCAGCGCGAGCCCGACCCAGTGATTGTGGTCGTCATTCACATTCCGGAGCAGGACCGGCGCGTGGTCTATGCAGTTGATGACCACGTCGATCTTCCCGTCGTTAAACAGGTCGCCGAAGGCCGCTCCGCGCGCAGGAAGCACATCCGCCAGTCCGGTGCCTTCAACGGCCGGCATGATCTCGAACTTCTTGCCATGATTCAAATTGTGAAAGAGAAGAGGGCGCTCTGCCCATGACGTGCCCCAATCGTGATGATCCGCCTGGGGATAAACATGGCCGCTGACAAACATCAAATCCTTCCAGCCATCGTTATCGTAGTCAAAGAACTCCGTGCCCCAGCTAAGAAACGGGTAGGTGCCTTCGGCGATCCCCATTTGCGGCGTGATGTCGACAAAGTTGCCGTCGCCGTCATTCCGGTACAGGGTTTTGTAATCGTCGGAGAACGTCGTCGTATAGAGGTCGAGCTCACCGTTGTTTCTGTAGTCTCCCACTGCCAGGCCCATCGATGCTGTCTCGCGCGCATCCTGGTTAAGCGCAAAGCCCGAGTAGAAGCTGGCGTCTTGAAACGTCCCGTCGCCCTTATTCAGATAGAGGTAGTTGGGGGATGAGTCGTCCGTTACAAGCAAGTCCACTTTGCCGTCGTTATCGATGTCGACAAATGTCGATGAAAAGCCAAAATAGTGACGTTTATCGTCTACACCCGCCTTCACACTCACATCCGTAAACGTGCCATCCCCGTTGTTGTGAAACAGATGGTCCGGCTCTCCCTGCAGCCCGCGCGGGCCACACATGGTCTGCGCACCTCTATACGAGCAATTGGCATAGCCGACCGCCTTTGTTCCAGGCATTGGCAGGTTGTTCATGTCCCAATGCACGTATCCAGGAACAAACAGATCGAGTCGTCCGTCCCCGTCGTAGTCGCCAAAGCTGGGCCCGGTGGACCAATTTCCGAGCGTCACGCCAGCCGTCTCTGCAATATCGGTGAACGTGCCATCGTGGTTGTTATGGTAGAGACGGTTCTTGCCGTAGTTGGCCACATAGAGGTCGGGCCAGCCGTTGTTATCGAAATCGCCGACGGCCACGCCAAAACCCCAGCGCCCGTTGGTGACGCCCGCCTTTTCCGCCACATTCGTGAATGTGCCGTCATGGTTGTTGTGGAACAAAGCAGCATGCGGCGCATCAACCTTGCCGTTTTCGGCGTCGTACGTGGAACCATTCACCATGTAAATGTCGAGCCATCCATCATTGTCGTAGTCCAGGAGCGCAACGCCAGAACCGATCGTTTCCAGGATGTAAGTCTTTTCCGGAGTACCCATCTTGTGCCGCCACGTAGCAAGACCGGCCTTCTGCGTGATGTCCTGAAAGATAACGGGACCCTTCTTGACGAAGCCGCCGGCGGTGATAGGGCGATTCTCCGAATCCAGAACCGGAGCAAAGACGCCGGCGGTGGCCGATCCCCCTTGTTGCTGCGCTGGGGCCAATGTCGCGCTCCCCCCATAAAGCGGCGATTGCGATGGAGGCTGGGTTTGGCATTCCGCCAAGCTGGAACAGGAAACAAAAGTAAGGACAACAAGAACCGACGAGAGGGGCAAGCGTGCCCCTGTGTACCAGCTTCGAATCAATGCGCAACCTCGCAGGCGGGGGACCGCCTTCCATCGATGAGTCTGCCGCTTTGATTGTAGCCTTGTCTCCCGCAGAAGGGATGAGGCTGCGATCATTCTTCCGATGGAGGAAGGTTTTCTCAGCTACCCCGCACATAATAAAGGAGCCATCCGCCCAGGCGGATGGCTCCTTTATTTCCAAGGTTAGAGTCTTGCTCGATCGATTCAGGCACTTAAAAAATAATCTTCAGTGCGAGCTGCGTGTTGTAGGGTTCGCCCGAGCCAATGCCGGGCGCGCCGTAGGACACGCCGATGGTCGAGGTGCTTACGCCGAAGTTCGAGCCGTATCCAAGATTGGTCAGCGGCTGGGCCAGGTTGATGTGGTTCAAGACGTTGAACATCTCCACGCGGAACTGGACGCGGACGCGCTCTTTGTAAATGGGAATACTCTTAAGCAACGAAAGATCCACGTCTTCGAAACCAGGCCCGTAAACCTGGTTGCGGCCGAGATTGCCGTAGGTGCCGGCACCTGGAACGGTAAAGCTGCTCTGGTTCAGGTATTGGGCGAACGAATGGGATTGCACGGAGCGGTTGCTGTTGAGGGCCGTCCCAGTGATATCGGCGCGGTCCTGATACTCGGTGGTGCCGCTATTGTCGGCGCCGGAGACGATGTTGATGGGCTGTCCACCCTGGAACTTCAGGATGCTATTCACCTCCCAGCCTTTGGTCAGAATCGTGGGTCCGTGCCCGGGAGCTGGGATCGCATAGTTCAGGTAGGCGGAAAAGTGGTTGCGGATGTCGTTGTTGGCGTTGCCCCAGTCTCCGCTCAAGTTGAACGAGTTTTGGGGAGCGGTGTAAAAACCGCTCGCGTTGTCGAGGTTGTGGCTCCAGGCATAGGCAAACTGGCTCTCTAGCCCGTGCCATTGGCCGCTCTTGAGGGTCACCTGAAGAGCGTTGTAACTCGACGAGGATGTGGAGTTCACTTGGTTGACGATGCCAATGTTGGGGAAACTGCTAAAGTAGGGCCGCGATTGCTGCTGTGGCGAGAAAGTTTGGCCAGCCGCGATGGGGAGCTGATCGAGTTGCTCTCCCGGAACCACTGCCGACCGGTTGACATCCTCAAGAACCAGATTGTGGCGGCTGGCTGACCCAATGTAGCCAACATTCAACTGCCACGCCTTGCCCAGGCTCTGCTCGATGTTCAGGCCAAAGAGCTCGGTATAGGGAGTCTTGAAGTTGCGGTCGACGGAATAGACCGAAACCACGTTGCTGCCATTGGGTTCGCCCAGGGTGGGGGTAAAGATGGCCGTTGTCTGGCTGGGGGTCCAAACGGGACCCGTTGCCTGGTCATAGGCGCCGAGGATGATCGAATAATTCGGCTGGCTGCCGGCGGGGTTGTTATTGACGCCGTTGGCGCCGCCGTTGGACACGCCGAGGTTGCCATAGAAGGCCTGACCGGCGGGCTGGTCGTAGTAGATGCCGTAGTTGGCGCGCACGACGGTGGTATTGGTTGCCTGGTAGGAGAGTCCTACACGCGGCGAGATGTTGGCCTTGTTGGAGTTATAGACGTATTCCGGGGCGCCCGATCCACTCCCGGCAACCAGCAGCCCGCCATGGCTGGGGTCAAAGATGGAGCTGTTCGGAGGGTTGGTGTAGAACGGCTGCTCGTAGTCGTAACGCACGCCGAGATTGATATTCAGCTTCGGCGTAACCTGCCAGGCGTCCTGCGCAAACAGCGAGCCGGTGTGCGTGTAGATGAATCGTTCCTGCGTACCAAGAGTAATGCTGGGATGGAACGCATATCCGGCCATGAAGTCGGCAAGGTTCAGCACGTTGGGGTCGGTGACCGAGCTATCGTTTGCCCACGGCCCAAGTACACCGCCGGTCCCGAATCCGAAGGTGCCGCGGCCGCCGAAGTTGTAGTAGAGGTCGATGTAGGCGCGGCGATAATCGACGCCAGCGCGAATCTGGTGCTTGCCGACGGTCCAGGTCACGATATCGCTGATCTGGGCCATGATGTCGTTGCGGCCGGAGGTTGGGGTGACACCGATTTGGTCAAAGCCGTTGATCTGGATGTCGGGCGCGCCGGTGATACCGGCGCCGGTGTTGAGCCCGGCGACGGTGAGAAGGTTCTGGGTGTGCACCTGATCGGCAAAACCCTGGGTGAAGAAATTGGCGCCGGCGGCGACTTGGTTGGTGAGATTGGGACGGAGGCTGTAGTTCCAGGTCACGTTGTAGTTCTCGTTGTGCGAGGGCACGACCTGGAAGTAGTTGGATAGAAGTGAACCGGCATAACCGTCGGCATAGCCCTGGCCCCAGTACCAGATCCCTGAGAGGTGGCTCTTTTCGCTGAAGTTGTGGTCGAGGTGAACCACTAGGTTGTGGCTGTAGCCCTTGGTTGGTACGCTGCCGGAGTAGTTGAGCGAGCTGGCCGGTAGGTTGCCGATCACCGTCGGTTCCCAGAGTGTATTGAGAATGTTCTGGGAGACAACGCTGGAAGCAACGCTGTACTTGGCGAGCTCGGCCAGGGCCAGGCTTTGGTAGGCCGGGGAGGGCTCAGTGGCGGAGTTGGACAAGCCGATGAGGAACTTTTGCTCCTCGTAGGTGAGGAAGAAGAAGGTGCGGTCGTGCCAGATGGGGCCACCGAGCGAGGCGCCGTAGTTCTGATTCCGAAGCGGCAGAGCCGGAGAGCCCGGAGCAGTAAAGGGCGATGTAACAGCGAGGGCCTCGTTGCGGTTGTAATAGTAGGCATCGCCGTGCAGAGCGTTGGACCCGGACTTTGTGGAGATGTTGAGGTTGCCGCCGGGGCTGCGGCCGGACTCGCTGCCACCCGTCGTCTGCAGCGAGTACTCGTCCAGCGCCTCGACCGGATAGACCACGCCGGCGATGCCGCTGATGCTGCCCTGGTTGACCGCGACTGCGTTCAAGTAAAGGTCGTTATTGTCAGTCCCGTCGATGGTGTAGTTGAGCTGGTCGTTCCGCGTGCCGTTGACGGAGCCGGAATTGCCATAGCCCGTAAAGGCCACCGAAGTGCCCTGCAATTGGGTGAAGTCGCGACCGTTCAGCGGCACATCCTGAAGCGCCACTCCGTCGAGGGTAGCGATCTGCACGACCGAGGTGGTGTCAAGCGAGAGTGCGTCGGCGGCCACTTCAATGGTGGTTGCCTGCTGCGCAACACTCAGCTTTAACGGCAGGGTATAAATTTTGCCCGCCTGCACCTGCACGCCTGTCACCTCAGTCGATTGGAAACCGGTGGCGGCTACCTTGACCTTGTAAGTGCTCTGCGGCAGATCGCTGAAGACGAACTCGCCCGCGCCGGACGAGACCGTATCCCGGACAACCGAAGTGGCCACATCGGTGGCCGTTACCTTGGCTCCGGGAATCACCGCGCCCGAAGTGTCGGTGACGGAACCGTTGATACTGCCGCGAAACGTCTGTGACCTCAAGGCGTCGGGCAAGAAGAGCAGTCCGCCGATGAGAAAAAAGACTGAGAGTGATGCTAGCTTGCGTTCCATAAAGCCTCCTGAAAAGGTATACAGCCGGCTTGGACAGCCGATGAGCGAAAGCGGGGATTTCCCAGGATGCAGTGAAAAGACGGCCGTAATGCGTCAGCACGCACTGCACAGATTCAATGAACACTGAAGGAGCCAGTCTTTACTGGTCTCCACATGAACGGATGAAGATCAAACCGGACTTCCAGCGTTCAACCGCAGAACAAAATCGGTGCTATCCCGCCAACATTGCGTTGTGAGAACGGCAACAACATATACGGTTCGGGGTGCGCGACGCGCAGAACATGAATTTGATTTTATTTACGACCTTCTGCCGTTGTCAATCTGCGTGATGCCACGGCCGCGCGGATTCTACACAGCACGGCCTACACAGCATGGTCCGATTGCGTCCGTCGGGCGAGAGCATTGCAATCGTCAAAAGCAACTGGCCACGCGGTGCTCGCTTTGCGGCGGCGGCGCGGCCTTCGATTCATTGTCCTGTATAGGTCCATGTCAAGATGCTTTGTGTTGACGTCAGGCCTCCTGTGCTCCCCGTGAAGCCAACGTACGCTGTGTTTGCCCCTACCAGGGACGGGATGTCGATGGCATTTGAGAAAGTGAAGGTATCGTTCGTGACCTCGTCGAGGAGAGTCATGGTGAGAGTCGTACCATCGTAGGTGGCATGCACCGACATCAAGTCCCCGCTCCGCAAGACAATGCCGCTGGAAGTCAGATCCAAGGCTGGCACCGTGGGTTTCGCTCCATCGGTATAAAGCCCCGTGGAATCCGTTCCCTCGCCCGCTTGATTCGACGTGTCGAACTTGATGGCAATACTCTTGTTGATCTTGGCGTACCCCAATCCTCCGGTGTTTGTGCCGAGCGCACTTGGCCCGGCATTTTGTATGGCGAACGTGATTCCATCGCCCTTCCCATTGGAAAGCTGGAATTGGAAGTCTGTGGTAAACGACTGGATCCCGGCGGGGGTGGTGGCAAAGAAGCTTCCCGCTTGTTTCTGCGCACCGGTTGTCAGTTCCATCCGATTGCCGGATTGCGTGGCGCTTCCATTCAGGCTCAAACCCGCTGCGGAAGAGAACCCACTTCCAAAACTGATGGATTGCCCGCCCGAGCCAATTACGTAAGCAGCCGTGGTCACATTGCTCGCCGTCAAGCTGGGATCGATCGCAATGGCGTTAATCGTCAGGGAATTCGCCACAGCGATGGGAGAAGTCGTGTACTGGCTCGAAGTGTTGTTTGGTTGAGTTCCGTCGGTTGTGTAGTAGATTGCGGCGTTTGAATCGGTATCCGCCAATTGAACCTGTATAGGACCCGGATAGGTGCCACCAGCGGGCGAAAACGTGACGGGAGGCGTTTGATTTGCAATCGTATACTGCGCGGTGGCCACAGGGCTCGGCAGATCGTTGGGCGTCGTGGCAATGGCTTCGATGGTGGTATCGGCGCTGATGGGAATCTGACCGGTGTAAGGGGTTGAATCCGTCGTGGGTGTCGTGCCATCCAGAGTGTAGTAGATGGTGTTCTGCGCCGTCGACGAAGTAATCTTCACATTTTGACTCGAGTTATACGTTCCGCCCGGAGGATTAAACACAGGCTTTGCGG
>Ga0302319_10005645_pt1 | contig 25071 bp, 18 predicted proteins | sample Bog_T0_2_FD_203319 | JGI IMG/M metagenome (GOLD analysis project Ga0302319, IMG submission 203319) | Peat permafrost microbial communities from Stordalen Mire near Abisko, Sweden - Bog_T0_2 | ecosystem: Environmental > Terrestrial > Soil > Wetlands > Peat | place: Sweden: Abisko, Stordalen Mire...
CATGGTCGCCAAGGGCATCATCGATCCGGCCAAGGTGGTGCGCACCGCGTTGCAGGATGCCTCCTCGGTCGCCGCCCTGCTGGTGACCACCGAGGCCATGGTCGCCGAATTGCCAAAGGAACCGGCGCCACCGATGCCGGGCGGCGGCGGTGGCGGGATGGGCGGTATGGGGTTCTAACGCCGAAGCTCCGGGAGTATCGATCGAAGCCAACAAGGCCGCCTCACGGCGGCCTTGTTTTTTGCCGAGGGATGCGGCGAACTACGGGTTGAGGACGTGGTCCCGATTCAATCGCACCCTGAATAGGGCTACGGTGATGATTGATTCTAGCTTTGCGAGGATACCCCACAATGCGCGCGCTCCTGTTCTGCCTGGTCAGCCTGGTGACGGTATCGTCGGATCTCGCCCTGGCCGAGATGAAGCTGTCGCCGAAGGCTGCGCCGAACGCCAGCGAAACCCGGTATTTTACCTCGATCGACGGCTTGATGGAGGGCAATGCCGATGTCGTGCTGAAGGAAACCCGCCAGGGCAGAACCGTGACTTCAGCGGTGCTCGACGTGTGCTATCCGGCGGAAAAGGGCTCCGACCGCAAGGATCGTTTCGTCGCCAGCCTCACGGTCAACGGCCAGACCTTGACCGGCACCACCCAGAGCCTCGGCGATAAACTGCCGGTGACGGTGAAACTGCTCCGCAAGCCGACCGGCGACACCTTTGAATTCAGGGGCCAGATCAGCATCGGCCAGACCGTAACGGAAGTGACCTCGACCGATAATTCCGATCTCAGCGAAACGGAATTCAAGGACAACCAGACCACCGATGACGGCATCAGCGCTGCGCCAAAGGATTTTACCGAGGTCTCGCCCGAAGCGGTCGCCGTCAGGCTGAAGCTGGAGGGAACGGCGGACTTCCTGAAGTCCCTGAAGGGGCAGGAACTCGAGGTCTCGGTCAGCAGCCTGGCGGTGACCTGCGACGCGCTCCGCGCGGGGGAACAGACCATCAATATCAGCGTCGATCCATATCGGGCCGCCGCCCTGGTGGCGAAGTTCAAAACGATCCCCGGAGTCGTCGCCGCCGGCTGGACCGGCGGCATGGTGGATATGGATCGGGCGATCCGCTTTCCAGCCGCTGACTGGCGCGACGGCGACAGCCTGAACCGTGACAAGCTCGCCACGGCGATCGCTGGCGTGCTGAGCCGGACGCTGTCGGCCAAGCCGGCAGGCGCGGCCTGGAACAGCAATACCGGCGCCTTGAAACTGACCTTGAAGCGGCCAAGCCAGCTGGTCCCCGCGCTTGAATTGACCGATACGATTGAGGTCGATGTACTGGCTTCGCCCGACAAGCCCGGCGGCTCGGACCGGCTGATGCTTTGGGTCGGCAATGCCGTGATTTCGACCAAGGACGAGGGCTCGGGCGCCAAACTTGCTCTGGCCGACGAAACCACGGGCGACGAGGAAACCGAACCGAAGGACGACAACGGCTCGCTCGATGCGCTGGCGAAAGAGTTCAAGGGCCAGCGCTGGGACGCCGAAAAGGCGATCTGGAAATAGCCTGCGCCGGCGCCAGCCGATCGAAGCCCGCAGACCGCTCGTCTCAGTTGGTGTTGATCCGGAAATGCAACGGTCTGGGTCCGACAAACGACACCAGGTCGCCCTGCCGCTGCCAGCTCGAGGCCTCGCTCAGCGCCGCGACCAGTTCGTCGTCGGCCTGTGCCCGCTCCGGCGGGCAGACGCGATCGACCATCGCACCGGGAATAAAGATCACGGTGTGGCCTGCGACCGAAAATTGACCGCTGCCGCCCTTGCACCATAGTTCGAGCAGCGCCTCGCCATTGTCGCCGATCTCGAGCGTTGGCAGCCGCTTCGAGCCGGGCTGATGCGCGGCATCGAGCGTCAATTCGAAGCCAAACGGAAACCCTTCGTCCGCCGCCGCCGGGATTGCCAGCAGGGCGCCAGCGCCCGCGATGGCCCCGATCGCCGCCCACCTCGCGCAAGCTGTCCTACGTAACATACCACCCCCCAAAAAGCCGACCACCGACGTCGCGTCGCTAAGGCGCGACTGTGACCTTGGCGAGGCCATCCGATGCGGTCTTGACCCGCCGGCGCTGAGGGCCGGTTACTGCAGGACCATCGCCGTGAACGGATAGACATAGGCCTGCAGGGTCACGAACAGGCCGACCAGGCAGGCCAGCACGATCGAGTGCAGGAACACATAGCGCAGGATCGAGCCTTCATGGCCGTACCAGTTGGTCGCCGTGGAGGCGACGACGATCGACTGCGCGTCGATCATTTTGCCCATCACACCGCCCGCCGAATTGGCGGCGCCCATCAGGATCGGCGACAGGCCAAGTTGCTGGGAGGTGATTTTCTGCAAATTGCCGAACAGGATATTCGAAGATGTATCGGACCCCGTCAGCGCCACGCCGAGCCAGCCGAGCAGCGTGCCGAAGAACGGATACAGCACGCCGGTCGCAGCGAACGCCAGACCGAGCGTCGCGTCGACCCCGGACAGCCGCGTCAGTGTCCCGATCGCCAGCATCGCCGAAATCGTAATCAGGGAGATCGCGCATAATTTGATGGTGCGGCCGTATTCGCCGAACATCCGCCCCGGCGAGAAGCCCATCAGGAAGCCGGACAGGATCGCCGCGAACAACAGGCCGGTCCCGGTGAAGGACAGATAGGTGAAGCCGAACACCGCGCCTTCCGGCGTTGGCTTCGCCGCCACCGGCGGCACCTTGTTGATCATGTTGTGCAGTTCGGGCACCGGATAGTTCCAGACGAAGTTCGCGTTCGCCCAGCTCTTGAAGGCCCCGTTGCCCCAGATCAGCATCACGATGCAGACTATGATCCAGGGCAGCAGCGCGTCCCAGAGCTCGCGATCGCTCAGCGGGGTCTTGTCGATCGGCTTCGGCGCCGCCATGGTCAAGGCAGATTGATCGCGGCCGCGCAGCGCCGGCGACAGCCAAAGCTGTTTGGGCTGCCAGACCTTGAGAAACAGGATCAGGCAGCCCATCGAGATCAGCGAAGCGCCGATATCAACAATCCAGGGATTGACGTAGTTCGCGATCACGAATTGCGGGATCGCGAATGACAGGCCGGTCACCAGGATGGCCGGCCAGACATCCTTCATCCCCTTCCAGCCGGCAAACGCCCATACCACCCAGAACGGCACCAGCAGCGAGAACAGCGGCAAGATCCGTCCGACCATGGCGCCAAGCACATAGGGATCAAGCGCGGTCACCGACGCCAGCCCCTGGATCGGGGTGCCAAGCGCGCCAAAGGCGACCGGCGCCGTATTGGCGATCAAGGACAGGCCGGAGGCGGCGAGCGGCGAAAAGCCGAGGCCGAGCAGTATTGAGCCGGTGATCGCGACCGGGGTACCGAATCCGGAGGCCCCTTCGAAGAAGGCGCCGAAAGAAAAAGCGATCAGCAGGAGCTGCAAACGGCGGTCCTCGGTGACGCCGCCGACTGCACGCTTCAGCAGTTCGAAGCGGCCGGTTGCCACTGTGATCTGGTAGAGGAAGATCACGTTCAGCACGATCCAGCCGATCGGGAAGAATCCCGAGACGATGCCGAGCAGCGATGCGCGGATCGACATGTTGGCCGGCATTCTGAATACGGCGATCGTGATCAGGTTGGTCACGATCACGGCGATGATGGCGGCGATGTGGGCCTTGACCTTGCCGCTGGCGATCAAAACCAGCAGCGTGACCACCGGGATGGCGGCAGCCAGCGTCGACAGCACGGCATTGTTGAACGGATTATAGACCTGATCCCACATCGCTTTTCCTCCACGCCATTTTTCTACGGGCGCGCCCCGCTGTTGCGAGTGAAAGGCGGCCTTGGTTCAGTCGCGGGGGTCTCGATGCAACGCGTGGATGTGCCTGCGGACTTGGCTTTGCCAAAACCCGCTCACAAACTCGCGAACTGGGAAGGCCCCCCCGCCCCTCCTTGGTATAGCCATGCTAGGGTTGTCGCGGAGGGTGGGACAGTCCAACGCTGTCCCTGATCGCTACGACCTTAGTCTAAGCCCTCGTCGAGTCTAAGCACTCCACGTCTCAGCCGTTTCAGGCGTCAAAGCCACTCCCGATGGAGCCGACAGTCCGTGAACAATCTCCGCTCGACGCTGGCCACCGTGTGGCGGATCTCAGCTCCCTATTTCCGTTCCGATGACAAATGGGCCGGCCGCGGCCTGCTCGCGGCGGTGATCGCGATCGAGCTTTCGCTGGTCGCCATCAATGTGCTGCTGAATTCGTGGAACAACCGATTTTATAACGCCCTGCAGGAGAAGAACTGGGAAGGTTTTGTAACTGAGATCGGGTATTTCAGCATCCTGGCAACCTGCTATATCGCGTTGTCGGTTTACCAGCTCTATCTCAATCAGTGGCTGCAGATCCGCTGGCGAAACTGGATGACCCGCCGTTATCTCGGCGAATGGCTGCACGACGCCAATCATTATCGCATGCAGCTGCAGGGCGATGCCGCCGACAATCCTGACCAGCGCATCGCCGAGGACGTCAAGCTGTTTGTCGATCAGACGCTGAGTATTGGCGTCGGCCTGCTCAGTTCCGCCGTCACCCTGGCGTCCTTTGTGGTGATCCTTTGGGGGCTTTCCGAATCTGCCCCATTGACGATTTCCGGCCACGCGTTTGCGATTCCCGGCTATCTGGTCTGGGGAGCCTTGGTCTACGCCATTTTCGGAACGGTGTTGACGCAGTGGATCGGCTCCCCGCTGGTCAATCTGTCGTTTGAACAGCAGCGCTTCGAGGCCGACTTCCGTTTCAACCTGGTGCGGGTGCGGGAGAATTCCGAACAGATTGCGCTGCTGAGCGGTGAAAGCGCTGAACGACAGCGGCTATCAGAGCGTTTCGGTCGCGTCGTCGGCAACTGGTACGCCATCATGAGCCGGACCAAGCGCCTGACGGCGTTTACGTCCAGCTATTCGCAAGCCGCCGTGGTATTTCCCTACATCCTGGTGGCGCCAGCTTATTTCGCCGACAAGATCCAGCTCGGCGGCATGATGCAGACGGCATCGGCATTTTCCAGCGTGCAGCAATCGTTGTCGTTTTTCGTTTCGGCCTACCGCACGCTGGCGGAATGGCGATCCGTGGTCGCCCGTCTCAGCGGGTTCGAGATGTCGATCGAAAGCGCGTCAAATCCGCGATCCCGGTCGATCGCAACGCTGTCTGCGACCGGCAGCGATCGTATTCAATTGGAGCAATTGCTGGTCAGCCTACCCGATGGAACCCCGCTGGTCTCCACCGATGGTTTCAAGCTAAGCAGCCACGAACGCATCCTGGTCACCGGCCCGTCCGGCGCCGGCAAATCCACGCTGTTTCGCGCCATCGCGGGAATCTGGCCGTTCGGCCGTGGCACGATCTCGATACCGGCCAAGGCCAAGCTGATGATGCTGCCGCAGCGGCCGTATTTTCCGGTCGGTTCGCTGCGCGCAGCGATCGTCTATCCGGCGGAGGCGAGCGCGTTCAGCGCCAGTCAGGTCGGCGATGCGCTGGTCGCCGTGGGCTTGCCGCAGCTCGCGCCGCGGCTTGAAGAGGAAGCGCACTGGAACCGGATGCTGTCGCTCGGCGAGCAACAGCGGCTCGGTCTGGCGCGGGCGCTGTTGCACGCGCCGGACTTTCTGTTCCTCGATGAGGCCACTGCTTCGCTCGACGAACCTTCCGAGGCCCGCCTCTATCGTCTGATCGAGGAGCAATTGCCCGCGGCCATGATTGTCTCGATCGGCCATCGGTCGACGCTTCAAGCCTTCCATCAGCGCCATGTCGAGCTGGTCCGCCACGGCGACCATTTTACAATCCAGAACCAGAACGAGAAAGTTGAGCCATCCTGACCGATCGGTTCTCAGGCCGGCTGGAATGTGCGGCACCACCAAAGCGCGGCGGCGGATCGCCGGCACGCTTGGTCGCAGTCTTTGGCATACGTCAGATTTGCCGTTACTTCAGATTAGGCGGAAGGCACTGCTTCAGATTGGCCATTACTTCAAATTAGCCATTACTTCAAATTAGCCATTACTTCAAATTAGCCATGGCGGTGAGATCGGCGGACAGCTTGGCGATGCCTGCTGCGCCGCACCAATTCGAGCCGGCGCCAGCGGGGTTGATCGCCGTTACGCTGCTGGTTCCCGTGGCGTTGAAGGCGCTGGTAAACGCATTGCAATTGCCCTTTGACAAATCACTGCCGGAATAGCGCAGATCGAGCGTGAACACCTTGTAGGTGAAGCCCACACCCAGATTCCAGGTATTGTAGCTGGCATAGGGAATCCCGCTGGCGAACGGGGTCGCGGGAATTCCGTAGAAGGCGTCGCTGGTTCCGAGCCACTGCCGGCCGAACTCGCCAGATACATACATGCCGATACCGCTGGTGCCGAAAACCGCGGCAGGCGCGGTATATCGGCCGATAATCGACGCGTAGTCGCCCCAGGCACCCGAATTGAGGAAATTCGGCGAATAGAATTCGTTGATGCCGAACTGCCAGCTGTCGTTGATGGTGTAATTGACCTTGCCATAGACCTCCATGAAGCTGACGTCCTTCTTCATGACATTGCCATCGGCAAGGAAGATCGTGGTGGCGCTGACCGGGCACGCAAAGCCGCCGGGAATGTTGCCGGCCGCAACGACATTGTCGGCGCAATTGCCGCCTGGATACAGATAGCCCCAGACCCCGACATCAAACGCAAACGCGCCGAAGGTCGGACGAATACCGCCATAGATGTCGACTTCCGCCGCGGCGCGATTGGCAAATGAAATGCTTTCGAGCGAGGTGCCGACGTAAAGCTGCAGGTCCTTGTTGATGTTGTAGCGGGGCTCGAAATACGCCGCCACCGACGCATTGTGATTGGATTGCGTGACGCCACGGAAGATATAGTCATTCATCACCGCGCTGCCGAAGGCGATATCCCAGGGATCAAAGGGCGCCGGGGCCTTGACGGCGGCCTTTACAGGCAGATCCGCAGCCAAGCCGGCGCTCGCGGCCATCACTGACGCCATCGCCAAGAAAATTGCTTTTTTCATGTGGTCCCCACCGGTTCAGGAGGGGAGTCGGCTGGGCGCCTCGAAAGACAACCTCAAATCGATCACATCCTAATCATCAACTTAATGACGTTGTTTAGCCGCAACCCTTGGGTCGTTTATGCAAAAAAAATAAGCAAATGCTCATTTATTAGATTAAAAAAACGGTTTTAGCCGAATATTTGCCAGATTGTTGCATTTTAGCAACAACATCTTGAAGCCATAAACAACCGAGGATGCTTTCAATCGTGTCCCAACACGGGGTCGCGCCGCCATTCCACGAATCAGTGAATTAAAACAATCAAGGCCGCAGCGATGCATCGCTGCGGCCTTGGAATCGATCAGGAAGGCTACTCGATCGGGAAGCTACTCGATCGACGGTTGCACGATCAGCCATCTTCCCCGTCGGCAGACGCTGCCGAGGCATGTTCCCAAGCCGGAGCAGGGCTCGTCGCCGGGTAGCCGGGGTCGGCCCAGCTCGGGGCCGGCGCTACCGGCTTCTTCTTCGCTGCGGCACGCTTGCGAACCGCGGGTTTGGCGGCAACAGGCTCGGGAGCGGCAGGTTCGGGAGACACAGGTTCAGCAATGGCCGGCTCGGGAATGGCAATCTCGGGAATGGTAATCTCGGCCGCGACGGGTTCAGCAACAGCGGGAGCCGCCTGTTTAACCCGGCGTTTTTTGGCAATGGCCTTTTTGCCGGATGTTTTCGGAGCTGACGCCTTCGATATCGGGCCAGCCTTTTTCGCGGACTTCTTGGCTTTTTTGGCGGCCTTCTTAGCGGTTTTCTTGCCAGCTGTCTTAGCCGTCTTCTTCAAGGATTTCTTCGCGGATTTCGCTTTCAAACCCGCTTTCTTGCTTTTCTTATCCTTCTTGTCCTTCTTATCCTTGCCCTTCTTGCTCTTTTTCCCTTTAGCCATCACACCTCTCCTGTTGCCGCGATCCATGTCCAACGAGCGTTGTGGGCGCTGCGACCGAGGCGACAAACGCCTCTCGATCAGTTCAATCCTGGCCGCGGACCGCCTGTCGCCCAATCGAGAAGCTCAATCGTGTGCACCACGGGGACTGATGTACCACCGGCAATCTGCACCATGCATCCTATATTGCCCGCGGCAATCATGTCCGGTTTGACCATCGTCAGATTGGCGACCTTTCGATCGCGCAATCTGTTTGCAATGTCAGGCTGGAGAATGTTGTAGGTCCCCGCCGAACCGCAACACAAATGACTCTCCGCCACATCTTTCACCACGAATCCGCTCTTGGAAAGCAAATCTTTCGGAAGCTGTGTGATTTTCTGTCCATGCTGCAGCGAACATGCCGAGTGATAGGCGATGACCAGATCGCTTGCTTGCCGCGGCGGCGGCAGGTCGATCGCGGCGACATATTCGGTGATGTCCTTGGCGAGCGCCGAAATCTTCGCGGCGGGACCTGCGAATTCGCGGTCTTCGCGCAGCATGAAGCCATAGTCCTTGAGCACCGTACCGCAACCCGACGTCGTCACCAGAATGGCGTCGAGGCCGTCGCGCTCGAGTTCGGCCAGCCAGGCCGTGATATTGCCGCGCGCCAACGCCAGCGCTTGGTCGTCGCGGCCGAGATGATGGGTCAGCGCGCCACAGCATTGTTCGCCTCTGACCAGCACCACCTCGATGCCATGGCGTGTCAGGAGGTTGACGGCGGCCTGGTTGATCCGCGGCGCCAGCACCTGCTGGGCGCAGCCCTGCAGCAGCGCGACGCGACCGCGCCTTTCGCCGTTCGCCGGAAACACACGGCCGGCCGACGGTCCGGGCGCCGGCAGGCGCCGCGGCGCCAGCGCCAGCATCGCCTTGATGCGACCCGCTAGCGAAGGCGTTGGCGATGCCGCAGCGTCAGCCGGCAGCAGCGCCGCCAGCGGCCGGCCGATCCGGGCCAAGGTCATGCCGGCGCGAAACAAAGCGGGCCGCGGCAGCACCAGGGCGAGCACCGCGCGCAGGATGCGTTCGGCCCACGGCCGCTTGAATTGCCGTTCGATCCTGGCCCGCGCCTGATCGACCAGATGCATGTAGTTGACCCCTGATGGACAGGTGGTCATGCAGGCCAGGCAGGACAGGCAGCGGTCGATGTGCTTGACGACTTGCGGCGTCGGCGGCTGGCCTTTTTCCAGCATCTCCTTGATCAGATAGATGCGGCCGCGCGGGCTGTCGAGCTCGTCGCCGAGCAGCACATAGGTCGGACAGGTCGCGGTGCAGAATCCGCAATGCACACAGGCCCGCAGGATCGTGTCGGCCACCGCAATATCGGGATCGGCGAGTTGCGTGAGACTGAATTCGGTTTTCATGCCGGGGAAGACCTTGCGAGCCGGCCGCGATTGAGGATCCGCTTCGGGTCGAAGCCGTGACGAACCCGTTCGTTCAAGCCGGCCAGCCCCGCCGGCTGCGGATGAAACACGTCGATGGCGCTCCGGACCTCCTCGGTGGCGCGAAAAAGCATGGCGTGACCACCGGCTTGATCCACCTGCGGGCGCAACAATGCCGCCTGGGCGTCCGGCCGGGGCGGTACCGCCGCCCAGATCAAGCCACCGCCCCAGTCATAGATCACATCGCCACCGGTGGCGCGCGCCAGCGCCTCGCCGAGCGCGCCACCTCCGGCCGGCGGACAGATGATCCGCCACACCGGCCAGGCGCCAAGCGGACCGTCAGCTGCGAACGGCTGAACGTCCTTGATGGCACGCCAGATCGCGTCGGAGGCCGCGTCCCCAAGGATTTCGCCCAATCCAAATGGCAAAAGCCGCTCGCCCAGCGCGGCCGCACGATGGCTGGCCGACGCCGCGATGCCCTCCAGCCGCAGCAAGGTGACCGGTTCGCGTCCGGATCCGAGTTCGGCGAGGCCGCCGACATCGCCGCGAAACGCCGAATGCGGCAGATGCGCCGCGCCGGACACGTCAAATGGCGACCCCAACGCCATCGTCATCGCCCGGTTCGCACTCACATCATCAAGCCCCCGCAGCACCAAGGTGCGGACACATTCGGGCTTTGGCATCACCTTCAGGGTGACCTCGGTCATGACGGCGAGCGTGCCCCAGGAGCCCGCCAACAGCTTGCACAGATCATAGCCGGTGACATTCTTCACCACCCGGCCGCCGGCCTTGAAGCTGTCGCCAAAGCCCGACACCGCATGCGCGCCCAACAGATGGTCGCGCGCCCCACCGGCCTGGATCCGGCGCGGCCCGGCCAGGCCGGCGCCGATCATGCCGCCAACCGTGCCGATATTGGGCATCCCCAACAGCGCCGCGGTGTCGACCGGCTCGAAGGCGAAATGCTGGTTCTTGGCATCGATCAGCGAGATCACGTCGGCGAGCGGCGCGCCGGCCTGCACGGTGATGATCAGTTCGCTCGGCTCATAGGATGCCACCGCGTTCAGCGCCTGGAGATCGAGCAGCGCATTGGTCGCCATCGGCTGGCCGATCCGCCGCTTCGAGCCATGGCCGATGATCTCGACCGGCTGCTCGCCTTCGATCGCCGCGCGCACCGCCTGTTCGACGTCCTTGGCGTCACGAACTTTCAGGATGTCCACCGATCGCCTGCCTCAAAACCGCGGAAGATCGGGAAACGCCAGCTGGCCGGCATGGACATGCATGCGGCCGAGTTCGGCGCAGCGGTGCAGGGTCGGAAACACCTTGCCGGGATTGAGCAACCCCTTCGCATCAAAGGCGCATTTCAGCCGCTGCTGCTGGTTGAGATCAATCTCATTGAACATCTCCGGCATCAGGTCGCGCTTCTCGATGCCGACGCCATGCTCGCCGGTCAGCACGCCGCCGAGTTCGACGCAGGCCCGCAGGATATCGGCGCCAAAGGCCTCGGCCTTATCCATCTCGCCCGGCTTGTTGGCATCGTACAGGATCAGCGGATGCAGATTGCCGTCACCGGCATGGAAGACATTGGCGACGCGCAGGCCGTACTGATCGGACAGCTCGCGGATCCGCCGAAGCGCCTTTGGCAGCGCGCCGCGCGGGATAGTGCCGTCCATGCAGAGATAGTCCGGCGAGATCCGCCCGACCGCCGGAAACGCCGCCTTGCGGCCGGCCCAGAACAGGTTGCGTTCGGCTTCCGAGCTGGAAATCCGGCAACTGGTCGAACCGCAGCCAAGCGCGATCGTCTCGACCCGCTGGATCAATTCATCGACTTCGATGGCGGGACCATCGAGTTCGATGATCAGGAGCGCCTCGACGTCGAGCGGATAGCCGGCATGGACGAAGGCCTCCGCGGCGTGGATCGCCGGCCGGTCCATCATCTCCATGCCGCCCGGAATGATCCCGGCGCCGATGATGCGGGCCACGCATTCGCCGGCTGCCTCGACCTCGGCGAAACCGACCATCAGGGCGCGCGCCGTCTCCGGCTTCTGCAGGATCCGGACCGTGATCTCGGTGATGACGCCGAGCAGGCCTTCGGAACCGGTAATGACGCCCATGAGATCGTAGCCCGCGGATTCGGCCGACTTGCCGCCGATCCGAATGACCTCGCCCGTGATCAGCACGATCTCGCAACCCAGCACGTTGTTGGTGGTCATGCCATATTTCAGGCAATGCACGCCGCCGGAATTTTCCGCGACATTGCCGCCGATCGAGCAGGCGATCTGCGACGACGGATCGGGCGCGTAATAGAACCCGGCATGGGCGACCGCCTGGCTGATGGCGAGATTGGTCACGCCGGGCTCGGTCACCACCGCCCGGTTATCGAAATCGATCGCCCGGATGCGCTTGAACTTGCCGAGGCCAAGCAGCACGGCGTCGGCCAGCGGCAGCGCGCCGCCCGACAGCGAGGTGCCGGAACCGCGCGGCACCACCTTGATACCCTGCTCGAAGCAATATTGCAGGACCCTGGACACTTGTTCGGTACTATCCGGCAGCACCACGACCATCGGCGGCTGACGATAGGCCATCAGCCCATCGGATTCGTATGGCAGCATCTCGGCCGCGCTGTCGATCACCCCCTCGCCCGGCACGATCGCCCGCAGCGCCGCCACGATGGCATCGCGGCGGCCGAGCACCGCCTGGTCCGATGCCGGCATGAGGATGGTCATGGGTGATTCTCCGGAAGGCCGCTTTCATGCCCCTTGATGCGCCAAATCAAGCACGTCTGGACGGTTTTGGGTAGCGGGTCGGCCTTGGGGCGGCCGGTCACCCAGAGCGCAAACTCGGATCGGGCGAGGCTGAAGCTGCCCGCCAGACGCGGATCCGAAGATGCTCTTTAACTTTGCCTCAATCGAAAAAAGCGGTCGACAGGACATCCCTCGTTCACCAGCGAGTACGCCAGAATCCCGAGCACCTGTTTGAAGTTGCCCTTCCGAATATTGACCGACGCAGGTGCAAGCGAGCGGTCAATATCGATTGATGCAGCTCGGCAGCCGCGGACCCACCGTCTCGACATTACGCCATTACAGTTTGTCGCATGACAAGGGCGGCGGGATCGCGAGGTTCCTGAGGGGCGAGAGCCGGGCGGGGAAATGCCGCTAGTTCGAGCCGGTAGTCGAATCGTGCTCAGCGTCGCGCTCGCCACCAAGCAGTTGCTCGGCGAAGCGCTGTTTCTGCTGCTCGTCGAGGCTCGCATAGAGCGGCTTGGCCGCATCGGCGAGCTTCTTCCAGTCATTCGACAGCGCAATCTGTGAATCTGCGCGGCGGTTGATCTGGTCGAGCACGTCGACGGCGCCCTTGTCTTTCGCGCGCTCGTCGCGGATGGCGACGATGCGATCGGCCCGCGTCTTCCCCAGACCCTGCATGGCGCCTTCGAAACCGGCCCAGTTCTTCTCCTGATCGGGCGTCAGGCGAAGCTCCACCTTCAGACGTGCAGTCCGCGCATCGAACTGATCGACGAGCTGGTTTGCGGTCATCTCGGTTCGCTCCGAGCGGTCGCGGGCCACCGCGGGAAACGACAACGCCGAGAAGCCGATCAGGGCGGCACTTGACAATAAGAACAGCGATTTGCGCACGGCGTCCTCCTTTCGAGGATAAGGGCCATTTCATTCCGGAACGATGCCGAGCCTTGCGCGGCAAGGAATTCAGCAAGGTTCGCCGGACGAAGTCGTGACCCGCTGAAAGGTTCCAAGCGGAAGCGCCAGCCAATCGCGTTCCCGCAGTACAAAGGGCCTGTTCCGCGCGACGAGACGGCTCCATGCTGGCCACCATCTCGGCATCAGCCATCCGCCGGCCTGCCCTGCTTCACCTTGCCGCCGCCGTCGGCCGGGCGGCGAGTTGCCCGAGGATCGCGTCGACCTCGGCAACCACGCGTTCGGGCGCGGCGTTCTGCACCATGTGGCCGACGCCGGGCAGCACGATCAGCCTGGCGCCCGGAACAGCTTTTGCAAACGGCCTGGCATGGATGTTCGGCGACACCGTGTTGTCGGCATCGCCCGTGATCACCACCGTCGGCGCCCGGATCTCGCCATAGCGTGGCGCCTGCTCGCGGACCGCCTGCTTCAGTGTCACCAGATCGCGGGCATTGGCGAGAAAGGCGCGCGGACGCAGCAGCAACAGGGTCGCGGTATCGCGGACGTAATTCTCCGGCATGGCCTGCGGCATGAACACATTGCGGGCGCCGGAGTCGGCCAGGAAATAGCCGAGCGGCAGCGTGATCGTATAGGCCAGCAGCGGGCCGATCACCGGCGTGGCGACGAGCTCATTGTAGCGTCCAACCCCGCCTGGCCATGGATAGGCTACCGGCGCCAGCATCACCAGCCCGGCGACGCGCTGCGGATGGTCCAGCGCCATGCGCGCGCCAAGCGCGCCAGCCCAGGAATGCACCACGAAGATGGCCCGGCTGACGCCGATCCGCTGCAGCGCCTGCTCGATCATGCGGCCCTGAAGCACTGGCGTCGAATCCGCCTCAAGGGTCCGGCGGCTCCAGCCATGACCAGGGCGGTCGATCAGGATCACGCGATGCTGGCGCCCCACCACCGCGCCGAGCGGCTGCCGCATCACCTCCAGATTGGAGCTCGCGCCGTGAATCATCACAATGGGCAAACCCGTGGCGTCGCGCGGGCCGCTGTCGACAACATGGAGGGTGGCGCCCTCGACCTCGATCCTTTCGCCCTGGAACGGATAGCGGCGCTCGAGCGCAGCGACGCCGGCCTGCGTAATCAGCGCCAGAACCGCCAGCGCCGCCACGACCGTCAAGAGGATCATTTGCAATATCCGGATGATCTTGAGCACCTGACAGCTACGGTTTGGCGACCACGTGGTTTCGCGGTTCGTATTCGGACCGCGACCGGCCGCAGCGCGACGGCGCTGCGGGGGTCACCGCTCGCGCCACCAAGGACCGCCCTGGCACCAAGTATCTTGCTGCCGAAACGGCAAAGGCCATCATCCATGGCATCGATCATAAGGGATTTTTCACCATGCAAAACCCCGCAAAGCGCGTGCGCCTTCATATAGCCGTCATCGCTTGCCTAATATTTTCTGCGGCGTCTTGGGCGCGTTTGCTGGGTTGCGCGAGACACCAACAAGGCTGAGGGGCCACGTCTTCATCACAGCTCTCCCTGGGGAACGCGGTCTGGGCGCCAAACGTTATGAATGGGGATTATGGAGGATTTTCGATGACTACCGGACCAAGCGAAGCTGCCATTGACCAGATCGTCGCCAGCTGCAATGGCGACGTCCGGGGCGCTCTGAAGGCCCTCTTGCTGGTCAACGAACACCTGGAGGCCGAGTTGCAGCAGCTCTACGCCGCCGTGGCACTCGGCGCGCCTTTCAAGCGCGGCAGCGACGTCCTGCACTGAAGCTACTGTCCGATTAACAACCAAGGGTCAGATCCAGCCGCGCTGCATCCGACCCTGAAATTTTGTTTTAGTAATCAGATATCGCGGCCTTCGACTTTTTCAGTCAGGGTTTTGACCAGCTCCGGCACCTTTTCCAGATGCGGGTTGATGTCGAGCGCCTTGCGGAAGGCATCGAGTGCGCGTTTTTCGTCGCCGATATCCTGCATGATCATGCCGAGCCCGGCGAGTGCGCCAAAATGGCGGGGTTCGCGGACCAGTACCTGCTGGATGTCCTGCAGCGAATGCTGGTAATCGTTGCGCAGATAATACAGCGTCGCGCGCCGATTCCAGCCCTCGACATAATCGGGGCGGAGCTTGACCACGGCATCGAGCAGCTTTTGCGCGACATCGAGCTGCTGAGCATCCATGGCGGCCCTGGCACGCATCATCAACAATGCGGCGGTGTCGCTCGGGGTCTGCATCCAGAGCGCCCAGATCCGGGCCTCGACATGCTTGGCGCTGGCTTCATCGGGAGCTGCCTTCAGCGCGCCAAACAGAAAATCCAACCCGTGGCCGCGATCGGAACCGGGTTTCGGCAGCTTTGACGGCGCCTCCGGCGGTGTCTTCTGCTGCCTTGGCGGCGGTGATTTAAGGTCCTGGGCAAAACCAGGCAGCGGCGCGATGGCGAGCAACGCGGTAATGATCAGGGCGATGGGTCGGCCGCAAGCGGCCAGGATTGCGAATGCCATCACCCAAGTCTAGACGCAGCAAAACGCTCTGCAAAGCAGCAAAAGCGTCACAGAGCCGTGATGGGGTAAGATTTGAACAGTTTCCGAACGAGAACCTGGACGCGTCTAACCCTGGCGCGCCTTGAATCGACGCTGCACCTTGTTGATCACATAGACCCGGCCCTTACGCCGGACGAGACGGTTGTTGCGATGACGACCGCGCAACGATTTCAGCGAGTTACGGACCTTCATGAGACAATCCTGATGCGTTGAAAGGCCGTGTTGGACAGGCCGAAAGTGGCAAAAAGGTAAAAACCGCTATAACCCGCCGACGGCCTTGCCGTCCGGGATGCGCGGTTTCTAAGCCATGGCACGGCCGAATGTCAATCCAGACTGCCCCAATCGTTCGGCACCCCATTGAGCTCGGCGGCTCGACAACCCACCCCGCAGTCTGCCATGCAAGCCTGCGTCGGAGTTTGGCGCGCGTCTGCCGCGGCCAGGCTCGCAACGCTTGCGGGATTCGTTAAATCGTATCATCAAATTGACTTTCGGAACCAGCGATCCGCCGGGAAATCAACATGTCCAAATTGAAACTGCCCAATATCGATGACGTCGTCGCAATCGATATCCACACCCATGCCGAAGAGCCCTGCGGCATGCATGGCGACGACGGCTATGACGATTTCCAGGCCCAGATGGCGGAATACTTCAAGTCGCCCAACAAGCACCCGCCGACCGTACCGGAAACCGCGGCCTATTACCGCGCCAAGAACATCGCCGCGGTGATCTTCCCGGTCGATGCCGAGCGCGAGACCGGCTTCCGGCGCTACAATAATTACGAGATGCTGGAACTGGCGTCGGAAAATTCCGACGTGCTGATCCCGTTCGCCAGCATCGATCCGCACAAGGGCAAGCTCGGCGTGCGCGAAGCCAAGAAGCTGATCGCGGAATACGGCGTCAGGGGTTTCAAATTCCATCCGACGATGCAGGGATTTTACGCCAACGACCGCATGGCCTATCCGCTCTATGAGGCGATCAATGACGGCGGCGCGATCGCGCTGTTTCATACCGGCCAGACCGGCGTCGGAAGCGGCATGCCGGGCGGCATGGGCATGCGGCTGAAATATTCCAACCCGATGTACATGGATGATGTGGCGGCGGATTTCCCCGACCTCAAGATCATTCTCGCGCACCCCTCCTTCCCCTGGCAGGAAGAGGCGCTGTCGGTCGCGACCCATAAGCCCAACGTCTATATCGACCTGTCCGGCTGGTCGCCGAAATATTTCCCGCCGATCCTGGTGCGCTATGTCAACTCGGTCCTGCAGGACAAGATGCTGTTCGGCTCGGACTGGCCGGTCATCACGCCCGACCGCTGGATGGCCGATTTTGCCAAGCTCGATATTCGCGACGACATCCGGCCGAAAGTGTTGAAAGCCAACGCGCGGAAGATTCTGGGCATCTGAAGCGTCGCCATGACGCGAAGCCTGGCCCAGTTCCCGTTGTTTCGAGAGCTTGATCCGGATCAGCTGAAGACCATCGAAAGCGCCTGCGCGTGGCGCCGGGTGGCGGCGCGGGAATGGATCGTCGACCACGAAGCCCAGGGGACCGACGTTTTTCTGGTGCTGCGAGGCCAGCTGCGCGTGGTGGTCTCGGCCGGCGGCCGCGACACCATTCTGCGCGATATCATGGCCGGCGAATTCTTCGGCGAACTGGCGGCGCTTGACCTGAAGCCGCGTTCGGCCGGCATCATGGCCATCGCCGATTCGGAATTGGCCTGCCTGCCGGCCGCGGCCTTCCGCCGGGCGATCCACGCGCATCCCGTGGTCTGCGACCGGGTTCTCGGATTGTTGGTCAGCCAGATCCGCATGCTGGCGAACCGGGCGAGTGAAAGCTCGGGCTTGAAAATGCGGCACCGGCTGTTGGCGGAACTGTTGCGGCTGTCGCGGCCAGCGGCAGCCGCACCCGACTCACCCGTGGTGTCGCCGCCTCCCACCCATGCCGAACTCGCCGCCCGGGTCAGCAGCCATCGCGAGGCGGTGACCCGCGAGCTGAATTCGCTGACACGGGCCGGACTGATTGCGCGAAGGCGCGGCGCAATCGTGTTGCTGGATGCCACACGCCTGCGTCGCATGGTTTCGGAAGCGACCGAGGGCTGCCGGTTTTCCGGGGCCGGGCGCGCCACCCCAGACCGGTTACGGCCTGGGGTGCCGCGCCTCGATGCACGAAGCGGTTCGAAAAGCCGCCGGTGTCAGATATCCTGCACGCCCGGCCAGCCGACGGCGCCGCCGATGATGTAGGAATACAGGTCGTAGGTCGCGAGCCCGGTCTGCGAGGGTGGTGTCATGGTCAGCGTGAAGCCGCCGCCCTGCTGGTTCAGCGAGGAGACGGCGGAGTATTGGCTGGAGCTGCCTTCACCGATCGGAATGCCGCAGAAGGTCGTCACCCAGGCGGATTGCTGGGCCACCGTCTGGTTGAACTGCTGCATGTCGCCGGTCGCGTAGTTGATGCTGATGGTCGGCATCTGGCTGACCGCCAGGCTGGTCAGCCTGCCGTAATTGCCGCCGGCCTGCAGGTTCATCTGCGGGGCCGAGCCGAACATGAAGCCGGTCGCATTGTTGGTGTTGCTGAGCGCCTGCCGCACCACCTTGCTGTCATACCAGCCTGCCGTCGGGTTTGAGCTCTCATAAGCGAAAGGCGCCAGGCTGATCAGCACGGGATTGGGGAAGATCAGCTTGATCGTGGCCGTCGTTCCCGAACCATTGGCCGAGAACAGGCTGAACTGCTGGCTGTTCACCCCCATCGACTGGAAGAAGAAGCCGCCCGAGCAGAAGAACTGCGCCTGCTGCGAGAATTCGGCATACACGTCGCTGTTGCTTTTGCTGGCCGTCGCATTGATCACCAGCTGTCCCGCCGATTGGGCGGTGGGCCCAAGCACATTATAGAGCTCGGCATTGGTCGGGCTCGTGCTGTAGCCGGGTTCAGCGAGCGATGCTCCGGTCAGCGGGTTATAGGTCTGGTAGTTCGCATTGGGCGCCTTGATGTTGCTGGCCATGAACAGCAGTTCCGCCGTCGCGGCATTATACGCGTTGGTGATCGGCCATTGCGGCGAGGAGGCGATCACGTACAGGTTGGCCTGCGGCAGCAGCTGGGTGACGGCGCTGTTCGGCGCAAACGGGATCATCTGCGGGGTGATTCCGGTCTGTGGAATGCTCAGCAGGGGACCTTTGCCTGTCGAGAAACCGCTCCAGACCTGCGAGATCTGGTAGTTGGTGATATAATCCTGCTTGTTGGCGTAACCCGACGCGGCGAGCTGGGTCGGCGTGATCACGCCATAGAGACCCTCATAGATCGACACCATGGTGACGGCATAGGTCGAGGCATTCTGCTGGGCCGCGGAGACCGTCGCCTGATCCGCCGTCGACACGTTCCATCGGATCTGCTGGATCAGCGAGGCATAGGCGCTGCTGAATCCCGCTGTCATGTTGAGAGCGCCGTTGGCTCCGACCGGTCCCAGCAGCGAGTTGAAATCCTGATAGGAATTGAAAACGATTTGATTGTTGTTCACCACCGGATAGACATAGTCGTAGTTGAAGACGCCGCCGCCGGTCGATATTGGCAGCAGGGTTACCCCGGCCGGTTGGCCGAGCGTCTGATTGGCCGCGGCGACGATGCTGCCGAGAAATTCGCTTTGCGCGATGACGGTCGGATCGGCAACGGCCTGGGGCGCCAGCGAGGCAAAACCGGGAACTGCGCGAATATTCATGTTAAATCTCCTCTGTTTTAATGAAGTCCCGGAGTGCAGACGCTCTGCGCTCTTTCAGGACAGCAGCGAGGCTAGACAGGTCTGCCGCCACAGGATGTGCCAAATGCCACATTCCGGACCGCGGCCCGCATGATGGCGCGCGGCCAAGCGCGACCAAGCGTCACCTTGATTATGTTGAGCTCAGTGAAACCGGGCCTTTGAGCCATGCCCGGCATGCTCGCCAAGAGACCGTGATCGATGTCGTACGTTCCGCAGCCGATCGGCCAACGCGGCGAGCTGCCGGAAGCCGTCGACCTTGGCGACCAACGCGAATAATGTATTATAAACAGCCTGAGCGTGAACCTTTTAAGGGTAGCTTGTAACCTACAAGAACCGCCTTGGACCGCGGCCGCCGATCACACGTCCGGGACAATGGGCCTGCCAATGTTATGCGACGCATGCGGGTACCAAAATACTGCGGGCGCCCTGCATTGTGGCCTCTGCAGCCAATCTCTTCGAGGAATCGCTGGCCGTGCCGGGATGGCTTTGCCACAGGCGGGTGCGCCGCGTTCCGCCGAGCGCCGGCAGGTCACCGCGCTGTTCTGTGACCTCGTCGATTCCGTGTCGTTGACCGTCAGATTGGGCGCGGAAGACATGATGCAGGTCGTCGATGTTTATCTGTCGGCCTGCGACGACATCGTCACCAGCTTCGGCGGCACCATCACGCAGTATATGGGCGATGGCGTGCTGGCCTATTTCGGATATCCGCGCGCCAACGAGGATGATGCCGCCAACGCGGTGCGCGCCGGCCTTGCCTTGCGCGAGGCGGTCGGCAAGCTTGCGCTGCATCCGGGATTGATCCTGCAGATTCGGATCGGTATCGCCACCGGCCAGGTGGTCGTCAGCGACCTGCTCGGGCGCAGCAAGGAGCGCCACGGCATCGTCGGCGAGACACCTAATTTGGCGGCGCGGCTGCAATCGGCGGCGGCGCCCAACTGCATCCTGGTGGCGCGGACAACCCAGCGGATCAGCCGCGGCTTGTTCCGCTACCGCGCTCTCGAAACCTTCCAGCTCAAGGGGTTTGCCGAGCCCGTCCAAGCCTCCGAGGTCATCGAGGCTGTGGCGGTCGATAGCCGCTTCCTGGCTCGCGCACAAGGCGAGGCCGCGCCGATGGTCGGCCGTGACAGCGAACTGACGCTGATCCGGAGTTGCTGGGCCGAGGCTTGCGCCGGCCGCGGCCGGGTCGCGCTGCTCCAGGGTGAAGCCGGCATCGGCAAATCCCGCATGGTCGAGGCGCTGCGCCAGCATGCCGCCGATACGCCGCACGCCCAGACCTCCTGGTATTGCGGCCCGCATCAGGCCGACAGCGCGCTGCGGCCCATCACCCGACAGCTGGCCCGCGCCGCTTCGTTCGAGCACGGCGATAGCGCCGCGAACCGTCACCAGAAGCTCGCCTTGCAACTCGGGCAGAGCGGCGCGATCAACCCCATCAGCCTGGCGGTGCTGGCTGACCTGCTCGGCCTGCCGTACCAGGCTCCGGAGGTGGCGGCGATGACGCCGGAGAAGCGCAAGGAGGTCACGTTCGACACGCTGTTGCAGCTGCTCGACCACAGCGCGCGTCCGACCCCCACGCTGCTGGTCTTCGAGGATGCGCATTGGAGCGACTCCACCACCTTGGAACTGCTCGACCGCGCGATCGGGCTGGCGGCGCAACGGCCATGGCTCCTCATTATCACCGCGCGGCCGGACTACCAGCCGCCATGGCTCGGCCAGGACCACGTCGTCCATGTCAAGCTGCGCCGGCTCGACCGCGGCGAGGCCGAACGGATCTGCATCCATCTCGGCGCCGCTGCCATGCTGCCGGCCGGCACGGTTCGACAGATCGTTGCCCGTAGCGACGGCATTCCGCTGTTCGTGGAAGAAATGACCAAATCGGTGCTGGAGGCCGCGGCGGCCCTCCCCGAGCAGGACGGCGCGCCGACCGCTGCGATTCCGGAAAGCCTGCAGGATTCGCTGGTGGCGCGGCTCGACCGGCTGGGGCCGGCGCGCCGGATCGCCAATCTCGGCGCCACGATCGGGCGGCGCTTCAGCTATGAACTGCTGGCCGCCGTGGCCGGCTTGCCGGAGGCTGCGCTGCGTCGCATGCTGCGCGAGCTTACCTTGTCCGGACTGGTCGAGCGCAGCGGCCCGGCGCCAGCCAGCAGCTACCTGTTCAAGCATGCGCTGATCCGCGACGCGGCCTATGATTCGCTTTTGAAGCGCGAGCGCCAGGCGCTGCATGGCGAAATCGCCCGGACCTTGCGCGACCGTTTTCCGCAGACCAGCGAGGCCGAGCCGGAGCTCTTGGCCTACCATCTCACCGAGGCCGGCGAGATCGCCGAGGCGCTGCCGCTATGGGTGGAAGCCGGCAGCCGCGCCGCGTCGCGCGCCGCGCATGTCGAGGCGGTGGGGCATCTGCAGACCGCGCGCGATCTGCTGCGGCGGATGCCAGCCGAGGATGCTCATCTCGGGACCGAATTGCAGCTTCTGATCGGACTGGCCGTCAGCCTCGCCGCGTCGCGCGGCTATTCAGTTCCCGAGGTCGAAGCGGTGCTGGCGCAGGCCCGCGCGATCTGCGACCGGCTCGGCAATGTCGCCGGGCTGTTTGCCGTGCTGCGCGGCATTTGCGCGCTGTCGATCGTCGCCTGCGAATTCGACACCGCCGAAGCCACCGCACGCCGCTGCGCCGAAATCAGCCAAGGCACCGGACTGGTCGAGCACCGCATCGAGAGCGATTGTCCGCTCGGTTATGTGCTGTGGGCGAGAGGCGATCTGCCGCGGGCCCGACAGCATCTGGAGCGCGCGGTGCGGCTGTATCGCGAGCAGGATGGCGGGCCGCTGCCGCTGATCACCCCGCAGGACCCGCTGATTCAGAGCCTCGGACCGCTGCAGCTGGTGCTGCACGCCATGGGCGAGGATGACGCCGCAGCGCGGGCGGCGGAGACGCTGATCGCGCATGCGAGGTCGCTTGGCGGCAGTTTCAGCCTGGCCTGCGGCCTGTTCTGGCAAGCCCTGTTTTTCGTCTCGCGCGGCGATTTCGCACTGGCGCAGGCGCCGGCGGAGGAAGCGCTGGCGCTATGCGATCGCCACGGCTATCCGACCTTCGGCGCCTTCACCAGATTGTTTCGCGCCTATTGTATCGGCCATTTCGGCGAGATCGAGCGGGCGCTCGATCTCGCCCATGCCGGCCTCGCCGAACTCGATCGCCTTGGTATCCTGCATGGTCGCAGCCAGCAGCTCGGCGAAATTGCAAGCCTGCACGCCGCGGCGGGCGATCTTGAGACCGCCTTGCACACCATCGACAGCGCCATCGCCAGCGCGCGGCGCTCCGGCGAGAGCTATTTTCTTTCCCCCTTGCTGCGGCGGCGGGCGGAATTTCTCGAGCAATGCCCCGGCATCGATCCGGCCATGGTCGCGGCGGCACTGCGCGAAGCGCGCGCGATCGCGGAGGCGCAAGGCGCCGTCGGCTTCGCCCGTCAGGCCGCGCGGCTTGCCGGCGAGATGGCCATCGACGGCCGTGCCCTGACTGCAGCCAGCTTCAGCTGATCGGGCGAGCGAGCCCGACCGTGAAATCGATGTCGCACCACATCGCCAGCTCGGTCTGCAACACGACCTTGCCGTTCACCGGCGTGCCGAGGCCAAGGTCCCGGATCAGGGGCAGGCTGTCGGAGTTAAAGAGCTCAAGCTGCCAGGCGCCACCGACCAGCGCAACATCGCGCAACGCCGTCATCACCAGCGGACCACTGATGATCTGCTGATAGCAGCTGCTTGTCGCACTGTCGGCCGCCCGGAACTGTTTCAGGTAGACCACCGGGATCGGAAGGCCGAGTTCGCCAAGCCCCAGCGGCGGGCAGAGCTGAAGCTGCCTGATCGCCAGGATGTCCTGTTGCCTGTCGCGGTCGGTCGCGGCGCAGAGCTGCTTGTAACGCTCAGTCGCCGAACCGATCACCGGCAGCACATTCATCGAAGCACAGCGCAGGCTCAGCACGGTCTGCCGGCTGGCTTTCGAGCTCGGCGAAAAGCTCTCGATGATCACCGCCGACGCCTGCGCCTCAAACGCCGTGCCGGTCTTGGGCGGCGCATCCGGGACTTTGGTGCGGGCGACGAATTTGGGAAAGCCCCAGATCTCCCGGCCGGAGGCGGTGGTGTAGTCGTTGTCCACGAACAGATAGGCCGGCAGCCAGGCCAGCGAACGCGGCAGGATGGCGCCGTCCTCATAGATGCCGACCGGAATCCAGAACCCGATGTCGGTCTCGTCCATGGTTCCTTCCAGCGAGAACGGCGGATCGGACGGCGCGACGCGGGCCGATTTCAGGATCATCAGCGACACGACATGAAAATCAGGCAGTAGCGGCAGCACCCGGAACTGGCTGCGACCCGCCACCCGGTTGAAGGACCGGTCGAGGAATTTCTGACAGGCGGCGCCATCGGCCCGAAACAGCAGGGTATAGCAGGCGCAATCCTTGACCGAGGACGGCGGCGGCGGCAGCGAATTCCAACCGGCATAGGCGACGTAGTTTCCGGTTGGCGCGGTCTGCCCGGTGTACGAAATAATCGGAATCGAGACGCCGGAGAGCGCGGCCGCAGCCGCCAGCCCCGACATGGTCGCGACCTCGACGCAGCCGGCATTGACTTCGGGCACCCGGGTCCAGTCGCCGGCGAGAAACAGGTTGGCGTAACCGGAGCTACCTGGCGCGAGCCGGTATTGCAGCGTATCCGGCAGGCTCAGCACATAGCGGTCGCTCGGATTGATATTGGCGCGCCAGTACTGGGCATCGAGCCGCGCCGTCCCCTTGAGGCTGCCCGAGGCATGCAGCAGCGACCAATCGAATTCCTCCCCGCCGCCGATATTCGTCCACAGCACACCGAGCGCGGTCGTCATCCAGCCCAGTGCGTTGTGTTTGACCTTGGCGGTGGCGAGCCGTGGATCATTGGGGGCTTCCTGGTCGCTCATCACGGCACAGAAATAGCCGACCGATTGCGGGCTAGGCGCCGGCCAGGCCTCCGCCGGCAAAAGCTGCGACATGTCGGAATAGGTATCGAATGGCGGCTCGAACGCGGTCGCAATCGGCCCCAGAGTCTGCGTGGGCGTCGGCACCCAGGGCAATTGCGGTGGCACCGCCGGTTCGACGAAGGGACCGCCGAGATCCTCCACCTTGGCATCGACCCACAGCTGCAGGGCCTGGGTGCGGGTGGTTGCGAGATGCGCCACCATGTCGGCCCATGCCTGGTTCTGCTCGATCAAAGGCTGGCAGATGTCGCCCAGCGCCGCCACCGAGATGCCCAGGATCACGCGATCGAAATCCTGGCCAAGCCTTAGACAGAGGCGCGCGGCCGGCGCTGGCTGCGGACCATAGAAGCTTTCGAAATCGATGCCTTGCTGCCGGAATTTTTCGCCATCGACGATCTCGGACCAATTCGGCACCGCGGGCCAGCAGGCCTTGCCGTTGACCCACACAAACGGCGCATAGCCGCGTTCGGCGTCGACCAGGTCCACCTGGCGGTCGATCCGGATCGTTTCGATCTCGCCATGATCGTTGGGCTGCAGCGCCGTCACCTTGTGGAAGAACTCGAATTTGACGCCGCGATGCCGGAGCAGCTGATACATCGGCACGAACACGGTATCGCCCATCCCTTCGACCGCCTTGAAGAAGAAGGCGCCCTTGTAGGTCAGAAACAGCCGCAACAGGCCTTCGACCGCGGAACAGGCGGACACAAGGGGCCGGTCGCGCCGGCCCTCCTGATAGCCGAAGGTGTAGTCGTATAGCGCGGTCACGACCGCGTTGTCGGCGGCAAAGCGGTTCTGCTGCGACAGGAATTC
>Ga0302319_10005646_pt1 | contig 25070 bp, 8 predicted proteins | sample Bog_T0_2_FD_203319 | JGI IMG/M metagenome (GOLD analysis project Ga0302319, IMG submission 203319) | Peat permafrost microbial communities from Stordalen Mire near Abisko, Sweden - Bog_T0_2 | ecosystem: Environmental > Terrestrial > Soil > Wetlands > Peat | place: Sweden: Abisko, Stordalen Mire...
TCCGATTGGCCAAAGGGGCCCGAGGATCCGCCAGCGTTATATAGCTCCACAACCCGCGCATTTGCGGGATCGGCAGCATAGACATGACCCAGGCCGTCCGCCGCAAGTTTCAAACCGGCGCCCAGACCGCTCACCAGAGGGATCTGGGCGGCGGCAATCAATCCTGTTGGGCCGTTGGGAACTTCAAAAATATTGCCGCTATCGGCGATGAACACGTCGCCTGCGCCATCGACAGCCACTCCGGTCGGCGCCGTCAAGCCCGTGCCCACCGCAACGCCGGTAGCCGATGTTCCGGAACCCGCCGCATACATCAGAACTTGTCCAAGACCGGCATCGGCAACATAAACATTGCCCAGCGCGTCGGTCGCAACTTGGGAAGGTGTCATCAGACTGCCGCCAACAGTGGATTCCCAGGCTGGTGTCGTCTCGATGGCTCCTGCAAGTCCGGTGCCATGCAGCGTCGTCGATGAAACCGTGGTGTACACGGTCTTCTTATTCACTGTCGCCGCGGTCTGCATCAGCAGTTGGCCGGAAACACTCCCCGCGCTGTGTGGATTGAGAGCTACCTGAACGGTGCAATAGGTCACCGAATTCGCTGACGCGGTGGCAGGAGTGGGGTAGGACGTTCCTGTAACGCAAGCTCCAGTTCCGCCATTCACAATCGTGAAATCCGGGTTGGTCACGCCGTCTTCTTGAATCACGAATGCGGCCGGAGTCACAGGACCGGCAAAGGAGTAGTAAACGGTGATGGGTGTTGCACTCGGGGTTCCCACCGGAGACGAGCCAAGCTCCGCGTTGCCAAGACTGACGCTCACAAGGTCGACATATCCGTTCCAAAGACTCTTGGTGGGTACATACAAAAGATCGCGTTGCTGGTCGATGCTGATCTGCGCAGTAGCGGGAACTGGTGTGATCATCACCCAGGCCTCAGGATTAAGTACCCCTCCTTGATTTGGGACCATGAAGACGCCCAGGCTGCTATCGCCGACATAGAGGTTTCCGGCAGCATCTACGGCCATTCCAGTAATGTTTGTGAGAAGGGACACGAAGGGAGGAGGATTGGACCCCGTCGGTTTGGGGTTCGGGATTTGGGGATCGACGGCCACAAGCGCCTTGTCGTTAGCCAGCCCCACGGTCCCCGCTGGGACCTCAAGCACGTTCTGAATGCCGCCATCTTCCCAGATGAATATGTTGCCGGCGTTGTCCATGGCCAGAGCCCGGGCCCTGGACGTAGCGGCAGTGATGACCGTCTGGAGGTTGGTAACATTGCCGCTCGCGTCCAGGCCCCATGACAGGATCGAGGGCGAACAGCATTCTGAACTCATGACAAACTGATTGCTGCGATTCGCGCCGAGTCCGGCGCCTTGAAAATAGCCTGCAGTAGCCGCAATAGGATTGGAGACCACATCACCGGCCACGCTCCAGGTATGGTGAACGGGGTCATAGGGAATCCTCTGCAATCCGCTGTTCCAGTTGTTGTCCAGGTAGATGTTGTCGTATTGATCGAGAGCTAGGCCCAGATTTGCGTAACCTCCGCCGGGGCCCAAACTACCCGCAGGCAACAGCGTGATCGGGGCTCCGCCGCCAGCCGGATATTCATAGAGAGCCGCGGTTTGAAAATCCGCTGCGATAAAGTCTCCATGGCTGGAGATCGCCGTCTGCCACCACCCACCGTATGTCGGTGGGGCTGGCAAGCTGTTGACAACACTGGAGGTCACCAGCGGCGATTGTCCTTGAGCTCCCACGCAAAAGCAGGCGCCCGTAATGAGCAGCGTAAACACAATTCCAGCGAACCGGCGCAGAGCGATCAACGACGTGGTGGCCATAATATTCCTCCCCAAGACTGGTATCAAACTTTCTCTGAGTGGCTTCACTCCACTCATGATTTGAGGCTTCCCTTGATTCCTGCTTTCGGTGAGCTGCCTCTCGCTCACCGAAAGCTCTGTTTTGTTTTCCTCGCCGTTCACGTGCGGGCGTTAATTCACCGTCACCGGCAAGGTGAATAACGGTGTCGTCAGCGAGTCTTGCAATCCAGTTTGCGGATTGACCGTGATGATTTGTACGTTGTAGGTTCCTGCCGTCGTCGTCACCTTGGGCGCAGGTGGCGGGGTCGAGTACCCCGCATTGGTGCACGCGGTCATTCCCATAAAGGCGCCCGCCAGCATAAGTCCCAGGCACATCATGGTCAGGTAGCGGTTGAACCTCTTCCTGCCGGCGATCAATCCAAGCAGGCCCAGACCAAAAATGCCTGCCAGCGACCAAGGCGTTTGCCTCGAAAGGGAACTGGTTGAACCGCCGTTGACGGGCACGTTGGTGCTGATCGTCACAACGATTGTCGCAGGCGTTGTGACCGTGTTGCCGTTGGCGTCGAAACCGACCCCAATCTCGGGATTATCGAATGTGCACTCCGACCAATTAGGCAATGTAGCCGTGACGCATTCCACATTGACATTCTGCTTGAAGCCAACCAGCGGCTTGAGCGTGAGAGTCACCTGGCCCGGTACTCCTGGGGTCAGGGTTGCAGTACTCGGAGTCGCAGTTATCTGAACGGAGGGAGCGATCACCTGGAAGGCAGGCAGTACCACGTTGGCAACTGAATAATTGACGTCGCCGTTGTATACCAGCGTCAGGTTGTAAACCCCCTGGGGTAGATTGGTGGTTGAGAAGACAGCGTTGCCGTTGGCGTCCAGGGGGATTGTAGCCTGGGTCGGATCGACCGGACTTCCTCCCTGCATGAAGCTCACGGTTCCTGTGGGCGTTCCTACACTTGAAGTCACTGAAGCCGTAATCGAAGTTTGGCTCGCCACATTCACATAGGTATTTCCGGCCCAGACGGTTACGTTCTGCGGGTTGAGCGTGCAGTTCTGTCCACTCGCAGTCGGGCAACCCGGCGGCCCAACCGCCACCGTAGGCAGGATCGTGCTCACGACGAATTTGGCCTTGCCGCCGCTTGCAGCAAAGTCCGGAACGGTGCCCAGCACGCCCTCGCCGCCGTAGTCCGCTACTGCCGAGTAGCTTCCGCCCAGAAGGTTGCTGTATGTGAATGTTGCAATCCCGCCGCTGCTTAGCGTGGCGGACTGCTTGACATGGCCGGTCAGCGCCAATGTGACCGGACCACCCGGCGTGCCCGCGCTTCCGCCGGTTACAGTCACAGTAATGGTCACGCTCCCTGGGTAGTTCACGCCAGTGGCTGGTGTGACCGTAACGGTGGTCGTGGTCGCGGGCCGCGGGTCCACGACTGCGGTCGCCGAGAGAGCGACGTTGACTGTCGCGGCATTCGCGGCGTTGCTTTGGATGGCAAGGGAAGCGCTGGACGGCCCCGCTGCCGACGGCGTCAAAGCAACGTCGAAGTAGCAGAACGTTCCAGACACCACCGGAGTGGAAGGATCGCAGGCCGGAGTATCATTCGGGCTGCCAATGGAGTAATCTGCAGCGTTGGTGCCCGTGAACACATCACCTGAAAGCGGTGAAATCGTCAACGGTGCATTGCCAATATTGAATAATTGACCTTCAGCATCGGATTCGGCGAAGGGAACGATTTGCCCAAAGCTGATAGCTCCGCCAACGCCTAATTGCGACATTCCGGCAGTCGATCCGGAGCCGAAGGTGACATACGCATTCTCCATGCCGTCGAGCGCAACGCTGAACGGGTTGGTAGCCAGATCGCTTGCCACTGGAACTGAACCATTGATGTTGAGCCCGCCGCTGGAAGTCTCATATGGAATCCAGGTAAGTCCACCCGCCTCTGCCACAAAAATTGAGCCGGACGGATCTACCGCAAGCCCGGTTACAGGAGTGGAAAGGGAACTGGTAATTTCACTCGCGCTCCCAAAGGGCGTCAACTCCCATAGGCTTTTTCCATCGGCAACCCATACATCGCCTGAGTTATCAGTGGCGATCGCCGAAGGTCCGGTGAAGCCGGCGCCACTTCCGATCGTGTTCAGCGGCTCGCCTTGTAATAGGAATGCACCCATCGGGTTCGATATCTTCACCACCTGCTTGTTATCTTCGTCGGCGACATAGACATTGCCCCCGCCGTCGGTGGCCAGGTTCAGATTCTTGCCCAGACCGGTTAGTAGCGGGGTTTGCTGCGATGGCGCCAGTGCGCCTGCGATAAACGGAATTTCGATAACGTTCCCCGAATCGCCGACGTAAACGTCGCCCGCGCCGTCCACGGCCACACCCGTGGGTGCCGTGAAGCCGGAGCCAATCGGTGATCCCGCATTGGAGACAGCTCCAGCCTTGTACATATTGACTACGCCCAGGCCGGAATCCGCCACATAAGTGTTTCCTACAGAGTCGGCAGCCACCTGTTTCGGGGCGCTCAAGCCCGTGGCCACGCCCACTTCCGCAACGGAAGAAATGATGGAAACCGCAGATCCTTGCCCAATGCCGTTCAGGTAGGTGTTGCTCCCGGCAAGGACGCTTTTGTCCGCCTGCAATAATTGCAGCTCGCCGGCGACGCTTCCCGCTGTCTGCGGATTTAATTGCAGGTAAAAGGCGCACCAGCTGTTTTCTGAGGCAGTCGTCTCCGCGGAAGAGAAAGCCGGATACGTAGTGCCCGCTGTACAGGGCGGCACCGCCGGAACGACCGTAGGATCAGGATTCGGATTGGCAGCAATAGTGGTAAGGTTCTTGGCTCCCAGAGGCGCATAGGCGAAACTTCCCGGCGTAGTGGGCGCGCTGAAACTGTAATACACCGTCTGCGTCGCGCCAGGGGTCCCAATTGGGGTCGATCCCAGGTTGGCCGTTCCCGGAGCCCATAACACCACGCCCGAGGTAGTGCACTCGGCGGGATCGATGGCCTTGCACGGCGGAGCCAGTGTGCCCCCCGGCGCCCAGTTGCTTCCTCCGTTTCCGTTCGGGATCCAGAGATAGCCTCTTGGGTCGATCGCGACTGCGAATCCGGCAGCGACCGGCGCGACTTCTACTGCATCGGCCCACACCAGTTTCGGTGCTTTCGGGCTGCCTTCGTTCGGAACCATCAGCACCAGGCTGACTTGACCACCATAGGAATCGTTGTCGTTTTCGCTCGAAAGGTAGAGATTCCCAGCGTCATCGAAGCTCATCCCTTTGAAATTGAAACCTGCAGAGGCCGGGTCGATGCGCGTCAGCGCTTGCTCGGCAGTGCCTTTTGCGTCGCCCACAATGGGTGCGGACCCCGCCGGAATCACGCGCACGCCTGTGACCCTCGCGGTCGGCGACGTATAGACATCCTCGAGAAAATAGACATTCTGTGCATGGTCGATCGCGACAATATTGCCGCTGGTAAGCATTCCCGTAATCAGGCGTGTCACCGTTCCAGGATTTCCACTTGCATCGACCGTAAACTCGTCGATTTCGCCGGTATTAGACCAGGCAACAACCATCGTGCACGGAAAGCCGTTGTCGCAATTGATGGCCACATCCTGGGGCTGGATCGCGGTCGGCGTGCCGTTCAGCGAGATGCTGGGCGAATTAGCCCAATTTGAAGGCTGGTTCCAGGTGCCGGTGGCGCTGTTGTACGTCATCCGTAAGAAGTGAACAGCGCTGCCGTAACGGTCTGCAATGTAAAGCGTGTCGTTAGCGTCAAGCGCCATGCCTGAATTCCAGAATGATCCGGAGGCTTCCAGAGTCGAACCGTTCGAATTCTGTCCGGTCGGCGCTGGCCCCACCAGCAGGGTCGGCGTTGCCGCTCCAGGCGCCAATTGATAGAGGTTGCTCACCGCGTTATCCAGGAAGAGAACACTGCCGCTGTGCGAGACTTTTGTCGCATAAATCTGGCTCCACTGGCCTGTGTTTCCGTGATTAAACGGAATAACCGAGCCGGCTGTGACCTGGACCGGTGCCTTGAGCGGCAATTGCGCCGTGGCTGCACTGCATAAGAGCAAGCCGACAATCAGAACCAGGCACGCGTTCCGTGCTACCCGACGAAGCAAAACAGCAGACTCGATGGCCATACCACTCCTCCGAAACAATCTTGATCCAAACCAAATTTGCGAACAGCTAATTTGCCGGTCGCTTCCGTCATGACGGCGTAAGGCACGTGCCGCACTTTGTTAAATCCTCAACCGCGGCGGGCAACTGGCTCCCCGCAGGCGCTGCGTCCGGCAGCCTGAACAAACACGTCCAGGCCGCCAGGTAAAAGCCCGTTAGAACGTAAACTTCGCACCCAACTCGAGCAATCGGTTTCCCGTCTTGATGTTTGCGACGCCGAAGTCCTGGTACTCCAGCACCGACTGCGTCAACGGCTTTCCGGCCGTCGCATTCTGGAATCCCAATGTCAGGTTGGTCGTATCCGAGTTATTGAACGAGACCAGCGGATGATTGAAGACGTTGAAGGCCGCCATTCTCAGTTGCAATCTCTTCGCCTCGCCCATGGAAAAATTCTTAAGCAGTGTCACGTCATGGTCCATGTAGTACGGTGCGTGTATGTAAGGCAGCCGATACTGCCCGTTGGTCTCGGGGAGTGGCACTCCGAAGCCGAGAGGGTTCACGAACTGGTGCTTGGCAGGGCCGCCTTTCAGGTTGCCCACAACCGTCGGCATCAGTTGCACATCCGGCGTGCCCAGCCACACAACAGGGTTCATGCTGGTGACGCAGAATGTGGAACCATTCTTGTCGGGAGGGATCCCGTAGGTCGCCGCGCAAGTCGAATTCGATTGAGGGCTGGACTGATTCTGGTACTCCGTCTGCACCGGCTGGACCTGGCCGTAACCGAAGCCGAAGTTCTCTCCCTGCTCAGAGGCAAGCGGGAATCCACTCTGCACCTGGGAGACCCCGGAGATCTGCCATCCATTCACCGACTCCGACAGAATCCTGGAGTCGCCCTTGTAACGCTTTCCCAGGTCGACAAGATAGTGAATGTTGAATACCTGCGTGCGATCGTACGGCACCGGGTTGTAATCGTTGCGCAGATTCACCGGATCGGGAATGACGTTGTTGTAGGAGGAGGCAGTTGCAAGGTTCTTTGCGAATGTGTAGTTGGCGCCATAGGAAACAATGCCCGCGGACTTGTTCCAGATAATCTGCGCGCTGTTGTAGTTTGAGTAAAAGTTGTGCTTGAGCTGGTAGATATGCTGGTAAAACGGGTATGGCCGGTAGAAGTCCTGCTCCTCGGTATCCATCGCACTGATACCGCCTGATACACCTTGAGTGGTCGTCATGGAAGAAGGCAGCAATCCAAGGTTGACGGTGAAAAGATTATTTGTAGGGTTGGCCGGATTCGGATTGGCAGGACAGCCGGTCTCGATGCCGCAGATCACGTTGACATCCGAAGCGCTGTTGTATGCGCTGCCGTTGTTGTACGAGCCCAGATTCACGTTATGACTGCCAACAAATGCGACTTCCAGGCGCGAGCGCCAGGGCATGGCCTGCGAGACTGCGCCGTTGTACTGCTGGTAGATCGGGCGAGATGTATCCGTCGGAGAAAGGGTATACGCGCTGAAATCGGGAGGATTGAGAGGCGACTGGCTGTCGATCCCGGCAAATGTCAGGGCACCCTGCAGGATGCTGGTCTTGTATCCCTGGGCTGTGGCCGCCGCAAGGGCGTACGGATTGAACTGTTCCTGGTTGCGATAGATGCCCCATCCGCCGCGCAGTACCGTGCTTCCCCTCCCGAACAGATCCCAGGCGACGCCGACGCGTGGAGAAACGTAAACCGTAGCAGGCGAGTTGACCGAGTTCGACACGCCTGATTTCAGGGAAGCCCATGTGATGCCCGGCATGTTGAGGCTGCTGCAGTTTCGTGTATCCCCACCGCACTCCGTGCTGTAAAGACTCGGAGAGAATGTGGCCAGGCCATTGTTATGGCGGTCGGTCCAGGGGCCGAAATGCTCGATTCGCGCTCCCAGCGTGAGAGTCAGGCGATGGATCTTCCAACTGTCGTTGGCATAGCCGGAGAGCGTGGTGTAGCGCATGTCTACGGTGGGGGTGAAGTTTGTTTGCCGATAGGTATCCGCATACCCCATATAAATCATTGCCGAGGGGTTGATGCAGCTTCCTATGTAGGCGGATCCCGCATTGCGCAGGTTGCCGTCTGGACTGGGGTTCGAGCAGCCAACAAATTGAGCCGATCCATAAGGCGCAGGGGCATACTCGAAATAGCTGTTTTGGGAATTGAAGGTGTACCCTCCCTGTGGATATGCGCCATTGTCCGCGAGTCCGTTATAGGTGCCTGTTTCCCAGTAAACTCCAAACTGGAGAAAGTGGCTCCCTTTCTGCCACGACACGTTGTCCTGAAGGATCGGGTCAACCTTCTTGGTCCGAATCTGGTTGTTATAGAAGCCGCCCGGCATCAGCAGGTTCGGATAGCCATTCCCCGCGCCATTGCCTATGGCGGGGACGGAATAGTCGCCGCCATTCTTGTACATGCCCAGATAGTCGAAATTGCCATTCCCGCCGTTATAGCTGTTCATGTTGAACCGGCTCGCGGCCAGGGGGTCCCCCATCTTTCCGGGCAGGCTGACGAAAGACATGGCAGCGTCGAATTCGTTCGTCACGGTGGGGCCCATCGTGCGGGTGTACCGCGCGGCCATGATATTTGAAACATCGCCCGTGGTCACGTTGCCGGGATAAGGCATCGAAGATGTCGGGAATGAGCCAAGGTCCACCGGATCCCCATCGACTTCCTTCTGCAGGCCGTAGACGAAGAACAACCTGTTGTTGTCGTCGATGGTGTACTGTAGCGTGGACTTGAATTGTTCCACGTTCTGGTGCTGAATGAGCTGCTGAATGTAGTTGTAGCCGAATTCATTTGTGAACGGGTCGGCGTTGGGTTGCGCCATCCAGTTCAAAAGCGCCACACCACCGGAATTCGCATAAGGCGTGGCATTGTAATTGTTCACGAGCGTCCCGTTGGGAAGATAGTTCTCCGAGTAGCACATCGGCTGGATGGAATTGGGATTGGCGACGCCGTCCGGCCGTCCGCCGCAGAGCTCGGCATCCAGAGAGGTCGGACTGAAATCTCCCTTCCTTTCGGACATGGTCGGCACCCAGGCGGTCAGCGCTTGCTGGTTGGCCTCAAAGCTCTGGTTCGAATACTCGAATGCTGCGAAGAAGAACAACTTGTCCCGGTTGCGATTGAAATCGGTGAACGGAAGCAGCAGCGGGCCGCCGACCTGGCCGCCGGGGAAGAAATACCGCCCGGCCGGACGGGACTGACGCAGGAAGTTGTCATACCAGTCGTTTGAATTCAACTCCGTATCGCGGCCATAAAAGTAACCCATACCGTGGAACGCCTGTCCGCCCGTCTTGCTGGAAGCGTTGATCACAGCCGGACCCTTGGCATTCACAGCGCTGAAGGACGAGCTGTCGGCCTTGACCTCGGTGACCATGTCCATGTTGATCTGCTGAACCGAACCCGAGTTGCTGGCAATATCGGTCAGCGAAACGCCATCCTGAACCAAAGCGATGCCGGTCGTACCGCTGCCGTTGGCGGAATAAGCCCCAGTGGGGCCGCTCAAACCTACAACCGCGCTGTTGTATCCCGGCCGGTTGTACAGACCCTGATCGCCCGTGGACATGGCGTAGCCGGGCAACATGCGAACCAACTCTGTTGCGTCACGGCCCACCACGGTCAGGGTGTCCAAATCCTTGGCGGTGATAATGTCGCTCCGCTCACCGGTGTCCAGCGTTGCCTCCATGGAATCGACCGCGGCTTCGACCGTCACCGAGGCGTTGGCCGTGCCCACCTGCATCTTGATGTCGGTGAATGAAGGTTGGTCGCCTGGACGGAGCGGGAATGACTGTGACTCCCAGGGATTGAAATTCGGCGCTGTGACTTCAAACTTGTAACTCGTGCCGGGTATGACGGAGGCGAAGGCAAAGGCGCCCGAGGAATTAGTGACCGTTGTGCGCGAGGTTCCGGTTTCCCCGTTGGTCAAGACCACAACCGCCTTCGGGATAACAGCACCGCTCGTGTCGGTGACAACTCCGGTCACATTGCCGGTAGACACTTGCGCTGAAAGACGCGAATGCGGCAGCATGAGCACGGCGATAAGCAGCACCAGAAGCAAAGCAGTTGGCCTGATCCTTGAAATGAGCTCCATAATAGTTTCCCCCCCGTCGGACATGATTCATTTGAGCCACGGATCATGATTCATCGCGGGCATAGCTCGGAGAAGCTCTGCCGAAACGAATTCAGATCATTTATCTCTGATTCTTGTTTCGGGGGGGATTATCACGCTATGGAAATAGACTTGTCAAGTATCGTTATCATAATTTTTTTAACACCCCGGAAACAGCCATCTTCAGGGGTCGCATTGCTCTACAAAAAGAGCTAGTTGGTGAAGGCATCACCGCGAGGAACATTACCCTTGAAAGTGCTGGTCAATCGTTTAAGAAGAACAAATAGCTGGCTAATTAAGTTGCGGGGTTCAGGCTGCGCGTCTGCCCGTTCAGGTGGTGTCTCATCCCCCGCAAGGTCGCGCAGTGCGGGCGCCCCCTGGCTCGCACAGGCTTAATAGTTGCCAGCCTCTCCTGATAACGGTATCATTGCGACGCAAGCTGGACGCCGCGTAAGACGCATGCTGGCCTTCTGCTCTGGCCCCTCGGGTGCCTCGGAGGCTAATATGGCCGGTTGAACTTGGCGAAGCTTTGCGGCGCGATCACCGGCTCCGTCGCGCAGAAACAGGACAAACCATGCGCAAACTCCTTTGGATTCTTCTCGCTGCTTCGTTGGTCACTCTTCCAGTTCACGCCAAGGTCGTCGTTTTCTGGCAGCCAGGCTTTCCCACCATCGCCAGCCAGCCGGTCGCGCGCACGACTCTCGGAACAGCGCTTGGCGCCCTGGACCCCGCCCATGAACTGGTTTTCGCTGACGAAGCAACGCTCGCCCTTCCGGAAACCCTCAAAGATGCGGAACTCCTCGTCCTGCCCTATGGTTCAGCTGTGCCGATTGGGTCTTGGGAGAGCATCCAGAAATTCCTCGATGCAGGAGGGAATTTGCTGGTGGTCGGCGGCCAGCCCTTGCGGGTTCCGGTACGACTGGTCGACCGGCAGTATGTCGCCGGCGACGAGCAGGACACTTATTCCCGTGCATTGGGATTTCGTCATTCCTACCAGGTTCCGGTCCCCAAAGATGCAGTGTTTCACTGGAAGGCAGGCTATGCCTGGCTGCCCGCGGTAAAAGTGAATGCACAGCGCTTTTTTGCGGTGGAAGGACGACTGGACGGCCTGGGGTACATGACGGACGCCAGTGGGTTGTCAGTGGCCGCCCCCGTCTTATTTGCGAATCACGCGGGCGGAGGCCCGGATCGTCGCATGGCCGGGGGCCGGATCGTCGCGTTGGACTTCGACCCCGAACCTGGCTACTGGCAAAGCAGCGATGGCGTCGCCATCATCCGGCAGGCGGCCGAGTATGCTCGACAAGGTGCGGTCGATTTCTCAGTCGAAACGCTCTTTGCAGCAACACGTCCTTCTGAGCCGCCAATAATCACAGTGCATCTGCGCGCCGCTCACCAGCCGGGGATTGGAACAACGTCGAGCGCCGAGGTCTCTCTGGAACTGCGATCTCAGAAAGAGGTGGTCGCCACCGCCACCATTCCATTGGCCGGCACCGGGAGCGCAGACCTCGATTCAACTTTCCATCAAGCCCTCCCGCCCGGCTTTTACGAAGTGTCCGCGATCCTGAAGGAGAATGGGCAGCCTCGGGAGTTTTACAAGAACGGCTTCTGGGTTACGGAACCCGGCGCCCTGACATCCGGACCTGCGCTCGGCGTTAAGGGCGACTTTCTTTCCCTCGGGGGCAAACCATTCTTCCCGGTAGGGACAAATTACTTCACCACCGAGGAAAACGGCTGGGATTTTTCGGGACCGAGAAACGCGTCGGTATGGGACAAGGACTTCGAAGAGATGGCGGCCCACGGAGTCAGCTTTGTGCGCACCGGTGTCTGGATGCCGAACGCGCGCTTCATTGAAGGCAACACCGGCGGCGCCAACGAGCGATTTTTGCGCAACCTTGAGGCCTTCCTGCTCTGTGCACACAGCCACAACATTGCCGTCAACTTCACATTCTTCGCGTTTTCCCCGCGGTCCGGAGCAGCCCCACGTAACCCCGATGCAGCCGCGATCCAGCCAAATCCCTACACAGACCCCGCATCGGTCGAGGCGGAGCAGGCCTACGTCCACTCTGTTGCCGAGCGATTCAAAGATGTGCCATGGCTCTCCTGGGATCTGATCAACGAACCGAGCTATTCCAATCCCGGGCAGATATTCAAAGGAAACTATCCGAATGCCGATCCCACTGAGATTGCCGCCTGGCGTAAGTGGCTAAGTCATAAGTACGGCAGCCTCTCCGCACTTGGGAGTGCATGGCGAGTGCCGCCTGAACGCCTCAGCAGCTTTGAGAGTGTTCCACTGCCCACCATTGCAGATCTTCGCTACGAACGATATGGGAATCCAAACCAGGTTCGCGCTCTCGACTACAACCTGTTTGCCCAGGACATGTTCAGCAACTGGGTCAAGAACATGGTTGCGACAATCCGTTCGTCCAGTCCCAGTCAGTTGATCGATGTTGGCCAGGATGAAGGAGGGGTGACTGACCGGCTCTTGAACCAGTTTTACGGTGGCTCGGATGTTTCGTTCACCACCAACCACACCTATTGGCAGGACGATGCTCTGCTGTGGGATTCGGTTGTGGCCCGGCGGCCGGGAGTGCCCAATATCACAGGTGAGACAGGGTATCAGCCTGCTTGGGCGCCCGACGGAACCTGGCGCTACGACGAGTTGACCGCGCAGGGCCTCACTGAGCGCAAGTGGGCCCTGGGCTTCGCTGCCGGCAGTAGCGGAGTGATGCAGTGGGACTGGGCTCGCGAAGTGGATTTCGGCATGCATCGCAGTGACGGCTCGGCCAAGGTGTGGGAAAACATGATGCGCGACCTTGGCGCGTTTGCTCGCCAGGCCGCTCCGTTTGCTCAAGGTCTCATCGAGCCGGAAGTCGCAATCGTGCTGCCCCAGTCTTATCAAATGTCTGTTGCCAATCCATTGGGCGTGGAGGCACAGCAATCGGCAGTTCGCGCGCTTTATAACTATGCCCGTGGCCAGGCTTACGCAGTGGGTGAGTACCAGATCCAGCTACTTGGCTCTCCAAAGCTCATCCTTCTGCCATCGCCTTTCGGACTTACCGACGGAGCCTGGCGCGCAATCGAGCAAAAAGTGCGGAATGGTGCCGTTCTGCTGGTTACTGGACCCTTCGCCGCAGATGAACACCTCCACGCCACTGGCCGACAGCAAGAGCTTGGTATTCCTTTCGAATCCGGGCCCCTCACCGTACGTGAGAATGACTTCCGTTTCCCCGGCGGGGACGAATCGCTCTTCTTTTCCGGTTTGAAGACCACACAGTTGAGCCGGGCAATCTTGCCCGATGGCGGAGACTGGACGGAGAAGCCGCTGGGGAAAGGCAGGATTCTCTTCGCCGCTTTGCCACTGGAGTTGAACGGTAATCTGCGCGCTATAGGCGATGTCTACAGCTATGCGCTCAAGCTCGCAAACGTCACTCCTGTCTACTCAACCACACTGGGCGATCCCGGAATACTCATTTGCCCCACACTCTTTCCACAGGCGACTCTCTATGTTCTTACCTCTGAGTCCAACCGGCAGGACATCTCATTCCAAGATCTCCGCAGCGGCAGAAAGTTCTCCGGTAAGCTGCCCAGTGGACGCGCGGCTTTGCTTCTTGTAGGCACGGATGGCAAGCTGCTGGCAAACTATAACTGGCCCGATAACTGATCACGCGATCCACGTCGGGATCGGCGAAGTCGAGAGAGTTTTGCCGCAGGCAGAAACTCGCTAGCGAATGATAACGGGCGTGCGGTGTTTGCATCCGCAGGAGCGGCGCAACACGATCTCCACCGGCAACACAATCTTATTCCCGGTCTGCGGAACCTCGCCGCGCGTAATTCGATCGAACAGCAAGTTTGTCGCAACCCGACCCATTTCCAGTGCAGGTTGGCGTACCACTGTAAGCGGCGGAGAGGTGAATTCCGCCATGTCGAAATCGTCAAAAGCGACGAAGGCAAGTTCACTCGGTATCTTTACACCCAGGGTCAGAAGCGCACTTAGTACATAACGCGTCGCTAACGTGTTCGAGGTGAAGATGGCCGTAGGTGCGTCCGCTCCCTGCAGTTTTTCCTTCATCGCTTGAAGGGTATCTTCCTCAGACCCGCAGCCGAAGAATGTGTTCTCTCGCAGACCCGCGTCTTTCAGAGCGCGCCGATAGCCAACTAACCGCGCGTTGATGGTGAACAGGCTCTTGCTCAGCCCCATAAAGCAGATGCGCTTGTGTCCGTGCTCGATCAGATGCTCAACGGCGCGCCGTGAGCCGGTAGTGTTTTGAACTAATACAACATCCAGGCTGGAGTCGACAACCGGCCGATCAAACACCACCATCGGGGTTTTGCCCAGCAAACTGCGCGTCAGCCGTGACTCGCGGAACCTCGAGGGAATCACCAACAGACCGTCCACATGCCGCTGCAGCATTTGCTCTACACCAAGATATTCAGTGTCCGGATCTTCATTGGAAGTCGTGATGATCACCGAATAGCCGCGGTCCTTCGCGACAGTAGTCACTGCATGCGCGCAGTTAGCAAAGAATGGGTCATACAGATAAGGAATGATGAGACCGATGGTCCGGCTTCGTTGGCCGCGAAATGCACGGGCCAGTTCATTGGGACGATACTTCAACTGATTAATCGCGGTGCGAACCCGCAGCGTTGTATCGGCAGATACCGGAACTGTCCCACTCAGAACGCGGGAAACGGTCATTGTTCCCACGCCGGCCAGCCGGGCCACATCGCTCATGGTTGGCTTCCGGTGCAACGCTTGTGAAGCATCGCTCTGGCCGGCGCCCTTTGTCGTGCGGTTCTTTGGAGAGTCTTGCAAGTTAATTTCTCCCGCGGTACTCAACTTGAGTCGGCCTTGGTGATGGGCCCCAAAATCCGAGTCCCTGTCCCGTGCTGCTTGCCAATTCGTTCATGGGCGGCAAACATATCAATGCAGGCGCCGACGCAAACTCGACCGTTTACATCAATCAGGTTGATTAAGCAGAAACTATAGCAGCTTGATCGAAACAAAGGCAATCGGTTGGAGGCAATCGAAAAGACGCAAACAAACTACCCAGCACATCGAATCCAAACGCGTCAGGAGACCGGGGACACCGGTTTCCGGCAATCGTGGTTGCCCAGGTTTTCGCCGGGAGTCACCGGTCAAGGCTGTCGCGCATTTGTCCGCAGCGTCTGTTCGGTTCCAACCGGGAGCGGCAGCTAACCTCCGCTGCGCTCCCAGTCGCCGTCTATTCCACGGTCAAAGTCACGGTTCCTGCGGTGCCCGTGGTGGCGCCGGAAGTACCCGTTACAGTCACCGTGTAGGTCCCCGCCGTCGTGCCGGTGTTCCCACCGCCGCCGTTGTTGCTGCTCCCGCCGCAGCCCATTGCGCCCATTGAGACAATGAACGCCAGCAGTCCCAGCATCGCCAGCCAATAGCGCCGCCTCCTCGGAACCCCAAACAGGAGCACCAGGGCCAGCGCGGTACCGCCGGCTGAAGGCCAGAACAGCCTCTTGATCCTGTTCTCCGAGGCGGTCGCTGCCGTCGTCATCACCGTCAGCGTTGAAGTTTGCGCCGTGTTTCCACTGATCGTCACCGAACTGGGAGCCAGGCTGCAAGTGGGCGGATCGCTGGCGGCTGCCGGACTGACCGAGCAGCTCAGATTCACGATTCCAGTAAATCCGTTCGACGGCGTCAATGTGATCGCTGCCGTGTTTCCCGTTGTCGCGCCCGGTTCAATGCTGATCGCTGCGGTTCCTCCGCTGATGACAAAGGTAGGCTCCGGAGTTACCGTGAGGGCGATGGACGTTGCCGCGGTTAAAGTGCCGGAGGTCCCGGTGACTGTAACCGTCACCGGTCCGCCCGCAGTGGCTGAGCCGGCAGCCGTAAGCGTAAGCACCTGGGTCCCGGCCAATGTGCCGGCGGCGAACGATGCAGTCACTCCGCTGGGCAAGCCAGTCGCAGCAAGAGCTACATTGCCGGTGAACCCTCCCACATCCGTCACCGAGATGGTGCTGGTTCCACTGCTCCCCGCCGCAACCGACACGCTGTTTGGCGCAGCCGAAAGCGTAAAGCTCGGCGGCACGTTGACCGTGAGGGCGATGGAGGCGGTTGCGGTCAGGCCGCCGGAGGTTCCTGTTATTGTCACCGGCACCGGCCCTCCCAACGTGGCCGTGCTGCTGGCCGTTAGTGTAACTACGCTGGAACCGGTTGTCGGGTTGGTGGCGAATGCCGCCGTAACTCCGCTGGGCAATCCGGAGACCGCAAGCGTCACGTTGCCGCTGAATCCGTTGGCGCCCTTCACCGTAATTGTGTCCGTGTTGCTGCTGCCCTGGGCAACAGACAGAGAAGACGCCGAAGTCGAAAGAGTAAAGCTCGGTGACGGATTAACGGTAACCGCAACGCTGGTGGATGCGGACAAGCTTCCAGAGATTCCGGTGATGGTCACTGTCACCGGTCCGCCAACAGTCGCGGTGCCGCTCGCCGATAGGGTAAGCGCACTGGAACTCGTTGCCGGGTTGGTGGCGAACGCTGCCGTAACCCCGCTGGGCAAGCCTGACGCGGAAAGCATAACGCTGCCGCTGAATCCGTTCGCCCGGGTGATCGTAATGGTGTCGGGGAGCGCGGCTGCCCCTTGGACGACTGCCAGGCTCGTCACGCCGGATGAAAGCGTGAAACTCGGCGGAGCCTTCACCGTCAGCGCAACCGTCGTGGAGCCGGTCAGGGATCCCGAGGTTCCGTTGATCGTCACCGTCACCGGTCCGCCAAGCGTAGCCGTGCTCGATGCCGTCAGCGTCAGCACGCTGGAGCTCGTTGCAGGGTTCGTGGCAAAGCCGGCCGTAACTCCACTAGGCAATCCGGACGCGGTAAGAGTTACACCGCCCGTGAATCCGCCTACGCCTGACACCGTAATCGTGCTCGTGCCGCTACTGCCTTGAAGCACCGTCACGCTCGCCGGCGACGGCGCAAGCGTAAACCCGGGCGCAATGTTCACGGTCAGCGCGACAGTGGTGGTTTCCGTTAGGGTGCCGGAGGTGCCGGTGATAGTCACCGTCACCGGTCCTCCGCTGGTGGCCGTGCTGCTCGCGGTTAAGGTCAGTACGCTGGTTCCGGTTGTTGTCGGGTTAGGGCTGAAGCTGGCAGTTACACCACTGGGCAACCCGCTGGCTGCCAGGGTTACGCCGCCGCTGAATCCATTCGCGGGTGTCACCGTGATGCTATCGGTATTGTTACTCCCTTGAGTTACTGACAAAGTACCCGCAGCAGGAGCAATCGCGAAACTGGGTGCCGAGTTAACCGTGACAGCAATCGTGGTGGACGCGGTCAGGCTGCCCGAGGTTCCCTTGATGGTCACCGTTACCGGCCCGCCAACAGTTGCTGTGCCGGTAGCCGTTAGCGTAACCACGCTGGTGCTCGTAGCCGGGTTGGTAGTAAACGCAGCCGTAACTCCGCTGGGCAGGCCAGAAGCCGAAAGAGTTACGCTGCCGCTGAATCCATTCGCGCCAGTCACCGTGATGGTGTCAGTAACATTGCTGCCCTGGCTGACAGACACACTCGCCGGCGAGGGAGCAATCGTGAAACTCGGCGCCGCCGTCACCGTAACTGCAACCGTGGTGGATGCCGTTACGCTGCCGGACGTTCCGTTGATAGTCACTGTTACAGGTCCACCGAGCGTTGCCGTGCCTGAGGCTGTCAGCGTCAGCACCTGCGTGCCCGCTACCGTGCCGGCCGCGAACGAGGCAGTCACCCCGCTCGGCACCCCCGATGCGGTCAGAGTTACAGTGCCGGCAAATCCCCCGGCATCGGTAACTGTGACTGTGTCCGTATTGCTGCTTCCTTGTGCAACCGACAGCGTGGACGCCGAGGTCGAAAGCGTAAAGCCCGACCCTACGCCGGTAACTGTCACTGTCCCTGTGTTATTCGCCTGGTCGGTTCCGGTCAGCGATATGTTGTCTGTTCCTGCAGCGGTCGGCGTAAAGCTCGCCGTAGTGGCAAAAGCCGAGCCGCCGCTGAGCGTTGTGGAACAGGTACCGTTCGTCGTCACCGTTGCAGTCGCGTTTGTGCTCACGCCAGCCACAAAGCTCACTGCGGGAGCCGGGCTGCCGCTGCAGTTTGTGTCATTCAGAAGGGTGGTTACGGGGTTCAATGTTGCCGACGGACTCACCGCAGTTCCAACCGGGGACACGGGAACCGCTACACTGTCAACCGTGAGCTGAGCCAGCGTGTCGGAACCGCCGGTGTTGACGACTGTACTCGAAGCCGCCAGCACAATGTTGCCCTCAACATCGAGGGTCATCGTCTTTGCGCCTTGCGTCGAAACCGCGAACAAGGCCGTAGGTTGTCCGCCTGCAATGGGAATGCCGGTGACCGTATCGGGGAAGCCGAAAACCCCATCGCTTTGGTCGGCAAAGTAAACAGTGTCGCCGGCAGTCTTGTTTCTTAGCACGGCGACTGCGTCCACCAGGTTGTTATAGGTGTTGAGTGAGGCTGGAGTCAGAGAGTACAAGACCTCGGGCGAAGCTGCATACCCGGTGGTCTTCCCGTTGTAGCCGGTGCCCGCGCTGGTGGGCAATTCGTTGAGGTTGGAATAGAAACTCGTGTACGCGAAAGAGGTCGTATTCACGTACGTCGAGGAATCGGTGAAGAATACATTCCCCGCCGAATCGATAGCCAGACCGCCTGCAAGCAATTGCCCCGATGTGGGCGATGGCGCGGGGGAGGCAGTCGGCTCCTCAAACAGTTGCGCGGGACTGCCGGTGCCGCCCAGGCACGCCGCCGTGCACTCCCAGATGCCGTTCCCCCCTGAAGCTCCGTCCGACGAAGTGATCCAGAAAAGATCGCCCGCCGAGTCGAAGGCCAGCGCATCCGGATACACCGTACCCGCCTGGGTAACGGTGCACTCCGACGTGCTCGATGCCGTGCAGGCGGGGGTGGTAGCGGTGGGCGTGGTAAACGCCGCATAGCCTCCGTTGGAACTTCCCCCAATGTACGGGAGTTTCACAATCGCCTCCGGCGTGCCATAGAGCGTGCCGACATAGAGATTGTTCTTACCGTCCACGGCAATGGCGCTCGCCCCACCCCACGTGCCAAGCGTGATCGCGGTGCCGCTTTGCTCATTCACCAGGTAAATGTCGTTGCTGTTGCTGGTGCCTGCCACTGCAATCTCGCCGTATGCGTTCACGGCAAAGCTACCCCCGGTTGGGTTGTTGCTGCTTTGGACATAGCCGTCCACTGCATACAACCAGTTCACCTGGCTCACAATCACTTCCGCATCGGCCGGAACCGGCACGGGTGCCAGCGAGGTCACCTGGAAGCTACGTGAAACTGCCGTGGCCGGCGAATAAATCCCGTTGCCTGCCTGGGTCGCGGTAATCGTGCACGTGCCCGACTTCAGCAGCGATGCCGTGTCGGCTGTGCTGTCTACTGTGCAGACCGTTGCAGTGTTCGACGCAAAGCTGACCGGGAGACCGGAAGTGGCAGTCGCCGTCAGCGTCAGTTGCGTCCCTTCTTCCTGGTCGCCGGGATTGGCGAAGGTGATCGTTTGCGAAACAGCCGCGATCACAGTGACAGAGACCTTGGTAGTCGCCGTCAGCGCCCCGGAGGTCCCAGTGATGGTTACCGCAACCGGGCCACCAATCGTCGCCCCACTGCTGGCTGTCAACGTCAGCACCTGCGTACCGGCAACTGTGCCGGCGGCAAAGGACGCAGTTACGCCGCTCGGCAGACCCGTCGCGGCAAGCGTAACCGCGCCGGTAAACCCGCCCAACGCCGTTACTGAGATCGTGTCGGTCGACTTAAGCCCCTGTCCGATCGACATTGCCGGAATGGAGGGAGCAATCGTGAAGCCCGCCGTGGTCGATCCATACCACGTCGTAAGTGTGGTTGCCGCCGGCTTTGTTTGCGGTGAGTATCCCGTGTCATTCGCCCCCGGAGGTGAAACCGTCCAATCCCACCAGAACACGCCTTTCATCCACGCGGTATCCAGGCTGAATACCTCAAAGTAAGCTTCGTAGCAATCTGCCTGTTCGGTCGGATCGTAGGTGCCGGTCGGTGTGAAGTTATAAGGCGCTTCGTTGGTGCCCGCCGTGCTCGTGTAGCCAAGCTCGGTAAAAATCAGGGGCTTGCTGGGGTAAGCGCTCTGAAGGTTCTTGAGACCCTGTTCCGGATTGAAGCCGTTGACGTTGTCTGCCGCGTTCGTCCAGGCCGATACCAACTGGACGACGGTAGGATCGGCATGATTGGTAAGAGGAAAATAACCATCAACGCCGATGATGTCCACGTCGTTCCAGAACGACACGGAAGTGAACTCGTCGCCTGCCCCGGTCGCATTGGCGCCGTAGGCAAGCGTCAAATTCGGATAACTCGCCCGCAGCGGGTCGATAACATACTGCTTCCAATATGTTTCGCAACTTGCACCCGCGCAATTTGACCCCGTAAGGTCCTTGAACTCGGTGCCGATCACCAGGACGCCAACGTTATTCTCTGATGCAATCTGTGCAAAGTGCAGAATGAAGGCTTGGTAGCTCGTGAACCAGGCGGTGAGCCACGCTTGCTGTTCAGCAGTCGTCGTATCCGTGTTCGGCCAGGTAAACTCGCCCCTCCACACTCCGTCCAGCGAGTCCACGTGCGGCTTGAGAGTCACCGTGATCCCCTGCGCCTGCAAATTCTGGATCGCCGCAACCACCGCCGCGTCCGTAGGACTCAGCGGGTCGTTGCTGTTGAACCCCGGGCTGCTCGTCGTCTCCTGTGCAATCGTCGTTGAAGTGCTCGTCTGCACATACCAGGTGGCCATCACCGCCGTGTAGTTGGCTCCCGTCGCCCGCAGATCGGCGGTTCCGTCCGGACCCTGCGGAGTCTCCAGGTATTCATCGTTTGAATAGGAGATGTAATCCATCCCGTTGTAAGTGAATCCGGACTTGCTCTGCCCCAACGCCCGGGGCGCGATTCCGGCAAAAACCAGCCCAGCCGCGATAACGGTAACAAAAAGGTGAGTGATCCAACCGGAATTCGTGTGCCCCAATTTCACGTTCATGGCTTCACCCCCGTGTGCGTCAGGCACCAGCTCGGAACCGCAATCTGGTCGCCGGCCTGTAGCCCTTCACTGCCGCCCACTGGTCTCGACGCGGAGCACTCTTCTCTAGCCTGGCAGCTCCCCGCGCACCCCACAATTTTGGTCACCTGGATTTGAACCGATCGTATGCTGAACGACTTCACTGTTCCGCAAAATCCATCGCCGCCCCACGGTCGAACGCATACCGTGTCTCCCACTGACTTGCCGGTCGGTCGCGCGCCTGAAGCCAGCAGCAGCTTCGCAATCTGCGTCTCACCAGCATTCTCGGCAACGTTCAGAGCCGTCCCCGTGCCGCGCGCGCCTGCGTTGAGGTTTGCCCCTGCCGCTATCAGCGCTTCAACGGCCTCGATCTTTCCGCTTTGCGTTGCGGCAATCAGCGCGGTCCGCCCGTCTGCCGCGGTCGCATCCACACCCGCGCCCTGCGCCAGCAGCGATTTCAGCATTTCCATCTGCCCCGACGACGCGGCAACAATCAGCGGCGTCAGCCCCTCTGCGTTGCGAACGTCCAACGCGGCATCGTGCTGCGGCCTGGAGGGCGCCGGTCCCTGGGCCCATGCCCCGGAAACAACCAAAGCCAGCGCAAAAGCTGCGGCCCTGTATGAAAACAACGGCATTCGCCCGTGGGCGCGCAGCCGGTCACATGGCATCGTGGACATACGCATCTCCTGGTTCCTCCATCCCAAATGAACCCCGATTTCCTTTGGAACATTTTGGCGAAGATAACGATATCAGAAGAATGCGAAACTGTGCAGCTCAATGCCAAAAAGGGTGTGCTGCGCCAGGATGAAAAGTCGCAGAGTATTTCAGGGCCAATGTCTCTTCGGCCTTGAATTCACCTCCCACGGAGCCACCTTCCCGCTCCGCCAGTAAACTATCTAAAACAACTGATTCCATTGCCACATACAGCACTTCAGCCAGCGATTGACCTTCGCGTCTGCGGGAAAATTAATAACCGGTTCTAGTCCACCACCGGCGTTGCCGATCCACGAGGTATAAAACTGCGCCGTGCCCCATCCCTCGAGCGTCCCGGGGTCCCCAGCGACACGGGGTCCCCGCGGACGGGTCTTTGTCCGTGGGGTGAGGGGACTGGTCTTCGTCGCTGGGGTGGGTGGTCGATGGGTGAGAGACCACAAAAGCCAACCGTCGGCAATCGGGTTCTTACATCTTGCTAAAGTTCGCGCCGGCCATCCATGGCCCGGGCCATCGACACTTCATCGGCATACTCAATGTCGCTGCCGGCTGGAACGCCCGTCGCAATCCGCGTAATGCGAACCTTCAAACCGCGCAGCGAGCCGGCCAGCCAGTTGGCAGTCGCTTCGCCTTCCAGCGTGGGACTGGTAGCCACAATCACCTCGTCCACTTCTCCGCGTTCCACTCGCGCCATCAATGTGCCCGTGCGCAGTTGTTCCGGTCCCACCCCGTGCAGCGGTGACAGCGTTCCGTGCAGCACATGGTATACACCCTGATAGCCTCGCGCCCGCTCCACCGCGTCTATGCTCGTCGGCTCCTCCACCACGCACACCAGCCGCTGGTTGCGTGTCGGGCTGGTGCAGTAAGCGCAGGGATCAACGTCCGTAACGTTGTTGCAGATCGAGCAGAGCCGCAGCCCGGCTTTGAGGCCCCGCACCGCCTCAGCCAATGCCGCCGCATCTTCGTCCGATGAGCGCAGAATATGGAATGCGAACCGTTGCGCGCTTTTCGAGCCAACTCCGGGAAGCTTCTTCAGCTCTTCAATGAGCCGCGCCATCGGCTCGGCGTAGCGTGCCACGTTGCAGCCTCCCTGCGTTTACGTCCGGTTAGGAAAAAAGAATCAGCCAAGCCCCGGCAGGTTAAGCCCGACAAGCATACCCTGCACGCTGGATTGGATCGCTCCATCGGCCTTGCGTCCCGCTTCGTTCACTGCGGCCACCACCAGGTCCTCAAGCATCTCCACATCGGGCTGGCCGCCGCTCAGGCCAATCACCGCTGAAGGGTCTATGCGCAGCTTCAGCAGTTGTTTCTTGCCGTTCATCGTCGCCGTCACCGCGCCGCCGCCGCTCGTCGCCTCCACCACCGTCTCGCCCAGCTTGCGCTGGACCTCCTCCTGCATCTGGCTGGCCTGGGAAAGCATCTCCGAAATCTTGAGCGGATTGATCATCACCTTCTCCTTCTTTGCCGCGTGCCTTCACTCTTTGCGCAAATCCACAACGCTGCGTACCTCGGCTTTGAAGATATCCCGCGCCCGCTGTACCAGCGGGTGATTCAGCGCTGCCTCCTGAATGCTGCCCGTCACAGGCACAGAGGCGGTGGCCGTTGACGAAACCATTACACCATTCTTCTCGCCGGGAACCACCAGGAAACGTGCAGGCGCACCCAGCCTCTGCAACTCCTGCCGGATAATCTTCTCCGCCGCGGCATTCACCGTCAGGCTCAGCATCTTCTTTCCCATGCCCGGGACTTCAATACGCAAGCTCGCGCCATCGATCGTCCATGCGCCCGAGCCCAGTAATTCAGCAGCCGACGTGTGCCCGCCATTCACCAGGGCCGAACCGATCGCGTGGCGCAACGACTCCATGCTGGGCGCGCCCGTCGAGGCCACAACCATCTCCGGAGCCTTGGCCAGCGCACCCTCCGTAAGCGTTGCCGTCGAGGCAAAGCCGCTCTCTGGAATGGCTGCCGCTGTCGATGCACGCTCCAGCATCGCGACGGGCCCCGTTGCGGAATCCGCTTTGAGCTCCGAACCCATCTTGGGCCCCGAATCCCAGCCGCCTCCCGTCTGCCCGAATGGCGAGACAGCAGGCGCCTTCAACGGTGCCGCTGCACTTGACGCCGGACGCACCGCAGCCGCGCTAGTGCGTGGAGCGGCAACCGGCGCAGCCCCGCGAATCCCACCACCCGCCGCCAAGCCGGATGCAACCCCGCTCAGCAACTCTTCAATCGGCAGCAGCCTTTGCGCATGAATCAGCTTCAGCAGACCCAGCTCCAGGTGAAAGCGCTGTTCCTGCCGGTAATTCAAATCGTCGAAGGTGCGCAGCACTATCTGCAGATTGCGCGTCAATTCCTCCTCGCTGAACAGCAGCGCCGTGCGCGCGGCGCGGGCTCGCTCATCGCTGGAGACCTGCAGCAGTTCCGTCTGCTCGCCACCCAGCTTGGCCATCAGCGTATTGCGCAGGTAGCGAACCAGTTGCCGCGCCAGCGATGAAGGACTGTGCCCCGCGTTCACCAGCACATTCAACTGCTTCATCAGTCCCGCGCTTTGTCCGGCCGCCACAGCCTCAAGCAGCCGTTCAAATACCGCGTTCGGCACCGCGCCCATCAGTTCGCGAATCTGCGCCGCTGACAGCACCGCACGGCCCGCTTCCACGGGCGCCGAAGCAATGGCCTGGTCCATGATGGAGAGCGCATCGCGCATGGATCCGTCGCCCGCCTCGGCCAGCAGTGCCAGAGCCGCGTCTTCCGCCTCCACCTGTTCGTGGCCGGCAATCATCCTCAACTGCGCCAGAATGTCATCGAACTTTACCGCGTGAAAGCTGAAGTGCTGGCAGCGCGAGCGGATGGTCTGGGGAATGTCTTCCGGCTGCGTGGTGGCCATCATAAAGATCACATGCGCCGGCGGTTCTTCCAGCGTCTTCAGCAGCGCGTTGAAAGCCGCGTCGGTAATCTGGTGTGCTTCATCCAGAATGTAAATCTTGTACCGGTCGCGCGAAGGCGCATAGCGGGCCGCGTCGCGCAGTTCGCGAATTTCGTCGATACCGCGATTGGTAGCCGCGTCAATCTCGATCACGTCCACCGCATTCCCCTGGCGGATTTCAATGCACGAGTCGCAAACACCGCACGGCTCCGGCGTAGGACGAGCCTCGCTGCCAATTTCCGTGCGGCAGTTCAGCGCCTGCGCCACAATGCGCGCAATGGTGGTTTTGCCTATGCCTCGATGCCCGGAAAAGATGTATCCGTGCGCAATCCGGTTCTGGCTCAACGCGTTCATCAGGGTACGCGTCAC
>Ga0302319_10005647_pt1 | contig 25059 bp, 21 predicted proteins | sample Bog_T0_2_FD_203319 | JGI IMG/M metagenome (GOLD analysis project Ga0302319, IMG submission 203319) | Peat permafrost microbial communities from Stordalen Mire near Abisko, Sweden - Bog_T0_2 | ecosystem: Environmental > Terrestrial > Soil > Wetlands > Peat | place: Sweden: Abisko, Stordalen Mire...
ATCTGCCATGACAATATCGTGCAGACACGGCATGTGTGGCGATGGAGCGTGGCCAAGGGAATGGCGAGATGAACCGCCAGCGTCCGATACGCGGCACCGCCGCGGAGCTTGCCAGTGCGGCCACAAGGATGTCCCACGCCGGGCGACCGAAGGGCGCCCCTGGTCCCTTTCCCCCCAAGGCGCTTGCCACCAGTCGTTCAAGCCTCACAAGGACAGGGTAGCGACATCCCGTCATCTGCCGGAGCTCCTCCGCATGCATTTTCCGCATTTTCCGCCTCCGAAACTGCTTGCCTATTGCCACCGTTCGTGATACGTTCCGCCTGTAGATGACGGATGTCCGGATGTTCGACCCCGAGAAGGCCTATGACACTCGCACGCTCGACCTGCCTCCCCTGGCGGGCCCGGCGCTGCGCTGTGCCGAAGCCCTCTCGCACCAGGCGAAGAATTTGCGGAACATCGGCAGTTTTCTCATCCGCCAGGTCGTTACCGCCTACGGCAAGGATGAAACTTCCGATTGCGTTCTCAAGGCCGAGCTTCACGCGCCGCAGGCGCTCGCAATCAGCCATTTCAACACAGTCATCGATGCGGTCAACGCCGACCGGACCGCCAGGCATCCCGGCGACGTCGCGAAGTGGCTCGCCGCGCAGGCCGCTGGCGGCAAGGCGAAAAAGAAGCCCGTCCTGAAGCTCGTCCCGCGGCTTGAAGCCCGCATGGACGGTGTGTTCGGGTCCGTGCTCGACGTGACCGTCCTCGACAATGCGCTGAAGACATATCGCAACGAGCACGGGGATGCCGTCTATCGGCGGCTCCCCGTGGCGATGGCCCAGCAGGTCGTCCATCGGCTTGTCGAGTCCTACAAGGCGTATTTCGCCGGTCTGGCCGCATATAAGCTCGACCCGAGCGACATGACAGGCATGCCCGGGCTGCCGGGCTATCTTGACAAGGACGAGCGGTTCGTTCTGGAGATTCCATTCGTCAACGTCAAGTTGTCGTTCCCACGACCCCGCCAGAAGCTCCGCATCCCGGAGAACGACTTCGCGCTGGAACCGTCCTATCTGACCGGTGAGATGCTGGACGCATTCTACGCCTACGATGTCCGCGGCGCCGTGGCCGACGCCTGCGGCAAGCGCGGATGGGAGGATTGCACGCCGCAGCACGTCCGGCTCGTTCCCCTGAAGCATGGCATCCGCATGGAGGCCGTTGTCCGCATCCCCAACCCCTATCCCGCCGGATCGTTTCTGGCTGATCTGGTGGCTGGGCACGGGGGCGATCTGGCAAAGCTCAAAAATGACAAAGACAGATCCAAGTGGCTGCTGGATTACCTCGGAAGCCTGTCCGCCGCGTCGTTGCCCAACATCGGCGGCATTGACCTGGGAAAGAACAACCTCGCGGCCGTCGCCTATTCCACGGGAGACCGTGCCGCCGTCCACATCGGCGGACGCTTCACCGCGAACATGGAGGAACTGACCGCGCGCATCGGCGCGCGCGTGTCGGAACTGACCGGTCCGCGCGCCAGGGAGCTCCAGGCGAAGAAGCTCGCCCTTCCGAAGGGCGGGAAGCTGCCGAAGAATGAGGCCATCGAGCTCGCGACGCTGCTCAAGGCGATCTACCGCGACCCCGAGGTCGTTCGCCTCACCGCCAAGAAGGCGAACTGGTCGCTGGACTACCTGCACAAAATCACCACCCGCATCGTTGACGACTGCGTGAGCCGTGGGATCGGCGTCATCGTCATCGGCCGCAACAAGGGCTGGAAGCAGGAAGTCAACATGGGCACGGAGCAGAACCGCACGTTCTGCCAAATCGCCCATGCCAAGCTCATCGAGCTCATCAGCTACAAGGCTGACGCGCACGGCATCGCCGTTGTGACAATGGAGGAAAGCTACACCTCGAAGACAAGTTTCGTGAATGGAGACAGACTGAGGACTTATGCCGACAAGCCGGAAAAGGCTTGTCGCGGCGGAGACGGGGCGTCCCACGTGGCGCCCGCTTCCTTGTCCGTCCATGGGGAGGCGACAGCCATCCCCGTGATGACGGGCCGGCGCGGAACAAAGAAAGACCGACACTGGTTCTTTCACAAGAAAAACGCTGTTGTGCGCTGGAAGCGGGTTCATGCTGACGTGAATGGTGCCTTCAACATCATCCGCAAGGTTTTCAAGGTCTTCGCCTACCACCCTGGGTTGACGCTGAAGTTCAATCTTTTCCGCCTCAGCCCACGGACAGGCATCACACCGATCACCATGGGGATGGCTGCTTAGCCTCTCCGTGCCACGCATTCCCTCACGGGAAATTTAGGATAACCGGCGCATGGCGACGTCGGCCGAAGTTAAGGAACAAGCCACATGCAATCCTTTGGTTTAAGCGGGTAACCCGTTCGTGAAACGGCGAGCGGCGCAACCATAGGCTGACCGCGGGCCCAGGGCAACAGAATTCCTTAGCCTTGACCGGTTTCCGTCGGCGCCGCCGGCCATCCCGGGCGGTCGCCCCTGCCGCAGCAGGCAACTGACGCCCGCCACGCGGCTCGCGTTCGTTGGCGGCAAGGAAAACCGGCTGCCCTGACAGATGTCAGGGACGGCAGCGGCAAGCAAACCAGGGCGCCCGCCACCCATGGATGTCGCCTCGACGGGAGCCCGCGGCCGATCCGGATGATGGCGCCCTGCCGAAAGCAGCGCTTCGCGGGTTGGAGGGCGTGCCCTGTCTGCGATGGCTTCCGCCGGAGGAAGGTCACCCGCCGCTGCAGATGGATAGCCGCGCACGTCATGGCGCCATCGGCCGGACCGGGTGCCGGCCCCTCGCTCCCTCCACGGCCTGACCGGAGGCGCCCTCCTGCAGCCGGAGATGGCTTTCCGCGTGCGCGCCGGCCCCGAAAGCGTGCGGTTTCCGATGGCGGTCTGCCCAATATCACGGTCACCGGCATCCACGGCGGATCACCCGCCACGGCATTCAAGGAAATTTGATCCAGCCTGGAGCTGCCTGTGGCCCGCGGCAGCAAGCAAAATAGACAGCCGTCAGCGCGCCCGCGGAAGTCATGCGCGCCATGACTGCCAGGCAGGCTGGCACTGCATGGTCGGCCGTTGGAACGGAAGGGCATTGCGTCGGCCTTGGCCCAGGCTGCCACTTGCCCAGCATTCCTGCCAACGAATTGCCCGCCAGCGGCCCCATCCGGCTCGCCGGACCAGGAGCCGGCGCGCCGGATGGGGCTGCAAGGGCTAAACGGGCGCCACGCCAGCGTTAAATTCGCGCACACGACAGGATAATCTTGCTTTGCTGCCCTGCGGCGACTAACGCTCCCGCAGCAGGCCGGGTAGTCGGCGGGAGAAAGTGCATATGGGTTACAGGGTCGCCGTCGTTGGCGCCACCGGGGCTGTCGGGCGCGAAATGCTGAACATCCTGGAAGAGCGCCGCTTCCCCGTTTCCGAAGTGGCGGCGCTGGCGTCCGGCAGGTCCGCCGATGCCGAGGTCCTGTTCGGCGAAAGGATTCTCAAGGTCCAGAGTCTCGACACCTTCGATTTCAGTGGCTGGGACATCGGCCTGTTCAGTCCTGGGTCCGCGGTCTCCGCAGTGCATGCCCCGCGCGCCGCCGCCGCGGGTTGCCTGGTGATTGACAACACCAGCCACTTCCGCATGGAACCCGACGTCCCGCTGGTCGTGCCGGAGGTGAACCCTCACCACCTGGCGGAGGCATCCCGCCGCAACATCATCGCCAATCCGAACTGCAGCACCATCCAGATGGTGGTGGCGCTGAAGCCGCTGCACGACCGGTTCACGGTCAGGCGGGTGGTGGTCTCCACCTACCAGTCCGTCTCCGGCGCGGGGAAGGCCGGAATGGACGGGCTGCTCAGCCACACGATGGCCGCCTGCGCCCGCAAAACCAGCGACCCCGGGCCGTTCACCAAGGAGATTGCCTTCAATTGCATTCCCCACATCGACCAGTTCCTCGGAGACGGGTCGACGAAGGAAGAGTGGAAGATGGCCGCGGAAACCCGCAAGATTCTCGACCCGGACATCCTGGTCCATGCGACCTGCGTCCGCGTCCCGGTCTTCGTCGGGCATGGCGAGGCGGTCAGCGTGGAGTTTGCCCGGCCGATATCGGAGGCCGAAGCCCGCGCCGCCCTGCGCGATGCGCCGGGCGTGGAGGTGATCGACCGGCGCGGGGACGGCGGCTATGCCACCCAGCTTGATTGCGCCGGGAAAGATGCGGTGTTCGTCAGCCGCATCCGCAGGGATCCGACCGTTGCCAACGGCCTGTCATTCTGGTGCGTCTCGGACAACCTCCGCAAGGGCGCGGCCCTGAACGCGGTGCAGATTGCCGAGGAGGTGATGGCCCGCCGGACAGGGCATCCGTCTGTGGCGGCAGCATGATCCGGACGGACAGCGGAATGGCGGGCCACGGCGCCCAGCCGGTCGGCCTGACAGCACATGGGCACCGGGGATGAACGCCATGCAGGGAACGCCCAAGGGTCTGCGGCTGCAGATCGGCATCTTTGGACGGCGCAACGTCGGCAAATCCAGCCTGATAAATGCACTGACGGGCCAGGACGTGTCGATTGTCTCGGCGACGGCGGGCACCACGACAGACCCGGTGGAGAAATCCTTCGAGATGGCCCCGGTCGGGCCGGTGGTGTTCATCGACACGGGAGGCGTCGATGACTCCGGAACCCTGGGCGAGCTGCGGAAAAAGCGGACGGCCACCATCCTGGAGCGCGTCGATGTCGCGCTTCTGGTCTGCGGCCCGGAAGGCTTCGGCCCCTATGAGGAACAGCTCGCGGCAGACCTGCGCGAGCGCGCCACCCCGGCCGCCGTCGTGTTCAACAAGGCCGACCTGGGACACCCGCCGCAAGCTGACCTTGATATGCTGGCCGCCGCCGAAACCGAGGTGGTGCTGGTATCCGCGGCCAGTGGGACGAATATCGGGCTGCTCCGGGAAGCGATCACCCGCCTGGTGCCGGACGATCGGCTGGAGGAGCCGTCCCTGGTCGGCGACCTGATTCCCGCTGGAGAGCTCGCCGTGCTCGTGGTGCCCATCGACCTCGGCGCGCCCAAGGGCCGGCTGATCCTGCCGCAGGTGCAGGTGATCCGCGAGATCCTGGACAGCGACGCGATGTGCATGGTGGTGAAGGAGCGCGAGCTGCGCGACGCGCTGGGACGCCTTGACCGCAAGCCCCGGCTGGTGATCTGCGATTCCCAGGTAGTGCTGAAGGCTATCGCCGACACGCCGCCAGACGTCAGACTGACGACGTTCTCTATCCTCATGGCGCGCTTCAAGGCCGACCTGGTCAAGCTGGCGCGCGGCGCCGCGGCAATCCACAGGCTGAAGGCCGGCGACCGGGTGCTGGTGGCGGAGACCTGCGGCCATTGTCCGCTGGCCGACGACATCGGCCGCGTGAAGATTCCGCGGTGGCTGCGGCAGTATGTTGGCGCGCATCTCGACATCGACGTGTCCGCGGGCAAGGATATGCCGGCGGACCTGACGCCATATTCTCTGGTGATCCACTGCGGCGCCTGCATGATCACACGAAAGCACATGTTGGCCAGGCTGTACCGGGCGGAGCGGCAGGGCGTGCCGATGACCAACTACGGTGTTGCCATTTCCCTGTTGCAAGGCGTTCTGCCGAGGACGCTGGAATGCTTCCCCGCGGCGCGGCACGCCTACGACTCCGCCATGCAGGCGGACTGACCGTGCGCCGAATGCAGCGCGCTTGGCAGATGCATTCGGCTCCGCCCCGGCGGGCACACCAATCGGATGTCAGCGTCCTTGTCGATGCCAACAGCGGCAATGTCGAATCCTTGTCGCGACATAAGGGAAACATCGCCATGTTGGAGTTCAGGCTTCAGGGTTCGCAAAGTTTTTTTGGCGGCCGACGGAGCACATGCGGCGGGATATCCCTGCCCCGACCCTGGCGTGCCTGCCAGTCGCCGCCCCGCACGGTTGCATGAGCTACCAGCGAATTCTTTGCTTGACGGGACTTCCAGCGCGGGTATTGTCCTGGCTCCAATGGAGAATGCGCCCTCCGGGAGATATCTCCGCGAGGGCGGCTGAGAAAACCCGGATGGATTCGGGGCTTTTGGTGCCACCAAAGACCCGATCAACACGTGTCTGTAGGGTCCGGGCCAGCCGTCGCGGCGTTCCCGACGGGAGCTCGGAACCTAACGCGAGAACCATCTGGAAGACGGCGCGGCGTCCTGGGGCATTTCTGACGGCGCCCACGGATCGTCTGCGAACATCACGTCCGAGCAGCATGCCGAAATCCTTGAGCCGGTCAGCGTAGCCACGTCCCTCAGATCGGGACCCATGGCGCGCAGCGCCGTCCGGCGGCCATGGACCGCAAGCTCCAGGCCACCCTGCATCGCTTCGTTGTCGATTCTGATTTGGAGCCAGCCGCTTTCCCCAAGGAGTTCGACGGCCACCGAACGCAGTTCCGCAATGCGATCCTGAGTCCAGCAGAACTCGGCCAAGTGGAAACGCTCAGCATTTGGCTTCGCGGCGCAATCCAAAGCATCCGCGAGGCGCGCCTCTTCCGTGCGGAGCGCCCCCAATGCCTCGCCCGTCGGTCCGGACGCCTCCAGGCCAGCCGTGTCGCCCAGCTCCATGACGGCGAAAAGCCGGCCGCCAGGCGCCATCCAGCCATGGGCTTGCTTCGCCAGCGCCTGGCAAGCGGTTCGGAACGCCGATTTGGTGCCAGGCGGGCTGAAGGACGGAACCTGTCCGAAACGCGAAGGGCGACAGAATTTTGCCAGGCGCTCTCCGCGGACCGCCAACCTGGACAGCTCGCCCTTTGTCACGGCGGCCAACAGCTCCAGGTCAGCACGCCGTGCGGCCAGCGCATCGGATGCCCCCTCGGCCTCGATGTCCATGCCATCGGCCGGGTTGGCCGATATCCCCAGCCGGATCCAGCGCCCAGCATACAGGGCGTCGACGATATCCCACCGGCACCGATCGCGCCTGTCCCGCGCGTCCGCCACGATCGCGTCGCCGTCCAGGGGCCAATCGAAGTCGTCCGGGGAGCGTGCGGCCTCCCCGGTCAGGCGCCGGAAATCGGCCATCATTGAGGGCAGCGCGCCGGTCCCGGCCACCGCCTCCAGGTGCCGCCCGAAGTCGCATGCAATGACTGCGCCTTGCGGCGTAACCCATCCGTATCCGGTTGCCCGCAGCCTCGCGCCGTCACGCTCATGGTCCATGATGCCATTCCTGTCCGTCGCCTGATGGATGTGGGCGCCACAACCGTATGCTGCCATGCCGGATGGCAATTGGCCATTCCCGGTCCTGCCGATCAGGCGCTTGTCGGTTCCGAGGATGCCCTGCAACCGGTCATGGTGGCCATTCCGGCGGCAACAACGCTCCTGCCTCTGTGGCCGTGCAAACGGGTCACCCCAGGTGCCCCGGCGAACCCGTGCGTCGCCAGGATCCCCAGGCGGATTGCAAGCGGCTGGGAGCTTTGGCGCTGCGCCGCGCCAGAGCGATCCCGGGTTCCATGGCGTCGGGCGGATCGACCGCGGCTGCACGGCAACGCCTGCGGAGGGCGCTTCCGGCCTGGGAGGCCGACGCGGACGGATGGCCTCCCAGGCCGTTGGGCGATGAACCTGGTGCCGCTCAACGTGCCGGCCCGCCGGTCTGTGACCCGCCATTGCGGTCAAAAGGCCGGCGCCGCACAATGTGGCGTTGGCGTGGCCGTAAGGCGAATTTCAATAGAGAGCGGGACATCCTCCGACCTTGCGCAGCAATGGCAAACCAGGCGCACGGGCAGCCCATCGCGGCCGCCCGGGCGCCGACGACTCTGTTTCCGGGACTGCGCGCAGCCTGCACCGGTCCGGGTGGCCCACTGCATGAATGACGTTCCGCCGCTGGAGCTGCTCGGGGTGCGACGCACCTATCGCAGCGGGGCGGGCGAGCTGGCTGTGCTGCGCGGCGCCGATCTGACGCTGCGCGCTGGAGAGACCGTGGCGCTGGTCGCGCCATCCGGCGCCGGCAAGTCAACCCTGCTGCATCTGGCAGGCCTGCTGGAACAGCCGGATGGCGGTCGGGTGTTGGTGGAAGGGCGCGAGGCTGGCGCGCTGGGCGATGCCGCCCGCACCGCCATCCGGCGCGACACGATAGGGTTCGTCTACCAGTTCCACCACCTGCTGGCGGAATTCTCGGCTCTGGAAAACGTGATGCTCCCGCAGATGATCGCCCGCCGGACACGCAGGCAGGCGGCGGAACGGGCGATGAGTCTGCTGACGTCGTTTGGGCTGGCCCGGCGCGCGGCACACCTTCCCGGCCAGATGTCGGGCGGCGAGCAGCAGCGCGTGGCGATAGCCCGCGCGATGGCGAACGGGCCGAAGGTGCTGCTGGCGGACGAGCCGACCGGCAACCTGGATGTGGACACATCTGAGGTCGTGTTCGGCGAATTGCTGGCGATGGTGCGCGATCAGAGCGTTGCCATGCTGATAGCGACGCACAATCCGGCGCTGGCCGCGCGGATGGACCGCACCGTGACGCTGCGCGACGGGCGGGTGGCGGCGGCGTAACCGCTGGCACCACCGGAACACCACCAGAGGTGTTTCCTGCCCGCCCCCAGGCACGTGAATGCCTTCCTGAAGCCCGCTCGGATGGGACGCGGCGCTTCCTGCGATCGGCCAGCCTGATCGGCACCGCCTTTGTGCTTGTCGCCTGCCTGGAGGCCGGCTGGCTGCCGTGGAACATCCGGCGCGCGCTCGCGATCGGCGATCCGGGGCAGCCAGACCGCAAAGACGTGCCCGGTTCCACCATCGGACGCTGCCACCTGAAAACCGACGCGCACGCTTGGCCGGCCTGACTCGTTGAACGGCTTCTGACGCATCTCGGCAGGGCGGACGAACCCGCGCCTGCCGGGCTGATCTGCAGTCCTGAAACGCCATGGCACAATGCACAACGACGGCAGGGGGGACTTGCCGGAGAGGCCGCCCGTCTTTGCGGTCCGCCGGGGCGGCGGCAACCCGCGGCTCGCGCCTGCCCCGGCCTGCTGCCTGTCAGGAGGCGTCCTGATCCATTCCAAGCATGTGCGGCAGCGATGCATCGATGGCGGCACCAAGGGCACAGAGGGCGGCCATGGTCTCCGGCGACTCCTCCTCTGCCGCCGCCTCATAGGCGCGGGCGCAGGAAAGCAGCAGCCGGAAGCCGAACAGGCCGGCACTGCCGCCAAGGGAATGCGCGGCATCAACCAGATCACCGCAGGCAGATGCCGGCATGGCCGGCGGTCCGCGCAGGCAGTGCAGGATGTCATGTCCCTGGGCGGCCAGGGATTGCAGATGGCGGGCGACGGCATCGGGAGCGAGGAATGCTGCGGTCCGCCCGAAGGCATCCCTGTCGAAAACCGGCTCACCGGACTTCTCCGCCACGGGAGGCACCGACCCATCCGCTTTGTCCGCTGGCACATTTGACGCCAGGGATATCCCTCCATTCCGGTCTTCCATCGGCGCGGCCCGCGCAACCGCCTCAAGCAGCGCCGCCTGGCTGAACGGTTTCCCCAGGTGGCTGTCCATGCCGGCCCGGCGGCAGTCGTCAATCTGCTCAGCAAAAACCTGTGCGGTCACGGCGATGACCGGTACCAGTCCGCATGGGCCAGGCAACGCCCTGATCCGGCGGGTTGCTTCGAGGCCGTCCATGCCCGGCATCCGCACATCCATCAGGATGGCGTCGTAGCCGCCGCCTGCGGCCTCCGCGACAGCTTCCGCGCCGCTGCCCACGCAAACAGCCTGATGGCCACCCTCCCGAAGGAAGGCATTGGCAATGTTCCGGTTCATGTCAACATCATCCACAATCAGCAGGCGCAGCGGACGTTCACTCCGCCGCGCCGCACCAGGCTCAGCAGGTCTGGCCTGCGGCTCCTCCGCCGCTGTCAGTGGCATGTCCAGCCAGAACACGCTGCCTCCACCGGGATTGTCACCGTGCACCAGGCTCCCGCCCATCAGTGCCGCAAGGCGGGCGGAAAGTGCGAGGCCAAGTCCGGCACCCTCGACAACACCTTCCGCATCGGCGCCAAGCCTGTCGAAGTCCTGGAAAAGGCGTCCGCGGAACCCGGCTGACACCCCGGGGCCCGTGTCGGTCACGCTGACCAGCAGCCGTGCCCCGTCCATCGCGGTTTCCAGGCTCAGGCCGACCGAGCCGGACGCGGTGAACTTCACCGCATTGCCGAGGAGGTTCAGCAGCACCTGCCGCAGCCGTGTCGGGTCGGCCAGGATCTGCCGCGGCACATCGGGCGCCACGGTGAAACGCAGTTCGAGGCCTTTCGTTTCCCCTGCGTGGCGGATGAGGTCAAGGCACGCGAGGGCGCTGGTGCGCGGGTCCATCGGACATGGATGCAGGTCCAGCCGATCGGCCTCTATCTGCGAGATGTCGAGCACGCAATTTATCATTTCCAGCAGGTGCGCGCCGGCGTCCAGCATCGCCTGCACGCGCGCCGCCTGGTGTGCGTTCAGGCCGCCATCAAGCTGCAGGAGCTGAGCATAGCCGATTATGCCGCTGAGCGGCGTCCTCAGCTCGTGGCTCATCCCGGCAAGGAAACGCGACTTCGCCCGGTTCGCCCGCTCCGCGCGCTCCAGCAGCCGCCGCGCCTCCTCCTGCATGAGCCGCGCCTCGTGGATGTCCATCGCGGTACCGTACCACTTGGCGATGGCGCCAGCCTCATCGCGGATGGCCACAGCACGCACGACGTGCCAGCGGAAGCTCCGGTCGCTGCCGCGGCGGATCCGGTATTCAATCTCGAAGGGGTCTCCCGTCCGGACGGCATGCGCCCAAGGCTGACCCAAGCTGTCCAGATCCTCAGGAGGCAGCGCCTGCCGCCAGCAAGTTTCCGGAGGAGCGCCAGCCGGAATGCCCGTGTAGTCGAAGAACCGCCAGTTGATGTAATCAACCATTCCTCCAGGCGTGGCCGTCCAGACAACAATTGGCATCGCTTCCGTCAGCTCCCGGAAGCGGCGCTCGCCCCGGGCGACACTCTGTTCCGCAAGCTTCAGATTGGTGTTGTCCTGAAACGCCCCCTGCACACGGACGATCCGTCCGTCCTCACGCAATGCCTCCCCCAGGCTGCGCACATGGATGCGCCGCCCATCCAGCGTTGTCAGCTCAGCCTCGATATCGTACGGTGTCCCATCCCGGAGACAGGCAGCGAAGCTGTTGCGTACGGTGGCGCGGTGTTCCGGCGCCACCATCGCGATTGCCTGTGAAAGCCGCAGCGTCGCTCCCGGCGCGACGCCAAGCATCGCCCGTGCGCTATCCGACCAGAGTCTTGTGCGGGTCGCGCAATCAAAGCTCCATGCGCCGAGGCGCGCGACGCTGCTGGCCATGTCGAGCAAAGCCCGGCTCTCCCTGACGGCCATCTCGGCCGCCCGCCGCCCGGTGATGTCGCGCAGCGTCGCCACCCATGCCTGCTGGCCCTCCCAGTCGATCGACAGGACCCGCATTTCCGTCACCGCAGTCATCCGCCCGCGTCTGATGATGTCCAGCTCCTGGACTTCGCTGGCCCCGCAGCCAGCTTCGACGGGGAAGCCAAACGGCATGCCGGCGAGCCCTGCGGGCGGCTGCCCGAACAGCTCGCCGGCCACGCGGTTGGCAAACTGGATCACGCCCATGCAGTCGACAACCAGCACGGCGTCGGCTTGCCGGTCGATGAGTTTCCGGGCTTTCGCCTCGCTGGCACGGTAGCCGTCGATGCGCTCGCGCTGGCGCAGATGGGCACGCACCCGCGCCAGCAGCGATGCGTTTGGCAACGGGCGGAGGATGTGGCCGTCCGCGCCAGCGTCCAGCGCATCATCATGCCTTTCAGGAGCGGCTCCGCGTGTCCCGAGCATCACAACGGACACCGACTCCAGCGCAGGGTCATCCCGGATTTGGCGCAGTGCCCCGATGCCGCCGGTGCCCGGTAGGTTCTCGCCCAGCAGCACCAGCGAAGGATGTCGTGCCCTCGCCTGGAACAGCACGCCGGCGCAATCAGCGGCACGGGTGACACGGAACCCGGCATCCTCAAGAACCCCGGCGGTCGCCGCCAGAGCCAAAGGATCGCCGTCAGCGACCAGAACGTAGTGCGCCTCCGCCATCGCGCTATTCCGGAATTGCGGCAAGCGGTGACGGACGGGGCGCGTGCCTGGCCAGCCGCCGCCCCGTCCGCGACGGGATGGCAGGCGGACGTGGCGGCACCGTCGCAACCCGGCGGCACGCTGCCGGAACCGGCCGGAACCATGCCTCGCCGGCCCGATAGCCACATGGGCTGCCGCCGAATTCTTTTCCGTTCACGGAACACTCCACGCAAGCCATGTTGGCCGCAAGCACTCTGCGTACCAATACCGTCGCGTGGTTAACAAAGCATTGGTCAGGCAGGAGGTTGCTTCCGGACAGCCACGTCGGATTCCGCACGCCACCATCGCCAGCAGCAGCCCGAGGGACTTTCGAATTCGCGGCCGGATGAATGCCTGGTGCCGGAGCCGCGATCGCTCCGTTCCAAACTGGAAAATGACGTTCAGGCCAGGCGGCCGGCGTTGCCGGGATACGCTGGCTCGGGGACGCGGCTGTCATCGCGTGGCGGCGAAACGTCGAACGGTGCGTCGGATATCCGGTCAGGCAGTCGTGGAATACAGGGCACCCAGCAGCCCGCCGACGCCCTGGCCAGACGAAGACGATGACGACCCGGAGAACAGTGTCGAGAGCAGGTCGGTTCCCGAAGTGGCGCCCGACCCGCCCAGCAGCGAAAGGATGCCGGTCGAACTCGCCGAGCCTGACGCCGCAGCCTGGCTCTGGAACAGGTACTGTTCCACGAACTGGTCGACATAGCCCGGTTTGCTGAACTTTGTCAGGTCGATTGCCTTGGTCAGGATCGGCACCTGCTGGGAATAGTCCAGAAGCCCGAACTGCTGTGGCAGCCCGGCGCCGCCCACGGCGACCTTGGTCAGGACGGGATCCGCCATGAGCTGGTTGATTGACTTCACCGATCCGATCATGCGGCGGAAGTACAGGGCCTCCTTCATCCCAGGATCCTGCTGGCCCTGGCTGGTCTCATAATTGGCGGTGGCGTACTGGTTTACGATGGCTGCGACCGATGCCGGGTTGGATAGCGGCGGCGGCGTCCATGTCGACATTTGCTTCGCGAATAGCTGGAAGCTTGGATTGCCGCTTCTCTTCGCAAGCGAGGTGGCCGAGGTCGGATCCTGCGTCATGAGCTGCTTGAGCACAGCCGTGTCGCTGATGTCAGCTGACATGTTGAACGCTGTCAGCACAACCTGAAGCGAACGGTAGTCCTTCAGCAGCGCAGCCGGCGTCGTAAGCGTTGGCGCCTGCTTCTGGAACCAGGCGACCGTGGTCTTGGTCGCGGCGTCGTAGCCGGCAAACTGCTTCACCTCGGCAGGTTCGTTTTTCGCCACCTGCAGATACAGGCTGGCAGCCGACGAACCACCGATCGTGCCGCTCATCTGCGTGCCTCCGAATCCGCCTGCGCGGACGGCGCGCGGACGGCGGCGCCCGGCCTTCCTGCCGGGGAACCTCCGGATTGACCGCCTGCCGGATGTGTCATCGCCAAATGTCCGTCCGAAAAGTGGAGCGTGCATCAACTTGGGTTAAGCGTCCGTTAACGCGCTGATCATCAATGCGCGGGAAACCTGCGCGCATGCCCGTGGCCCCGGGTCCCGGAAAGCCGCGTCATCCGGCTGACCCGGTGCGGACCGGCTGGCGTCGCCGGACTGCCGTGCCGCCCCAGCAGTGGCGAGGCAGATTCCATCACGCCGACTTACCCACGTCTGGCGGCAGGGCCGAACCAAGGCGGCGGCGCGAATCGGATGAGGCGGCCATGCGGGTGGCGTGGGCCGGCTCCATCCGCCGTTCCGGCCTGTGCGGCCGGCTGCCTGCATGCCGCCGGCGTATCGTACTTTTTTCCCCGCCAGCCGCCGAACTCCGGCATCCGGCGGCCCCGCCGCGGATCTCCCCAAGACCGCAGCGGGTAAACCATGTGTACAATTGGCCATCCGCATCAACCAAGGCCAGCGCCAGCGAAATTCGGCATTGCCAACCCCAAATGGCCTTCCTAAGAATATGGTGCTGTCGCCACCAACCCTATGCAACTGCGGGAAAATCCCATGCAACTCACGGTCATTCCAGAGGCCGCTCCGGTCCTCCTGCCTCCGATAGATCTGACCTACAAGCCACGCCGCCGGTCCCTGGTGGAATCGGCGACGCAAATCGCGGCTGGTGTGGTTGCGGCGGTGCGCGCCGACAAAGCGGCCATCAAGCGCCTGGAGGCCAAGCTTGAAGAGCTGCAGCGGCGCAACAGCGCGATGGCGCAAGAGATAGCTGACCTCCATGCCGCCAGGCGCCAGCGGTGGACGGCCGCCCAGCGCCAGTCGCTTGCCGCCATACTCGAGGTCAAACATGAGCGGCGTCTGACCTACGCGCAGATTGCGGCGATGCTGACGGACGAATTCGCGCGCAAGTTCAACGCGCGCCAGGTCGGGGACGCCGCCCGCCGCATCCGCAAGGCGGACCAGGCGGCGGCAGTACCCCGCATCAAGGGAGGTTGCCGCATCGGCGCTCCTGCGGTGCACTGAGGGATGCCTGCGTCATGCGCGGACACCTTCAGGCCATGGCTGGCGCACCCCGGTGCGCCAGCCATGCAAAGCGGACGCCAGCGCGATCCGTGATGGCCCGTCATGGGCCACCGTCGCCGGCCTTGCCACCGAAGACCGCCAGCGCGCGGCAGCGACGGTTCCAAAGTTTGGCCACAGGGATGTGCGGTTTGCCACGACACGCTTGTTGCCCAAGCGCCCCTGCCTTATACGGGGAGCCATATTTGATCCCAGGATCCATGCAAGATGCCGCCAAGCCAAATCCGGATCTTCCTCGTCCGTCATGGCGAATCCGTGGCGAATCTCGACAAGGCACTGAACGCCAGTCAGCCGGACCACAGCATCCCCCTCTCTGACGGCGGGATTCGCCAGGCACGGACGGCGGGCGTGTTCCTGGCCGATGCGCTGGCCGCCCATCGGCCGGAGCGTGGCGTCCGCATCCTCTGCAGCCCGTATGCCAGGACACGCCAGACGAGCGCCGGGATCGAAGCCGAGCTGTCTTCGCGGAACATTGCATTCGACAGGCGCGAGGCAATCGAACTCAGGGAGCTCGAATTCGGACTTTTTGACGGTGTGCCCGACGAACAGTTGCCAATGCTTTTCCCGCGGGAATACGAACATTACGAAAAGAACCGGAGGTTCGAAGGGGAGTTCTTTGCGCCGATGCCCATGGGGGAAAGCCGATGCCGGGTGGCCGACCGCGTCAAGGGCGTCTTCGGCACCATTCTTCGCGATTCCTCCACCAGCCGCGGACGCCCGGTGACGGACTTCGTGGTGGTCAGCCACGGTGTGACAATTCGATGCTTCCGGATGCAGTGGATGCACTACCCGTGGGAATGGTTCGGAGAACAGCCCAACCCGCAGAACTGCTCGGTACGGCTGATCGAGGGATTTGCCAGCAGCGGCTACACCGACACGGAAGTCTTTGCTGGATTTCCGTCGGCCCGCCGGTCGTTGCAGACCAGGCGTGAGGAAGGAATTGTCGGACCGCCGGTGTGAATCCACGAATCCTGTCCGTGCAGCCGCATAGCCGGGCACGCATTTCCCATAGCCTTTTGTTAACCCGAAGCCCGTATGAACTTGGGCAGTCCGCCAGAGACGTTGGCGGGGCATTCCTTTAGGTGGGCTTGATGGGCGCTCTGTTTTCCGATGCCGCGGAGCTGCGATCCGGACAGCCGAAGTCCCGGCTGCGTGACGCGTCCGCTGGTCGCCTGCCCGCCGGAAGCGGACGTCCCCCGGACCGCGCCGGACTCTACATGCCTCCGGAGCGGCTGACCGTTCTCGAGTCGGTGGTGGCCGCCCTGATCGGCGGAACAGCGGTGACAGTGGTCACCGGTCCGCGCGGTGCCGGGAAGACGGTCCTGGCAGACGCGGCTGTCGCGCTGTTGGCGGATCAATCCCTGCGCGTGATCAGACTCCGCGGCCAGGAAGGCGTTCCGCTGTCTTTGAACCGACTCCTGGGCCAGGTCCTGGACATGCCGGAAGGCCTCCCAAAAGACGACGAAATGCGCGCCTGCGAGCTCCTGTTCTCGCCGCCTGACGGAGAGCGCGCCACCGTGCTGGTTGTCGACGACGCGCACGTCGCACAGCCGGAAGCGCTCCGCCTGCTCGGCATGGCGTCCGGCAGCCCGCGGCTCACCGGCCATGCGGTGCAGCTGCTGCTCGTCGGGATGCCCGAGCTTTCCGCCGCGCTGGATGGCGACGGGACCTGGAGCCTGCACGGACAGGCCATCCTGCGCGCCGCGTTGGAACCATACACCGAGTCGGCCGCGCGGGGCTTCGTCTCGCACTGGCTCCGCCACACAGGCGCCGCAGGAACTGTGCCCCCCACGCTAAAGGACGACGCTTTGGGCGAAATCCTTGACCGCGGCGCCGGTTTGCCTGGTGCGCTCGACGGGATCCTGGACGCCGTGACGAGGGCCGCGCGCGGGCGCAGGCGGCCTGTCACCCGTCAGATGGTATGCCGGGCGCTTGAGCCGCCTCCGGCGGACGAAACCGCGCCGCACCGTGGTCCCGCGGCGCGCAATCTCCCGTGGCTTCTGGCACTTGCCATGGTTCTGGCCGGTGGCCTGTTCGCGGCCACGCATATCGGGACGCAGCGGCATGGCCCCGCCGCTGACGGGCCGCCAGGCCATGGCGCGGGCGGAACCGCAGGGCCGGCAGCGGAGCCGCGTGGCGAGATTCCAGCGCCGCGCAGTCAGGTGCCAGCCAGGCAGACCGGTGCCGAAACACCGATGGCACCGCCCGAGGTTCCCCGTGGCCAGGAGACTGTCGCGCCCGAGACCATGCCGCCGCAGCCCGTCACGGCGGGCAAGAGCGGCACCGCCGCTGGCCAGCCAGCGGCGGTGCCGCGCCTGTGACCATGCCCACCCCGCCACGGGTCAGCCACCCGGCGCCACCAGCGGGCATCCGCCATTTCCGCCCGCCAGCACCGGGCAGGATTTCTCACGCGGCACACCACGGGACCGCCCCGTCCGGCGTTCCTGGGGTGCCGACGCCAACATCCGTCCCTCCCGCACAGCCCCGACAGCACTTCGGCGAACCTCCCGGAAAGCCGTTTGCCCCTTCGGATTCCGGTGGCTAGATCCATGCGACAGCCACATGCCTGAGCCAGGACTGGAGTTGGCCCAGTCCACTGGAGGGGGCGGATGAAGCAAATGATCGGGTTCGCGTTCGGCTGGCGATTGGAGGTAATCGACGGATGTTTCGCCACCGTCAATTACGACGGAGCCGTTTTGGCGAAGATGCCAAAAAGGACCGATGCGGCCACGTTGGCAGGATGGCTGTCTGACTGCATGAGGAACCGCAATTTCGATGCGGCGATCTATACGCTCAGCAAAAAGGAAATGGTCGAAGTCACGCGGCACATCGGATGCCGGACGCGTTCGTTTTCGAGCCGGGGAGAAGGTTCCGACGTGATTTGGGCGACCCTGGACGACGCAATGGAACCCGGATCCGGCCCAAAATAGGCGCCACCGACCCACGCCAGCCGCAGCCCATGTCAGCCTGCCCGGACTGCGGGAAAGCAGTTCGAGGGCGGGCTAACGCCAGACCCTGCCGGTCATGACGGCAGAAGCGACGCCGTTGGTGGCTGTGTCATGTGCCAGACCGTGGTCAGCCGCCCTGGGCCGGGTGGCCCGCGCCAGCACAGGAGCCGCATTTTCCCGCTTGCACCCGCCCTCCTGGCTACGGCGGACATCACGGGCGCCACTCCCACGCTGACGTCCAGGCGACTGCCTCACCACACCCACGTGCCGGGAGATTCCTTCCAGAACAGCGTGCTCCAGAGTTCACGGAGGGCGCCTGCCCCGATTCGGTATGGGTCCGCCCCCGCGTCCTCCGGCTTCAGCGAAAGCACATGCAGGAAACCGGAATGGCAAAGCACGGCCAGATGGCCGCCATCCGGAGAGATGGCCATGCCCGTCGGCGTGCCGCCAAGGAACTGCCGCCCGGCCTCAAGCCTGCCATCCTGCGCGTCAGCAGACAGCCGCCGGATGTAGCCGTGGGCGTCGCCAATCCACACCGAACCGCCGGCTGACACCGAACCGCCGGCTGACACCGATGCGCCGACGCGGCCGTAGCGCCCGGTGATGCCCAGCACGGATCCGTCGCGTACATCCTTCCACGCCTGCACGTCGAGGATCTGGGTCTCCCCGGAATAGAAGTGGCACGAACTGACGAGCGCCATGGAGCCGTCTGCCGTGAAGGCCGCGAAATTCGGGTAGGACACCGTCGGCAGGACGGCACCGATCTCCTCAAAGGCCCCGTAATCCATGAGCACGTGGTCCGAGCACTGGTCGCCTACGATGAGCAGGCGTCCGTCCGGCGAGAGGGCCGCATGCTCCATCGAAAGGTTGATTGCGTATCGGCCATCACCGCAATCCGCTGCGGCGGCAACCCCCTCGTCGATGCGCTGCCTGTCCGGATAGGCAAGCCTGGCACCCTCCCCTGACACTACCAGAATGCCGCCTTCGGTCACGAGGACGGCCTCGCGGCCGTTTGGATGGACGATGACCTCGGTCAGTCTTGGCGTCCCCTCCCAGATGTCCAGATCATCCCGGTCCAGACATCCCCGCAAAGACTTTGGGACCGCCAGGCGCTGCAGGACGGCACCGGACAGTCCCTGGCGGATTTCGATTGCCAACCCTTCGCCGTCCTCAACGACGGCGCCAATCCACGTCCCGCACGGAGACACTCCGAAACCGAGCCATCCTGGGATCGGTTCGCTCCTGCCTGGTCCCGCGGCAAGCCAGCAAGCGCCGCCGGCCTCCAGCAGGATGCCTTCCGGCAGCCAGGCCGTGCCGCCTGTCCACATGGCGTGCTCCCGGAGCAACGGAAGCACCGCGCCATGGAAGGGTGGAAATTCCGCCCTGTCGAGGCGGCCCTCCGCCCGGAGGATTTCCAGGAGGCGGCCGCTGAACGCCTCGATAAGGGAGTCCGGTTCCTTGCCGCCAGATGGAAGCGTGCCATCCGCCTCCTGGCGGACGAACAGATTGACGCGATCGGCATAGCTGCGAAGCCCGTCGCGGTAAGCCTCCCCGAGTTCCGCGCGGCCCATGGCGGCAACCCGCGCTCCCTCGTCGCGCAGCAGCTTTTCCCGCTTTGTGTTCCCGAACACGGTTCTGGCCTCCCTTTGGCAGCGTCCCAACCAAGTCTATCAGGCCAGATCAGCCCAGCTCGCAGGCCAACGGAAGATATCCGCGGTTCGGGTCTCCATGGGGAGGCGCGCCGACTGGATGGCAGTTCGGACGCCACGGCGAATTGGCGGCCCCGGTGATCCAGGAGAAATTCGCGGATGTGGGCGCCGATCCGGCGTCAGTCGCTCGCTTCCCTCGCCATTTTGCGGTTATCCTTGTCCTTGGTGACCGCACGACGTCCATGCGTCGTGTCATGCCTTTGGCGACGGCAACAGCGGCGGACGGGAAATGGGCGAATTCCACGGGTTTCTGGCGGTTGACCGCCAACTGACGGATGCGGACCGCAAGGAACTCCGGTCAGTATCGACGCGGGCGCGGATTACCGGGACAAGCTTCGCCAACAGCTACGACTTCGGCTCGTTCAAAGGCGATCCGGAAAAATTTATGCGGCGATGGTTTGACATCCACCTGTATGCAGCTGACTGGGACACGCGGCGGGTGATGTTCAGGTTTCCGTCCAGGCTGGTGGATGTGCAGGGCCTCGACGAATTCCTCATGAATGTCGAGTTCGTCCGGGTCCTCACGTCCGGCAAGAACCTGATTGTCGACATCCACCGCAGCGGTGAGGATGACGGATACGACCCCGACGACGGGTTTGATGGGGAAGATGACGGGGCCGGAAGGCTTGCAGAACTGGCGGTGTTGCGGGGGGCTGTCCTCGCCGGAGACCTGCGCCTGTTCTATCTTCTCTGGCTGACCAGCCTCGACGACCCGGAGCTTCTGGACAGCGGCCTGGAGCCCTTGCCGGGACTCGGACTGGTGACTGGCGAACTCCAGACATTCGCGGAGATCATCGGCGCCGACCCGGATCTCGTCGATGCGGCCGCCGAATGTCCCGCGGGCGCGCGTCCGGCAGCCAGCGCCCGCATGTCGGTCCGCCAGGCCATTGCCAGCCTGCCGGAGTCGGAGAAGGCTGCGATGCTCGGGCGGCTGCATGACGGAGATCCCCACGTGGCGGCGGAAATCCAGGCCCTGGTCAGGAAACAGGTTTCCGCGGTTTCCGGCAGCGCGCATGACACCCGGCGCACGGTCGGAGAACTGCGCGCCCGGGCGCTGGAAATCCGAACCGCCCGTGAACGCGTCGAGGCCGAAAAGGAGGCCGCCGAACGGGAGCGGAAGGCCCGGCAGGAGGCTGCGGAGCGCGCGCGTGCGCTCGATGCTGGCCGCAAACAGCCGCGCTCAGGTGCCCGGACGGTGGCACGGCGCACCGGGAACCAGACGCGAACAAGGTGACCCTTTCTCATGCGATACGGCGGCTCGCCGTCAGCGGAAAGTTGATCCATGGACCCGTGCGGCAGCCGAGCCACAGCGCCGTCCGGGACCGCCCGGCGCCTGTCGAATTCGGCGGCCAAGGAGCGCCGGGGTCCAGCCGAGCCGTCTGCGCCCAGGAATTCCGCCGATATGCCCCCGGGCCGCAATCGCGTCCACGGGAGGCCCGCTCGACCACGTTCGCCGGCGTGACGGGCGTTGGGTTGGCCGGGCGGGTGCGCTGACGCCGTTGCGGGATCGGGATGCCATCCCGGTGGATCAGCACTCCTTGAATCGATACCCGATGCCGTAGAGCGTCTCAAACCAATCGAAGGCGCCGTCGGCCAGGCGGAACTTCTTGCGGATCCGCTTCATGTGGCTGTCGATGGTCCGGTCGTCGACGCCGGCATTGTCATCGCCATAGGCGGCGTCGATGAGCTGGTCACGGCTCTTGACCATGCCGGGCCGGGCGGCAAGCGCCTTGACCAACAGAAACTCGGTCACGGTAAGGTCGATGTCAGCGCCCTTCCAAAGGCACTCGTGCTTGGTCTCGTCCAGCGCCAGGTCGCCGCGCACCAGGACACGGTTTGGGGCGGCGCCAGCCCCCTCGGCCCTGGCGGCCTCGTTGCGGCGCAGCAGGGCGCGGATGCGCCCGATCAGGAGCCGCTGGCTGAACGGCTTGGTGATGTAATCGTCGGCCCCCATCCTGAGACCCATCAGCTCGTCGATTTCGTCGTCCTTGGATGTCAGGAGGATGATGGGCAAACTGCTGCGCTGCCGCAGTCTCCTGAGCACCTCCATGCCGTCCATGCGCGGCATTTTGATGTCCAGCACCGCAAGGTCTGCTGGCCTGCTGGTCAGAGCCTGCAGTGCGCTTTCGCCGTCGGTGTAGGCGCTGACCGCGAATCCCTCCTCCTCCAGCGTCATCGAAACGCTTGTCAGGATGTTCCGGTCATCATCCACCAGCACAATGCTCTGCTTCATGGGGCGGTCCTTTCAGGGCGCATGTCTACCCTCCGCCTGCCGCCCGCGCCAGATGCGATATCCGGCGGCCCGGGTTTCCCGGCACCGCTTTTCCGCCGCCATCGTCTGACGGCACAGATCCTGGCGGTCGCCATGGCAGGGGAACACCCAGCGCCGCTTCCAGTCCGGCCATCCTTGGGCGAATCCGGGATCATCGCGGGTTTTTCCGGAGCGTTCAGCCTGCGATTGGCCCGACCCGTTTGGCTGGCGCGCCCCACTAGCTCGACGGCGTAAGGCGGCCGTCGACCAATTCAACCCTCAGCCAGATCATCTTGCCGAAGTCATCAACGCTGAGCGGGCCGCTGGCGGGCAACACCGCATAGCCCTGCATGGCCCAATAGCATTCCTCTGGCGTCATCGGGAACGGCTGGTCCTGAGGCCAAACCTCCCCGTTCCAGTCCACGGCGTCGATGTGGGGCGGGCAGTTGGGTGGTCGGTCTCCGTAGGCCATGGTATGGGATCCCCCCTTGTGTGTGTGTGCGGATACTACCTAATGCGCCCGCCGGACGGCGAGTGGGGTGCCGTCGGGAGCGTGGCATGGTCCGCGCGGGAGAGGAGCGCCTATGGCCGAACCGACAGAAGCGTGGGGGCTGCACCCGGGCTGCACCCTCCATCCGTGGCGCCTGCGCCCCGCACCTCCCTTCGCGCCTTCCACCGCGCGCGCAGCGCCTGCCGGGTGAATGTCGCGGTCTGGCTACACCGCGAGTGCGGCAAGCCATTCCAACCGTTCTGCCGATTCCCGATCGTGTGCGGGCCAAGAAATATCCGTCGCCCTGACATCGCCGTCGACGGCGGACCCTCCGACCCGAGCGACTGGCTGCTGGAACGCCCCTTGCTGACCGTCGATGTGCTGCCGCCTGGCATTGCCGAGGCGGCCCTGGCGCACAGACTTCGCGATTACGCGGCCGCCCTGACCATCCGGCATTGCCTGATGGTCGAGCTGGATTGCCCGCGCGCGCTCGTCTATGGCCGCGGCACCGCCGCTCCCGTGGAGATCCGTGGGCTGGAGAGCGCCGTCGCGATGCCCGGACTGGACTTGCCGCCGCTGCCCATGGCCGTGGTCTACGATGGATTGCACCGGGCGTGATCGCCCGGTGCAGGCTTATGGCTGCGTTGCGGGCGGCCCCGTCGCCAGCAAGGTTGCCGCGGCTGGCGGTCCGGCTGGCATTGCCGTGTGGCCACAACTCTTCTGCGACCTGTTGCCGTTGGTCAGCCATCGGTCTTGCGCCCGATTCGGCCGCCTCCTGGTGTGACAGACGTGCTGGCACCGCGCCTGGCAGCGCGGCGGACTCCAGGCGCTTGCCCACCTGATCCGCGCCCGTTACCGTCCCTTTCTCCTGGCTTCGGGCCTTGGCTGGCGCGGCCGTTGACGGGGAAGGGCCTCGTGTGCCGAAAGGCGCCATCACCGAGGCTGCCGCCGCCGTACTTGACTGCCGGTCCACGGCATCGCCCATCCAGACGGGCTTCCGTCATCCGGATCGGTCAGCATCCCGCCATTTGGGGCACAGCGCCCAAACAATCCCCGCTATCCACGTCCGTCCACGCAATTCCAGGCTGGCCGTGGCGCCCCGGCGCGCCCACTCTCCGCCCGCAAAAGGCCACCTGGAGACTTCACAATGCCGGACACCCGCCCCACCGGGGTCAAGCTGACCCTGCGTGGGCCAGACCATACCGCCGTCGAATCCGCCGCCGATGAGATCAAACGGCGTTTTGGCGCCCGCTTCGCCGTGAGCGGGCGGAAGGTGTGCGGCGCGTCAACGGGTGGTTACCTCGTCATCTCAGGAGTTGTCCTGGTCAACGTGGGGACCGCCATCGACGTTTCCGCGGACGACCTCCTGGACCTCATCGCCGCCGGGTGACGCGCGGCACTGATGGCTGAGGACGGCGTCGCCTGTCCAGGGCAGCACTTGCAGTGTCAACAAGCATCGTCAGTTTTCGGCAGCTCTTCCTGCACACCCACGAACCGTACGCGGGCATAGACCTCGGCCATCGTCAGCATCAACCCGACGGCCGGGAGGTTGATGACGCCGTCCAGTCCGTCAACGGTAACGGGCCGCAGGAGGAAATCTCTATGCGGCCCGCGATTGTAGACGTCGGCCAGCGGCAGTTTTTGCTCAAGTATCACGTAATGCCGGATGCTTGGCGTTGCGTTGTAGTCAGCAAGTTTCTCGGTCCTGTCCCTGTGCTGGGATTCGTCCGACACGACTTCGAAAACCACCGCAGGCGCCGACAACCCGATTTCATCGTCGGCGACGCCGTTGCAGTCGATGCTTGCATCCGGGTAGCGGTAGCGCCCATTCCCGGTCAATACCTTCATGTCCGACGTGTATGCCTCGCAGCTACCGCCCGCCAGCTTCGCGTCGGCACGCGAGACGATGTTCTTTTGGATGTGGCTATGGGCCGCCGTGCCGCCAGCCATCGCATAGGCGATGCCATCCACGAACTCGTGCTTCGTTTCGTGACGGGCCTCCCATGCCAGAAATTCCTCTGCCGTCATCCGCTGCGATGCCTGCAACTTGCGATAAGCCATGCCGCCGACCTCCTGGGGCAACCCCTTAGCACATCGGTATGGGAACGGCCATTCCAGCGGCCGCTGCCAGGCGGTTGGGCGTCAGCAGATCCAACTCCTGGCCGCTCGTTCGGCCGCGACGGCAGGCTGCAAACCTGGCCCGGACTGGCGCGCGGCAATCGGTTCGCGGCCCCATGCGCCGCCGGCCCCCTCCGACCAGATGGCAGGCTCGCGGCCAGATATTCCGCCCAACGAACGGCCCGCCCTGCGGCGGTGGCAGGGAAGGCCGTTCGCTGGGACTCGCTCAAACCTCCGCTGTTCCGAAAAGCCCGTGGCTGGCCACCTCCGCACGGGTGCCGGCGCGGATTTTCTTGCCACACATGCCGACCGCATTGGGCCACGGGTCCGGGCTGCCACAATCGTGCCGTCGGTCACCGGTGCGGCGCCAAAGGCGGCGCCCGGCCGATGACCGCCATCGCTTGTCCCCAGGGCACAAATGTTGACAACGACAGCCCACCGGGCTAGAAATGTCCATGTGCGAACACCGCATCATCGGACGGGTGCGGACCGATCGCCGCTCGGCCACGAACGTCAGCAGGCGGAAAACACCATGATCGTCAATCACGCGCAGCGCGCTCACAACCACAATTGGGCAACGCTGGACCCGATTATCCGTAGCTTGCTTGACACCGACTATTACAAGCTATCAATGCTTCAGTTCATCTGGAAGTATTGCCCCGACACCAAGGTCACATTTTCGCTGATCAACCGCAAGAAATCGGTCCGGATCGCCGATGACATCGATGAAGCGGAACTGCGCCGCCAGCTCGACCATGCCCGGTCTCTCCGGTTCACCAAGTCTGAGCTCATCTGGCTGGCAGGAAACACATTTTACTGTTAGCGCAAAGTGAGAATGTCCCCTTTCTGCAAAGTGAGAATGTCCCCTTGATGGCGAAGAGCCGGAGGGGACGAGATGGGGGAGGTCGTGTTGGGAATGAGCGAACGGGAGCGCGAGCGGAC
>Ga0302319_10005648_pt1 | contig 25057 bp, 22 predicted proteins | sample Bog_T0_2_FD_203319 | JGI IMG/M metagenome (GOLD analysis project Ga0302319, IMG submission 203319) | Peat permafrost microbial communities from Stordalen Mire near Abisko, Sweden - Bog_T0_2 | ecosystem: Environmental > Terrestrial > Soil > Wetlands > Peat | place: Sweden: Abisko, Stordalen Mire...
AAAAATCTATGTCGATGCGGTGCGGCAACTCAATGGTGCCGCGGTGCTGGAGGAAGCCTGGCAGTCCGATGACCAGGTGACCGTGACCGTCGATCTCAATGCGCTGCCTGAGATTGTTGCAAACCTGTACTATCAGCACGAAGGCTGGCTTTCGACGATTGCCGTTAATGATGAGCGAAAGCTGAACGATCATTACGCGCTCTACTACGTGCTTTCGATGGAAGGGGCGGTAAAAAGCCATGTCACCATCCGCGGCCTGGTGCCGGCAAACCGGCCGGAATTCCCGTCGGTGACGCCATTGGTCCCGGCGATGGTGTGGGGCGAGCGGGAAGCGCGTGACATGTTCGGGCTGGAACCCGTGGGATTGCCGGACCAGCGGCGGCTGGTGCTGCCCGATGACTGGCCGGACGAGCCTTACCCGCTTCGCAAGGACAGCATGGACTACCGGCAGCGTCCGACCCCGGCGGCCGGAGCAGAAACCTATAATTTCATCCAGGAAGTATCCGGCGCAACCCGCGAAGTGCCGCTCGGCCCGCTACATATTTCTTCGGACGAACCCGGACATTTCCGCCTGTTCGTTGATGGCGAGCGGATCATCGATGCAGATTACCGCCTGTTCTATGTTCATCGCGGCATGGAGAAACTCGCCGAAACGCGCATGGGTTATAATGAGGTGACGTTTCTAGCCGATCGTATCTGCGGCATTTGCGGCTTCACGCACAGCACTGCCTACGCCAACTCGGTTGAAACCGCCCTTGGCATCAACGTCCCGCCGCGCGCCGAGTTCATTCGCACGCTGCTGCTGGAGGTGGAGCGCATGCACAGCCACCTGCTGAACCTTGGCCTCGCCTGTCACTTCGTCGGCTTCGATACCGGCTTCATGCAGTTCTTCCGCGTCCGGGAAAAAGCCATGACAATGGCCGAGCTTTTGACAGGTGCTAGAAAAACCTATGCGATCAACCTGATCGGCGGCGTCCGCCGCGACATCCTCAAGACCGAGCGCACGCAGACGCTCGAACTGGTCCGCGACCTGCGCCGCGAGGTGACGATTTTGCTGGACATATTGATGGCGACGCCGAACATGCGCGCCCGCACCGAAAATGTCGGTCTGCTCGACCCGCAACTGGCGCGCGACTATAGCGTGGCCGGCCCGGTGGTGCGGGCCAGCGGGCATGTGCGCGATACCCGTGTCGATCATCCCTACGCTGCCTATGCCGGCGCGCCGGTCACGATCCATACCAGGCAGGGCTGCGACGTGCTCTCCCGCGTGCTTATCCGTGGTGACGAGTTCCATGATTCCCTCGCGATCATCGAATATTGTCTTGACCAGATGCCCGAAGGCCCCCTGCTGGTCGAAGGATTCACCTATGTGCCGCATCGCTTCGCGCTGGGCTATACCGAGGCGCCGCGCGGTGATGACATGCACTGGACCATGCTGGGCGACAACCAGAAACTTTATCGCTGGCGCTGCCGAGCGCCGACCTATGCCAATTGGCCTGCGCTTCGCTACATGCTGCGGGGCAATACCATCGCCGATGCGCCGCTGATCGTGGCCAGCATCGACCCTTGCTACTCGTGCTGCGACCGCATGGTTCTGGTCGACATCACGAAACGAAAAACCACAACCGTGCCTTACAGTGAAATGGAACGCTACAGCCGCGAGCGGACATCTTCACCGCTTCGATAGGAGACTTGACATGCTGAAACTGTTGAAAGAGCTGCTCAAGACCGGCGATGCAACATTGCGTTATCCGTTCGCGCCGCTGCCGGTGAAACCGGGCGTTCGCGGCAAACCGGAATTCGCCGGGAAAAATTGCATTGCCTGTGCCGCCTGCACCATAGCGTGCCCCGCCACTGCACTGACCATGGAAACCGACCCGAAAGCCGGAACGCGGACATGGCAGCTTGATCTCGGACGCTGCATTTTCTGCGCGCGCTGCGAAGAAGTCTGCCCGACCGGCGCCATCGTGCTGTCCGATAATTTCGAGCTTTCGGTGCGCAACCGCGAAGACCTGTTGATGACGGCCGAATTCACATTGACAAGTTGCCGCACCTGCGAAACGCCCTTCGCGCCGGAAAAGGAGGTGAACTACGTCATCGCCCTTCTCATCCGCGCCGGTATGCCCTGGGACGACGCGGAAAGCCGGCGCGCCCAGTTCGAGACCTGTCCGGGTTGCCGCCGGCGCGCCGATGTCGCGCGCATCAGCCGCACCTCGCTGGTCCGGCTTGCGGGGCTTCCAGCATGAGAGAGCTTGCCCCGGGCGCGATTTGCGAAAGCGAAGAGATCGCCAAACTCAAACAGACGCTGCAGCGCGACATCAGGCGTTCAGCCTATGTGTTCCGGGTCGATTGCGGCGGCTGCAATGGTTGCGAAATCGAGATTTTCGCCGCAATCAGCCCGGTGTTTGACGCCGAACGTTTTGGGATCAAGCTGGTCGCCTCGCCGCGCCATGCGGATGTGTTGCTTTATACCGGCGCAATGACCCGGGCGATGCGCCTGCCGGCAATCCGGACTTATCATGCCGCACCCGATCCGAAAATCGTCATTTCCTACGGCGCCTGTGGCTGCAGCGGCGGCATTTTCCATGATTTGTACTGCGTCTGGGGCGGCACCGAACCTGTGGTGCCGGTCGATATCTACATCCCCGGCTGCCCGCCCACGCCGGCCGCCACGATATATGGTTTCTGCCTGGCGCTCGGCCTGCTCGGACAGAAGCTGAAGACGCGTCACCACGTTCAGGGACCGGATGAAGATGTTATCCCCACGCATCCCAAAATTCCGCTGCGGATGCGGGTCGCCATCGAACGTGAGGCACGGCGCATGGCCGGCTACCGGCAGGGCCGTATTATCGCCGAGCGGTTCATGCGGTTTTTGGAGAGCGAGGAGTCTGCGCCGTTTGCCGAGCGCCTCGATCATTACCTCGCGCAGGAAGATGATCCACGGCTGACGGAAATCGTCGAGCGACTAAAGGACGTCGCGTTGCAGCGGGGCTTTCCATGAACGGCGATGTCGTTTTCTACCAGTTGAGCCGAAAATTCGTGCACCGCGAACAGGATGTGCCCGCGCCGTCGAAACAGCTCATCCATTACACGCTGGCGATCGGCCATCACATCGGGGTCATCGACTGCTTTGCCGCCAAGCTGAAAATGCCATTCAGCGGCTACGCTGAATGGATCGCGCATCTGCCGGAAGGCGAGGCGCGCCGCAAACTCGGGGGCTTGTTACGCTTCGGCGAGATTGAAATTTCCGCTCCCCATGCGCCGCTGCTGCAACAGGCGTTGCATGCAGCACTTGCGCAGATGTCTGCCGCGGAGGTCGAATGGACCGCCAGCCTGAACACCATGCTGCAATCCATTGCGGCTGAGCCCGCTCTGTACCTCATGGTTCGGCAAAGCTAATGGGCGCATCCGTCATCCTCACCGTCGGCAACAACATGATGGGCGACGACGGCGCCGGGCCGATGCTGGCCGGCATGCTGCTGGAAACCCCTGCATATGGCTGGGATATTATCGATGGCGGAACGGCGCCCGAAAACGAGGTGCAGCGGGTTCGCGCCCTGGGGCCGGCGCGCGTGCTGGTTGTAGATGCTGCCGAAATGGGACTGCAACCTGGAGAAATCCGCATTGTCGAGGAAACCATCATCGCCGCGCAACACTTCATGTCAACGCATTCGCTGCCGCTGACATTTCTGATCGAGGCGCTGCGGGACTTCGCCGCCGACGTCCAGTTGCTGGCGATCCAGCCGTCTTTGGTGGCGTTCGGTTTCCCGATATCGCCCGAGGTCAGTGTGGCGGTCGCGCTTATTCACCAGCGTTTGAAGGAGGGAATCGGCCTTGACGCATACCAACGACTTTAGAAGTGACGCCATGCAATCGCGCTACGCGCGCCAGACCGTGTTGAAGGAAATCGGCGAGGCCGGGCAGAAAAAGCTCGCCGCCGCAACGGTTGTCATTATCGGTCTGGGCGCGCTCGGCACCAACAGCGCCAATTTTTTGGCCCGCGCCGGCGCCGGCACGCTGCGCCTGGTCGACCGGGATGTCGTGGATTGGAGCAATCTGCAACGGCAATCGCTTTTCGAGGAGGAGGACGCCGCCCGATCTCTGCCCAAGGCGGAAGCGGCTTCACGGCACCTGAAACGGATCAATGCGGCGCTGTGCTACGAGCCGATCATCGAAGACGTCAATTCCGGAAATATCGAGCGGATCGTGGCCGGGGCGAGCGTGGTCGTTGACGGCCTGGACAATTTTTATGCGCGGGCTTTGGTGAACCAGGCCTGCGTGAAGCATAAAATCCCGTGGATATATGGCGCCTGTCTGGGCACTTATGGCATTGCCGCGACCATTATCCCCGGCGTCTCGGCCTGCCTGCACTGCCTGCTGCCCGATGCCGGAGAGGCCACCACCCCGCCATTGAGTTGCGAAACCGTGGGGGTTCTGGGGCCCGCCGCTGGCGTGATTGCTGCATTGCAAAGTGCGGAGGCGCTGAAGATCATGGTTGGCAACAGTGCGGCGACCTCTCCTTACCTCATTCATGCCGGGCTTTGGGACAATGATTTTTCCGAACTGCCGGCCGTACGCGTCAGCGGCTGCGAAGTGTGCGGGCAGCATAAATACGGCCTGCTCGAAAGTGGCAGCCGGATGGCGGCCGCCTCGCTGTGCGGACGCGATGCGGTGCAGGTCATGCCGCCGGCGGCATTCACCATGGACTTCGATCTGCTGCGCGAGACGCTCGGCCGAATCTTCAAACTCGAGGAGAACGCTTATCTCCTGAAATTCCACGTCAACGGCATGGAGGTGATGGTTTTCCATGACGGCCGCGCCATGATATTCGGGACCTCCGATCCGCAAGCCGCCCTGGCTCTCTATGGCAAATATATCGGTGGCTGAACCGGGATGATCTACCTGGACAACGCGGCGACGACCTGGCCAAAGCCCGAGGCGGTTTATTTCGCCATTGATTCGGCAATGCGCGCGCATGGCGCCAATCCCGGCCGCGGTGCCTACCGTATGTCCGTCGAGGCGGAGCGGCTGGTGGACGATACGCGGCACGCCATTGCCAGGCTGTTCAACGCGCCGGCGCCCGAACGGGTGATTTTTACATTGAACTGTACAGATGCGCTGAACATCACGTTGCAGGGGCTGATCAATCCGAACGGCCGCGTGGTGACCGGGCCTTTTGAACATAACGCGGTTACCCGCCCGCTGCACGCGCTGCGCAGCACCGGCGTACAGGTGGCGGCGGCGAAGCCGGACGGGGCATTCGGCATCGACCTCGATGATTTCCGCGCGCTGTGCCGCGAAGGGCTCGATTTTGCCGTCATCTCGCATGTCTCGAATGTCACGGGCTGCGTGGCGCCGATTAAGGAGATCGCGGCCATCACCCATGAGCAAGGCGGTCTGCTGGTTCTGGATGCGGCTCAGAGCGCCGGCGCGCTGGAGATCGACATGCAGGATCTCGGCGTCGATGTTCTGGCAGCACCCGGGCATAAGGGTCTGTACGGTCCGATGGGAACCGGCGTGCTGGTCTTGGCGGCCGCTTTACCGATGAGGCCGTTTCGCGAGGGCGGCACCGGATTCCAGTCCGAAAACCCCGAGCAGCCGACGGAATATCCCTGGCGGCTGGAGGCTGGCACCATTAACCTGCCGGGCATCGCCGGGTTGGCCGCGGGGGTCCGCTTCATTCAATCGGTCGGCGTCAACATGATTGCTGAGCACGAGGCGGCGCTCGCTCAGTTGCTGGCGGCACAACTGCGGCAGATCGAGGGCGTCCGCGTTTTCGGCGACAAGGCCCCCCGTACGGGGGTGGTTTCGTTTCGCCTCGGCGCGACCGGCGTCGCCCTCACCGGGGTGATCCTCGATGACTCGTTCGGCATTGCGGTGCGCACTGGCTTGCATTGCGCGCCGGCGGCGCACCGCGCCATCGGCACGTTTCCCGAGGGGACCGTGCGGGTCAGCTTCGGCCAGTTCAACACGGCAGCGGATGTGGATGCCCTGGTCGCCGCCTCGCGGAAGATCGGCGCAGCCCCGATAGGCACCGCCGGATGAATAAGCCGGACGGTTTCATCGAACGCCTGGCGCTCACTGATGCCTGGGCCTGGCTTGATGCCTGTCCAACCAGAGTTAGCTCAGAGACGCTGCCGCTTGATCAGGCCTTCGGCCGCATCTTGTATGAGCCGTTGATCTTCACCGCAGACCGGCCGGACCGCGACATTGCCCTCATCGATGGTTATGCATTGCGGGCCGAGACCACGCTCGGCGCGAGCCCCTACAATCCGCTTCGGCTCGTTTTGGTTCCCAAGGACACTGCCCTGCAGTCCGGGTGCGCCGCCGCTTGCCATGCAGGCGAGACAATTCCACCCGGCGCCGATGCGGCGCTGCCCCTAGAAGCGGGCGAGGATACCGGCGGTACTCTGCAGGTCTGCGACCCGGTAGCGCGCGGCGCCAGCATTGGGCGGAAGGGGGAGGCCGCGCATATCGGCGATCTGGCAGTCCCGGCCGGCCAGCGGCTGGGCGGGCCGCAGATCGCGCTTGCGGCATCGATGGGGCTGACCAACCTATCCGTTCGGCAGCGCCCCGAGGTTGCTGTTCTGCTGGCCGGGGCCAAGCCGCCGGCGGCCGAAGCATTGGGCACGGCGCTGGCGGGCCTGATCGCGCGCGACGGCGGGGTGGCGCGCCCCGTCCACGCGCTTTCCAGCGCTGGGCCGTCTCAGCTTGTGCTGCTGGCCGGGCGCAGCGGCTGGGGCGAGGACGACGATGCCGTGGACGCCGTCACGGCGGCCGGCGGCCGGATCGACCACCACGGCATCGCGCTGACGCCAGGCGGGTCCGCCAGCCTCGGCTGGCTGGGCGATGCACCGCTGTTGCTGCTGCCGGGTGACCCGCTATCGGCTCTGGTGAGCTACGAAGTGCTGGCCGGACGGTTGCTGCGGCGCCTCGCCGGCCGCGCGTCTGACTGGCCGTTTTCGGTCCAGCGTCGCGCGCTCGCCGCCAAGATCGCCTCGCCCGTTGGCGTGAGCGAGTGGGTGCCTCTCGCCTGCCGCGGGAGAAGCGCCGCCCCGCTCGCCCTTGCACCGGCGGATGGCCTCGCATGCTACGCGCGAGCCGACGCATTTCTGGTTGTGCCAGCTGGTCTTGAGGGGTACCCTTCTGGCGAAATGGTCGACGTCGTCATGTCGGGCGAGGTCAGCAAACAGGAGCTGGCATGATCACACCAGACCCCGATATGATTTTGCGTCACGCCGCCGACTTCGTTCGGCAGTCGGCCGAGCAGCAGCAGTTTCTCACGGTCGTCAGCCGTGATGAGGCGGAAGTGCTGTTCCGCCAGCATCTCACGCTGGCGCCGCTGGGTGAGGAAACCGTGCCATTGGCCCAATGCCGGAGCCGCGTGCTGGCGAGCGATCTGGCGGCTGCTGTAGACGTGCCGGGCTTTGACCGTTCCAATGTTGACGGTTTTGCCGTGCGTGCTGTCGATCTGGAGGATGCCCGCCCGGATGCGCTCCGCCGGCTTCGACTGAACACTGAGGTGCTGACACCCGGCCGGGTGCCGCAGGAATCGGTCGCGCCCGGCACCGCGACGATTATCGCCACCGGCGGCATGATACCGCGCGGCGCCGATGCCGTGGTCATGGTCGAACGGACAATGTTCATCGACGAGGTAGACGGGGCCGCTCCGGCGGTGGATGTCGACCGGTCGCTGGCGCCGGGCGCTGCCATCTCAACCGCCGGTTCGGATATTGCCGCCGGCGAAACGGTCCTGCGTCTCGGCGCCGTCCTGGGTTCGCGCGAGGTTGCGGTGCTCGCGGCGATCGGTGTGGGCGAAGTGCCGGTTTTCCGGCGGCCGCGCGTCGCCGTGCTCTCCACCGGCGACGAGCTGGCGCGGTCGGATGAAGGCATTCGTACCGGGCAGGTGTTCGACAGCAACGGGCCGATGCTGGTGGCCGCGGTCGAGGAGCTGGGCTGCATCGCCATCCCGTTCGGCATCGTCCGCGACGATCCAGTCCGGATGGCGCAGGCGGTGGACAAGGCGGTCGAGGCCGCCGACGTGGTGCTGCTGTCGGGCGGCACTTCCAAAGGGGTCGGCGACATCGCCTATCGCACTTTAGCGCGCTTCACAGATCCGGGCATCGTCGTGCACGGCGTCGCGCTGAAACCGGGCAAGCCGCTATGCCTTGCAGTGACACAGGGCAAGCCGGTGGTGATCCTGCCCGGCTTCCCGACCTCGGCAACCTTCACCTTCCATGAATTCGTGGCCCCGGTGCTGCGCATCCTCGCCGGCCTGCCATCGCTGCGCCGCGAGAGTCGGACCGCGGCGCTGCCGGTCAGGCTCGTCTCCGAACGCGGGCGTACCGAGTATGTCCTGGTGTCGCTGACGGAAGGGTTGGACGGCGGGCTGGCGGCCTATCCAACGGAGAAGGGCTCGGGCGCGGTCAGAGCATTCTCCCAGGCGGACGGCTTTTTCGCCGTCCCGGCGCAGACGGAGATGGTGCCGGCGGGCGCCGAGATTACGGTGACGATGATCGGCGCGGTCGCCGAGCCGGCGGACCTGACGATCATCGGCAGCCACTGCCTCGGTCTCGACTACCTGGTCGGCGTGCTGACGCGGCAGGGCCTGACGGCGAAGCTGCTCACAGTCGGCAGTACCGCCGGCCTGATGGCCGCCAAGCGGGGCGAGTGCGACATCGCCGGCATCCATCTGATGGATCCGGTCACCGGGGTCTACAATCGGCCCTATGTGGACGACACGCTGCGGCTGCTGCGCGGCTATGGCCGGCTGCAGGGCGTCGTGTACCGGCGCGATGATCCGCGCTTCGAGGGGCTGGAAGCCGCCGAGGCCATCGCGCGGGCCGCCGGCGATCCCGATAGTCTGATGGTCAACCGCAACGCCGGCAGTGGCACACGGGTGCTGATCGACCGGCTGCTTGGCGCGGCGCGGCCAGCCGGGTACAGCCATCAGACCCGCTCACATAATGCCGTGGCAGTGGCCATCGCGCAGCATCGAGCCGACTGGGGAGTCGCGATCGAGACGGTGGCGCAGCGCTATGGCCTCGGTTTCCTGGCCCTGCAGGCGGAGGAATACGATTTTGTCAGCCCCGCGAGGCGGTTCGATCGCCCGGCCGTGCGCCGTTTCGCAGCCTTGCTGGAGGACGTGCCCATCCGCGCCGAACTGGCGCGGATGGGGTTTTCGATTGCCTGACGCCGCATCCGGCAAGTCAGTTTTTAGAGGGAGGATCAAAATGATTCGTAGATCAATGCTTATTGCAACTGTAACACTTCTGGCCACATTCGCCATAGGTTCTAAGCCGTCGCCGGCGGCAGCGCCCGTAACTCTCGCGATCTTCGGCGCCGGCACCCTTGCCGCACCCTTCCGGCAGGTCGACGCCGCATTCGAGGCGTTGCACCCCGGCGTGACCATCCAGGCCCAGTTCGGCGGCAGCGTGATGATGGCGCGGAAAATTACCGATCTGCATCAGCGGGCAGATGTGCTGGCCGTCGCGGATTACAACGTGATCCCGAAATATCTGTTCGCCGCCGATTCCAAAGATGCCGACTGGTATGCTGGCTTCGCGCGAAACGCCATCACCTTCGTCTACACGGATAAGAGCAAGTTCGCCGGTGAGATAACGCCCGCCAACTGGTACAGCATTCTGGAGCGACCCGGCGTGCAGATCGGCCGTTCCAATCCGGATACCGATCCGTCGGGCTACCAGACGCTGCAAATGCTGGCGCTCGCGCAAACGCATTACAATTCACCGGGCCTGGCGGCCAAAGTGCTGGCAAACGCGCCGCCCGCCAACATGCGTGATACCGAAACCGAACTTCTTGCCGCATTGCAGCTCGGCCAGATCGACTATCTGGCGATCTACCGTTCGGACGCTTTGCAAAATCATCTCAAATTTATCGACCTTCCTGCCGAGATCAACTTGAGCGATCCGGCCGACGCCGCCTCCTATGAGGCAGCCGTCGCCCACACCAAGAAAGGCGATCTGAAAGGCAAACCCATCGTCTACGCCATTACCATCCCCACCAGCGCCGCGCAGCCGGAGCTGGCCGCTGCCTTCGTCGCCTTCCTGCTAGGCCCGGACGGGCAGAAGATCATGGCGGCGAACGGCTTTACCACAGTCGATCCAGCGTATGCCGTGAACGCCGGGAAGATGCCGGATGGTTTTCGCGCGTTGGTCCAGCCTTGGCCGGCGCACTGACGCGAGTCCCCGTGCGGGTCCACGGCGTCGTTCTGGCGTCCTGGCTCGCCGGCAGCGTGCTGCTGGCATTCATCGTGGTCCCGTTGGCCGGGCTGGCCGCGATGGAACCGTTGCGAAACCTGGTCCAGGTCGCCGCCATGCCGGATGTTCGGCTGGCGATCTGGCTCAGCCTCCTGGCGGCTTTCCTGACCGCCGGCTGCGCCGCGCTGCTCGGCGTGCCGCTGGCCTATGTGCTCGCGCGCAATAATTTCCGGGGCAAGGAAGTTGTCGCCGCGATCGTCGATCTGCCGCTCGCCGTGCCGCACACGGTGGCCGGCATCGCGTTGTTGATCGTATTCGGGCGGCAGGGCTTGATCGGCGGGCCGGCCAGCGAATTTCTGGGCCTGCAGTTCTGGGGGACACTGGCGGGGGTCGTAGCCGCGATGCTGTTCGTCTCGGCGCCCTATGCCGTCAACGCCGCGCGGATCGGTTTTGAGGCGGTCGACCCGCGGCTTGAGAAAGTGGCGCGCACGCTTGGCATAGGGCCCTGGGGTGTTCTCGTGCATGTCACCCTGCCGCTGGCATGGCGCGGCATCATGACCGGCCTCACCTTGACCTACGCACGCGCAATCAGCGAATTCGCCGCGGTGGCGATCCTTGCCTACTACCCGATGACGGCGCCAGTGAAAATCTACGAGCTGTTCCTGGAATCCGGCCTTGATGAGTCCGCCGCCATGGCGTTGCTGCTGCTCATCGTATCGCTGGCGCTGTTTATCCTGTTCCGCGGCATCGCCCGCCGCCGCGCGCCCATTTCTGGCGGCGGCCGGTGAAGCCTGCAGGCCTCGAAATCCAGGCAGCCTGCCTGGCCCTCGGCCAGTTCTCCCTGCGCAACATCGACGTGACGCTCGATGCCGGCGAGATTCTGGTGCTGCTCGGCCCGAATGGCGCCGGCAAGTCGGTCTGCCTGGAAATGATCGCGGGATTTCACCGCCCACATGCCGGGCGAATCATGATCCATGGCCGGGACGTGACGGACCTGCCGCCGGAGCAACGCCGGATCGGGTTCGTGTTCCAGAATTTCGGCCTCTTCCCCCACCTCACGGTTGCCCGGAATGTCGCCTTCGGTCTTTGCGTGCGTGGCCTCGGGCATGGGCCGGCGAGCCAAGCCATTGCGGACCTGCTGCGGCAGTTCGGCATCCTGCACCTCTCCGCCCGTTTTCCGCAGGATCTCAGCCCCGGCGAAAAGCAGCGTGCCGCCCTGGCGCGCGCGCTGGCCGCACGTCCAGAATTGTTCCTGTTCGACGAACCGTTCTCGGCGCTTGATGTTCGCACGCGCGACCAGCTGCGCGACGAACTGAAAACCTTCCTGCGGGACTCGGGCGTGCCGGCGATCTTCGTTAGCCACGACCAGACGGATGCCGCCTTGCTTGCGGACCGGGTCGCTATCCTCGACCGCGGCGCGGTGCAACAGGAAGGCGCCGCGACAACGGTCCTAAGCAAGCCCGCCAATCGTTTCATCGCCACCTTCGTCGGCGTCGAAAACATCCTTGCGGGCCGCCCTCTGGACCGGCACGGCACAATGCGCCGCGTTCAGGTCGCGAACGTGGTTTTGTATGCGACATGCGAAGACGAAGCGGCCGGCGAAGCCCTGCTCTGCATCCGGGCCGAGGACGTCACCCTGCGTCCGATGTGCGGGGCCGGCCCTCCCGGCTTGCACGGGGGCACGAACCGGATTGCCGGTTTTGTGTCGGACATCCGGCGCCAGGGCCCGCTGATCCGCGTGACGGTAGATTGCGGCTTTCTACTGGCCGCCGGTTTCACGCAACGGGAGATGCGCGCGCTCAGCCTGTCGGCCGGGCAGCCGGTAATGGCCGAAATCGACGCCAGCGCGATTCATCTGCTGATAACTGGGTCCAGAGGGCCAAGTCATCTCAGCGCCTCGTCAGCTCTGTCCCCGCGCGATCAGGTCAACTGCCTGTAGTCGATGAATGGCACGGGATCGCCTGGCTCTACGTTCAACCGTTCCTCGCTGAGCTCGACCAAACCGTCCGTGCGCGTCAACGAGGTGATGACGCCGGCGCCGTCGATTGGGTACTTCACCGCGACGGTCTGCGCCTCGCGGCGCTCCAGCGAAACGCGCAGATATTCCCGCCGCCCCGCCTTCTTGCGGTAGCGAAATCCCGCCGTCGCCATTGAGGGCTGGACCGGTATCGGCGTGGCCCCGCTGAGAGCAGCGATCAAGGGCCGCACGAGGTAGGCAAAGGTCACGAAGACGGCGACCGGGTTGCCGGGCAGGCCGATCAGAGGCGTTCCGTTCATAACACCCATGGCAATCGGCCGGCCCGGCTTGATGGCGAGACGCCAGAAGACCAACGATCCGTGGCCGGCGATGGCGGCGCGCACATGGTCTTCCTCACCGGCTGACACGCCCCCCGATGTAATGACGAGATCTTGCACCAGTGAGGCCGCCGATAAGCCCGCCTGCATCGCGTCCCGGTTGTCCGGCAAAATGCCAAGATCGGTCACAACGCAGCCGGAACGGCGCAGCAGGGCTGTCAGGGCATAGCGGTTGGCATCGTAGATCGCCGCGGGGCCGAGCTTTGTGCCTGGCTCGCAAATCTCGTTGCCGGTCGAAAATACCGCCACGCGCGGCCGGCGCCGCACCTCTACGCGCATCATTCCAAGTGCGGCCATCAGCGCGATGTCGCGCGGCTCCAGCCGGCGCCCTGCTGGCAGTGCTTCAGCGCCACGCAGAATATCTTCGCCAATCATACGGCGATTGGCGCCGCGCGCCAGTCCGGCCGGGAGTTCCACCTGCGCGTCCTCAAGCAGGCGCGCGTCTTCCTGCATGAACACCGTATCCGTACCCGCCGGCATGGGGGCGCCGGTGAAGATGCGCACCGCCGACCCGTCGCCGCCGCGCGCCCTGGGCAGGCTTCCAGCAGCAACGCGGCCCGTCACGGCCAACCGCGTGGGTGCGCCCGCATTGAGGTCCGCGTGACAAATCGCATAGCCATCGACCGCGGCATTGTCGAAGCCAGGCAGATTGATCGGTGCCGCAACTGATCGAGCAAGAACGCGCCCGTCGCCCTCGGTCAGACATACCAGCTCCGTCTCCGGTATGGGCGAAATGCGCGCCGTTACCAATGCAAGCGCATCCTCGACCCGCATGAGGTCCCCGCCAAACGCAAAGCAATCCGCACTCAGCTGCGCCATCAACGGTGCCTTCCAGCTCGGCGGCGATACCCTGCGGGAGACATCGCAGTCTCCCATCCGTCGACCAAGAACCAAGCTATCATTTTGGGAAGCCGGAAAGCAACTGAAGAAACGCTTTAATTGTTCTCAAAACTCTGATACATTTGCAATCAACTTGCAAAGTCGAACGTCATGGCGTCCGCAGGAATCGTCCCCAGCTCTTGGCAACCAGCAATCACGGTGCGGACTCATGCATGAGTTCGGGATCACCACCAGAATCGTCGCCATCGTGACCAAGGCTGCGCACGGGCGCCGAATCGAGACCGTGACGCTGGAGGTCGGCGCGCTCGCCGGCGTGATGGGCGATGCAATCACGTTCTGCTTTGATGCTCTCACGCAGGAAACCGCGCTTGCCGGCGTGCGGCTGGAAATTGTCGAAATTCCAGGCCTCGCGCGCTGCATTCACTGTGATGCGCTGTTCAATGCAGCGACCCTCCTCGCCGCCTGCCTCTGCGGCTCGCGCCAGTTGAGTTGGGTGTCGGGACAGGAGCTGAATATCAAATCGCTGACATATCTGGAGATGGTCTGATGTGCGTCCATTGCGGCTGCTCCGGTGAGAGCCATACGACATTGCTAAACCTTGCAACCGGAGAGGCATTCGCCATGTCGCATGCGCATGAACACGAGCATGTTCATGCCGACGGCACGAGGCATGCGCATCACGATCATGCGCCAACCGGCCAGAATGTTGAGACAATTGACGCGCGTATCCTCGCGAAGAACGATGCCATCGCCGCGACCAATCGGGCCTGGTTCGAGGGCCGGGAAATTCTCGCCCTCAACCTCGTCAGTTCACCAGGCGCGGGCAAGACGACGCTCCTCGAACGGACGATTCGTGATTTTCACAAGGAGCGTGGAATTTGCGTCATCGAGGGTGACCAGGCCACATCCCGTGACGGTGAGCGGATTCGCGCAGCCGGCGCCACGGCGGTGCAAGTAAACACCGGCACTGGTTGCCATTTGGAGGCCGATATGGTGGCACGCGGTCTGAAACTTTTGAAGCCGGGCTTTGGCACGCTGCTGATGATCGAGAATGTCGGCAACCTCGTCTGCCCGGCCATGTTTGACCTTGGCGAGCACGCCAAAATCGTTATCCTCTCGGTGACCGAGGGGGAGGACAAACCGCTCAAGTATCCCCACATGTTTCGCGCCGCCGCATTGATGATCCTCAACAAGATCGACCTCCTACCACATGTGGACTTTGACGTGGCAGCGGCCGTCGCGAACGCGCGTCAAGTCAATCCCAATATCGGCCTTCTGCAATTGTCGGCGAAAACTGGGGCAGGGCTTGAAACATGGTATGCGTGGCTGCGGAATTCGGCCAGCTCATGTAATCTTAGCGTCTAGAGCCAGCCGAAATGCATGGTAGGACATTTGCGCGCGATGCCGCGGCAAATGAGTGCCGCGAGGACGCCGGTCCGTCGCGCGTTGCGGGAGTTGGGTAAGGGCGGCCGATCACCGCGTCCTAATTTTTAGCGTTGTCCTTCAGCCCCAAGTTGGCGTCCAACTTGCTCCGCAACCCCTCCAGGGCCATTTCGGAAACCGGATCGATTGCTTCGACCATCGTCAACAAGGTGTCGCAGACACCTCGGAGGGCCCAGAGAAAGGCGTCCTCGACCTGGTTACCGGAGAGTACATGGCGCACTCGTGCGGCGTGGTCCGCATGGCCACCTTCTTCTAGGTTTTTGGCCAGTTGTCGACCATGTTCGCGTACCTCGTCGTTCATAACCGGACACTCCTAAACAGCCATTCTGAATCAAAGAGTTGTGTCTCTTTTCTCAAAAACAGGAATAATTTCTTTGCATATGAGCACGATCGCGCTTCTTGACGGCTGTGCAAAGACTGAATTTGATGGGCTCTCACTTACGCTTCCACCGCTCATTATTGCGGCCTAGCGATTGCGGCCGAACGGCGATGGGTGCCGGTTTCCCGGCGAGCGGGCTTATATGTTCTGACATGCTCGTCTCTTCCTTATCCAAGTACCGGCTGCACCCGGTTCGTCCTCCAATCCATCGAGGGAATAGGTTGCGGGATTTTAAGTTGCAAGCTCCTGTCGTATCGTCAGTAATTCCTGTTGACGTTCCTTGCTCGTCTTTGGGTAGCTCATTTTGAGGTCTTTAAGGGTTTCCAGTACGATTTGTGATACGATAAGCCGCGCACTTTCCTTGTCGTCGGCGGGCACCACATACCAGGGTGAGTCCTTGGTGCTAGTTGCGCTCAAGCATTTCTCGTAGGCCTTCATGTAATCCTTCCAGAAACCTCGCTCCTTGATGTCAGCCATGCTGAATTTCCAGTTCTTCTCGGGGTTGTAGATTCGCTCGAGAAACCGCTTTCTCTGTTCATCCTTCGAAAGATGGAGGAAAACTTTTACGATATGGGTTCCATTGGCGTGCAGGTGCTTTTCAAGGTCTCTGATCGAACGGTACCTGTCATGCCAGATCGACTTATCTTCGCCATGCGTGTGATCCACCGCCTCGGCCTTCAGCAAATCCTCATGTACGCGGACAACCAAAACTTCCTCGTAATACGATCGATTGAAAATGCCGATCCGGCCCCGCTCCGGTAAATCCCTTGTGCTACGCCATAAAAAGTCATGCTGAAGCTCGATCGCGCTAGGATGCTTGAAGCTGAACACCTGGCAACCTTGCGGGTTCACACCGGACATTACGTGGCGGATGGCGCCGTCTTTACCGGCGGCATCCATGGCCTGAAAAATCAGCAGGACGGCGTGGCGGTTGCAGGCGTAATGCAGCCGCTGCAGGCCGCTCAACTGTTCGACATGTTCGTCCAGCAGTGCTTTGTAATCCTCCTTGGATCCGCAAACCGGCTTGCCCTTTGTCGGCCATTTGTCGAGATTGACATCGGCGCCCTCATGCACCCGGTATTCGGTTGAGTCGATTTTCATTTTTTTACACCTTCGGCAGTAAGATCACCTGGCGCATGCGGCGTTGTGGGCCTGTCCGAAAGTGGTTCCAGAACAGCCTGTGTCGCGGCTTTTCGCCCTTCTGCACCACGCGGTGTTTCAGCTTCGCTGAGGGCCTTAGCAATGATATGGCCGGCGGCGTCGGGGTCCTTTACGATGCCGGCCAAGAGGACGTCCCCCAGCGTCGTGTTGAGCAGGGACGCGGTGGCGGTTTTGTCGCCAGTTTTACGGGCAATTTCGGGTTCGGCCGCCGATTGAGGCTGCGATTTTTTCTTGGTGACGGCCTCGGCTGGTCCACTGGTCTCGCGTTCTGGCTTTGCCGTGGCCTGGGCGTCTGGTTCTACCTTGTCCTGACGCCTGGCTGCCGCTTTGATGATAGGCTTCCTCGCGCCCTTCGTCGCATCGAGCACTTTATAGGCAAGCAGTTTCAAGCCGTCATTTATCAGGAACCAGAACACCGCGTAGGCCCAGACGAAGCCAGCCCATTTCCAGCCGAGCGGGGTCATGAACAGACCATAAACCGCAATCAGAGTCGCAACAGTCTGGGTGCCAAACACGGCGACCAATAGAATTTTCGCGGGACGTATGGACCAGAATGGGCCGCGCGTGCGGGAGAGGAAAATCGTGAGATGCCCCGCCACGGAAAGCATCAGATACATCAGGGTTTGCACATGCGGTCGGCCGAGATGGAACACCTGGTCCCCGAGATAGAACAACCCGAACGCGGCGATCGGGCCGATAAGGCCGAGCACCGTGGCAATGCCCAGCACCGTGCGCATATCCCACGCCTCGGGCTGGTCCCTGTACTGCACGTTGTCGTAGGCGATGGACAAAATGGCGCCGTCGTTGAGCAGCGCCAGCATCACGATCATGACCGCGGTTAGCGGATAGAAATTGAAAACCAGAATGGCGGCCGTCATGAATAGAAGCACACGCAACGTCTCGGCAATACGGTAGATCGCGTAGCTGTTCATGCGCTGGAAAATTCGACGGCTTTCCTTGATCGCATCGATCATCACGGAAAGGCCGGGGGTCAGCAACACGATCGCCGCGGCGGCGCGCGCAGCATCGGTCGCACCAGAAACGGCGATGCCGCAATCAGCCTTTTTCAGTGCCGGCGCATCATTCACGCCGTCGCCCGTCATGCCGACAATATGGCCGTGTTTTTGCAGCACATCGACAATGTGAAATTTATGTTCGGGGAATACCTGGGCGAAACCGTCGGCCTTCTCGATCAATGTGGTGACCGCCTGATTTTCCTGTTTTTTTACGTCGCCAAGGCTGCTGGCGTCGAGAATATGCGTGCCCATTCCGAGCTTTATGGCGGTTTCCTGGGCAATCGCCAGGGCATCTCCGGTCACCATTTTTACCGTTACGCCCATTTTCAGCGCGGCCGCTATGGTGGCCTTGGCATCTTCCCGCGGCGGGTCAAATAACGGTAAAATGCCAATGAATTGCCATTTTCCTTCGCCCTCGGCACGCGCAACGCCAAGCGCGCGGAAGCCACGCGCAGCAAAGTCGTTCACTGCCTTATTAACGTCATCCTTCACCCCGGCATCGTCCACCAGGGCAAGAATGACCTGCGGTGCGCCCTTGGTGACCTTAAACGTTTTGCCGTCCTTGTCCTTCACGCTGGCCTCGGTGCGCTTATGCACCGGGTCGAACGGCTTGAACTCGGTTTGCTGAAAGTCTTTCAGGGCGTCTTTGCTTTTTAAGCCGGCTAGAACGGCAAGATCGATGGTGTCATTGTTATCTGCCCTGGAAGCGAGCGCGCCGAAAAGAATCACCTGGTCAGCCTGGACATCTTTGGCGCAATACGGATCTCCAAGGGTCAGCTTGTTCTGCGTCAGCGTGCCAGTTTTATCGGCACACAGCACATCCACCCCCGCCAGTTCCTCAATCGCCACCAGCCGGCTCACCACGGCCTGTTTTCTGGCGAGCAGACGCGCCCCGACCGCCATCGTCACGGACAGCACGGTCGGCATGGCCACTGGAATTGCCGCCACGGTGAGCACCAAGGCAAACTGCAATGTGGTGAGGATCGAGTCGCCCCGGTAAATCGAAATGCCGATGATGACGGCGACCATCGCCAATGCCAGAACAATCAGGTAATCGCCGATTTTCAGCACCGCGCGCTGAAAATGGCTGACAGTATGGGCCGTTTGCACAAGCTGGGCGGTTTTGCCGAAATAGGTGTTCTTACCCGTGGCATAGACCAGTGCGCCGATTTCACCCTGGCGGATGATCGAGCCAGAAAACACCGCTTCGCCGGATTTCCGTTCGGCCGGCAGAGATTCGCCCGTGAGTGCGGATTGGTCCACTTCCACCGGGTCGCCATCCAGCAAGCGTGCATCCGCCGGCACAATATCGCCCAGGCGTAGCCGAATGATATCGCCAGGCACCAAGTCACGCGCCGCCGGGTTCATCCATTTGCCGTCGCGTTTTACGCGCGCTTTGATCGCCAGCTTGGCTTTCAGCGCGGCGATAGCGTTCCCAGCCTCGTGCTCCTCCCAGAACCCGACAACGGCATTGGCAAGGAGCAGGAGCAAAATAATAAAAAAATCTGGCCAGTGGCGAACAACGCCCGAGAGGATCACCGCGGCCTCGATCATCCAGGGAATAGGCCCCCAGAAATAGCCGAGGAATTTCAGGAGGGGATTCTGCTTTTCTTCAACAAGTTCGTTGGGGCCGTATTTTGTTTGGCGCTTCTCCGCCTCGGCCTGGGTGAGGCCGTCCGCCGAGGAGTCGAGCCGACTTTCAACTTCTGCCAGCGGAAGCGTCTTTAGATCATCCTTTGCTTCCGGGGCATTTGGCTTTGGTTTCGGCTTAGATTCGGAAGCTGGAGGCTGGGCGGTTGTTCGTTGCATGATCATGCATCTTTCGGTTTGTCTTACCTCAGGCGATTGATGTCTTCTCGTCACTGGTGTGCATGATGCTGTCCAAAATTTTGCGGTCGGTGCTGGATGCGCGATCCTGCGCGGGTCAGATCATTATCAGGAATGAAAAGTCCTGCCGGGGGCATATCTACAACGCTCGTCCAGACTCCGCGCGCTCATCGGCAACGTAATGGGCTTCCGTTGAAAACATAAGGCTATCAAGCCCACCCTGAATGTTATCGGCCAGAAGACTGAGGTTGGCGTTCACATCCTGCCGAAATCCTCGACCTTCAGGGCCATCCTCGTGAAGTCGTTCGTCGAGTTGCTTATGGCGCTTCTCCAATTCCTGGAGCTCGCCCAATCTGTCGATCCGCTTCAAGTCTGTCGCTTCGCTCATCGTTTTTTTGAGCGCCGTGATGCGGCTGCCCAAGGTTTTGATCCGCATTTTCAGTGCTGAATATATGTCTGCCTCAGTCATTTCGGGGTCTCCTTAAGGTTGATTGTTCGCGTGTGCCGGCCCGTTATGGCCTCCTCGTGGGCGGCGATGACATGGACGGCGGCGCGGCTGTCTGGGTGCTGATTCACATGGCATCGATGGCGCTTGCGGCGGAATCCAGCTGTATGCCGAGCCAAGCCATACGCGCACGCACGGTGGAGCGGATTGCCGGCTCGGGTTCGCCAATTCGGCGGCGCGTGTGTTCAGATGACACCCGGGGCGTTGGTAAGCTGAGCCAAAGCTTCGCGGCCCATGGCGAGCAATTCTGGCTCGGTGATATGCGATAAATCGGCCGTCAACTCAAAGAGTATCTTTTGTGCCATTTCGGCATGATGTTCGTGAAGATATATCACCAGATGATACGCGGCATCGCTCTTTCCCGTACCCCGACCGACAATGACAATGCGTTGCGCGTTGACAGCCGCCTGCGCGATACGTTCGTAAAACGTCGCTTCTTCATGTGCGCGCTGGCCCCGCTCGCGTGCCTGGTCCTTGTGGGTCAGGTGATGCAGAAAGTGATGAGGATCATAGGGGCGAATATCGCGTTTCGACTCATCAGATGCGGGCGCTACAACGTTGAAGATACGGGCGTCGTGGTGATCGATCACGATCATCAGATCGGACACTTGCGCCGCCGCGGAATCGATGACGCTCGCCTCCGTGTCAAGGACCGCCATGCTGCCGGCCAGAAAATGCCGAAGGTCTCGGATCTCCTCGGAGGTCAGGTCCTTGCTGTGGGGGCGCCGCAAGACTTGCTGTACATCGCCGACGGCAAAGACATATTCGTGGTTGGCTTTCTCTGTAACAGTGCCAAGCTCCCCGAATAAATGAATAACATCGCGCCATTTCAAATTATGCGACGATGGGTGATGAAACAACGCTTCATACGTCCTGCGGTCCGACCCGGACAGAAGCGGCGGTGGAATTGAGGGGAGTTTCAGATCGGGCTCTGCTGACATCGGCATTCAACCTCCAAACGGCAACGCGGGGCTTCCAAAATTGAAATTATAGTGCGTTTTCGCAGGCGCGCCGGACAGCCTCGGAAACTACTCAGGCGGGCGCCGTGACAGCCCGAGCCAAAGCCGGAGCGGCCTGTTGCGCGCTTGCTGACTTGCCCGCGATGCGGCCAAAGACAAGGCAGTCAATGATCGATGAACCACCCAGCCGGCAGGCGCCATGCACGCCGCCGGCAATCTCGCCAGCAGCGTGCAAGCCAGGGATGACGGCGCCATCGAGATCGATAACTTGCGCATGTTCATTCATCTCGACGCCGCCCATTATGTAATGGACTTTCGGCCAGACTCGCGCGGCGTGGAAGGGCGGAACCGCGATCGGCTTGGCATCCTTGAGAATCTTCTTGCCGAACTCGGGGTCCTTCTTGGCCGTGATGTAGCCGTTAAAGGTATCAATGCTTGTTTGTAGCATTTTCGGCTCAATCTTGTAGTGCGTGGCAAGTGCTGCAAGCGTGTCGAACTGCATTACCGAACCGCTTTTCAGCGCATGCGCCAGTCCCCAGAGTGCGAAGGACGCGGTTGGGCCGTCCGTGATGGAAATCGCCGGATGGCCGCAGGCGATGATGGCATCTGACTGGGTTTTGCGATTGGCGAGTTCGCTGACGAAGCGCTTGCCCGTCTTCGGATCGATGAGGATACCGAGCGGCATGCCGGCACCGGCGATGAAACCGTTGGCGGCGCCGAAGCCTTCGTCATCCGGGCTGGTAAGCGGCAAAAGCTGGATCTGGTCTAGCTGGATCGGTGCGGCATCGATGCGCAGGGCCGCGATAAGACCTTCGGAATTGGCGCCTTCGTGGTTGGTGGTTTTGAATTGTTCATTGAGTTCCGGATCCTGCGTCATACGAAAGCGGATATCGCCAGAGAACCCGCCGGAAGCCAGGATCACGCTCTTCAGGGCCCGGATGGTCTTGATCGTACCCGAATCAGGCTGGCCATACTGGTAGCCGTCACGCACTTCAATTCCCATCACGCGGCCTTTCGGCTCACGAAAAATTCTCGTCAGCTGAACCTTGAGCGCGATGTTGATGCCTTCCTTCTTCAATGCCTTCACCTGCTTGCCGACGATTTCCGAGCCATGACCGTTGGCTGTTTGCAGGACGCGCGGCACGGAATGGCCGCCCATGGTATTGATGTGCTCCTTGTATTCGGCGCCCAGACGTTTCATTGTCCACTCGACCGCTGCGTTGGATTGTTCCGCAACGGCGCGGGCCAAGGCGGGATAGTTCAGTTGCATTCCGGCCGTGAGCATGTCTCGGTACATCAGCTCGGGGGAATCGACGATGCCTTGTTTCTTTTGCAAGGCGGATCCAGCGGTTGCGACCTGGCCGCCATTGATCCAGGAGTTGCCGCCTGGCGTTTCCATTTTTTCGATGATTTTTACGGTGGCGCCAGCATCATGGGCTTCGATTGCGGCGGCGAGGCCGGCAAAGCCGGAGCCGATAATGACGATGTCGAAGGTCTCGTCCCAATGGCGGGTTATGCCGGGCTTCGGTACGTTCTGGTCCATATCAATACTCCTTCAGCTTTTTGCGGCGACGTACGGGTGCACCATTCTTGAGGGGTCGACGATGCGATCAAATTCGGCCTCGGTGACCATGTTGAGTTTTAATGCCGCCACTTTTAGGGTTAGCTCGTGTTCGGAGGCGTAGTTGGCGAGTGTGGCGGCTTTGTCGTAGCCGATGACCGGCGTCAGGGCGGTCACCAGCATCAGTGAATTTTCGACATAGGATTTGATTGTTTTTAGGTTGGGCTTGGTGCCCTCGACCAAGAACTTCCGGAAATTCGTGCAGCCGTCTGTCAGCAGTCGCAATGAGTGCATGACGTTGTAGATGATGACGGTCTTATAGACATTCATCTCCAAATAGCCGCTAGCGCTGCCGAAGCCCACGGCGACGTCATTGGCCATGACCTGGATGGATATCATCGCGAGCGCCTCGCACTGCGTTGGATTCACTTTCCCTGGCATGATTGATGAACCTGGTTCATTGGCCGGGATAATCAATTCCGCGAAGCCCGCGCGCGGCCCGCAGGACATTAGCCTTATGTCGTTGGCAATTTTGTATAGCGAGGCGGCGAGGGTCCGGAGCGTTCCTGAGAGTTGTACCATGTCGTCATGCGCGCCCTGAACGGCAAATTTATTTTTGGCGCTTACGAAATTCTGTTTCGTGAGCTTCGCAATCTCTACCGCCGCCGCATCGCCGAAGCCGGGCGCCGCATCCAGGCCTGTACCGACGGCCGTGCCGCCGAGTGCAAGCCGATAGACGCCTTGCAGCGCGGCCTCCAGCCGCGCCAGGTCATCCTCCAGCATGCTGGCATAGCCGGACCATTCCTGCCCCAGCATGATGGGTACGGCGTCCTGCATATGCGTGCGGCCGATTTTTACGATGTCCTTCCATTCCTCGGCTTTTGCAGCGATGGCGGTGTGCAGTGCGCTCAGCGCCGGCGCCAGGCGTTCCTTCACGCCGGTCATCACGGCGATGCACATGGCAGATGGAAAGGTATCATTGGAAGATTGCGACATATTCGCATCGTCGTTCGGATGGACCGGCGCCTTGCTGCCGAGCGCGGTACCGGCCAGTTGGCAGGCGCGGTTGGAGATTACCTCGTTGATATTCATGTTGAACTGCGTGCCGCTGCCGGTCATCCACACATGCAACGGAAACATGTCAGCATGCTGACCGCCAAGAATTTCGTCGCAGACGGTGACGATGAGTTTGTGTTTCTCGGCACTCAATCGGCCCCCGGCCAGGTTGGCATTGGCGGCGGCTTTTTTCAGAATTGCAAAGGCAGGAATCAACTCGCGCGGGATCAAATCGATGCCGATGCTAAAAAATTCAAGCGAGCGCTGTGTTTCAGCACCCCATAGCTTGTCGGACTCAACCTTGATCGGGCCCATTGTATCGGTTTCTTCGCGGAATTTTCGTGTGGCGGGGGCATTTATGTCCATCGTCGTCTCCAGGTCACGTTGTTGTCGTAAGCGATGCCGGGTCAGCTTCCAAAGGCGGCCTTGCTGAAAACGATCCAACCCGAAAGGGTGAGCAGGCTGGTCAAGGTGCTAACTGCAACAGCGGCGGCGGCGGATTTTTCGCCAACGCGGTAGCTTGAAGCCAGCATGGGGCAGGCAGTCGCGGAGGGGCAGGCGACGACAATCACGATCCCCTCGGCGGTGGGACCATGCAGGCCAAATGCAAAGATTAATGCGGCGGCAATCGCTGGCTGCACAATGTTTTTCAGCACGAAAACAGTTGCCACTTCACGATCGACCCGAAACGAGAAGCCGTACAGCATGACGCCGACCGCGAACAGGGCGACCCCGCCGGCCGTCCCGCCGATCATGCCGACGGACTTAGTGGCTAACGCCGGCAGAGTGACATGCGCGCAGACAAGAATGATGCCGAGGAACGGCGCCCACACCAGCGGTTGCGTTACCGTGTGCACAAGGTCTTTCGAAAGGCTGGAGGCGGGCCTTGATTTTAGACCCTTATTTGTACAACTCATATGCAGGACCAGCACGGTGATCGGCACGAGCAGAAAGCTTGAGACGAAATTGCCAAGGATGACAGGTAGCAGGCCGACCGCCGCGAACAACGTCGTCAGGACGGCGACACCGACATACGCCATATTCGGAAAGCTCGCTGTCAAGGCCAGGATGACGGCTTCGCCGGACGCGATCCGCAACGCCGTTCTCCCAAAGCCATAACCGATGATCCAGGTGCCGAGGAGGGCGACCACCAGCGTCACCAGATTCTGCCATTGCGACAATTCGCCGACTGAGAATTTGAAGACGCCGACGAAGAGCAATGCCGGCAAGGCGAACACGACAACGTAGGTCGAAATGGCACGGATTTTCTCGGTGTCCAGAATTTTGAACCATCCAGCAACCCAACCGATCGCAACGCAGAAACAGACCGGGACCAGGCAACTGAGGAGTATTTCGATCAAAGAATCTATTCCAGGCTATGCTGACGGTTTTGCGACGTTCCGTGCCGACAAATGATGCGCCGTTGGGGGGATTTCGAGAGACGGAAAACACCCATGCGTGCGGCGCCGACGAAAGCCCTGAGTATTTTCCGAGCCTTTTATGGGTGCTGCGTTGGCCGTAGATCGACGCCCTAACGCCATGACGCCCACCGTCGCAACGGCGCGGAAATTTAGGACAACATCGTGCACGCTATGGTGCTGAACGCACTCAAGACGCCCCTGGAATGGACTGAGATTGCAGACCGCCAGCCGGCGGTGGGGCAGGTTCGCGTCGAAATTCTGGCCTGCGGCGTTTGCCGGACCGATCTGCATGTGGTCGACGGCGAACTCCCCAA
>Ga0302319_10005650_pt1 | contig 25053 bp, 23 predicted proteins | sample Bog_T0_2_FD_203319 | JGI IMG/M metagenome (GOLD analysis project Ga0302319, IMG submission 203319) | Peat permafrost microbial communities from Stordalen Mire near Abisko, Sweden - Bog_T0_2 | ecosystem: Environmental > Terrestrial > Soil > Wetlands > Peat | place: Sweden: Abisko, Stordalen Mire...
ACGGGGTGGTTGGGTTTTGTGGACCCGCACTTTTCGACAGGTTGACAAGACGCAGGTCCCCTGCGGCAGGCGTATGGGATGGTGCATTGTACCGGCGAGGGCTGCTCGACTCCGGCGCAGCTTGGTTATGAATAAGAAGCTCAAGGACTAAAGAGCTAAGGAACTATAGGGACGCAGGTCCTTCGGCTTCGCTCAGGATGACAGGTATTTATAAAGTGCTATAGGGATGTGGGTGGATGAGCTTTGAGGTCTCCCACCCATTCGCCAGGAAAAAGCGAATGGATGGGGCACGGTGCATTTGTGGGTCAATTTGAACAGGCCTTCCCTCCAACCCGGTGCGGGCGGGGACGCCCACGCTACAGCTGGCCAGGAGGCCGGCGCTACAGGGCGTTATGCGGATTGCGCTATTGAATATTCTCTTGTGTATCCGGCTGGGGTGGCGGTGATTTTTACTTTCAGACTGCCGGTGGAATCGCAGGTGTACTCCTCGCGAATTCGCAGGTTGCCTGGGTTGGCGAGCTGGGCTATGGGAACTGAGGCAAGATTTGGGTGGTGCCGCAACTGGGCATCGAAAGGAAACTGGATCTGATCCCAGTTGGCGATTTCGCCTGTGGGCTGACCTTGGTCGTTGAGTTGCGATGATTCCAGGTAGCGGAAGTGGCCGATGTTATGGGCCGGCTGGTAAAGGCGCTCGACGCAAAGGGGCTGCTCGCCGGGCGCGGGCAATCGCACTCCGCGGGGAAAGATCAGGTCGAACAGAATGGTTCCGCCATGGTCCGCCTCGCGCCACAGTCCAAAGTTGCGATTGAACTGGTCGTGCAGTTTGTCGGCTGACGGGCCTTGAGGCGAATCGGCATGGCCGGCGGCGCGAATGGCCAACCCGATGGCGCTGGCCGAGCGCATATACGACGATCGCCGCACCTTGCGCCCAAAGCTTTCTCGAAGAATACGCGCCACGGGCGGAAGCTCCGCCGCGCCGCCGGTGACGTAAAGAGTGTCGAGGGAGCGATCGGGGTGAGCGGCCAGCAGATTCTCGACCACGGCGCGCGTTTGCTCGATGAGAGGGCGGCAGCGCTCGTAGTAATCGTCGGCCGGGATGGTGACCTGCTCCCATTCTGCACGCACCCGTTCGAGGTCGATGGTGATTTTGCGCGTATTCGGGTTTAGCGACTCTTTCTTTTCACGGCATTCTTCGAGCAGGCGGTAGCGCTCTGCCGGGGTGAGGTTGGGGGCGTGAGGGAGCGATTCGAGGGCGAGGCTGGCGAGGATCTCGTCGAAGTCGTCGCCGCCCAGGCCGGGGATGCCATCGGAGGCCTCGACGGTATGTTCGGTCTCGCCCATGGTGACAAGGAAAACGTCGAAGGTGCCGCCGCCCAGATCGTAGACAACCAGGCCGCTGCCGATGCGGCTTTTGCGCTCGGAACTGTTGCGGTGGGCGAATTCAATGGCCGCGGCCGAGGGCTCATTCAGCAGGCCGAGGACCGTAAATCCAGCTGCCTGTGCGGCTTCTTCGGTAAGGAAGCGCTGGTTGCTGTTGGCACTGGCCGGGACGCCAAGCATGATATCGAGCTTCTGTTCCGGCTCGTCTGGCGAGGTTGGGCCTAAATTCGAGTGCTCGAGCAACTGGGTTCGGAGGGCGGCCATCATCTCTGCCATGAGCAGGCGCAGGGGGAGCATTTGGCCTGCCAGCGGAACTTTGGTTTGTGGGCCTGCAGAGCGGAGATACCGCTTCAATGAACGCTGAACGGTCCAGTTAGCATTTTCCTGCACGGCGATCGCTTCCCAGCCATAGATGCGGGCGTCGCCGTTGACTGCGACTACGGGCGGAAACCAATCGTGCAGCTGGCCGTCGGGCGCTTCAAAACTGACCAGGGGAAAGTTGCCGCGATCGACGAGGGCGGCAACAACGCGTGTGGTTCCGAAATCGATTCCAATTCGCATTATGTTCAAGTTTACTCTGGAGAGCGATTCCGGCGGATCGTCGTCGCCCTCGCTGGTAAACTGAAACCTCATGATTCTCCCGTTTGTCCGCGAGATATTCGCGGAGCTGGAGCACTCTTCGGGATTTGAGCGCGTACGAAGGCATCTGAGCCTTGGTGCAGGGCGGAGACGTGTGTCCGGACTGACGGCAACGGCGCGCGCGGTTTATTTGCCGCTGATGGCGCGGGCGGCCAAGCAGCCGGTGATTGTGGTGGTGGCCGACAACAAGGCTGCCGAGGCGCTTGAGCCTATGCTCAAGGCCGGCTGCGAGTTGACCGGAGCGGTCGATCCAGCCCAGGTGGCGCGGTTGCCGGCCCACGATGTGCTTCCTTTTGAAAACCTGTCTCCACATCCCGATGTGCAGGAGCAGCGGGCCTCTGCGCTGTGGAAGCTGGCCACCGGTGGGGTGTCGATGCTGATTGCGCCGGTGGAGTCGGCAGCGCTGAAGCTGTTCGATCGCGACTATTATGCCGGCCTCGCAGTATCTCTCAGGCGCGGCGAAGAAGTGGACGTCGAAGTGCTTACATGGCACCTGGCCAGCGTGGGTTATACCCAGATGGACCTGGTGGAGATGCCGGGGCAGTTTACGCGCCGGGGCGGGATTCTGGACGTGTATTCGCCGGAGGCCGATCGGCCTGTGCGTATCGAATTTTTCGGCGACGAGATCGAGACCATCCGAAAGTTCGATCCCGAGACGCAGCGGTCGCAGAGCGGACTGGACGAAACGCAGTTGCTCCCCTTGACGGAGACTCCAGTGACGGAACGGCTGCTGGCGGCGGTTCATGGTCGACTGAACCGGCAGCGCGTGGAAGGCGAAAGCGAGCTCCAGGACGATGAAATGGCGGATGAAATAGCAGCCGCCAGGGGCGTCAGTGTCTTTCCGGGTTGGGAGTTCTTCAGCGCGGTGGCCGGGGCCAACCGATCGCTGCTATCCCTTATTCCCAGGTGCGCTCTGTTCGTGGACGAGCCGGCCATGGTGCGCAACCAGATCGACCGCTGGTGGAACAAAGTGGAGCAACGGCATGACCGGTCTGGCATTGGATCGCTTATTCGGCCGGAAGACATTTACCTGCGACCAGAGATACTGCAGGCGATGCTCGGCTCGCACATGGGGCTCGATGTTGACCAACTGGGCGTGGTGGACGTGCTGGACGAAGACTCGACGCTGGGCGAAATCGAGCTGAACACGCGGCCGACACTCCGGTTTCATGGCTCCATTCCCGCCCTTACCGAGCACCTGAAGAGTCTGATGGAAACGGAGACTCGAATTGTGCTGGCAGGCCCGCACCAGGGGGATGTGGAGCGGCTGGCAACGCTGCTGCGCGAATATCAGATACCTTACCGGCTGGGCAGCCGCAATCCGCATCCTGGCGAAACAATGCTGGACGAAGGCAGTTACCTAGCCGGGGATTTGCGGGTGCCTGTGATTGTGCGGACACCGTTGGCGGCGGGCGTAACATTCTCCGAAGCGAACCTTGTATTGTTCGGCGCCAACGACTTAAGCGACGACGCGGATGTTGCAGCGCGGCCGGAACCGAAGCGATCGAAGACCGCCGCGTTTGTGTCGGACTTTCGCGACCTCACCATCGGCGACTATGTAGTTCACGTCGAGCACGGCATTGCACAGTATCAAGGATTGAAGGAGATTGTGCAGGACGCGCTCTCCGTCGAGTTCATGATCCTGGAGTTTGCCGAGGCAGCCAAGTTATATGTTCCGCTAACTCGCCTGGATCTGATTCAGAAATACCGATCGACTGACGCGGGCCCGGCGCCGGTGCTTAACAAACTTGGCTCCCAGCAGTGGGCCAAGACCAAAGCTCGTGTCCGCAAGGCCATGCAGGACATGACCGGAGAGTTACTTAAGTTATATGCTGAGCGGACCACCGCACAGGGGACCGCGTTCTCGAAAGATAATGAATTTCAGAAGGAGTTTGAAGAGTCTTTCGACTATAACGAAACCGACGACCAGATTTCGGCGATCCGCGCCATTAAGTACGACATGGAATCGACCACGCCTATGGACAGGCTGCTGTGCGGCGATGTGGGCTATGGCAAAACCGAGGTAGCGATGCGCGCTGCATTCAAGGCCGTTCAGGACGGCAAGCAGGTGGCCGTGCTGACCCCGACCACGATTCTCAGCTTTCAGCACTTCGAGACTTTCAAGAAGAGATTCGCGCAATTCCCCATCAACATCGAAATGATCTCCCGGTTCCGGACCGCGAAAGAACAAAAAGACATTGTGGAGCGTGTGGGGATGGGCAGGGTTGACATTCTGATCGGGACGCACAGGCTTCTCTCCAAAGACATCAAGTTTCAGGATCTGGGTTTGCTGGTTGTGGATGAGGAGCAGCGATTCGGCGTGCGGCACAAAGAGCGCTTGAAGCAAATGCGCAAGGAGATCGATGTGCTGGCCATGAGCGCGACGCCGATTCCGCGCACACTGCACATGTCCCTGGTTGGCCTGCGGGATATGAGCGTAATCGAGACGCCACCCAAAGACCGCATGGCGATACAGACGGTGGTGGCGAAGTTCGACGAGAAGATTGTGCGCTCGGCAGTTGAAGTGGAACTGGAGCGCGGCGGGCAGGTTTATTTTGTACACAACCGCGTGGAATCCATTTACGAAATTGCTTCGCGGATTCAGGAACTGGTGCCTGCGGCGCGCGTAGCTGTGGGACACGGCCAGATGAGTGAGACCGAGTTGGAACGCGTGATGCTGGCCTTCATGCGGCACGAGTACGATGTGCTGGTTGCAACCACCATTATCGAAAATGGCCTGGATATTCCGCTGGCCAACACTATGCTGATTAATCGCGCAGATCGGCACGGGCTGAGCGAGTTATACCAGTTACGCGGACGCGTGGGCCGCTCGAATCGGCGAGCTTATGCCTACTTACTCATTCCGCCGGAGCAGGAATTAACCGAGATAGCGCGAAGAAGGCTTGCCGCGCTGAAGGAGTTTTCGGATCTTGGCGCGGGCTTCAAAATTGCGGCGCTCGATTTGGAGCTGCGAGGAGCGGGTAACATGCTGGGCGGCGAGCAAAGCGGACACATCGAGGCGGTCGGGTTCGAGCTATATACGTCGATGCTCGAGGCCGCGGTGAAAGAGATGAAAGGCGAGAGCAGCGATGAGCGCCCTGCAACACAACTTAACCTCGGCATCGCGCTGCGCATCGACGAGAGCTATGTGCCCGAAGAGAATCAGCGGCTGCGGCTCTACAAGAAGATTGCCGGGGCGACAAGCGAGGCGGCTGTAGCCGAGGTGCGCGCAGAGATGGAAGACCGCTATGGAGCGCCGCCAGACGCAACAGTGTATTTGCTGGAAGCTGCGATGGTGCGCCTGGAATGCGAGCGGATGGGGATTGCGCAAGTTGATCGGCGGAGAGGCGAGTTACAAATTCGGTTCATGGAGAATGCCGCGGTGGACCCCGCGCATCTTATGCGGCTGGTTGCAAGGAACGCGAAGCGGGGTGCGCAATTCACGCCGCAGGGGTTGCTGAAATATCCTCTAAGTGCCACGCGTTCAGATGAAATTCTGCTTGAGATTTATGAGGTGCTGGCGAAGCTGGCGGATGCGCCGGTGAATGCATAAGAAACGTGTCTCGGGGAAGTGAGGGAAGATGAAAAAAGTTGTCGTGCTTTTTTCGATTGGAGTTTGTATGTGCGCTTCGACGATTGCCCATGCTGCGAAGGAAACCTGGAAAGAAGAGTTCAATCGGGTCTCGGATGATTACTTCGATCAGGTCTATTTTCACTACGCACCGACGAGCGGGACGCTGGTGGGTTATCACCAGTACGATGCACAATTGGAGGACTACTCCCGCGCGAATATCGATGCAGAGATTGCTGCGTTGAAACAATTTGAAGGCCGCATTGAGGCTATTCATCCGGACGATGCGGCGGTCGATTTTGTTCCGCGAAGTGACCGCGAGATTGTGCTTTCGAACATTCGTTCGCAACTGCTGACATTGGAGACGATTCGGCCATGGGAGAAAATCTCCGATAGCTATTCGAGCGCATGCGCGAATGGAGCGTTTTCGCTGATGGAGCGCAAGTTTGCATCGCCGGACGAGCGGCTGCGCTCGCTGATTGCAAGGGAAAAGCAAATGGCCGCCCTGCTGGCCAACGCGCGCGTGAATCTGAAGAATCCGCCACGCGTCTATACCGAGATTGCGATCGAGCAGCTACCGGGAATTGTGAGCTTCTTTGAGCACGATGTGCCGCAGGCCTTTGCCGATGCGCAGGACCCCGCGTTGAAAGCTGAGTTCGCCAGAACCAACGCCGCCGTAATTGCGGCATTGAACAGTTATCTTGACTGGCTGAAGACAGATCTGCTGGGTAAGTCAAATGGAGACTATCGAATTGGAGCGGAGGCGTTCTCAAAGAAGCTGAAGTACGACGAAATGGTTGACCTGCCTCTGGATAAGTTGCTGGAGATTGGCTGGGCGGATATGCGCAAGAACCAGGAGCACTTCAAGCAGGTTGCGCACGAGCTGGAGCCGAATAAGTCGCCTGCCGAGGTGCTGGAGGAGTTAGGCGAGAATCACCCTGCGCCCGACCATTTGCTGGATGCATTTCGTGCCACATTCGATGGGCTGGATAGCTTCATACGTTCGCACCACATCGTAACCATCCCATCCCAGGTCCGGCCGATTGTGGAAGAGACGCCGCCTTTTATGCGCGCTATAACTTTTGCAAGCATGGACACGCCAGGGCCGTTTGAGAGCCATGCCACTGAGGCGTACTTCAACGTTACGCTGCCCGACCCTTCCATGAAGCCTGCGGAGGTGGAAGGCTACATGCATTCGTTCAATGTTGGCACTGTAATTTCAACGGCGGTTCATGAGGCATATCCGGGGCACTATATTCAATTTCTGTGGCTTCCTCAGGCGCCGAGCCGAGTGCGCAAATTGCTCGGGGCCAATACGGACGTAGAGGGTTGGGCGCACTACACCGAGCAGATGATGCTGGACGAAGGCTATGGACAGCCGGGAGCGGGCGCAAAGGATGAGCGGGAATCGAAGTTTCTGCGGCTGGGGCAGTTACAGGATGCGCTGCTGAGAAACGCGCGGTTCATTGTTGGCATCGAAATGCATAGCGGCAAGATGAGCTTTGATGAGGCGGTCGAGTTTTTCCAGAAGGAAGGCTATCAATCGAAGGAGGCAGCGATGGTAGAGACCAAGCGCGGCACCAGCGATCCGACTTATCTCTATTACACGCTGGGCAAACTGGAGATTATGAAGCTGCGCGAAGACATGAAGAAGAAGCAGGGTGCTGCTTTCTCTCTTGAGGAGTTTCATAATAACTTTCTGAAGCAGGGTTTTCCGCCGATCAAGATAGTGCGGGAAGCCATGCTGGGAGACAATTCGCCAACACTGTAATTGCGGTTTCCGCGGCCTAGTGGTTAGACCGCATGAATTTGTAATTCATCATGGACAAGCGCGGACGAGGACGTCCGCGCTACATCCGGTCACCACCCCAGCGACGAGGACCTGTCGCCGGGGACCCCGGCCAGAAGGCCGGCGTTATTCCGATCATTCCCAAGTCAGGCGGTCGCGGTACTAGATTCAGACCATTTTTTGAAACGAGGATGGAGAAATGAGTAAGCCTGTACGAAAGGCAGTATTCCCCGCAGGCGGGTTGGGCACGCGCTTTTTGCCGGCCACCAAGGTAATTCCCAAAGAAATGTTGGCGCTGGTGGATAAGCCAATCATCCAGTACGGCGTGGAAGAAGCGATAGCTTCGGGCATCGAGCACATTATCATTGTGACCGGGCGCGGCAAGAGCGCGATGGAAGACCACTTCGACCATAGCTTCGAGCTGGACGCTACGCTGGAGCGCCGAGGCAAGCTTGATTTGTTAGCCGTGTCGCGCGGCGTTTCGGCTCTTGCGCGCATCAGTTATGTTCGGCAAAAGGAACCGCTGGGGCTGGGCCACGCCGTGCTTTGCGCCAAAGACCTGGTTGGCGATGAACCGTTCGCCGTGATTTTGCCCGACGATGTGATTGAGGCATCGGTGCCTTGCCTGAAGCAGATCATAGGAGTGTTCGATGAGAAGGGCGGCTCTGTGCTTGCGACCATGACCATCGAAGGGCCGGGGATCAGCGCCTATGGCGTGCTGGCCGGCAAACAGGACCCTGAGAATGAACGGATTTATAACTGCACCGGAATGGTTGAGAAGCCGAAGTTTGAAGACGCGCCTTCGAGCCAAGCTATTATCGGACGTTATGTGTTGACGCCGCGAGTGTTTGAGTTGCTCGAGCAGACCGCACCCGGAGCGGGCGGGGAGATACAGCTTACGGACGGCATCAAGGCGCTGCTGAAGGAGGAGAAAGTCTTCGGCTATACCTTTGAAGGCAAGCGGTTCGACGCCGGCGATAAGTTCGGCATGTTACAGGCGACGGTGGAGTTTGCGCTCAACCGCGCCGATCTTGGGCCCAGGTTTCGGGAGTATCTGAAGGGGCTTCAGCTCTGAAGCGGAGTTTGCGTTGTTAGCGGAGTTAGCTGAGTTTGCATCCTTGCTATCTCAGCTAACGACGCCAACTCCGCGTTGCTCACGCCTTCCATTTGATGTTGCATCCTATGGACGGTAGTTGGTCGGTGGGTACGGGCGTTCCGGAAAGCACCTGGTGAATTGCCGTACGCAGGTCCTGGCCGGTAACGGGGATGCCGTTGCCAGGGCGGCTGCGGTCGAATTGGCCGCGATACACCAGTCGGAACTCTCCGTCGAAGAGGAAGAAGTCCGGCGTGCAGGCGGCCTTGTAGGCGTGAGCAACAGCCTGCGTCTCATCATATAAGTATGGAAAGACAAAGCCATAAGTCTCAGCCTGTTGTTTCAGCCCGGCGGGACTGTCGTCGGGATGGGTAGTTACATCGTTGCTGCTGATAGCCACGATGCCGACAGGCTGGGAAGCGTAATCGACGCCCAATTGGGCGAGGCCTGATTCAATGTGCTTGACATAGGGGCAGTGGGAACAGATGAACATGACCAGCAACGCCTTCTTGCCGCGGAAATCATCGCGGCTTACGGTGTTGCCGGTAACTGCGTCGGTGAGGGCAAAATCGGGGGCTGTGGTGCCCAGTTCCAGCATGGTGGATTCAGTGAGTGACATGGGAAGCTCCTTTTTGTTGGGCCGATTGAGATTTGCGGCATCCCACCCATGGCACAAAAACAAAGACGTGCCATGGATGGGGCACCCAGCTTACTAAAACAGCGGCGTCTGGCGGCCGGGCATGGTCAGGCCGAAGTGTTCATAGGCAAGGCGCGTGGCTACTCGCCCGCGCGGCGTCCGGTCGAGGAATCCGATCTGGATGAGGAACGGCTCGTACACCTCTTCGAGTGCGTCTTGCTCCTCGGCCAGGGTTGCGGCCAGCGTGCTCAGGCCCACCGGTCCGCCGTCGTATTTCTGGATGATGGCAAGGAGGAGCTTGCGATCAATTTCGTCGAAGCCGTGCGCGTCCACTTCAAGCATGGTGAGGGCGGCGTTGGCCGTGGGGCGGTCGATGTTTCCCGAGCCGCGGACCTGCGCGTAATCGCGAACCCGGCGGAGCAGGCGATTGGCGATGCGCGGCGTGCCTCGGGAGCGCAAGGCGATTTCGGCGGCGCCGTCCTCGTCGATGGGCACTCCCATCACTTCCGCAGAGCGGGAGACGATGAAGCGCAGTTCCTCCTCGGCGTAGAACTCGAGACGAAGGAGAATGCCGAAGCGAGAACGCAGCGGCGAGCTGAGCAAACCAGGGCGGGTGGTGGCGCCGATAAAAGTGAAGGGGCGAATCTCCATGACGTGTGTGCGCGCCGCCGGGCCCTGGCCGATGATGATATCGAGTTTGTAGTCCTCGAGGGCGGTATAGAGCTTTTCTTCCAGCACGGGCTGCATGCGGTGGATTTCGTCGAGGAAGAGCACCTGGCGCTCGCGCAGGTTGGTGAGAATGGCGGTGAGATCGCCCTGTATTTGCAGGGCCGGGCCGGAGGTTTGCTGGAATCCCACATCGAGCTCGTTAGCAATGATGGTGGCCAGGGTGGTTTTGCCCAGGCCGGGAGGGCCGAAGAGAAGCACGTGATCCAGGGCTTCGCCGCGAGACTTGGCGGCTTCAAGCGCGATGGCGAGCTGCTCCTTGGCTTTCGATTGGCCGATGAATTCGCGCAGCCAGCGTGGACGCAGTTTCAGCTCAAAGCCCTGCTCTTCGTCGGCGCGAGAGGCGCTGACCAGCCGTTCCGGAGGGGTGTCGCGGGCAATGGCCATGATGAAGGAAGTGTAGCGGGTGGGGGTTGTGGGCGCAAACGTGGACGCGCTGTGGTCGGGCCTTTGCATCCCGAGAAGGCGCTACCCCTTTGGCCGCTTGTAGAACGGGATGGGAACCTGCTTTGCGCGCGCTTGCTGGTTGGGGCGGACTTGCACCATTACATCCTGGCCGCCGGCGGCTAGTTTCGTGGGAACGAGGGCGAGCGCTATGTTGGTTTTCAGGAAGGGCGCGGGACTGCCGGAGGTTATTGCGCCAATCTCTTTGCCTTCGAGGTCGAGGACTGGATAGCCGTCGCGGGCAATGCCACGGTCTACCATTTCCAGGCCAATGAGCTTGCGCGCTGGGCCACCGGAGGCTTGGATGGCCAGGAGCGCGTCTCGGCCTATGAATGCGCCTTTGTCGAGCTTTAGCCAGCGGTCGAGGCCGGCTTCGAAGACGTTGATTTCGTCGGAGATCTCGTGGCCGTAGAGGCTCATGCCGGCTTCCAGACGCAAGGTATTGCGCGCGCCAAGGCCGCAGGGACGGATGCCGAACTCCTGTCCCGCTTCGAGGAGCGCGTTCCACATCTTTTCGGAAGTGGCCTCGTCGGCGGGGATATAGACTTCGAAGCCGTCTTCGCCGGAATATCCGGTGCGGGCGATTAGCACGTTGTGAATGCCCGCGACCTGGCCCCAAGTGAACCAGTAGTTCTTGATGGCGGCGAGGTCGACCTTGGTGAGCTTTTGCAGGGTTTCAAGGGCGCGCGGGCCTTGCAGGGCCAACTGGGAGTAGAAAATGGAGTAGTCGCTGATGTGGATGGAGGGCCATGTGCCAACCTGCTGGCGAATCCAGGCGTAGTCCTTGTCTTTGGTGCCGGCGTTAACCACCAGCAGAAAGTCGTTCTGGCTGAGGCGGTGGACGAGAATGTCGTCGACAAATGTGCCCGCAAGTGTGAGCAGGGCGGAGTAGTGGGCCTGGCCGTCTTTGAGACGGGAAGCGTCGTTCATGGTGATGTGCTGGATGGCGTCGAGCGCGCCGGGCCCGCGGAACTGGATTTCGCCCATGTGGCTGACGTCGAAGAGGCCAACTGCGGTGCGCACGGCGAGATGCTCTGCGATGAGTCCGCCGCCAGGACAAGGATACTCGACAGGCATATCCCAGCCGCCGAAGTCGACCATTTTGGCCTTCAGGGCGCGGTGCGTAGCGTTGAGCGGGGTCTTCTTGAGTGGTTCGGCTATGGCGGCGTCGGCGGTGGTCATGGGATTCCTTTCGGCGATGTGCTGGCCTGCTTCTTACGATAGGGATTGGCAGGTGGCGGGGTCAAACGGGGCCGGCGGCCATTAGGATGAATGGGACGACGTTCAGGAGATGGAGATGCCATGAACATTTTTCGGGGAATCATATTGATTGCGGCTGGGTGCTATGCGCTCTACAGGGGTTGGGTTGTTCATTCCGGCGGTCAGGCCTGGTGGGCTTATGGGTTGGGTGTGGTGGCGATTGCCATTGGGATTTGGCGAATGATTCGCAACCCGGATCGGCCGCTGGTTTGAGCGGAAGACGCGGCAAGCTGGCTGACGAACTGCCGGCATCCTATCTTCCGCTTTGCGAAAAGAGTAATGGATATTGAGGTGTTGGCGGCGCGGGCAACCCGCGAGACTGCCCATGGTTCATACCTTTGCAGCAGGCGAGGAAATGCGACCGGTAGGCGAGGTGGGAAACATGGGGATGGCAATGAGCAATGCGCTGGCGCTGTTGCGCTGGCACGGTTTTCGGTCATTGGAAGAAGGCGACACGCAGGACAAGATTGTGTGGTTGGTGATCGGAGTGGCCGTGGGCGTGCTCGTGATGTGGATGATCTCGCGGCAGAGGCGGCGGTGGCTTTAGTCTAGCGGGACGGTGCACCCTTCCCCCCTGCGAAGAACTCTTCCACATCCGTAATTGTTGTGGTCATGCGGTAAGGCGGCAGGCTGGCCAGGAAGGTTTGGCCGTAGCGCTGACGACGGATGCGCGGGTCGAGCAGCACCAGCACGCCGCGATCTTCAAGCGAGCGGATGAGACGGCCGAAGCCCTGCTTGAGGGTGAGAACGGCCGCGGGAACCTGATAGTCGAAGAAGGGTTTGCCGCCGGCCTCCTCAATGGCCTTCATGCGGGCGGCGACCACCGGGTCGCTGGGCACCGCAAAGGGCAGGCGGTCGATGATGACGCAACTAAGCGATTCGCCCTGCACGTCCACGCCCTGCCAGAAGCTGGAAGTGCCGAAGAGGACGGCGTTGGGAGTTTCGCGGAACTGCTCCAGCAAGGCTTTGCGAGGCGCCGTGCCATGCAGCAGCAGGGGAAACTCGAGCACCGGTAAAAGGCGCTCGTAAAGATCGCGCATCTGGCTATAGCTGGTGAAGAGGCAAAAGGCGCGGCCGTGCGTGATTTCAAGCACTCGGCGGATGCACTCGGCGGCGGCCTCAGGGAAATCGGGCTCGCGCGGGTCGGGCATGTTGGGCGGAAGATAGAGCAGCGCCTGCTCGCCGTAGCGGAAGTGCGAGGGGACCACCAGCTCGCGGGCCTCGTTCATGCCGAGGCGCTTGCGCATGTGTTCAAAGCCGCCCTGCACGGTGAGCGTAGCAGAGGTGAGGACCACAGTTGGAATGACGTCGAAGACGCGCTCGGAGAGAAGTTCTGAGACATCGATGGGCGTGGCCTGCAGGAACGTGGTTCTCGACTGCGGCCGGAATCCGCCTCGACCTGGGGCCCCCGATTTGTCCGCGGCGCCGGAGATCCGGCGCTCCATCCAATAAACCATGTTGCTGGCGTTGGATTCGAGCAGGAACTCGAACTCGGAGCGCAGGCGGGCCACTCGCTTCCTGAGGCCCGGCGCTTCGTCCACGCCTTCCATTTCCCCCATGTCGGACTCCAACCGCAGAAGTGTGGCGCGGACCCCCAGATAGAGGTCGCCGGAGGTTTCGAGGAACTCCTCGCGGCCGGTGAAAGGCTGGCGGCCATCGCCTGACATGGGCAGGCCGGCAAAGAACATGCGAGCGCGGTCGCGGAGTTGCTGGGTGGCTGAGGCCAAGTTTTCAGCGCCCTGCTTGCCGCGGAGCAGCGCATCGGTGTCGCGCGCCAGCTCCTCGAATCGCAAGTTGCTTACTGAGAGTCCAAAGTAGCTTGAGGCTACTTCTTCCAGTTCGTGCGCTTCGTCGAAGACCACAGCTGCGGCCTCGGGCAGGATTCCGGCGTCGGGAGCTCCGGCGGCTTCCTGCCTGACGCTCAGGTCGGCGAAGAAGAGATGGTGGTTGACGATAATGATGTCGGACTCGAGCGCCTTGCGCCGCATTTCTGTGATGAAGCAGCGGCGATAATCCGGGCATGTTGAACCCAGGCAGGCTTCGGTTCTGGCGTCGAGCTTGTTCCATAGCGCGCTGGATTCGGGCAAGCCTGAGATTTCCGCGCGATCGCCGGTTTCAGTGGTCTGCTCCCACTCGCTAATCTGGTGGAACTGGTCAATCTCTTCGAGGCCGCTGAGAATGGGCTGGCTGCGCAAGGCGGCAAGCTTGTGGCGGCAGAGATAGTTGGCTCGGCCCTTCATGTAGCAGACGCGCAATGGACCGAGGAGCGTTTCGAGGAAGGGAATGTCACGGAAGTAGAGCTGGTCCTGGAGGGCCTTGGTGCCGGTGGAGACGATGACGCGCTGGCCGGTGCGCAGGGCCGGCAGCAGGTAGGCCAGGGTCTTGCCGGTGCCGGTGCCGGCCTCGACGATCAGGTGGCGGCGTTCTTCCAACGCCCGCTCGACGGCCTTTGCCATTTCAAGCTGGCCGGGGCGGTATTCGTAGGGGAGGGACGAGCGCGCCAGGATTCCGCCCGGTGAGAAGAACTCGTGCAGGGAGGGCAGGGAACGGACCGGGTTGTCGGTGGCGGGCATCGGGACTCACTCCATCATAGTGAGGGAGCCGTCCGATGGTTTGTGTCCTGTGAACCACGGATCGTGCACTGGACGGATACCTATCCGAAATCAGGAACTTTGCCGGATGCGCCGGCGCTGGAGTCGCCCTTGCTTTGGACGAGGCTGCGCCCACCGTCCATCCATCTGCCAATCATCAGGGCCTCTTCAGGACTGGCGACGAGTGCGGTGGTTGCTGTCTTCTTGATCGCTCTCTTGCGGACATTGGTGACGCGTTGTGCAGCAATTGCATTTTCCGCCGCGGCGGAGAATGGATTGAAGGCATTGATATTCATTTGGCTACCGTGACTGTGCATTGCATGCTCCTGCCTATTGTCAGATGCAAACGCCGTTCCGGAGTCTTCACTGCTTGATTGGAGACAACTCATTCCGACAAGTCTCGATTCGGACTTCGTTCGTTTGACTTCGTTTGGTGGACTAAGCATACTTAGTCCATGGCGTATACCGTGCATCAGGCGAAGACGCACCTCTCGCGGCTGCTTAAGGAAGCAGAAGCCGGCCAGGAGGTCATCGTGGTGCGGGGGACCAAGCCGGTGGCCAAGATTGTGGCCATCGATTCTACCTTCTCGCGCAAATCTCTGGCGGGAGCATACGCGAAGGACGTTCATCGGGACGATGATGCCTTCGATCCGATGACCGATGAAGAGCTGATCCAGAGCGGCCTCGGATACATGGTCGACGTTCCGCTTGTTCCCGTGCCGCAGAAAGCCAATCGCGAATGACCTATCTGCTGGACACGCACACCCTGATCTGGTTTCTGCGCAGTCCCGCGTCGCTGCCTGCAATGACTCGCGCGCTTATTGAGGATTCCGCGGCAACCCTGGCGATCTCGCTGGCAACTCCGTGGGAGATGGCGATCAAGACCTCGATCGGCAGGCTCGATGCCGCGGATATTGTCGACGATTTTGAATCGATCATGACGCGGGGACGGTTTAGTCTGCTTGTGCCGACAGTAGCCCAGGTCATTCGCAGCGGGCGGCTACCCTGGTATCACCGCGATCCGTTCGACCGCCTTCTTGCGGCCCAGACGCTTGAACTTGGCTGGAGCCTGCTGAGCAAGGACACGATCTTTGACGCCTATGGCGTAAGGCGCCTGTGGTCGTGACGCGAGAGTGAAAAAGAATCGGGATTTGAAGCATGGACAGGAGTTTCTTTGCCTAAGTATCGCAGATCGGTTTTGCCCACCAGGCCCGGCGCGGCGGTGTTGCCGCTGGTGGCCATTGTGGGGCGGCCCAATGTGGGCAAATCCACGCTTTTCAACCGGCTTACGCACAGCCGCCGGTCGATTGTGGGCGACGAGCCGGGCATTACCCGCGACCGCATTTATGGGGAGTACGAGTGGGCCGGAAGGGAGTTTCGCGTCGTCGATACTGGCGGCATTGTGCCGGACGACCCGGAGCTGATTCCAACAGAGATTTATGCGCAGGCCAGGGTAGCGCTTGAGGAAGCCGACGCGCTGGTGCTGGTGGTGGACGCGCGCACGGAACTTGCCAGCCCCGACTACGACCTGGTGAAGTTGCTGATTCGCGGCGGCAAGCCTGTGTTCCTGGCGGTGAACAAAGTGGAGGGCGAGGCGATGTCCGCCGAAGCCGAGAACTTCCGGCAACTCGGAATCCGCAATATGTTTCCCATCAGTTCGGAGCATGGGCTGGGGATCGGCGACTTGCTCGAGGCCATTTCGGAGGCGGTACCGGCGCCGTCTGAGGCTGAGTCGACCGAAGGAGAATCGCTGGCGGCTCAGGAGGCTGAGGACGCTGCTGCCGAAGCGGTGGAGGTCTCAGAAGGCGGGCTGACGCCGCCAGATGAGGACGCAGATCCGCTTCGCCCGCTGCACCGGACGCATGGCGAGTTTGAGCAGCACGAGACCTCGGTGGCCATTATCGGACGTCCGAATGTGGGGAAATCCACGTTGCTGAACGCGCTTACTGGGACTTCGCGGGCGATTGTCTCACCCGTTGCAGGCACTACGCGCGACGCCGTGGACGAGGTGGTGGAGTTCGAGGGAAGCCAGTTGCGATTTGTCGACACGGCTGGGATCCGGCGCAAGGGCAAGACCCACCTGATGGCCGAAAAGATGAGCGTGGTGATGGCGCGGCGGCACCTGGAGGCAGCGGATGTGGCGCTGTTGGTGATCGATGCGACCGACGGAGTAACGGCGGCGGACGCCACCATCGGCGGCTATGCGCATGAGAGCGGACGCAGCGTGATCATCCTGGTGAACAAGTGGGACGCGGTGACCACGGGCCGGACAGATGGGAAGCCGCCGGCTGATCGCGAGATTTTCGAGAAGCAGTTGCGGAGCGTGCTGAAGTACCTCAGCTATTCGCCGGTGATCTTTCTTTCCGCGCTTGAGGCGACGGGGCCCGGCGCTAAAAAGCTGCTCCGGGTTCTGAACGAGGTGGTGGCTGTGGCGGCGGAGCGGCGCAAGCGCGTATCCACCGGGCAGATGAACCGCTTCCTCGACAAGGTCGACTTCCAGCGCGCGACGGTGCCCATGTCCAAGCGGGTTCGCATCTTCTATATGACCCAGGCCGCGGTTGCGCCGCCCACGTTTGTGCTGTTTACCGACCGCGACGTAAAGCTGCATTTCAGCTTTGAGCGTTTTTTGGAGAACCAGATCCGCGAGGCATTCGGGTTTAAGGGGACACCGATTTGGTTCAAGGTGCGGGCGCGGAATGCGGAGAAAAAGGAATAGAAAAAGTTTCCACTTGACAAGTTTCGAATCATATCTACAATGTAGACATGGCTGAACTCCTGGGAACTTTCGAGCAGTCGGTTCTTTTGTCGATCTTCGGTTTGAGAGACGAAGCTTACGGAAGAGCGATTTTGAACCATGTCCAGGAGTTGCTGCAACGCAACGTCTCAGCCGGTGCTGTATACGCCACGCTGGAACGGTTGGAAGCCCGGGGTCTGGTTTTGTCGCGGTTGGCGGAGGGCAGTCCGGCACGAGGAGGCCGTGCCCGCCGCTACTACACGGTGGCCGGGGAAGGCGAGCGCGCGTTGAGCGAAACCCAGAAGGCGCTGACAGCAATTTGGAAGGACGTTCAGTTGCCAATTCAGGAGGGGCTATGAAGATGTCTGTGCATGCGCCGCCGCGATGGGCGGAGCGTTTCCTGGAGCGCCTGCTGCCGGCGCGCGCCCGGCAGGTTGTAGTGGGCGACCTGCGCGAAGAGTATTTGGAATCGATGTTGCCGCGTCGGGGGCGGCTGCGCGCCGACTTATGGTTTATCCGGCAGGTGGCGAGTTTTGTCCCGCAGTTTTCCAGGGAGGTTAGTCCGATGGGGAAGATTCTCTTGTGGTTTTCGTGGTTTACGCTTGTCTGCACGTGCTGGCTGGCTTTGATGGAGATGCTGCTCCGCCATCCGGGTTTCGAGTTGCGGGCCCTATTGGCTATTGGCGTCGCTGCTATTTGCATGGCGACGATTGTTGTAAGGATGCTCCACGTTGCGATGCGCACCGAGCGCTGGCTGTGGTTGGGAGCTGCTTTGCTGATTGGTGTTGGCGGGGAAGCGTTCCTGCATAGTGCGACTGCGGATCATTTCGAGGGATTTGCAGTTGTAATCTCGGTTGTCCTGCTGGTTCAAGGCATATTGATGTTGATAACCCTGGGCCAGCCTGCAAAGGGCAGCCCGCGCCCACTTGAGACGACGCTCGGCTGACAGACCGTCCGCCATCTTGCCAAGGCCCTGCGTTTAAATTTCCGCCCACTCCTGCGAGGACACGATGGTTTTCGATCTGCTCTTCATGGCCTTTTTTCTTGGCTCGGCGATTGCGCTCATTACGGCACTAATCCTGATGATCCGGGGCAGGCGCCGAATTGCGATCCGGCTATTGCGGGCTATGGCAGCAGGCTGGGGCGCCTACCTATCCATCGTCGCACTGGTTGCCGTTGCGACACCGCAGCAAATCGTTTCCATGGGGCAGGACCTTTGCTTCGACGAGATGTGCTTTGCGGTGGACCACGCCGAGACAGCCATGGAACTGGGACCAGCAGGCCGGCAGGTGAAGGCCAATGGAGTCTTCCAAGTGGTCACGGTTCGAGTAACCAATCACTCTCTCGGCCGGACGGAGAGCGAGGGAGGGTTGCGCGCATTGCTGTGGGATGGAGGCAAGAGCTATGAGACCTCACGTGAAGGACAACGGGCTTTGGAGGCGGCAAAGGGAGAAACACCCAGACTTACAGCTCGATTACAGTCCGGCGAAAGTGTCGAGAGCAGGCAGGTCTTCGACCTTCCTGCCGAATCCGCGAATGTCGGGCTGGTATTGAGCCACGGATTCACTCCGGGATACTTTGTCATCGGCGAATCTCCTCTTTTTCACAAGCCGACTGTTTTGCGAATTGCTCCATAACTTTCAGCAAGTTGGAGGACTTTTTGCCGCTCACTGCGGGGGAGATGTCCTTTGGCTGGACGAGGGCGAGCTGTCCGCGGCTTTATCGAGGCGGGTGATATGCACGCTGGCTTCAATTTCGGGGACCGTGCCGTCGTTGACCTCGACCTGGATTGGATTGCCCTGGATTAGGACGCGCTGGACAGCATTTCCGCGGGCGGGAACCAGCAAACGCTGGGTGACCGAAGTCGTGGCGGAACGCACCGTGACGGGCACTTCCGCGGAGGCGTAGCCCGAGTTGGCTACGTTGACGGCTACCAGCCAGTTGCCGGAGCTTTCCGCGCTGGGAAAGACGCTGTGGATGCTCAGGTCGGGCAAGCCTTTGTCCGCATCCACCCAATCCAAAAAAAACCAGGCCAGGTCGCGGTGCGAGACCTGCCACCCCGGCGACGAAGACCTGTCGCCGGGGGCCCCGGCCTGTTCGAGCAGCTTCTCGAACGAACTGTGTCCGGAATTGGCGCTGGGTGCATCGGCGGCGAAATCGTAGGCGCGAAGGGCGGTCGAAAGCGCCGCGTCGCCGGCGATATCCCGCAGCATCCACAGCACATACGCAGCCTTGGTGCGGTAATACACCGGTGAAGAAGCCTCGGCTAGCGGCTGGCCGGCGCTTTGGCCGGGGCTTTCCGGCTCCGCCAGCGCCAACGCTGTCCGGTCAGCTTCGAGTTTCCCCAGTGCCCGATCGCGGCCACTCCGCTTCTCGACCCATAGCGTGCCGAGGAACTGGGCCACTCCTTCGTCAAGCCACGCGGGCGGCGGTTGAGTGGAATTGGAAGCGCCGCGAAAAAATGCGTGGGTGAGCGCGTGGACGAGAATGCTCTCCAATTGATCCGGACTGGCCGGGTGGATGGGCGTCGCAAGCATAGAGCCGGTTTCGTAGGGAGCGTCGTTGGGGTCGGGAAGGTCAAGGAGCGTGAGCTGAGAACGCGGATGCTGGCCGAGCCAATTTTGCAGGAACGGTGTTACCGCCGTTGCCGCGGCGGTCCAGGCTTCGATGGCCGGAGCGTCTTCCGGGAGGGTCCAAAGAGCCAGGTTTGTACCTTGGTGGGGCATGCGGATGGCGACGAACAGGCTGGGCGCTTCAAACCCGAGAATTGTTGTGCCGGTGTCGGCTGTGGCCACGCCGGCTACTTCGTCTGTAAGGCTGGAGTTGTCGGTAACGGCAAGGGGAACGGGCAGACCATCGATGAGGGCAATGGTAGGCGCTTGTCCGTGCGGATACTCGACCGTAAGGCGCAGCCGGAAATGAGCGCCAGCGAGGCGAAGCTTGTGCTCGCCGATTTCATCGAATAAGCGCGCGCCGTCGCCCAGGATTACCGGTACGCTGGAAACCGGGTACCAGACCACATTGCCAAAGCCGCGCAGGCCGGTGAACGGGACTCCGATGCGGTCCCAGTCCGAGGCCAGCGCCACATCTTCCGGTGCTCCGATGGCCAGGAGACGCTGAGCGGATGCGGCGATTGGTCCGGAGTAAGTGGCGTCGAGCTGGAGGGTGCCGCCCGACGCCAGAGGCTGGCTGAGCAAGACCGCTGCCTCGTGCAACTGGCCGGTATGGTCGGCGTCGGAGTTGAGCGTGGCTACGGAGAACGACCCATGTTTGCCGGCCACCCGAATCCGTTCCCAATTGAGCGAGGAAGAGATTTGCAGCGGAATATGCTTGAGCGGGGCCTTGCCGTCGTTGCGAACGGTGAGGAGCGCGCGAACAGCGATATTCCGCTCGGCTGTTCTGAGGTGGACGTCCAGGTCAAGGCTAATGAATGTAACGGCCAGGCGTTCGGGGTCCAGCGCGGAAGGATCTGCCGCCAACTGAACTGCCGGCGGAGGTGCGGCGGGGCCGGATTGCGAGGTGGTCTGGCCGTTTTCGTCGGTGGACCGGGAGAAGATGACCTGGCTGTGGGGATTCTGCCCAGCAGCCGGTGCAGCGGGTTGTTGTGCAGGCGGTTGGGAAGAACCGGTTTGTGCCGCGGAGGACAAGGCCACCATGCCGGCGGCAGCCAATGCCACAACCCCGGCAAGTAAAAACCTCATGAACCCAAGCCTTTCTGTCTCTTCAAGCCCTTATGTGTACGGGGATTGGACGCGGGCCCGGCTGCTTGGAGAGCGCCGGAGTGGAAATGTGCGACGTTGCGGCGTTGGCGGAAAGCCTCGTAGAGGACTACGGCTCCGGCCGCCGAAACGTTGAGGGAGCTGACACCGCCGGCCATGGGAATGCGCAGCAGGTGGTCGCAGGTGCGGCGGACCAGATCGTGGAGTCCCGCGCCCTCTCGTCCGAGCACAAGAACGCAGTCCCCGGTCAGGTCGAATTGGTCATAGTCGGCCGAGCCTCGCTCGTCGAGACCGACAATCCACAGATTCTGGCGCTTAAGCTCTTCGAGAGCGCGCACCAGGTTCACTACGCGGGCAATGCGAAGATGCTCGGCTGCGCCGGCGCTGGCTTTGACAGCGACAGGGCTGAGGGGAGCTGAACGGCGCTCGGTGAGCACAACGCCGTCCACGCCTGCTCCGTCGGCCACGCGCAGCAGCGCGCCAAGGTTTTGCGGGTCTTCGACGCCGTCGAGTGCCAGAAGCAGCCGGGGAGCGGAGGGGTTTGCAGCGCGCGGATCGGGTGTGAACAGGTCTTCGATGGAGAGAAACTCCTGCGCGCGCACCAAGGCAACGACGCCCTGATGGGCAGGGGTTTTTGCCAGCATGGTTAGCTGCTCGCGCGACTCCTGACGCACGGGAACGCCGGACTGACGCAACGCGGCAACCAGAAGCTCGAGCCTGAGATCCTCGCGTTCGCGGGCCACCAGCACATGGTCAAAACGCCGCCTACCGGCCTTGAGGGCTTCTTCAACCGGGTGCAGGCCATAGAGAACTTCCATAATGGTTAGTGTAGAAGATCGGCGAAGTTGTGGAGTCCGCGCCCTGGTTCAAGTCCGATTTGACCGTTCCAAGATCACCGCGAGCAAGGGGATTGAACTTCTGAACCGATTTATGGGAATCGGGCCAATTGGAGTGTAAGTCAGTTTTCCAATCGGCTAACTTCTGGAGCCGAGTATCTTTGCAGCAACTTAATGATCGCGTACACCCTATGTACCTTTTCAAATAGCTGCGCCGTTTCTGAGGTGTCTATTTAAGTTGTGTACAATGAGCGAATTGCGATATGCGCATTACATTACCGTGAATGGCTGTGCCTTTCTTGATTAATTGCATAAGTAATTTAATTGACTTTTCAGCATTACATGCTCGGCAGTTGTGCATCTATAGGAGTATATTGCGGAGCAGAAGGAGCTCCACGCATGAAAAACACAATCCCCATGAATCAGCACCAACAAAGTCGGCAACAGCATCAGCAAGTGAATCAACAACAGAAGACGCGGCTTGGGCAGAAACTGGAGAAGCAGGTTCAGAATCCGGCCAATCTTCAGGACGATAAGCAGTATCAGGAACACGAACACCCCGAGTCACGGCTGACCCGCTAAGCTCGGACCCATTGAATCCCAACTCTTGCAGTTGAAAGCTCTCTCCCGCGGCGACGTGGGAGAGAGCTTAAAATCGGCTCAAAAGTATCTTTCCCAAGCGCGAAATCTTCAAAACTCGCCCACTACCGTCTACGAAGACAGCTTGGCGCTGGCCAGGCGGTTCAGGCTGACGCCTTGCTCGGCGGCTTGCAGGGCGAGTGAGCGATGAACCTGGGGCGGGATGCGCACACGAAACTCTCCGCTGTAGCGCTTTTCGGACAACGCGGCCGGGATGGGCTCACCGGCTGCCTCCATGTCACACACGACATCCTTGACCAGTTGGCGGATGCCGGATAGGGCGGCTTCTGGAGTTTGCGCGAGCCAGGAAAGAGATGGAAATTCCACGCAGAGGCCGACGTGCTCTTTGTCTTCCGCAGACCACGTAACGCGATAGGTGTAATGATCACTGCTCATTTTCGGTCCCACCTTGCTTCTTCAGTTCCAATCCTTTCAATTTATCGATGGCCATCAGTACCTGACGGACCTGGTATGCCTTTGCTTTTCCCTTTTCATCTTGAATGCTGACACGCGGATCGCTCGGCCAAGGTGTCTTGAAGACGGCGTGACTGGTTCCGCGCTGCCGGGGATCGCCGAAGAACTCTACGCACACTTTCACCAGATCGGCGAATCGGACATTCGCGGGTGCATGCCGCATTGCCTCGAGAGTCTTCTTCGAAGTCGCCATCCAGATTATGGTATCACTATCGGCACCAAATCGACGACAGCTTCTCCGAATCAGTCATCGCAATGCGGCGGCTCACGGGTTCTGCATACCCTGGCCGGAGGCGCCGGGATGGACCTGGTCGACCGCGATCTCCAATGCGCCGATGTGGTCGCTGGCGACATCGTGGACGCCGATACGCAGAAAGTAATTGTCCTTCACAGGCACGGCGATCTCCTGTTGCGCGGCCAGTCCGCCCTGCAGCATTTGGCGATAGTGCTCCTCGGTCACGTTGACCTCTGCCGTGGTGAGCAGCGAGTTAACCCTGTTGCCGAGCTGGTCGTATACGAGCGTGACAAATTCAATGTTGCCATGGCGCATTCCGGTTGCCGTTCTGGCCAAACGGAGCGCACGGGCATCCGCCCTAATGAACACCGTGTAGGTGCGGAACGGCTTGCCCCTGTAGGGCGGCTCAAGGAAATTGTCCTTCGGCAGCGGCGCCTTCTTGTCGAGCTTGACGACCTTGGTGGATTCGGCGAGGCTGGCGGTCAGGATGACTTCAGTGGGCGGTGCCACGCCGAGCTGCATGGAGGCTTCAAAGCTGCCTTTCGCGTGCTTGACCAGGACGCCCGCACCCTGCGGCCCGGCAGGCGCTCCAGCTTGCGCCGTCGGGTCCTGGGTAGCGGGGCTCTCTTCGCCAAATGGATTGCCGGGGCGCGCTTTCCTCTTTTGCATGGCGGCGAGCAGACGCTGCTCCTGCTGAGCGCGGTCCACCGCGTAGTAGCCCTGGCGACATTGCACCTGAACGCCCGGCCGGTCAACGGTGACCTTGATATGCCGGAACTGGCCATTCCAGGTTTGGTTGGTTGTGGCATAGGCCAGGGTGTAGTAATTGGAGCCGTTGGCTATGATCCGGCCGAGCACCTGCTTCAGGCCGTTGGAGTTGTAGTAGGCTTTGCCGCCGGTTGCCTCTGCCATGACGTCGAGATCGATGTGCTGGAAGGCTTGAGCCCGCTCAAATGCCATGTTTGCACCTGGGGAGATTGGGCCGTTGTTGGCCGCTTCGAATTGCGGAGGGGTGCGAAGTCCGCGCGAGTCAATGGGATACACGGCGACGCGGCTCAAGGTCAGTGCGTCCATGAGGTCGCCGGGGCGGTCTTCAAGAACGGCAAAATCGTCTTTAAAGGACTTGCCGAATGAGGAGCCGAGGGGGTCTGAAAGGTAGGTTGAGGGAATTGCGCCGGTAAGCCAGATGAGGTTTTTGCGACCTGGAAATCCGGCCAGATAGCGGCCCATCATTTGAAAGCCGGTGCGCAAAATGTCGGTCTTGACGAAGCGACGCTCGGTTCCAGGGCCAGTGAGGGGGCGAAGCAAGGAAGGCATATCGCGCTTGCTCTTCGCGGCCTGAAGCAGCACCTGCGGATCGGACGAGAACCCCTGAATCAGGCGCATTTCCGTGTCGATCTGGAAGATGGCGACGGCGGTTCCCGGCTGCATGTGCTCAAGAAAGTCGATGAACTGGGCGCGCACTTCCATTTGCGTCTGGATTGAAGAATCAAGCGCATCGAACAGGATGACCGTGGAGGCGTTGGTGTTTGCGATGGGGGTGTAGTTGGTGAAGGTGTTCGGCGGCAGCGGCTGGACAGCCTGTTGCCGAGACAAATCCTCCGCGCTCATGGGATGGTGTTCCTCAAGGTGCGCAATCTGCTGCGGAGCGCCTTCCTCCTTTACTGTAAAGTCGGATGCGGTCAAGCCGCTGACCGGCTGGCCCTTGCGATCGGTGACGACAACATCGAGCAGGACCTCGCGGGCGGAGATTGCGAGCGTTGCTGAGGGTTGGCTGGCATCGGACGCCGGCGGCGTTGTTTGCTTCGCCGATGCTTCCGCGGACAGACAGACTGAGCAGAGGGCAACGCCGAAGATGCGAATGGTTGCTGGGGTCAGGTTGTCGATCCTGAAACTGAAGTGCAACATAGGGCGTCTCCCGGCAGTGCGGATTGGCTACACAGTTTGACGCCATTTGGTGGAGGCTGGTTATGAGAGATTTCCTCCTTGCAGGTGCGTGAATCTGGCTTCATACTGAGCCAGTCACCAACCCCATGAGCCCATCGACGCTGAGAACCTTCACCGCCATGCTGGAGCCGGACCGTGCCAGACCGGGCTGGGTTATGGCGCGCATACCGTTCGATGTGGCCAAGGTGTGGCCCGAGCGGCGGGGGTTGCGTGTGCGCGGTGAGATATTGAGTTTGAAGAGCAATGCGGAGGGATTTGCCTTTCGTACGTCCCTGTTTCCCGACCCGGCCGGGGAAGGGAAGGTGCTGCCGGTGAATCGAAAGATGCAGGCGGCGGTTA
>Ga0302319_10005651_pt1 | contig 25053 bp, 26 predicted proteins | sample Bog_T0_2_FD_203319 | JGI IMG/M metagenome (GOLD analysis project Ga0302319, IMG submission 203319) | Peat permafrost microbial communities from Stordalen Mire near Abisko, Sweden - Bog_T0_2 | ecosystem: Environmental > Terrestrial > Soil > Wetlands > Peat | place: Sweden: Abisko, Stordalen Mire...
GATCGCTGCGTACTTGCTTGCCACCGCGGCGCGGGTCTCTGGGCGAGTCATTGTGGTCAACCCGCTCTCCTCACCGTGGCCTCAATCGAGCCGTGGGGCTCGTCTGTCGGCACAAAAATGTGGTTTGAATTATCGAGCCCGAATGGCGACAAGTCCACCAGGTTGCAATGCTTGTTCGGCATCGACAAATGAATCTCGGTGATGCCCGGCTCCGCGTCCAGCGCCGCCTTCCCCATCGCGTAAAGCGTCTGCTGCACTGAGAGGCTGTCATGGGTGGCGAACGCCTGTAGCAAGGCGTCACTGATCCGCAGGCGTGCGGCCTGATAGTCGATCGTTGCAGCGGTGTACTTCCACTCCCCCGAGGCCAGCGTCCCCAGCAACCGGTTGTGTGTCTCCTTCAAGGTGGTCAGCTTGTCCTTGATGTAACCTGCGAATCCTGACTTCGCCGTCTTCAGAATCGACAAGTCCCGGAATCCCGAAGCCACCTGTACTGTCTCGCCGCGCCTGCCCGTCACCGTCGTCGTCTCGCGCACATTGCCGACCTGGACAAACGCTGTGCCGTGCATCTGTCCCGCCGCAACCAAGGGTCCCCAATGACTCGCAGAGATGCTCGCTCCGGCTTCTGTCACCTGCGGATTGTTGGCCAGTAAATAAGTAACTAATTCGGTTGTAAATCCTTCGATGTGAGGCGCTTTGGACAGCCTTGCCAGGTAATAGACCGTGTTCTTCATCGTATCCGTGGGCAGAATTCGACTGTTATCCCCATCTTCAAAGCAGCTTTGGAAATCGCCCTTGAGCCACACCTCGACGTTCCATTCGTGAACCGCGTGGCGCTCGCCCTCCCGCTCCACCTTCATCACGCGTACTCGCGATTTGCCGTACCGGTTTTCTCCCAGCGTGATCATCGTTCGTCAGCTTCCTCTATACGTGGAATAACTATGCGGTGTCACGAGCAAGGGAATATGACAATGCTCGCCTTCATCGCGAACTTCAAAAGTGATTTCGACAAAAGGATGAAAGGCTTCGACGCCCTGCCTTCGAAAATATTCCCCGGTTTCAAAATGCAGCCGGTACTCCCCCGGTGCGGGCGGCTCGCTGTCCCCCAGAAGGCTCTTGACGCGGCCCTCTGCGTTCGTTTCGCGCCTCGACACTTCCAGCCATGCTCCCTCGGTCTTTCGCGACAACCGCACCGCTACGCCCACTGCTGGCTTGCCGCGCGTCAGATCCAGAACGTGCGTCGAAATACCGCTCATCGTCTCAGCCACTTTCGTAATCGCAACTGCGTGATTTGCCGCTGCTGCTCTGCTGCTTCAGGCAGCTCCGTCTCCGCATCGTTGTTCATCCGACGATTGAGAATCTCGAGTATTTCCACCGCCGATTTTCCGGTCGCACAGATTAGAAATATTCGCCCAAACCGTGCCTCATATTCCGCATTGCCGCGCTCCAGTTCCCGCCGCGTCTTCTCGTCCTCCGCCTCCACCCCATCCTGCTCCTCGCGCGACCACGCTGCCGAGCGCTCGGTCGCCGACTCCGGTGCTTTGCGCACTCCAATCCGCGGATGACTCCGAAACGCCTCGTCCCAATCCGCAGCCTCAAGCCCCAACCACACTCGATCCGACGCCTCAAGCAAATCCGATTCTCGCGCGAACGGCCGCAGCCGCACCAACTCCTGCGTCCAACGCACCGAACCACAGCAGGGAAGGATCTCCTCCTCGGCTTCCATCTCCGGCAGAACGTTCCACCGCGCCAGCTCCAGACTCAAATCGTCGCCAGAATTCGCAAGACCATGAAGAAATTCCTCGAGCAGATTGCGTGCGACAAATCTCCGATATTCCGCGATCGACCGAATATCGTCGATCGGCGCAAGCAAAGCGTTCAGGACTCTCCTCGTCTCCGCGATCACGTCGTCGCCGATCTGCTTCCCTCGAACCAATGCCTCCACCTGGCTCAGCCGTAACGGAGTCGGGGCCACCGCTCCGATGCCAATCCGCACATCTTCCACTCGGCCCGAGCGCAACCGCCCCACTCCCGCCATGCAGACCTTTGAGATGGCCTGCGCATTCCGAGCCCCCGTCTTCCGTCCGTAAGAAAAGTAACCGTCAAAGTGCTTTTTTAGCGTCACGGATAGAATCAGCTCGCCCGGCTTGAGCACCGTCCTTTTATATCCCAGGTGAAACTCCCCATAAGGCGTGCGCCGCTTCCCGCACGCCGACACCAGTTCGAGCTCCGCGCCATACGCCAGCAGCGCCGGGGGTGAATCCGCTGCCGGCGAAGCATTCGCTAGATTCCCAGCCAGCGTTGCCCGATTCTGATTCGCAATACTGCCCGTCCACGAAGCTGCCTGCGCCAGCAACGGAAAGTGCCGCTGCACCGCCCCGCAATTACGGATCTGGCTGAACGTGCAGCCTCCGCCCAGCGTCAGCGATTCGGCGTCTTCACGAATTTCGCGCAGTTCCGCAAGATTCCACAAATTCACGAGACGGCGGTTGCTCAGCTTGCCCGCACTGAACTGCACCATCACTTCCGTCGCGCCCGCCACCGGCAGCCACTGTCCAGGCTCCTGCTCCATCAGCCGCAGCACACCCTCGAGGGTGCCGGGCGATACCATCTCATACTCCGCAGGATCGCATCTCATCTGCGCCCCTCGTGCCCTGCCTTTACAGCTCGCTCCACCGCCTCAAAAATCCGCATATACCCCGTGCACCGGCACAAATTCCCGTTTAGTCCTTCGCGAATCTCCGCAAGATCCGGTTGCGGATTTCCCCTCAACAGATGGGCCGAAGCCATCAGCATCCCCGGCGTGCACATCCCGCATTGCGCGCCCCCGCATTCCAGAAACGCCCTTTGCACCGCATGAAGCCGCTCATCCGCGCCGAGACCCTCGACCGTCTCAATCTCTGCGCCATCCGCCTGCGCCACCGGAACCAGGCAGCTATTCACCAGATCACCGTTCATCAGCACACTGCACGCGCCGCACTCTCCCTCGCCGCATCCTTCCTTCGTGCCGGTCAACTGCAGATCGCATCGCAATACGTCCAGCAGACGCGCCATCGCGTTCGTGTGCACCAGGTGCAGCTTTCCATTCACGCGTAACGAAATAGGCCGAAGGCTCAAAGTGCGACCGTCTCCCGCTCCGGCTCCCGCAATGCGATATAGCGAAACATATCTTCCGGCAGCAGCGGCACCGCATCGAATTGCTTTCCGGTCGCATGCGCAATCGCGTTCAGGATTGCGGGCGCGGGCCCATCCATCGGCAATTCGCCAATGCCCTTTGCCCCATACGCTCCATGCCCGTAGGGCAGCTCCTCAAAGAACACGCGGATCGGCGGAATATCCTGCGTTGTCGGAATAATGTAGTTCGTCATCTGATTGTTCTGCATCCGCCCGCGATCCCAAACCACTTTTTCGTAGATCGCCCACCCGATTCCCTGCGCCACGCCGCCTTCGATTTGTCCCCGCGCCAGTACCGGATTCAACACCCGTCCCACTTCCTGCACCGCGACAAAATCATCGACGGTAACTCCGCACGTCGCCAAGTCGACTGACACCTCGGCCACATAAACCGCCCATGCATACGCTGCGTAAGCCTCGCCGCGGTACTGTTGATCGTCCCAATGGACGTCCGGAGGCGCCTCGTAGCGGCTTTCCGACCGCAAAGGCCCATGCTGCGCTCTATAAGTGCGGGCCGCTGCGACAAATTGGCCCGTCGCGTATTCCTTCTGTAACAGCCCACTCGCCAAAAGCGTCTGTCTCAGTCCGATCGCCGCTGAATGTACCAGTTTGCCCACCACCATCGAGGTCCGAGACGCCACCGTCGGCCCCGTATTCGGCACAACACTAGTATCCGGTGGCCCCATCTCGACAGCGTCGTAATCAATTCCGAGCGCCTCCGCGGCAATCTGACACAGAATCGTGTTCGTCCCCTGCCCGAATTCCGTGCTCGATACCAGAACCCGGGCCTTTCCCTCCACCGTCACATCCATCGCCGCCAACGAGTTGAGATACCGCTCCCCCGACCCAGTAAAACCCGACCCGTGCAGAAAAGCCGCCAGGCCAATCCCCTTCTTCTTCATCCCGCCGCCAGTGTTTTCCCGGGCAAATCGCTCCCGCTTGGCGTGATAGGCGGACTCCTTAAGCGCGCGTCCCATCAGTGCATCAAGGTCGATGTTCTCCCGAATCGTCTGCCCAGTCGTGGTCGTCTGCCCCGGCTTCAGAAAATTCCTGCGCCGCAGCTCCTCCGGGGCCATCCCCAGCGCATCGGCCACATGATCCATGTGCCTTTCCATCGCGAACAAGCTCTGCGGCGCGCCAAATCCCCGAAATGCCCCATGTGGCGGACAATTCGTCGCAAGCGCTTTGGATCGCATCCGAATACTCGGCCAATAATAAGGACCGCCAGCGTGAATCGTAGCCCGAGACAGCACCGTCGACGACAGCGTCGAGTACGCGCCCCCATCCAGCGCTATCTCAATTTCCGCCCCCAGCAGCTTCCCGTCCCGCGTCACCGCCGTCTTGTGCCGCACCCGTGAAGGATGCCGCTTCGTCGTCGCTGCCATGTCCTCGGCGCGGTCGTAAACCATCTTCACCGGATGGCCCGACTTCATCGCCAGCAGCGCCGCGTGTCCCCCAATCATCGACGGATAATCTTCTTTGCCCCCGAACGCCCCACCCGTCTCCACCTGCACAACCCGGACCTTCTCGTCCGGCACCCCTGTCAGGTTCACCAGCGACTTGTGGACGTAAAACGGGCACTGCAGCGATCCCCAGACCGTCAGCCCTTCCTCTGGCGTATACGCGGCGATGGCGCCGTTGTTCTCGATATACAGGTGCTCCTGCGCGCCCGTCGTATACTCGGCCTCGACGATCAGCTCGGCTTCGTCCCAAACTGCATCTACGTCGCCTTTTTCCATCAGGTACGTCTTGAAAACATTATCCTCGCCCCAAACGACTGGATCGCGACGCTCGCTCTCTTCAATCGTGAACACCGCTGGCCATTCCTCATAGCTCACGCGGACTGCGGCCACTGCCTTTGCCAGCAGATGGCGATCCGGGTGCGCCAGCAGCACAATCGGCTCTTCAGGATGATTCACGACGTCCGCGGCCAGGCACGGCCAGTCATGATTAATCAGTGCGATCTCATTTTCGCCGGGAATGTCCTTCGCTGTGACGATCACGAATTCATCCCAGGGAATTCCCTCGGCAAATGCGATCCCCGTAATCCGCCCGCGTGGGATGCTGCTCCGCACCGTCGCTCCATAGAGCATCGCCGGCAGTGTCATATCGTCGATATACCGCGCGCGGCCGCACACTTTGGCCACGCCCTCTTTGCGCAGTACCGGCTTGCCGACGATCCTCTCCTGTTGCAATCGCGCTCCCGCTCGGTCCCATACGCGGTTCCGGGAAAATTTCCTTATGTTACTACGGAGTCGCGCTCCCCCAAAATTGGTAACCGCGCCGCGACGCCAATTGCCTTTACAAACGCGTGATGCTCTGCGAGGCTGGTGGGCGCTGTTCTGGAGTGTTTACGTGCGCAATCAAACGATTCCCACTGCTCTTTCCCTTTTGTGCTGCGCTTTGGCCCTGCCGGTTATGGCCCAGGCCCCGGTTCCCGATAGCCCCGCGATCGAACAACGCGTCGATGCGATGATCGCGAAGCTCGCACTCGAGCAGAAGCTCGATCTCATTGGCGGCGTCGACAGCATGTACATTCGCGCGGAGCCTGCCGCCGGATTTCCCCCCCTTAAAATGAGCGACGGCCCTGAAGGCGTTCGCACCTGGGGTCCTGATACCGCCTACGCCGGCGGCATCGCGCTCGCCGCCTCCTGGGACCCCGCCCTCGCCAACGATATGGGCGAATCCATCGCGAAAGACGCTCGTTCCCGCGGCGTCCACTTCCTCCTCGGCCCCGGCGTCAACATCTACCGCGCCCCCATGTGCGGCCGTAACTTCGAATACTTCGGCGAAGACCCGTTTCTCTCCGGTCAAACTGCTGCCGCCTATATTCGCGGCGTCCAGAGCCAGGGTGTCATCGCCACTGTCAAGCATTTCGCTGCTAATAATCAGGAATACGACCGCCACAACGTCAGCTCCGACATGGACGAGCGCACCCTCCGCGAAATTTACCTTCCCGCCTTTGAAGCGGCCGTTCGCGACGGCCACACCGGCGCTGTCATGAATTCCTACAACCTCCTCAACGGAGTGCACGCCACGCAGAATGTCCACCTGAACCTCGACATTCTCAAGGGTGAATGGAAATTTGACGGCACCCTCATGTCCGACTGGGATGCCACCTATTCCGCAACTGGCGCCGCGAATGGCGGCCTCGACCTGGAAATGCCCTCCGGAAAATTCATGAACCCCGCCAATCTTCTCTCTGCCGTCAAGAGCGGCCGGGTTTCTGAAGCTACCATCGACGAGAAAGTACGCCGCATCTTCCGCACCGCCGTTCGCTTCGGCTTCCTCGATCGCGACCAGACTGATCCAGAGATTCCGCGTTTTAGCCAGCAGGCCCGCACCGTGGCCCTGCGGGAAGCCATCGAGAGCATCACGCTCCTCAAGAACGAAGGAAACCTGCTCCCCCTCGATTCGCAAAAGATCCACACTGTGGCAGTCATTGGCCCCGACGCGTGGCCGGCTGTACCCGGCGCTGGCGGCAGCTCCCACGTCGATGCCTTTGCCCCAATCAGCATTCTGAGCGGCCTCACCGACGCCCTCGCCGGCAAAGTTAAAGTCCTCTATGCCGCCGGGTTACCCTCCACCGAAGACCTTATGCAGCAAACCGAGTTTTACGCTGCTCCCCACAAGGGCAATGCCCACGCCAGTGCGCCGATCAAACTTGAGACCTTCGACGATCCCGGCTTCACCGGCACGGCCGCCGTTACCAGCGTCGAACACATCGACACCTTCCACTCAGAAGAGTGGACCCCGGCAACCAAGCTCCGTCGAAGCATGCGCTACACCATGCAGTACATGCCGGCAAAATCGGAAACATACCTCTTCCTGGCTGGTGCGGGCGGCGCCGACGCTTACAAGCTCATCGTCGATGGCAAAACCGTCCTCGACCAACTCTCTCGCGAAGGGCAGGCCCCGCGCTGGATCGAGCTTCCCCTCATGGCCGGAAAAGCGGTCTCCGTCGTACTCGACTACTGGCCGGACGCCGCCTATCCACGCATCGGCCTCGGAATTCGGGGAGTGGAAGAACTCATCAGCCCCGAGGCCACGAAGATTGCGTCCATGGCGGATGCCGCTGTCGTCGCTGTGGGCTTCAACCCCTCCGAGGAGAGCGAAGGCTTCGATCGTACCTACGAGCTGCCCTTCGGACAGGATGAGCTGATTCGGGCCGTCTCCCAGGCGAATCCTCACACGATTGTCACCATCACTGCGGGAGGCAATGTCGACATGCATCGGTGGCTCGCCGGCGTGCCCGCCCTCCTTCACAACTGGTACCCCGGTCAGGAAGGCGGCCGTGCCATGGCCGACATCCTCACCGGTCAACATTCGCCGGAGGGTCATCTTCCCGTTAGCTTCGAGCGCTCCTGGGACGAGAACCCCGTCCACGACAGCTATTACGCTCCTCCCACGGCCAAAGGCGAGACGCCCCACGTCGCTTATAAGGAAGGGGTCTTCCTCGGCTACCGCTACTACACCACCTACGATAAAAAGCCGCTCTTCCCCTTCGGATTCGGCCTCTCCTACACCACCTTCTCCTTCTCGAACCTGAGAGTCTCACCACAAACAGCAGGCGCAGACGGCAACATTACTGTCTCCTTTGACGTCGCCAATACCGGCCAGCGCGAAGGCGCCACCGTCGCCCAGGTTTATATCGGCGATCCCTCCGCCAGGGTCAAGCGTCCCGCCAAAGAGCTGAAGGGATTTGAAAAGGTCCGCCTCGGTCCCGGCGACACGCACCACGTGAGCGTCACCCTCGACCGCCGCTCGCTCGCGTATTGGAGCGAGGACAAGAAGGGCTGGCAGGTCGATCCCGGAAAATTTGTCGTTTTTGTTGGCGATGCATCGGACAACACACCCCTGAACCAAGAATTTCAGGTTCAGTAGCGCGAAGGGGCGGCACGCAGACCTCGTGCTGCCCTCTTCTCCCTGGCTGACCTCTTTCGCACCAAACCTGCCGTCAGGGTGAGCCTCAAAGGTCGTTAAACAAACTCTGTTTCCCAAGCGTGGCTATCACCTGGCTCAGCGCCGCCTGCTGCGTTTCCGCGATACTCAGATGCGTCGCCACTTCGCCAACGTCTGCCTGCAGCAGATTCGTCTGCGCCGCCGTCAGTTGCGTCGACTCGCTCTGGGTGTAGCTTTGGGCCGCAGTCAGCCGCGAAAGGGAGTTGTCCAGCAGGATCCGCTGTTGCGACACGTGGCCGAGAGCCGTGCTCAGCGCCTGAGCATCCGCATCGGCTGTCGGCCCTGCCGTCCCCGAAGAATAATCCGCAATCAGCGCGTTCAGCGTCCCCAAAACATCGCTTCCACTCGCTGAAAAAATCTGGCTCCCCGGAATATTCATCGCGATCTTCTGGCCGCTCGGCGTCTGCAAATAACTGACACCGGTGTCGCCCTGATACGTCGCCACCGCCGGCGCTGCCGTCCTATCCAACGTGTACGGCGCGGTGTTCCCAAGGCTTCCGGAAAAAACGTACCGACCCAGATAGGTCGTATTCGCCAGCGAAAGCACCTCGTCCCGGATCCCCACCAGCTGGTTGCTCACCACCTGCATATCGCTAGCGTTCATTGTTCCGGTGTTAGCCCCTGTTGCCAGAGACACCGCCGTCGTCAGTTGGCTCACTACGGTGCTCAGTGCGGAATCACCCACCTGCAACAGGCTCTCGGTCGACGAAGCGGATTGCGAAAAAGTATCGTCGCTGGCAATCTGCGCACTCAGCAGAACATTCTCCCCTGCCGCCACCGGATCGTCGCTGAGCTGGTTGACCCGCGACCCGCTGGACAGTTCTTCCGTCAGCTTTTGCTCGCTCGATGTTGTCGCGTCCAGCGATCCAACCAGATCGTTCATGTACAGCGGATTGACACGCATCCTTCACACCTCGCAGCGGCCCGGAGGTCCGTTCTTTTCGGCCATTCCCGGCTCCGCCCACGACTTCCCTAACTATGAGTAGGTCGTCTGGACCCCCAGGTTCAGCGCCGATACCATCACCTGATCGAGGATGGTGAAGAGCTTCGACGCCGCCTGATAGGACTGCTCCAAAGTCTCCAGTTGCGCTGCCTCGTCGTTCAGATTTACTCCCGACACCGACCCGATCTGGTCGTTGAGCTGCGTTAGCGCCGCCTGCTGGGCCGTGTTCTCGCTGGTCACCTCGGATGTCAGGCTCCCGAGGCTCGTCACCATGTCGGAAAAATAGGCCGTCGCCGACACTCCATGGACGATCCCCTGACTCTCAAGATTCGCCATCGCCACGACATTCGTGTTATCCGAAGCGCCTACCCCCGCTGCCGCCGCCGCGATCTGAGATGGGTCGGTCATCACCACGGAGATACTGGCCGCCGACCCCGCCGGTTTCGCCGCCGTCGCCCCATTGGGCAAACTGAAAATCGCAGCCCCGGCATTGCCGTTCAGGTCCGAGCCCTGAGCATTCAGTTGATTCATCCGCGTAGCCACGCCGTAAGTCAGAACATCGAGCGATTCCTCGACCGCGGAAATATCCTGGTCCCGCGCCGTCAGCATCCCTCCCAGCCGGCCCCCGCCCGCTGTCAGGTCGGAGGTGACGTCGTTTCCCTGCGCATCGAAGAAATGGGTCACCCCAGCTTCTGCGCCGCTCGTGATCGAATACGCCTGCCCCTCCGACACCAGGAGAGCACCTCCGAGTGTGGTCACCGTCAACCCGTTGTTTTCCGTGGGCACGGTGCGGATCCCGATCAGCTGCGACAAACTCGTCAGGTCCTGCTGTCGCTGGTCCTCGAGGGTGGGGTTCGGGTGGCCCCCCGTCGCCTGTATCTGCTGATTCAACTGGGTGATATTTTCAAGCAGCGTGTTCGCCTGTCCCATGACGGTGGCGCTCTGCTCATCGAGCGACTGGCGCTGAGCGGTGAGCTGGGCTGCGGCGCCATTCAGGTCCGACGCCAGGGTGCCGGCGGCGCTCAACACGCTCTGCCGAAGCGATTCGTCCCCCGGACTCGCCTCCAGCGAAGACAAAGCTCCGAAGAAACCGTTCAGATCGCTTCCAATGCCGCTTGCGGCGCTTGTGTCGGCCCCCGCGCTGGTCGCGCCGCTGAAGATCGTCTGCACCTGGTCGAGCGCCGCCAGCCGCGCCGCCGAAGCACTTTCCGTCTGCGTCTGCTGCTGCATCGCCTGTTCGAGGACACGGTCCCTCTGCGACACCGCTCCCGTCATCGAGACGCCCATGCCAAAACTGATTCCGTCGAGGGATGCCGAGTCGCTCTGTTCCCAAATCGGCGTCTCCAGCGTGTACCCCGGCGTGCTGACATTCGCCGTGTTGTTGGCCACAAGCGCCAGCGCTGCCTGATCCGCATCGAGCGCCCCCGTCGCAATGTTGAATGCCGTGCCAATCGTCGCCATTGTCCTGCGCTCCGCTCTGCGTTCCGCGCGCGCTCAACCCACGAGCGGCCCGTATCCGCCGCACCCCGCACCCCGCAGCAGGCGCAGATTGCGGAGGGTCAGCGCGATCAGCCTTCCCATCGTTTGCAGCCGCTCCCGCATCTCTGCCCGTTCTTCCGCGGACCCCGGCCGTCTTGCCCCAGGCGCCGCCTTCGCCAGCCTCTCCAACTGCGCAGCATCCGCATGCGCGAGCGCCTCGATGCCCATTCCGAGGAGATCCACAGCCCGCGCATCCGTCGATCCATTGGCCATCGTCCGGTCCAGTCTCTGACGCCCAGCCGGGCCCCGCGTTCGGACCACGACGGGAATTTGCTTACTTTTCCAACATCTGGTCGATCATCTTGCCCGCGACTTCCGTCGAAGGCACCTTGTAAGTGCCGCTGGCAAGCGCCGCTTGCACCGAGGCCACCTTGTCCATCCGAACGTCGGCATCCGGCGCCACCGATGCCGCCAACCGCGCCGCGGCGCTCAGCGTCGCCTGATCCGCGCCCGCCTCCGCTCCCCGCGCCCCGTTCGTCTCCGTTCTGCCGCTCGGCCGCGCTACCTCCTGGCTCGAGAAAAGCTGCTGCAGCCCCTGAAGACTATTGTTCACATTCATGCCTGGTCTCCTTCCTTCTCTTCATCGGCGGGAAGGAACAATCCTTGAGTCGATTTCCCGTTCACTTTCTGAGAAAACCCTCAGATTCCCTCCGCCTTCCCCGCTCGGCCCGGCTCAAAATGCTCGATGATTTTCGCCGCAATTCCGAATCCACCCCGGTCGGCGATACCCCGTGCGAGAGCCTCCGCGCCAAAACTCATCAGAGCCCCGCCGCTGCCCTCGCCGTCGTTGCCCTCCCCGCCCCCGGCAAACAACGGATCGCGCTGCAAGGGTTCGAGGAACTCTTTCATCAGGCAGGCCTCGAAGGCGTGCGCTGCCGGCGGCAGACGAGGATCCAAAGAAGTGGCTCTGTTGCCTGATTCGATGCTCGCTCCCCGGGCCGCTTCCGCCGGACGCGTTGCTCCTGGAGCGTTCGCCGTCAGGATCGCGGTCGGCATCAGAGTACCTCCAGTTCGGCCTCGAGCGCCTGCGCTTCCTTCATCGCCTGCAGAATTGAGACAATGTCCCGCGCCGTGGCCCCGATAGCCTGCAGACTCTCGACCAGATCGTCGACCGTCGCTCCTTCGCGCAACTCGATCCGGTTCAACGGCTTCTCCTGCGCCTGCACCGTGGTTTGCTGCACGACCTGGGTCGTTCCCTGAGCCAGCGCGTTCGGTTGCGAAACCTCGACTCGGCTGACGATATTCACCACCAGCCCGCCGTGGAGAATCGTCACCGGCTGCAGGGTCACGTTGCCGCCGATCACCACGGTTCCCGTCCTCTCATTCACCACCACTCTTGCTCGCGGCTGCACAAGCACCTCGACCTCTTCAACCTCGGCCAGCAGGGCCGGGATATCCTCGTTCGCCTGCGCCGCAATTTCGATCCTGCGGCTGTCCACGGCGTGCGCCAGAGGCCGGCTGAGCGCGCGATTGATCGCCGCCGTCACAGTCTCCGCCGTCGAAAAATCGGCATCGTTCAGCAGCAGCGAGAGCGTCCGCATCTGCGCCAGATCGAGCGGCACCCCCCGTTCGACCATCGCTCCGGACGGGATACGCGCTGTGGTCGGATAGTTCACCGACTTGCTGCTCCCGTTGGCCGTCACCGCATAGCCGCCGAGCACCATGGGACCCTGGGCCTCGGCATAGATCTGACCGTCCGGCCCGTAAAGGGGAGTGAGCAACAGAACACCTCCTTCGAGACTGCGGGCGTCGCCCGCCGACGAAACCGTGACGTCCACTTTGTTGCCCGGCCGAGCGAAGGGCGGCAGCGTGCCCGACAGGAACACCCCCGCCATGTTGCGCGTCTGCATCATCGACGCCATCGCGTTCCCCTGCAGGCTCACCCCCATCCGCTCAAGCGCCGACTCGAGCGTCTGCAGAGGAAACACCGTCTGCGAGCTGTCCCCGGTCCCATGCAGCCCCACCACGATGCCGTAGCCCACGAGCTGGTTGTCGCGGACCCCTTCGACTGAGGCGACATCTTTCACCCGCGCCATCTGCTTCTTCTTCGGAGCCTCATCGGCGCCAGCGGTCGCGGCACAAGCCGTCAGCAAAACACCGGCTATCAGCAAAGCCCGGGCCGTCGGACAGCTCCATCGAACCCTCCCCTCCCGCCATCTCATCACCGTCATACCCCGCCCCCGATCAGAAGACCAACAGCTTTTCGAGGAGCCGCACCACCGGATTCTGCCGGTACGTGGCATCGTTCACGATGCCTTTGCCCACCACTTCGAGTTCCATATCCGTGATCGCCGTCGACATCACCTGGTCCTGCGCGTTCACATCCTCCGGCCGCACCAGCCCGCGCAGCCGAATCAGCTGCGTCTGCTGATTGAAAGTCAGCTGCCGCACGACCTGGACCACCAGCATCCCGTTCGGCAACACCTCGGCGACCTCGCCCCCGAGCGTCGTTGTGATGCTGGAATTCGTGACGCTCTGCCCCTGTGCATTCAAGGCGGAAGCCGAGCTCTGATTCAGCAGATTGTTGAGCGCGTTCCCGCTCGACAGTTTGCCCAGCAGCGCCGATACCTGGGAGCTGGCGCTCGAAGCGCGCTGATTTTTCACCGTCCCGTCGGTCGACGCAGCCAGGCTCTCCGAGACCACGACCGCAATCGGATCGTGCGCGCGGATCGCCTTCACATCGCCGACCAGGTTCGTCAATCGTCCGTTCGCCGACCAGATCGAGCCCGGAGTCAGGATCTCCGCCGCTTTCTCGGCCCGCACCCGCGCAATGTACTGGTTCAGGGCCACATCGGGGGGCGTATTGCCCGGTTGCGGCTGCTTCGGCTTCGTTCTGCTGGCGCAGGCCAGCGCACTCAGAACGCCAAAGAGGACCAGAAGAAGACCTGCATTCTTCGCGCTGGCGACCGCCCGTGCCCCTTTTGCCCCCGCGCTTGTCATGGTTTCTCCTTTGCCGGCATCCGCTCGACGAGGGCTGGCCCCCGTACAACGCCTGTCAGCGTGTCCCCACGCAGTCCCGCCATCACCGAAACCCGCTCCCCGATGCGCGCCGTCCCAAGCGCGGTGCCGCGCAGTTCGATCAGCGCGTTCTCGTCCCGCCACAGCACCTTGACCTCCATTCCGGTCCTCACCTCGGGAACCTCGAGAGCCCTTGCCTCCGGAACTGGCAGAGCACTCGCCCGCCTTTTCTCCCAATCCCCGGCGCCGCAATCGGCTGACTGCCGCGCGCCCGACGGATCGTCCCAGGGAATCTCGATCAACATCGCCGGACGCTCCGGATGCCGGCGATCGCGCTCCACGCTCCACACACGGTGGAGCCCCCAGTCCCTCACCGTATTCGGCTCCCCGCAGCCGGTGCAGACCGCAGACCGGGCATTCAGGCCGGTCGCCAACATCGCCGTCAGAATCACCCCGATCCTCATCGCTACCGCGCCATATTGTTCACTTGGCTGTACATGTCATCGGCTGCCCTGATGACTTTGGAATTGCTCTCGTAGGCACGCTGCGCGAGCACCATCTGCACAAACGCCCCCACGACATCCACATTCGAATTTTCAAGGTAGCCCTGCTGCAGAGTGCCCAGTCCCTCCGTCCCCCCGGGATTGCCGAGCACCGGGTCGCCTGAGGAGAGCGTCGCCCGGAACAAGTTGGACCCCACGCTCTCGAGCCCCCCTGGATTGACGAATGTCGCCAGCTGAATCTGTCCCAGCTGCGCCGGGTTCTGCTGGCCCGGCAGCGTCGCATTTACCACTCCATACTGTGTGATGGTCACCGCCGTCGCGTTCGCCGGTATGGTGATGCTCGGTACCACCGCATCGCCCTGAGCATCGACCAGCGAGCCCTGATTGTTGAGATAGAAGTTACCGGCGCGCGAATAGGCGAGGGTTCCGTCGGGCCGCGAAACCTGAAAGAATCCCGTCCCCTGAATAGCCAGGTCGAGCGGATTGTTGGTCTGGTTCATGTCGCCCTGAGTCATGATGACCTCGCTCGCCGCCGATTTCGTCCCGAGGCCGATCTGCAGACCCGCCGACACCGTCTCCTGGCTCTGCGCCGCGCCTGGTGTCACCAGATTCTGGTAAATCATGTCCTGAAACTGCAGCTGCCGCTGGCGAAATCCCACGGTCGAGGAGTTCGCCAGATTGTTGGCAATCGTGTCCAGATTCAGTTGCTGCGCGCTCATGCCGCTGGCCGCCGTATACAAAGCTCGAATCACATCCGCCTCCTGCCACGCGCGCCCTAGGGCACGCGCGGTAAATCCTCGCTCGCCGTTTTGTCCAGATCGTTTGAAAACATCGCAACCGCCTTTTGCATCATCTCCGCCTGACGCTGCATCAGCACCAGCTGCAAACTTCCGCCAATCACGTCCTGGTTCGAGGCTTCGAGCGCGCCCTGGTGTACGGCGCCCGCCGCCACGAACGGCTCTGCCCCATCGGCCGCCGTATAGCGGTTGCCGCCTTCCGCCGTCAGCGCATCGCCGGTTCCGAACCCAAAGACACCAATCCGTCCCGCCACCGCCCCGTTCACCGAAACCGCGCCATCGGAGCCGACTACAAACTCCCCCGCCGGCAGGCGGACCGGCTGATCGCGGGTGTCCAGCACCGGCTCGCCTGCCTGCGTGGTCATCGTCCCGTCCTGGGCCCGCTCGAACTGCCCGTCGCGCGTATAGCGGATCCCCTGTTTTGTCTGAATGGCGAAGAATCCCTCGCCTTCGATGGCGAGATCGAGCGGGTTGCCCGTTGGCGTGAGCGCACCCTGGCCCATATCGAGCCGGGTGCCGCCGAGAACCCCGAACGCATTGACGGTCGTGTTCAGCTGCGAATTCAGAGCTTCCGGGCCCAGAATCGCCGAGCGGAAATAATCCCGCTCCGCGCGATAGCCCGCCGTCCCGGCGTTGGACAGATTGCCGGCCGCTACATCGAGCGCCTGACTGCGCGCCAGCCACCCGGAAAACGCTGCATAATAACCTGAGTCCACCGCTCCGCCTCCCTGAGGGTTCCTGCAGATGCGGAACCGTTGCGGAGGGGAAAACATGAGAAGCTTCTCATCCCGGTTGCGGCGTAAAGAAATCTCTGCAAGGTCAGTCCGGGAACTCGCATGAGAGCGTGATGACGAAGGTGAGATCCTCGAACCGGTAGCGCCGTTCGATGCGAATCGGCGCCCCCTGGCTGAAGAGCTCGTAGCTGGTTCCCGCCACGACCGTCGGAGTCGACAAGAGGCAGCCGCAGGCCAGCAGCGGGTCGAAGCCTTTCCACGCCCCAGCCACCATGTTGCACACCTCACCCATGGCATCCCGCACCAGGGCATCGACCTCCGTGGGCGCAATCCCGGTCATGCGCTCCGCGATGCGCCTCGCCGCCGCGCCGCTCGACTGCAGCACCATCGAACCGCTGATCGCGCCGGCCAGCCCGATGACCGCGGAGATCGTCTCGGCTTCCCCGGGCCCTCCCGCATCGACTGGGGCGCATCCCGCCCCGACCATGGTTGTGAAGACCTCGTCCGCCGCCCGATCCAGAGAATCCGCGAATCGGGCGAGCTCGATCGGCTTACCGCTGCCGCACATCACCGCCCCTTCTCTCGTGCCTGCCATCGATTTCCCCCGTTCCCTTTCTGCTCGCGGCGGCCTTTGCCGAAAACCGGCCTTTGCCAGCCCCATGCTTTTTCCGCACCTGCGTCTCCCGGCGCACCGTGTCTCCTGATCCGCCGGAGAGCCCTCACATGGCGCTCAGCAAGGGGAGCACGCGCTCCCGCACCTGATCCGGCGTGAACGGTTTGCGAATATAGCCCCGTGCCCCCGCCGCCAGCGCTTCGCGCACATGCTCCTCGCCGCTCTCCGTTGTAATCATCACCACGGGAGCTCCCTGGGCCAGTCCGCGGCTTTGCATCTGGCGCAGAAACTCAAGGCCGTCCATGCTGGGCATATTGATGTCGGAGACAATCAGGTCCGCCCGCTCCCGGCCAAGCGCTTCGAGACCATCCCGGCCGCTGCCCGCTTCTATGACTTTTTCGAGATTCAGCCCCGCTTGCCGCAGAGCCCGCTCGACAATCTTTCGCATCACCGACGAATCGTCGACAATCAGCACCGTAATTCCGGACATCGCGGTCCCCTTCCCAGGATCTTATCGGCGGCGTTTCCATTTTCACGACCCGGAAAACCCCGATTCCGTTCAGCCGCCTTCGTTCCCCACAATACAAAGCAGATCCTCGAGGGCCTCGGCTCGAGCCAGTCCCGGCGCCGGAGCCCCGCGCCACATCCGTAACCAGTAGTACTCGTGAACCCGCGCCAGCCGCGCCTCCACCGGTTTCTTCGATTCGATCAGCTTCGCGATCACATCCACCAACACCCTGGGACTCGCTGCTTCGAGACATCGCGTCCGGGGGGCCGAGGCGGCAAGAAAGCGCGCCTGGGCGGCTGCGAATTCCGAATCCGCCGCGATGCCGGCCGCGACCCTGACTCCCAGCGTGCGCTCCAGAGCATAGCAAAGGCAGCGGTCGATGCGCTCCGAGAAAGCTACATACAGCAGCTCTCCGCCCGCAACGCCGACCGGCAGCGCCCCCAGGGCCTCCACCAGAAAGCCGGGTATCGCCGCCGCCACCTCCTCAGGATGGTAGCTGTCGAGCCGGAACACCGGACAGTTCCACTGCGCGCTCCGTGCCCGGGTCAGTGCCGCTTCCGTCAGCACGCCGCTCTGCAACAGCCACTCCCCGAGCCGCATTGTCTCGCCCGTCCGTTCCGCGGCGCGCTGCTGCGCATCGAGAGCCACGCGCAGCTGTTCCGGTGTGATCCTGCCCTCTTCGACGAGTAGCAGCCCCATCGGCACACGGTGGGGCGCTCGACGAGCTCCGCTACCGGCCTCCATCTCCCGGCGCACCGCCCCTGCCACCAGCGATTCCATGCATTCCGCCGAACAGGCCCATCCGCCCTCGAATCCCGGGATCCGCCGATTCCGCCATAGGCGGATCCAGGTGGTTGCGCAGCGGGGATTGGCGCAGCGCGGCAGGAGCGAACGCTCCGGAGGCGGTCCATCCCCTCGGTGGCCTGCAGTGCCGCCCGCTAAACGATGCATCGGATACTCTCCAGCCGCCGCACTGGCTCCGCCACCTGGGTGACTCGTATCCCGAAATTCCCGTTCACAAGCACCACCTCGCCGCGCGCCACGATCTTGTCGCCCACAATCAGGTCGACCGGGTCGGCGACTTGGCGATCCAGCTCTACCACATCGCCGGGCCCCAGTTCGAGCAGGTCCTTGAGCTCCATCTCGCACGATCCGAAGCGCACGGAGGCATCGAGTTCCACTTCGAGCAGCAGATCGAAATTGCCTGCGGGCCGCTCCTCGCCCGCACCCTCCCCCCATGGGGGCGTCGCCTTCGCCGCTTCGCATGCGGTCGGTTCGAGCGCGATTATCAGGCGCAGGGTCCGGCTGCCAAGGCGCAACGTACAGGGTTCCCCTGCCTCCGGCGCCGGGGAAGCGGTCTCGGCTTTTCTTCCTCCAAGGCGCGCCGCAACGCTCGACAGAATCCCGGACCAGAGCTCCCGGATCATCTCGGCGTCCGCCCGTCCCTCTTCGATCACGCGCCCTTCGGCCAGGATTCCCGCAACATCCTCACGGTCGGCCGTCAGGCAAAGGCGCGCTCCGGGAACGTCAAGAGCGTCGAAAAGGCTGCGGCCGGACGCCGGTCGATCCCCTCCCACGGCGAGCGAAACCGCCTGCCCCAGTTCGCGGGCGATCTCAGCCTCGAGCTTCCGGATCGATTCTCCGAGCCCGGAGCCGCCAGACCCGCCGGATGGCGCATGGCCAGTGCTGCTGCCTCCAGCCGCACGCCCCCCGGGGCCGCCCCGAGCCTCGCCGCGCTCGCCGCCTGGCGGGGTCATCTCCGAGCCTCGCTCGCCGGCAGCAACTGCGCGGCCCGATGATCACCGCGGCCGACCGGCGCCGCCGAAAACACGACCACGCCCCCGGCACGGAACTGCGCCGGGGTACCCGCGGGGAGATCGAACCGGAGGATCGCTCCTTCGTGCAGAGCGCCCAGCGATCCCGCCCTCACGCGCACCGGCGGCAATTGGAGCGCGGTGCCCGTACGGCAGCCCCCCGCCAGTTCCCGCATCCGCCGTCGCGTCTCCCCGGAGTGCCGGCCCTGCCGCGATCGTTCGCCCCCGAGGCGGCGCAGAATCGTATTGGACGCGACCGCCGGAAACGCCAGGTTCAACAGCCCGCTCGCCTCCGCGAGGCGCAGTTCGAAGCTCAGGCACAGCGTTTTCTCCGAAACCGGGATCAGCCGCGGCGTCTGCGTCTGCATTTGCCGCTTCTCAAAGGTGAAGCTCAACCCCACCGGCTGCCACGCCAGGGTCAGCTCGCGGCAGATGGCCTCGACCACCCCGGACAGAATCGATTCCTCAATATCGGTCAGCTCCCGCGCCTCGGTGGCTTTGCCCTCGCCTCCCAGCAGCAGTTCGATCATCGACGGCGCCGTGGTCAGATCCATCTGCAGGACGGAGATGGCGCGAAGCGGATCGAGGCGCACCGAGCAGACGTAGGCCAGCTCCGGAATCCGGAGCAGAAACTCGCTGAACGGGATCTGCTCCGCAGAAACAAGGCTGACCTGCACCCGGCTGCGAAACCACGCGCCCAGATGATGGGTCAGGTTGCGCGCGAAGATGTCATTGATCATGCTGATGGCGCGCAGCTGTTCGTTCGAGATCTGCCCGGAACGGGAAAAGCTCCAGGGCAGGACCCGGACGGGAGCCCGTTCCGCCACGGCCTCGGTGCGCGCCCGCGCCTGCTGAAACAGGGCGTCGATCTCCTCCTGCCCGAGTTCTTTTTCGATGGCCATTCCGTTTTACTTTCGCCCGATGCTCTCGAGCTTCGCCCGCGGCACGGCTGCCGTCGAGCCCTTGCTCATCGCGATTCCGTTCTGCTTACGCTCGAAATTCCGGAGGGTCCCCCGCAGGTGCACTACCGCCGAGGAGTGAATCTGCGAGACCCGCGATTCGACCACCCCCATCGCCAGCCCGATCTCCTTCATCGTCATCTCCTCGTAGTAGTAGAGCGTCACCACCAGCCGTTCCCGCTCCGGCAGCCGGTCGATCGCCTCCGCCAAACGCTCCCGCATCTCCCCGCGCAGACAGCGAAAGAGCGGATCTTCGTCGGGCCGGTTGGGAATGTAGGCCAGCTCTTCTTCGCCGGAGTCCTCGGAGCGCTCCATGTGCAGCGTGCCGATCTCAAGCCCCTTGAGCTCCCCGAGCAGCTGCTGATACTCCTCGAGAGCGAGGTCCATCTCACGGGCCACTTCCGGCTCCGACGGAGCCCGCCCGCAGCGCGCCGTCACCCGCCGCACCGCCTCCTCCACGGCGCGGCCCTTGCGGCGCAGATCCCTGGGGCTCCAGTCGAGCGTCCTCAGACTGTCGAGAATCGCTCCCCGGATCCGGAACTGCGCGTAGCTGCGGAACTGCACCTTCTTCCCGGGATCGAATTTCCGGAAGGCATCCAGCAGTCCGAGCGTCCCCGCGCTGACCAGGTCCTCCATGTCCACGTGCTGGGGCAGCCGCTCGTGAATGCGCCGCGCCATCCAGCGCACCGCGGGCATGTGTTCGAGCATCATCCGCTCGCGTTCCTCCTCCGAGACCGGCGGCCTGGGCTCACGCTCCACCTCTGCCTCCCTCTCTGTGGCCCCCTTTTCCCCGGCGCGGAGGCGCGCTGCCTGGCCTGTCGCCGGGCGCCCCCCCGCCCCCTTCCACGTCTCCGCTGTCTGCCCTGCGTAGTCCATCTCGCACGCCCCCATCCCGCCCCGGCCCCCCTGGGCGCAAATCGCTCAGCCCTGGCGCACGATCCCCTGAGCCCGCACCAGTACCCCGGGCGGAATCTCGGCTGGGGCGACGACCGTCAGCCGCGGCAGTGCCGGCTCGAGCCATCGCCTCAGGTGATAGCGCGCGGGACTCGAACAGAGCAGCACGGGCTGGGCCGCGGAGGAGGCCGGTCCGATGAGAGCCTTCAAAGAATCGGTGATGCGGCGGAGGATGGGGGTGTTCCCCGCTCCGGCCGGCAGCCGCGCTCCGGACTCGGGTGCGACCAGACCCTGCAGTTCCTCCTCGAGCCCCGGGTCGAGCGCAATCACGCGCAGCGTCCCGTCGGGTTCGAGCAATGGATGGATCAGGCGACGCCCCAGCGCCTGGCGCGCGGCATCCACCAGGTGGGGCAATCCACGGCTCTGCGGTCCCGTTTCGACCAGAGCCTCGAGAATCGTGCCCAGGTCCCGAATCGAAACCCGCTCCCGCAGCAGCTGCTGCAACACTTTCTGGACCTCGCCGAGCGAAAGAACCTTCGGCACCAGCTCTTCGACCAGTTTCGGGTGGCTCTCAGTAAGCGAGTCGAGCAGGCGTTTTGTCTCCGCCCGTCCCAGCAACTCGTGCGCATGCCTCCGGATCAGCTCCCCGAGGTGCGTCCCGATGACGGTGCCCGGATCGACCACCGCATACCCAGCCGCCAGAGCCTCCTCTTCGCTCGCCGGCTGGATCCAGCGCGCCGGAGCCCCATAGGCTGGCTCCCGGGTCTCCCTGCCCGCGAGCGGCCGCGGCTGCGCCTCTGTCGAGACGGCCAGCAGGCAGTTCCCCTCCATCTGCCAGCGGCCGATTTCGATCCCGCGCAGCGCGATGACATACTCCCGCGCCTTCAGCCGCAGATTGTCCGAGATGTGCACGGGAGGAATCAGAAACCCCAGCTCCTGCGCCAGATGACGGCGCAGCGTCTTTACCCGCCCGAGCATCTGGCCGCCCTGTTTTTCGTCTACCAGCGGAATAAGCTGGAACCCGATCTCGAGACTCAGCTCATCGAGGCGCAGGGTTGCCGCCGTGTTATCCGGCTTCTCGACCCGCTTCGACGTCTCCGCATCGGCCGCAGGAGCCTCGCGCCGCGCGACCCGCGTCCCCACATACCCGAGCGCGGCAGCCGGCAGCAGAAAGGCCAGCTTCGGCAGCCCTGGAATCAGGCACAGAGCCCCCAGCACGCCGCTCGCGATGTACAGCGTCGAGCCGCTGCCGAGCAGCTGCGCCCCCAGCTCCGCCGTCAGCTGCCCGGCCGAAGAGGCGCGCGTCAGCACCATGCCGCCGGCGACCGACACGAGCAGCGACGGGATCATGGTCACGAGGCCGTCGCCTACTGTCAGAATCGTGTAGGTGCGCACCGCCTCGCCAAGATCGACCCCCTGCTGCAGCGTTCCGATCATCAGCCCGGCGACAATGTTGATCGCCGTAATCAGAATGGTCGCCAGCGCGTCCCGCTGATTGAAGCGCGCCGCCCCATCCATGGCCCCGTAAAACTCCGCCTCCTGCGCGATCGCCTGCCGCCGCTTCCTCGCCGTCGCTTCATCTATCAGCCCGGCGTTCATGTCGGCGTCAATGGCCATCTGCTTCCCGGGCAGGGCGTCGAGGGTGAACCGCGCCGTAACCTCAGCGGTGCGCACCGCCCCATGGCTCACCACCAGGAACTGAATCGCGATCAGGGCCAGAAACAGCACAAACCCCACCACGTAGTTGCCGCCGACCACGAACTGCCCGAAGGCCTCGATCACCCTCCCCGCCGCCGAGGTTCCTTCATTGCCGTGCAGGAGAATGCGCCGGCTCGATGCGATGTTCAGCGAGAGACGGAAGAGCGTCAGCAGCAGCAGCAGCGTCGGAAAGACGGAAAAATCCACCGCACGGCGCAACTGGACGGCCGACAGAAAAACCAGAATCGACGCCGCCATCGAGCAGGCCAGCAGCATGTCCATGACGAAGGCCGGCACCGGCACGATCATCACGAACAGGACGCTGATCGCTGCCACTGGCAGCGCCATTGTGCGCAGGCTCTTGCCGGCGCTTCCAGGCCTCACTCCCGCCGCGCCCGGTGTAACAGCCCCCGCGCTCATGGCATCCTCCTCACAGCGTCCTTCTCCTTGTCCGGTCTCCGTCGAGAAGTTTCATCGCCGGCCATGTACCCCGGCGCCCGTCCCGGCCTGGGCCCGCACCCGGCGCACCCGCTCCTCGACTTCGCGCCGGTAGAGCCAGGCCAGAATCGCCGCCACCGCCGCATAGAGCTCGTAAGGAATCGCCTGGCCCTGCTCCACCTGGCGATAGAGCGACCGCGCCAGCGGCGGGTTCTCGACAATCGGTACGCCCGCCCACTGCGCCTCTTCCCGAATATGCGCGGCCAGAAGATCCCTCCCCTTCGCCAGCACCCGCGGCGGCTCCATCGTCTCGAAGTCAAAGCTCAGCGCCACGGCATAGTGCGTCGGATTCGTCACCACCACTGAGGCGCGCGCAATGTCCGCCTTCATTTGGCCGCGCCTCATCTGACGCCGCAACCCGCGAATCCGCGCCTTTACCTGCGGGCTGCCCTCGATCTCGCGGAACTCATCGCGCAGGTCCTGCTTTGACATCCGCAGCCGGCCTTCCCGGCTCCGCCACTCCATCACGTAGTCGATCCCTGCCCAGCCAAGAAAAATCCAGGCCCCGTCGAGCAGCAGGTTGTACATCTCGGCGAAAACGTCCGGATAGCGGGCGACGCTCATGGGGGGAATTTCGCTCTGCGCCTCAATTGCCCGTACGGCGAAGAAGCCGAGCAGCACCACCGGCACCAGCGACTTGCCCAGACGTACCCCGCCGCGCAGCGAGAAGACGTTTTTGGCGTTCTCCGCTGGATTCAGACGCTCCGGTTTGAGCGACAGAGCGTCGAAGTTCAGCGACCAGCCTCCGCCCTGCAGGATCCCCGCGGCCACCGCCGCGGCCAGCGATGCGAGGAATAGGATTCCCAGCGGCCCGAGCGTCTTCAAGGCTATCCCGCGCATCGCCACCGCCAACTCCGCTCCCGTCGCGCGCTCCCACGTCACCGGCTGCCCCATCCGCAGAAACTCCCGATACGCGCCCGCCCAACCGCCCACCCATCGTGGCGCTAGCCCCCCCAGCGCGAGAGTTCCCGCCAGCATCGCCGCTCCCGCCATCAGGTCGCGGCTGTGGACGCGATCGCCGCGCTCGGCAGCTTTCTGCCGTTGCCGGGGACTTGCCTTCTCGGTCCGGTCGCCAGCCATCAGCTAGGTCCCCGCCGCGCCGGCCAGCAACCGTCCAGCTTGATCGAGCAAAGCGATGAACCGTGCCTCGATCCAGGCCGGCCACAGCGCCAGCGATCCAATCAGCACTCCATACCCCAGCAGGGTCTTCATCGGGACGGTCATGGCCATCACGGGTAGTTGCGGCGCCAGCTTGCCGCCGAGCGCCACCGCCAGCTCGGCCACCAGCGTCGCCGCCATCACCGGAGCCGACATCTGCAGCGCGGCCGCAAAGATCCCGCCCGCCATCGTCACGAGCGCCAACCCGGCGCGCGGATCGAGCCTAACCGTCCCCACGGGCGCCGCCGCGAAGGTGCGCAGCAGCGCCGCTAAGACCGTCCGATGCAACCCGGAGCCCAGCACCACCAGCGTTCCCAGCAAGCCGAACATCTGCCCCAGTAACGGTGTCTCGACCGGCGCGTTGGGATCCATGACGTTGACCAGCGAAAAGCTGAACTGAAACCCCATCACCTGCCCGGCGCAATCGAGCGCGGCGAACAGCAACGCCAGCGTCATGCCGAGAACCAGCCCCACACTCAGCTCGCCCACGATGGGCAGGATCCCCATCTCCCCGCGCGCCCCGGGAAAGGCCGCCACCACGGGCGCCACCAGAAATGAGACAGCCAGCGCGAGCGCCGCTTTCACCCGCACGGGAATCGCGGACGACGAGAACACCGGCGCAAAGACCATCAGCCCGCTGATCCGCACCAGCACCAGTGTCATCGTCTCGAGCGTCCTGCCCCAGTCCGAATGTTGGAGGGTGCTTTCGATGCCGGTCATCCCAGCCCCAGATAACGATGGAAGTCGGAGAACAATCCCAGCGTGTAGCTCATCAGCCGGCCCAGAAACCAGGGCAGAGCGGCCATCAACAGACCGACGACGATCAGCAGCCGCGGCACCGTCGCTATCGTCTGGTCCTGCAACGAGGTCAGCGTCTGCAACAGGCTGATCAGGAAACTGGTGGCGCACGCAACCAGCAACACCGGCGCTCCCAGGATCAGCGCCTCGCGCAGAAGGTTCCGCATCAGCTCCGCTGCTTCATCGGGTCCCATCGCACTCCTTTCAAGAGAAATCCTCCCGTGCCCTCCGGCTCGTCCTTTCCCCACTCTTCCAGCTTGTCCGGCATCCGCACTGTCCTCCCCGCCCCGGACCCTCCCTCTCGCCCGGATCAAAAGCTCTTCAGCAGCGATCCGGCCAACAGATTCCAACCGTCCACCATCACGAAAAGCAATATCTTCAGCGGGGTCGAGATCACCACCGGCGGCAGCTGGAACATCCCGATGGAGGTCGTGATTGAGGCCACCACCATGTCGACCAACAGAAAGGGAAGAAACAAGACCGCGCCAATCTCGAATCCCGCCTTC
>Ga0302319_10005653_pt1 | contig 25025 bp, 18 predicted proteins | sample Bog_T0_2_FD_203319 | JGI IMG/M metagenome (GOLD analysis project Ga0302319, IMG submission 203319) | Peat permafrost microbial communities from Stordalen Mire near Abisko, Sweden - Bog_T0_2 | ecosystem: Environmental > Terrestrial > Soil > Wetlands > Peat | place: Sweden: Abisko, Stordalen Mire...
CCTCACAGATTCACGATCGCCGGATTGCCATACAGGGTGAAGGCTCCGGTGCGCTCGATTTTTAAATCCATGAGCTGGCCGCGATGACGCTCGCTTCCTTCAAACAGGACAATGCGGTTGCAGCGCGTGCGACCCGTATACCGCGCCGCATTCTTTTTGCTCGGGCCCTCCACCAGAATCTGCACCTGGCGGCCGATGAACTCGTCGTATTTACGCGACGCGATTTCGTTGACCAGGTTCAGGAGCCGCTGGTTGCGTTCCTCCCGCACCGTTTGCGGCACCTGATCGGGCATGTCCGCGGCCGGGGTGTCGCGCCGGGACGAATATTTAAAGATGTAAGCATTATCGAACGCCACCTCCCGGCACACCTCCAGCGTGTGCTCAAATTCTTCCTCTGTTTCACCCGGAAAACCCACGATCAGGTCGGTGGTCAGGCCGATTCCCGGTCGGGCGCGCCGCAACTTTTCGATGATCGACACGAATTTCTCGCGGGTATAACCGCGGTGCATCAGTTTCAGGATGCGGTCACTGCCGCTTTGCAGGGGAATATGGGCGCTTTCGCAGAGTTTAGGCAGTCGGCCATACGCTTCCGCCAGGTCATCGCCGTAACCCTTGGGATGCGGCGACGTAAAACGAATGCGCTCCAGTCCTTCGATTTCATGCACGGCGTCCAGAAGCTGCACAAAAGCCGAGCGACCGTCCTTCAGGGGAATATCGCGCTTGCCGTAGCTCGTGACGATCTGGCCCAGCAAAGTGATTTCCCGCACCCCGCGGGCCACCAGCTCACGACATTCGGTGATAATGTCGGGAATTGTCCGGCTGCGCTCCTCACCGCGGGTATAGGGAACGATGCAAAAGGTGCAGTGCTGGTTGCAACCCTGCATGATGCTGACGAACGCCGAGACCGAGGTCTTGGCGCTGCCGTTCACCAGATGCTCGCGGATGGTGGCTTCGCTGTCTTTTTCGACGTCAATGTCCACGATCTTGTCGCGTTTGCCGGCCAGCAACGCGTCCAGATACTCGCCCGCCCGATGGAATTTTTGCGTGCCCAGCACCAGGTCAACATCGGGTAATTGATCAATCAGCTCCCGTCCGCGGCTTTGCGCCATGCACCCCATGAAACCAACGATCGGATTGCGGCGCTCGTTGCGGGCCGCACCGATGACATTGCTCATCTTGTTGATGGCCTTCTGTTCCGCGAAATCCCGCACGCTGCACGTGTTGAGCAGGACGACATCGGCATTGGCCTCCGACTTGGCCAGCACGTAGCCTTTCGCCAGCAGTTGAGCGGCCACGGCCTCGCTGTCCCGCTCATTCATCTGGCAACCGTAAGTTTTGATGTAAACGCTCGGCATGTCTTAACCAGCTTAACATAAACGGACGGGACAGGCTTGAAAAGTTGAAACGTGCAGCCCTTTGCCCGAAATTATGAAATATTTGGGATGAAGTATGATTTTCCGGGGTCTCCGTGCGCGCTGTCGTGGCGGATCAACCTGCGGTTGCTTGCGTGTTTTCGCGGCATTGTGCCGTGTGAAATGATTCCGAAAATTTAAAATCTTCGGAATCGCTTTCATTCCCGCTTGTTTGTGTGTCGTGAGAATTGGGAACGCTTGGCGCCGGGCTCTTTGCCCGAAAACCGCACCCTTCGGAATTTTCTGACTGGCGCTAACGCGCTTGCACCCGCGCGGAGACCCTGTATTTTCCCTTGTTCTGAGATTGCATGGATATTGACCCTTTCAGAGGCACGCAAAAGATTTTGTTGATCGGCCGCGACGAGGCGCTCTCCACCGCGGTCGTGGATCTGATGCATCCCGCCGGCGTGGTCGTCGCTCCCACGATTGATGCCGGCCTGGCGTTGATTGAGGGCGACACTTTCCAGGCGGTCCTCTTCGAAATCCCGCAGGCCAACACCGTGGCGCTTTTCCAAATCACCCGCCTGACCACGCGCGCCTCCCGGTTGCCGGTGCTCGTGATCGGGCCCAACGAGGATGACAGTTTTTTCGCGGAAGTCATTTATAGCGGCGCGCAGGAGTACCTTGGGCGCGATCAATTGAGCGGGCCGATGTTGCGCCGGGCGATCTTTTCCGCCGGCGCCCGCCAGCAGGACCGGCTCGCGCTGGTGGATGAGAAAGAGAATTATTACGGAATCTTTGACCACCTGGTGGAAGGGATCTTTCGCACGACCGTGGATGGCCATTACCTCCTGGCCAATGTCGCGCTGGCGCGCATTTATGGCTACTCTTCGCCGGTGGAGTTGATGGCGCACATCAAAGACATTGCCAGTCGGCTCTATGTTGAGCCCGGCCGCCGCCAGGAATTTATCCGCCTGATGCAGGCCCAGGACACCCTGAGCGATTTTGAGTCGCAGATTTTCCGCAAGGACGGAAGCGTCATTTGGATCTCGGAAAATTGCCGGGCGGTGCGCGATGCCGAGGGCAAGTTGCTCTACTACGAAGGCACGGTCGAGGATATCACCTTCCGCCGGCAGGTGGAGGAGGCGCTGCGCAGCTCGGAATCCTTGTATCATTCCCTCGTGGAAACCATGCCCCAAAATGTGTTTCGCAAGGACTTGCAGGGCCGTTTTACCTTTGTCAATCAGCAGTACTGCCGCCATTTTGATCTTCCCCTGGAGGATATTCTGGGTAAGACGGATTTTGATTTCTTTCCGCGGGAACTGGCCGAGCAATACCAAAAAGATGACCAGGCGGTGATGGAAACCGGTCAGACGCGCGAGATCACCGAACAGCATCATCCTTTTGGCCAGGAAAAAACCACCGTCCAGGTGGTTAAAACTCCCCTCTACGATCACGCGCGAAAAATCATTGGTTTGCAGGGCATTTTCTGGGATATCACTGAAAAGAAGCGCGCCGAGGAGCAAATCCGCCGGACCACCGCCGAACTCGCCCGCAGCCGGGAGGAATTGCGCACCAAGAATCTGTTGATGGAGGAAAACCTGCGGATGGCCGGGGAAATCCAATTGGCGATGTTGCCGCAGCAATACCCGAATTTCCCCCAAACCGCCACTGCCGGCCAGAGTGCTTTTCAGTTTGTCCATCGCTACCAGCCGGCGGAGGGGGTAAGCGGCGACTTTTTCAACGTCTCCGCTCTTTCGGATTACGAGGCCGGGGTATTCATTTGCGATGTGACCGGTCACGGCATCCGGTCGGCGCTGGTCACGGCCATGGTACGCGCCTTGACCGAGGAATTAAAGCCGCTGGCGCGTGATCCGGGCGAGTTTTTGCGCAAGCTGAACTTCGATCTCTACAGCATCCTCAAAAACACGGGCACCCCGATGCTGACCACGGCCTTTTACCTGGTGGCCGATTGTCGTACGGGGACCGTCCGTTTTGCCAACGCGGGCCATCCCAAGCCGCTGGTAATCCGCCGCTCCAATCAACAGGTCGAACCCCTGTCCAATGATTGCGGCCGCGGCCAGCCCGCCCTGGGGCTTTTCGAAAAACCACCCTACGAAACCAGCACCGCCACGCTGACACGCGGAGATTTTGTGATGTTTTTCACGGACGGTCTTTATGAGGTTCAGGGGCAAAATGAGGAGCTCTATTCCCAGCAACGCCTGGTCATGGACGTTAAAAATCTCCTACATCAGCCGCCAGGCGAGCTCTTCGACAGCCTGATCCAATCCATTCGCGGTTTTGCCATCAATGGTGAATTTGATGACGACGTCTGTCTGGTCGGCCTGGATTACCTCGGCCTGACCCAGCCCAATTCCTGACCACCGTCGCCCGCCGTTTCATTTTGACGCTGAACCGTTCCTCACGTATCGTATACGCTCAATTTTAACCGGTCACCGAATGACGATTGACCCACTGGAACCTTTAGCATGATTGGACAACTATTTAAGGCCATTTTCGGATCCAAGAACGACCGTGACGTGAAAAAAATCCGTCCATTGGTTGCCCGGATCAACGAGATTGAGCTCACGCTGCAGCCCCTTTCGGCCGACGATCTGCGCGCCAAAACGGCCGCCTGGAAAGCCGAACTTTCCCAGATCACCGATGCCAAGGAATTGGCGCGCCGCCTGGATGAGATCCTGCCGGAGGCCTTTGCGGTGGTCAAAAACGCCTGCCGCAAAATGTGCGGCCAGGACGTGATCGTGCGTGAACGCCCGCTGCGCTGGGAAATGGTGCCCTTTGACGTCCAATTGATCGGTGGTTATTCGCTGCACAACGGGCATATTGCGGAAATGGCCACCGGTGAAGGTAAAACCCTCGTCGGCACCCTGCCGGTTTACCTCAATGCCCTGTCCGGTCGCGGAGTGCACGTTGTCACCGTGAATGACTACCTGGCCGCCCGCGATAGCGATTGGATGGGCGCGGTTTACAAGTTTCTCGGCCTGACAGTGGGTTGTATCCTGAACAGCCAGGATCCACAGCTTCGTCGTCAGCAATATGCGTGCGATATCACCTATGGCACCAATGCCGAATTCGGCTTCGATTACCTGCGCGACAACGGCATGGCCAAGCGCAAGGAGGAACAAGTCCAACGCGGCCATTATTTCGCCATTGTTGATGAGGTGGACTCCATCCTCATTGATGAGGCACGCACGCCGCTGATCATCAGCGGCCCCTCGATCCGAACATTCGATGAGCAATATGCCAGGTGGAAGCCGGACGTGGAGTCCCTGGTGCGAGCCCAAAAGCAGCTTTGCGATCGTTTCCTGCGCGAAGCCGGTGACCTCATCAAGCAACTGCATCCCGAAGACGGATCCAATGTGCCGAATGCCGGCCAATTGGAGAGCCAGATCGGTACTTTGTTGTTCCGCGTCAAGACCGGCCAGCCCAAGTCGGAAGGCCTGCTCAAGATCCTGGAAAATCCCGAATATGCCGGGTTGATGAACCGCGCTGAGTTGGAATTGCACCGGGATCAAAAGAAGGTCGATCTTTACCGCGAGAAAGAGGAGTTGCTGTTTGCGATCGACGAAAAAGGCCACGAGGCCGATCTCACTGAAAAAGGCCGCACTTTCATCAGCCCGCAAGACCCCGACGCTTTCGTGCTGCCAGACCTGGCGACTGCACTTCACGATGTGGACGCCGGCGCCGAGACCGATGCCCGCAAGCGTTTGGAAGCCAAGGCGAAACTGCAGTCGGATTTTGAGGCCAAGGCGCAGAAAATCCATTCCATCTCCCAATTGCTCAAGGCCTACAGTCTTTATCAACTGGATGTCGAATATGTGGTGCAGGACAACAAGGTCATCATTGTGGACCAGCACACGGGCCGCTTGATGAGCGGCCGCCGCTGGAGCGACGGCCTGCATCAGGCGGTGGAAGCCAAGGAAGGCGTCACCATCGAACGCGAGACGCAGACGCTCGCCACCATCACCATTCAAAATTATTTCCGCCTTTACCGTAAACTGGCCGGCATGACTGGCACCGCCGAGACGGAGGCGTCCGAGTTCTTTGATATTTATAAACTCGGGGTGATGACGATTCCGACCAATCGCCCCAACATCCGCAAGGACAGCCACGATTCGGTTTATAAAACCCGCCGGGAAAAGTTCAACGCCGTCGTCAAGGAAATCAAGGAACTGCATACCCAGGGCCGGCCGGTCCTGGTCGGTACCATTTCGGTGGAAACGAGCGAAATGTTGTCGCGCATGTTGAAAAAGGAGGGCCTGGTTCATTCCGTGCTTAACGCGAAATATCACCAGCAGGAAGCGGAAATCGTGGCCCGCGCCGGCCAGCGCGGCGCCATCACCATCGCCACCAACATGGCCGGCCGCGGCACGGACATCAAACTCGGCCAGGGCGTGCCCGAAGTCGGCGGCCTGCACGTCCTCGGCACAGAGCGGCACGAATCTCGCCGCATTGACCGGCAGTTGCGCGGCCGTTGTTCGCGTCAGGGCGATCCGGGCAGCTCCCATTTCTTCATCTCCCTGGAGGACGATCTCATGCGGTTGTTCGGCTCAGACCGCATTGTCAAGTTGATGGAGCGCATGGGGCTGGAAGAGGGCGAGGAACTTAAGCACGGCATGTTGAACCATTCCATTCAGCAGGCTCAAAAACGCGTCGAAGGTCATAACTTCCAGCAGCGCAAACGCACGCTGGAATACGACGACGTCATGAACAAGCAGCGCGAGGTGATTTATGGTTTTCGCAATGAAATCATCAACTCGAACGATGTGCGTGACCGCCTGATGGACATCATTGAAGAAGTGGTCGTTTCCAAGGTTGAGCAATACACCTCGTCCGACACGGATGTGGGCGAATGGAAAGTCCGCCAGTTGGCCGACTGGGTCAATCTCAACTTCCCGCTGGGTATGCCCGAGGGCGAGATCGCCAAAGCGGCCGCGTCTGGCAAGGAAGTCCCCGTCAGTGGGTCCCTCTTTGATGGTTTGAACGAGGCCCAATTTGCGGTTTGTAATTTCGTCAGCGACAGCATCCGCAAGGCCTATGAACTCAAAATCAGCTTTGAGGATCCGGAAAAGCTGGCCACGGTGGAGCGCTACACCATTTTAAGCGCCATCGACAAGTTGTGGCAGGAGCATCTGTATGAAATGGATAGCCTGCGCCAGAGCATTGGTCTGCGAGCGCACGGCCAGCGTGATCCCTTGATCGAGTACAAGGCCGAGGCCTTTAAAATCTTTGACGAACTGATGGTCAATGTGAAGACGGAGATTTGCCATAATGTTTTCCGTAGTGCCTCATCCATGATGGCCTTCGAAAATTTCCTGCGCAACGCGCCGCAGCAGACGTTGCACCAGAACACCTCCGCCTTTGGCGGCGGCACAACGGCCGCGCCCCCGGGCGCCAACAAAGGCAGCGATGTGGTCAGCGAAGCCGCGCAAGCGGCCGAAACCCAGGCCAAGGCCAAGCCCGTCCGCACCGGCCCGAAGGTCGGCCGCAATGATCCGTGTCCCTGCGGCAGCGGCAAGAAATACAAACAATGTTGCGGGAAGTAGGAAGATGTCCAAACACAGACTCGGGATTGATCTTGGCGGTACAAAGATTGAAGGCGTGGTGCTCGACCCCGCCGGTCGCGAGTTGTTCCGTAAACGCGTCCCTACCGAGCGCGACCACGGTTATCAGCACATCCTGAATCGGGTCAAGACGCTGCACGACGAACTCGTCAACTCTATCGCCGGCCAGCCCTCAACTTTCGGCATTGGTACGCCCGGGGCCATTTCGCCGCGGACCGGCCTGCTCAAAAACTCCAACACCGTCTGCATGAATGGCCAGCCGGTGAAGACGGATATTGAGAAAATCCTTGGCCGGCCAATCGAAATTCAGAACGACGCCAATTGTTTTGCCCTGGCGGAGGCGCTGATGGGCGCGGGGCAGGGCTGCCCCTTAGTGTTCGGGGTCATCATGGGTACGGGTTGCGGCGGCGGCATCGTTTACCAGGGCAAGGTGCTCGCGGGTTTGCAGGGCATTGGCGGAGAATGGGGGCATATGAGCATCGATCCCAACGGTCCCCTGTGTTTTTGCGGCAAGCGCGGTTGCGTGGAAACGTTCATCAGCGGCGCCGGGCTGGAAAACCGTTATGCAGAGCAATTTGGTCTCAGGAAGCCGCTGAAGGAGATCGAAAAGGAATTTTACGCCGGTGAAACCCGGGCCGTCGAATTTATGGGGGGGTTCTTTCAGAACTTTGGCCGGGCGCTCGCCAATCTCATCGGGATTCTTGACCCCGACATCGTCGTGTTGGGTGGCGGCGTGTCAAATTTCGAGGCCCTCTACTCGGAAGGCCTTAGTCAGGTGCGTAAACTGGTTTTGACCGACGTGATGGAAACGCCCATCGTCAAAAACCGGCTGGGCGATTCCGCCGGGGTTTTGGGCGCCGCCCTGGTGGGGGTCTAAATATCCACAAACTCTTGCCCTCGGCACGCGTCCTGCTATTTTCCAAATGGTTTGCGATACGGCAATTCCATACATTTTCGCCGGGGCAGGCGTTTGCACGCCGCCACCGCTGCGGTATCCCTGGCCGTCTGGCTGCTGCTGACGGTCGCCGAGGCCTATCCTGCCCTCCACGCCTGGCTCCACGGTGGAACCATCCCCGACAACGATGATTGTGCCGTGGTTGCCCTGGTCCACGGCAAGGTGGAGACCTCGGTGGTTTATGCGCCGGTTGTCCTGCCGGTGTCCGGGATTGAGCTGGCTCCCCGGGTCGAGACCTCAATTTTCTGCCCTTCCCCCGTTTTACTTCCTGATGGCCGTGGGCCGCCGGTGTTCTTCCTGGTTTCCTGATTCTTTGTTTCCGGGCGAATTGCTGCGCCTGGGATTTCTCCTTAAACCTGACCTTGTCAAGCGCCAGTTGCTGGCTTGGCAGGGTGCGAATTCGTGGGAATTCGTTGAATTTAATTGAAATTAAACAATAGAAACTATGAAAAGATTTGAAGAACAAAGCGTTTTAAATCGCAGAATATATTGGTCGGTTATCTCCTTGGTGGCCCTGTCCTGCGGCGGGACGGCGTTGGCGCAGATGGGCAATATGGCCATGCCGGGTACGGCTACGAACGCGGTTGGTGCCGTCGGCGACCTCAGCACAAACGTCACCGACTTGGGCAATGTCACGGTCGTTGGCAAGCTGGATCAGGCGCGGTCGCAGATCCTGCCGGATCTGGGGGCGTCAGCTTATACCCTCAACGAGGATCAGATCCTTTCCGCCTCCCGCGGCGGGGACGCTCCGTTCAACCAAATCATCCTGCGCGCGCCGGGGGTGGCCCAGGATTCGGCTGCCAACGGCGATTTGCATGTGCGCGGCGAACACGCCAATTTGCAATATCGCATCAACGATGTTCTGTTGCCGGAAGGTATTACCGGCTTCGGGCTGGAATTGGATCCCCGATTCGTCCAATCGATGCAGCTCATTACCGGTTCCTTGCCGGCGCAATATGGTTTCCGAACGGCGGGCATCGTGGATATCCAGACCAAAAGCGGCGCGTTTGAGAACGGTGGGCAGGCGGAGATCTATGGCGGCAGCCACGACACCATTCGGCCGAGCTTCGAAACCGGCGGGTCCTCGGGCAAGTTCAGTTTTTATGTGGATGGCAGTTACGACCACAATTCACTGGGCATTGAAAATCCCCAACCCACGCACGAGGCGCTGCATGATGACACCGACCAGTTCAGGGGTTTCACGTACCTGTCCTATCTGGTGGACGACACGAGCCGCTTGAGTTTTATCGGCAGCGCGTCGTACAGCAACTTTCAGGTGCCTGATTCCCCGGGGTTGGCGGCGGGCACTGCGCCGGGACCGGGAAATCCAACGTGGAACAGCAATCCCGCCAGCCAGCTGCCGGCGGAATTTAATTCCGCGGATTTAAATGAGAACCAGCGCGAACAGAATTATTACGGCGTGGTGACTTACCAGAAGCAGGCCGGCGACCTGAACACTCAGGTTTCCGCTTTGGGCAGGCTCAGCGGCGTGCATTTCCGGCCGGATCAAACCGGGGATCTGTATTTCGACGGCGTGGCGAGCGACGACGAACGCAAGCTCTACACGGCCGGATTGCAGTCCGATTCCAGTTATGACCTCACGGACAGCCACACTGTGCGCGGGGGGCTGGAGGTGCTGGATGAGACCGTATTCGCCCAGGCCAACAACACGGTGTTCCAGACGGATGCCACGGGAAATCCCATCTTCGGCCTGGGCCCGGAAACGATCTCGCAAGCTGACCGGCTGCGCGGTTTGTTCGCGGGCGTGTATTTGCAGGACGAGTGGAAGATGTTCTCCAACTTGACGGTCAATTACGGTGCCCGGTTCGATGAATTCACCTCGTCTTTTGACAGCGAGAATCAATTAAGCCCGCGCGTCAACCTGATCTATCAACCGACCAAAACGACCACGCTGCACGCCGGGTATTCGCGTTACTTCACGCCGCCCCCGATCGAAAATGTGTCCAGTGGCGAGGTGGGAGTCTACAACGACACCTCAAATCAGGACCCCAATAACAGTCCCATTAGCGCCGTCAAGGCGGAGCGGGCGGATTATTTCGACGCCGGCATTTCCCAAAAGATCCTGCCCGGCTTGGACGTGGGGGTGGATGGTTATTACAAATATGCTCATAACGAACTCGATGACGGCTTGTTCGGGCAGTCGCTCGTCCTGGCCGCCTTTAATTATGCGCAGGCGAAAATCTATGGCGTGGAATTCACCGCCAATTATGCGCATGGCGGCTTTTCCACTTACGCGAACGTCGCCTTGTCGAAGGCGCAGGGGGAAGACTGGAATTCCTCCCAGTTCCTGTTCACCCAGAATGACCTGAACTATGTGCAGAACCACTACATTTACCTGGACCATGACCAGGACTTGAGCGGTTCTTTCGGTTCGGCCTACACTTGGAACGAGGGCGCCCGGTCAAGTTCGCGGGTGTACGTGGATGCCATTTACGGCAGCGGCTTGCGCGCAAACGGCGGCGGGACGGAGGATGCCGCCGGAGATCCCATTCCCAACGGGACCACGGTCCCCGCTTACTACACCGTAAACGTGGGAGCCGAGCAGGCTTTCAAATTCGAGCGGAATCGAATTTTGAAATTGCGGCTGGACATTGTGAACCTGACCGACAACAGCTATGAGCTGCGCAACGGCTCCGGCGTGGGCGTCAATGCCGCGCAATATGGCGAGCGTCTTGGCTTCTTTGGCTCGGTGAGCTACTCGTTCTAAACTAAGGCATTACATCGATCGATGAAAGTCACGGAGGCAAATCGGATCAGCCCCGCTTACGAGCTCAAGGACGACCTTGCGCGGCTCTGTTTGCCGGCGGCGCAGCGCGATCCGGACCGCCAGCTCGCCTGGGTGAATTCGATTTGCCTCCTCTTTCTGTTGATCGGTATTCTGGGTGCACAACGCAGTGTGATTGATATCCCGCCCGTGCCGCCCTTGCAACAAATCATCCCGGTCATCGTTGAACCGGCCACGCTGCCCCCGCAGCCAGCGGTTGAAAAGAGAACGACGGACGAGCTCAAGCCCGACGCGCAGCCGGTAACCGTGGTTTTGCCGACGCTGCCCAATATCAATTTTTCCGTCCCCACCATCGGCACCCTCGTGGCCGCTGCCGGCATGGCGGTGGCGCCACCGCTGGAACCCCTCCAGGTTGCCGCCCGGATTAATTCCGTTGGTAGCACGGGGGCCGGGGGGGATCGCCCGCAGCCGGCCTATCCCGCCATCGCTCTCGAGGAGGCGGAGCAGGGCACGGTCACGCTTTCGCTCACGGGGGACGCGGCGGGAAATGTCCTTTCGGTCGAAGTAAAACAATCCTCGGGCTACCCGGTCCTGGACCGCAGCACCGTTGATTTTATCAAACGTCACTGGCATTTGCCGCCGGGCCCGGGCAACCAGTTTTTCGAAACGAAAATAACGTACCAACTTCAACTCAACTAAATTCAACTCAACCAAAGCGCGAACCAAAACAAAATTAAATTATGCTAGCAAACATCATCTTCGAATTTTTCAGCAAAGGCGGCCCCGTCATGTGGCCCATTCTCATCAGTGCCCTCGTCGCGGTGGCTGTCGTGGGCGAACGCGCCTTCTGGTGGTTGCGGGAAAGCCGCAAGCGCGATCCCAAAAAGCTGGAGCAATTGCTTGCCGCCCTCGAAAATGCGGACGTGCCCGCCGCCACAAACATTGCCGCCGGTTCGGAGGATCCGGTCATCCGCATGATTCACGCGGGATTAAACCATGTGCACACCTCCCTGCCAGGGGCGCTCCAGCTCGCCGCCGGCATCGAACTCAAGCGCGCCGGCCGTTTCCTCACCGTCATGGATACCTTAGTGACCCTGGCGCCATTGTTGGGTTTGCTGGGCACGGTGACCGGTCTGATGCGTGCCTTTCTGAATATCGGCAGCGCCGAGCTTTCCGTTTCCGCGGTCACGGGCGGCATTGGCGAGGCTTTGATCGCCACTGCCTGCGGCCTGGGCATCGCCATTTTCGCTCTGATCCCCTTCAATTTCTTTTCCGCCCGGCTCACCCAGTTGCAGTTTGACCTCGAAACGGCGGCCACCAACGTGGAAGTCATGGTCGGCGCCGCGCAAAAATCAGCGCCGCCCAAGTCCGCCGCATGAAACTGCCGTCCCCCATCAAGCCCCGTAAATCGCGGATCGTCATCATTCCCTTGATTGACATCATGTTCTTTTTGCTGGCGTCCTTCATGATGATCAGTTTGCAAATGAGCCGCACCGCGAACATCAAAGTAACGTTGCCTTCCGCCTCGCAGGCCCGGCAGGACTACAAGCCGGACATGATCAATATCGCCGTGGACAAAGCCGGCGCCGTCTGGTTCGAAAAGCGCGAGGTTACCCTCGCCGACCTCGCCCTGGTCGTTAGTAATCGCTTTCGCGCCGACACGAATCTCCCGGTTTATATCAGCGGTGACGAGGCCACCCTCCACGGCAATATGGTGGATGTTTATCAAGTCGTCCGGGGCGCCGGGGTTCAAAAGGTCGCGTTCATGACCGGCAGCACCCAACCCGCCGCCACCCCATGAAAATCCGCACCCCATTGCCCGTTCGCAAGACCCGGCTGGAAATCATTCCGCTAATCGACATCATGTTTTTCCTGCTGGCCTCCTTTATGATGGTCAGCTTGCAGATGCAAATCGTGCGCACCCTCAAGGCCAACCTGCCCACCGCCACGCAGGCGTCCTCGAATAAAAAGCCGGATCTGGTCAATGTCTTTGTGAATCGTGACGGCCAGGTTTCCGTGGACCAGAAAGCGCTCTCCTTGTTTGATTTCAACGCCCTCCTGACCAACCGGCTCAGCGTGAACACGAATCTTCCCGTGTATATTACAGGTGCCCGGGACGCGACCCACGGGGAAATTATTTCCGTTCTGGATTTTATCAAACGCGCCGGCGTCCAGCAGGTGGCCATTGCCGTCAAAGCCGCTCCCGATCAACCCTGAATCTCCATGAAAAATTTTCAATTCAAACTGCTCATCATTCTGGCCCTCGCCCTCTGCGGCCTCTGCGCCTTCCAATGGTACCTGCAAAACCAGCAGCACAGCTCGATTGATACCTTGAACCGCCTGGTGTTCCAGAAAGACTCCGATATCCAGTACACCACGAATGCCATCGCGACCCTGAACCAACAAGTCGAGCAATTGGACACCAGTTTGCGGGAAACGCAGGCTTCCGCCGCGACCAATGCCGAACTGGTGGTTTCCCAGGCGGCGGAGATCAGACGCTTGCGCTTTCTTGAGGCCGGCTTGACCAATCAGGTCGCCCAATATCAGCAAGCGGTGGCGGCCTTGGAGGACCGGTTGAAAGAGGCATGTGCCGGCATTGACCGCCAAAACGCGGCTATCACCAACCTCGTGGCCCAGCGCGATGAATTTGTGGCCAGGTACAATGACAGCGTCAAAGACCGCAATGGCGTGGTTGCCAAATATAACGAACTCGCCAAACAGGTCGCAAAATTGCAATCTGATGCCGGCAACCACGATAATCCATGAACCACCCGGCCATTTCATCCTTCCTGCTGCTCGCGATTTACTGTGCGCTGGTCCTGCTCGCCTCCCTGGCGGGCGGCTGGTTCCTGCTGTTCATCCGGCCCACCCATTCCCGCCTGCAAATTGCCATCAGCTTTGTGTCGGGGCTCATGCTGGGCATTGCGCTCCTCCATTTCCTGCCGGATGCTGATGAGCAGTTGCATTCGATTGACCGCGTGGTGGCCTGGCTGATGGGCGGTTTTCTCACCATGTTTTTTGTCCAGCGCTTCTTTCATTTTCACCACCATGACGTGCCCGAAGGCGACCCCGAGGACTGCTGCCATGGGGATAATCCGGACGAAATGGCACAGGCGGACAGCCAGGCGGAAGCGCATGAGCATGAACATGGTGACGCGCACGCTCATAACCATACCCATGAACATCATCATGCACACACGCTCGCGGAAAAGTCTGCGCAACATCTTTCCTGGGTGGGGACCGCGCTGGGTTTGACGCTGCATTCGCTGCTGGATGGCGTAGCTCTTGCCGCCGCAGTCGAGGCCGGGGCCCGCGGCCATCTTAAGTTCGCGGGTTTGGGGGTCGCCCTCGTGGTCATTTTACACAAGCCGTTTGATGCCATGGCGGTTTCCGCCTTGATGGCCGTCAGCGGCAGTTCGCGGTTCTTGCGCCACCTTTTAAACGGACTTTTTGCACTGGTCAGCCCGATTGGTGCTGTGCTGTTCTATTTGGGCGCCAGCCAATTTGCCGGCGCCAATGCCGCGTTTCTGGGCTGCTCACTGGCGTTTTGCGCCGGTACCTTTCTCTGTATCGCCAGCAGCGACCTCTTGCCGGAGTTGCAGTTTCATTCCCACGACCGCTTCAAACTCTCCATTGCCCTGCTGGCCGGCTTAACGGTGGCGGTTCTAATCAAACAATTCGAAGCCGCCGCCGACCAAACCCCGCCGCTGCCAGCGCCGACTCAGGCCTCGCTCGCTTTGCCTGACCGGTTCTAACCTTTTTCAATGCAAGCGTAGGCGTTGTGGTTGTGGATGCTCTCGAAGTTTTCCGCTTCCACCTTGTACCAGCTGACCCGTTCGTCGGCGTTCAGCCGCAGGGCCACGTTGCGGACCAAATCCTCGACGAACACAGGATTTTCGTAGGCGCGCTCGGTGACGGCCTTTTCGTCCTGCCGTTTGAGCAAGGCATACAATTCCGAGCTGGCCGAGCTTTCAATCATCTTGATCAAATCCTCGATCCAGACGGATTTCTTCGAGCGGATCGCCACCGTCACCTCGCCGCGTTGGTTATGGGCGCCATATTTGGAGATGGCCTTGGAGCAGGGGCATAAGGTGGTGACGTTCGCCTTGACCGTCAGGACAAAATCGATCTCCGAGCCGCAGGCCGCCGCGTCAAAGCGCGCGATATAATCCATCAGGCTGTGCTGCCGGGAAACCGGGGAGATTTTCGTCATGAAATACGGAAACTCGATTTCCAGGTGCGACGTGGCGGCGTGCAGTTTTTTTTGCAACGACAAAAGGATCTCGGAAATGTTCTCGACGTGAATCACGTTGCCGTGGGCATTCAACACCTCTACGAATCGGCTCATGTGGGTGCCTTTGAATTCCTTCGGCAAATCCACGAACATGCCCACTGTGGCCACGGTGTTCTGGATGCTGTGCTTCTTGTCCCGCACCTGCACAGGGAATCTCAAGCCGCGCACGCCTACTTTGTCAATGCGCAGTTCCCGGGTGTCCCGTTCGCTCTGTTTGTCGTCCAATTTGGTAATGGTGTTAGCTCTGCCGGTTTTTGGCATGGTTTAGAGTAGCACTTTTGCGGAATTTGGCAAAAATGTCCATTGAAATGGTGCTCCGTTTTGCCCTCGGCCGTCGTTCTTCGGACTATGGCCCGACAGGCAGCGGCACAGCGGAAAGCCATGGCGAATAATGACCTTTCGGTAAAATAGTGCGATGCCGCACTCCCATTAAACCACACTGAAGGCAACACGAGGACGAATGCAAGCAGTATGTTGCCCCAAAAGTCTTCGGGGCGGACCAAACTCAACCAGCGGAATTTAGTTCTTGGGGCAAGATGCCCCAACCACGTTCCAACAAAGTGCTGCCGACATCCTGGCGGCAGATCAAATTCAGTCCTGGTTTTCCTCCGAGACATCCGTGCCTGCCATCGGCTATCTCCCGGCCAATGTTAGCTGGCAATAAATGTGGCCTTGATGGAATGACGTCCGTCCTCCAAATTTGGACCGAAATGAGGAAATCTTTTGGGAGTTTATTCAAAATATTTGCGACCTTTTTCGGGCGGCGGCAACATTGCCATTCGCACGGGTTGTCTTCCATCTTCAAGAACTTTGCTTTGTTGCTGACTGTTTTCTGCGCCACGGCCGCTCCGGCCCAAACCCAAACCTTTCGGGTGGCGGCTTACAATGTGGAAACATACCTGGACCAACCGACCGCCTCGCGCCGGGAGGTAAAATCTACTGTTGCCAAGGCTAAGGTCCGCGAGAGCATTCTGGCCATGCAGCCGGATGTGCTCGCACTCGAAGAAATGGGCACGACCAACGCCTTGCTCGAACTGCGCGCGTCCTTGAAGGCAGGCGGCTTGGATTTCCCGAACTGGGAATGGGTTGAAGGGCTTGACACCAATATTCACGTCGCGGTTTTAAGCCGTTTTCCCATTGTGGCCCGGCATCCGCATACGAACGATGCCTTTCTTCTGGATGGCCGCCGTTTCCGGGCCAGTCGGGGCTTTGCCGAGGTGAACATCCAGGTCGCCACCAATTTCACTTTCACTCTGATTGGCGTGCACCTGAAATCGCGCCGACCGGTTCCCGACGCGGATGAGGCGGACCTGCGCCTGGAGGAAGCCAAAATATTGCGGCGCATCGTGGACCAGCATTTCCAGGCCGATCCTGAAGCGAAGCTGGTGGTGTTGGGCGATTTCAATGACGTCCCCAATGCACCCTCCACACGCGCGGTCATGGGGCGAGGTAAATTCAGGCTTTTTGACACGAGGCCCTCCGAACGCAACGGCGACAACAGGACCGACCCCGGGAATCATCATCCGCCGCGCACCATAGCTTGGACGCATTTTTACGGGGTGGATGACACCTATTCCCGCATTGATTACATCTTATTGAGTCCCGCCATGAAGCACCACTGGTTGGCGGAGGGTACGTTTATTCCCACGATTGCCGATTGGGGAATCGCTTCGGATCATCGCCCGGTCCTCGCTTCGTTTACGGTGGAAGAGCGGTGAGGCTTGGACTTGAGATGCCGTCAGTAACGACCTGGTTGCATTTGAGCAGGGAGGGATGGCCATCGCCAAAAGGCGGGGTTGGTGGCGAGGTCGTGGCGGGAAAAAGTAAGGGCGGGTTTCTTTTGGAATCCCGCCCCAAGGATCAGCCTAGGCTGACTAAGATTTGCGCATTTTACTCGAATCAATTGAGGACCGGGTAACCCTCAACATCCCAGTTGATGTCATAGCGGCCCGGATCGTGGCCGGCGGGAGCGGTTTGGCCAGCCTGCGGGCCACTCGGGATGATGTCGGTGCCGTCGGAGACCACATAATTGTATTTGTAGAAAGCGGCATGGCCGTCGCTGAACGTGATCTGCCCGCCCAGATTGTGCCGGGAGGAGAAACGAGTTGTGTAAGATTGTGGGGTGCCAAGGTCAACCGAATTTCCGTTGGGATACACGTCACTGCTGGAGGCGTAATAAGGAGTTTCCTGGGAACGGTTACGGGTGTCCGAGAATAGCACAAAGGCGGAGGGATGGGCCACCATGGTGGTTTTGCAGATAATATCCGCAGTATTGATTTGTTCGTTGGCTGTGGCTTTTGAGTTCATGCCATAGCTGAACAGCGGGCGTTGACCGATTTCCATGAACCCGTGCGATTGGCTTTCGTCAATGCTGGCAATGCCTTGACCCAGGGCGGTCGGGCAGATGAAAATGTTCTGACCGCTTGAGTTGGCGGAGTTGAATACTGTGGCAGCCGTGCCAACGGCAATTTGATACAATGGTTTACTGCCGACATAGGAAGGCAGGGCATTGAACCAAGCGTCATCCCCGATTGCTTGCGTGTAATGATACGAGGCGATATCTTGCCATATCGGATTATCCTCGTCCGAGGAATTGAATTTAGACGGGGGATCATATTTGGGATACGGAAATCTCTGGTTGTTGTCGTCCACGTACATGGTGTCGGCCAGTCCCCATTGTTTGAGGTTGCTCAAGCAAGCTGTCTGTTGGGCCCTGGCTTTGGCTTTGGCCAGCGCGGGAAGCAGCATCGCGGCCAGGATGGCAATAATGGCAATGACCACCAATAGTTCGATCAAAGTAAATGCGGATTGTCTCTTAATCTTCAAAATCATAATTTGCTCTTTAATTGCGCTTCTGGTTGTAAATGCTTGTGAGTGTGACGCTTTCCATCTTCGAGAATTATTATGCCCAAGCATTGTCACGAACAATTGACGGATATGTGACGATTGTGTGACAAAAGTCCGTTTTAAGTCCGTTTTCTCGACCCGCTGTCATTTGACGTCTGTTGGCATCGCTGGCGGGCGCAACTCAAGCGGCGTTGGTTCGGTTGGTGATCGCAATGTGGCTGGCTAGTTGAGCTTTCCTGCCCGCTGTAGCATCCCTCACATGGAGAGCGAAAGCCCGAAGGACGAAAGTTGCTGACGGTTATCGGCTGGCGCCACCGTTGTATTTTTACGGGGTGTTTTGCTGGCCGTATGCTGCCGGCTTTCCGAGAGCGCCGTCGCCACTACGGTCTGCCGGCGCATGACGATTTCGATGGCATAAGCGGCTATGGAATGATGCAATCATCTTGCGTTGCAGTGGAATAGACTCGTGTTGACAGCGTTTTCCAGACGCGTTTCGCTGACAGGATCTTTTGAATCTTTAAAGCGCGCGATTGTTAGCTTGTGATTGATACCTCTACTGCTGCTATCGCATCCAAAATGTCGCGCTGGTAATCAGGCAGCGATGCTCAGTCAGGTCGAGCGAAGCGAATTACCGTCAAACGGGCTAACCGCGTTGATCCCCTTCACCTCTGGGAAGCTGGCTGGGGAGCGGCATGCGATTTTAGCGCGTTCGATGTTGCATAAAAAAGGCCGAAAATCCGGCTGGTTTCGCCGGTGTCACCAAAACGTAACATTACAGACCTTTGTTTGTAACAGGCTTGGGTTTTAATCACAGCTCAATTTAAGGCGACTTAAACTTAATACACATCAATAAAATGAAAAAACCATCCGTAATTAAAACAACCCTGCTAATCACCCTTTTAATGGGCATGGCTGTGATGTTCAGCATCGCTGCCCGCGCCCAAACCACCCTCGCGGCCTGGAGTTTTGATAATCTTTCACTCGGGGCCAATGGCAGTCCGCAAGAGTCCTCCGGGCTCGGGTTTGGATCGGCCAGCTATGTTGGTGGCGTTAATGAGCCTAGCATTGTGAATTTGTCAGGAAGTTCCACGGGGGCGGCAGGCCCCAAAAGTTGGAGTGTGACTGGCTGGTCAACCAGTCAAGGCATCGGTACGAACGGGATCGAGTTTGCCGCCAGCACGGTCGGGTACTATCAGATTCAGGTTTCCTTTGATGTTTATGCGACCACTGGCGCCGAGGCCGCCCTTCAGGTTCAATACACGACTGAGGGCACAGTTTGGCAGAATGCCACCATCACTTCGGCGGGAACTATGGGTGTGATTGGCAGCAACTCCATCGCCACGAACAGTCTGGTGGTCGGCTCCTACCTCCTCCTGACCAACAACGGCACGGCCGGTTGGGACAATGGGGTGAAGGTCAATCTGTCAGGCATTTCCGGCTTGGATAACGACGCTAATTTCGCCATCCGCATTGTTAACGCCGCCACGGGCACGAATTGCCTGGACACCACGGGTGCCGTTTACAGTGGTGGCAACACGGCCAGTTGGACCTTTGATAATGTTTTGATTTCGGGCGTTTCCTACGACGCGATCGCCTATTGGCCCTTTGACAATGACGGCGTCTTGTACACGAATACCCCGGCTCCTGCCGTTAATAATACGGCATCCCTCGTGGCGTCGGCTAGCTGCATTGGTTTTGATTTGACTGAGTCCACGTTTACGCCGCCGAACAGCACCAATGACGCCGATATTACGGCCAATGGTTCACCATACAGCTCGACTGGCCCCGCCGGTCAGGATGTTTGGCGTCTGCGTGGCCAGCCTGGTAACGGCTGGTATACTGGTGCCCCCATCGGTTCGCAAGGCGGCGAATTTGATGTCGATACGACCGGTTATACCAACATCATCGTGGGTTTTGATCTTTACTTTACCACCCAGGGTGAGGCGAAAATGTGTGTGCTGTACACCACCGACGGATGGGTCACAACTAATGTTGCCAACACTCTTGGCAATAGCGCATTTCCGACGTTTATTGTAACCAACTCGCCGACGGTATCCGTCTACGCCGACGGTTACGCTAACCATAACACAACCACGGTTACCGGTACTTTCTTTTGGAACAGTTATGGTGCAATTTTCTTTAACAACATGGTGGTTGACTTCACTGGTGTTCCCGGGGTTCAAAACAATCCGCTGTTCGGCTTCCGGATTGTGAATGCTGCCACCGGTAATGATTGCGTGAATTTCCTGAACCAGCCCTATAACAACAACTCCGGCAACTGTCGCCTGGATAACGTTGCCGTCAGCGGCCAATTTGAGGGTCAAACTGCCCCCGCGCTTACCAGTCAAGCCGGTGCCACGGTGGATTTCCCTTTCACCAATAGTTTTGCCAACAATCCGGCTTATGCCGCGGCGATCACCAGCGTCTTCGTGAACGGCTCCCAGTTGCCGAATACTGCCTATACGGTCACCTCGAGCAACATTGTTTTTGACCCGGCACAATCCACTGTGTTGCAGGTGAGTGGAATTGATAGTATTGTCCTCTTTGCGACGGGCTATACCAGCACCAAAGTTTCCCAATACGTTGCAACCGGTTCGGCCACGACATTCACTTTTACCCAGCCGGCCGGTCCCTCGGCCAGCGGAGGCACTTTGACCGTTAATCCCGTTCTTGGCACTACGGACCAATATGGCCTTGGCACCACGAACCCCTACGCCAACATGACCGTAACCGCGACTGTTGGCAACTCACCTGCGACCTGGGTTTTGGGCGGGGGAACCAATCAATCGATTGTCAATGGCTTCTGCGTTTTTACTGATTTGACGGCCACCGTCATCGGAACCGCACCGGTGACCAATGCCTTTATCACCTTTACGGTAGCGAACGGCCCGATTACGGTTACTAATTCGGCAAAGTTTACGATCGGCGCACCGCCCGTGCCGTTCACTCCGGGCAATCTGGCCGTCCTTCAAATCGATACGGTGGCCAACAACACGACGATGAGCATCATCGAAGTGCAGCCCTCGGCTGCCAAGCAGACAAAGCCTGTTAATATTGATCCCATCAGCGCTACGGGGACGAATGCCTTGCGTTTATCCAGCGCTGGAAGCTGCGGCAAATTGACGCTCAGCGATGACGGAACTTTCCTCGTCTTTGATGCGTTCCAAGACGGTAGTGCGGCTACTCCGGACGAAACCTTCAACCTGAACCGCGCCGTTGGCGTGGTGAGCAACAGCCTTGGGTTCTCCTCGCCGGTGAGCTATGTCTCCACCTCGTACGGAGGCAGTCAAGCGCGCTCGGCTTGCAGCCCGGACAACCAGGACTTCCTGATTTGCGACAAGGACGGTTTGCATGTCAACGGCCAGCTGGTTTATCAACAAAACAACGTCAGCACCAAGTCCTTTGGTGGTAATGCTTGGGTTGAAACTGCCAAGGCGTCATATCCGCCGACCGCCTCACTTTATGAGTTTGTTAACAAAAACAACCCCGATAGCACGAGTATTGACTGGGGAAATCCCGGCGATAACGGCCCGTTGATCAACGGTACCACTTTCACCCCTCCGACCGACCAGTTGGCCCAGGATTTTTATATGTTGAGCACCAACAATGGTGTGTCTTATGATATCCTATACGTCATCGATCAAAGCGGCGGAACCAACGGTTCGAGCGGCGTTCTTACCAAATGGTTTGCGGATGGTAATGGCGATGGCGGTTGGACTGCCGTTGGATCTTATACCAACTCGGATAACTCAGACACTCTGTTCGCCACCACCAACGGCAGCGGCAGCGTTTATCTCTATTACGCCAACGGCAGCGGTGGCAAATCGGCCAACAGCATCGTTCGCTTGATCGACGCAACCATTGGTGGCCCGTTGAACATCACTAACAGCACCACGATTTACACGGCACCCGCCGGAACCTCGGTTGAAGGTATTACGTTCGTGCCACAGAACACCCCCTATGGCACCGAACTCATCCCGCCACCTACGCTGGCCACGACTTCTGTCGATTACCAGACGAATGGTTATAAGCCGTTTGTGCTGAGTTTGACGCCCGACGACTTGACCTGGCGCAATGGCATTATTGGAATCACCGCGAACGGCACGTCTCTCCCCACTTCGGCCTATGCCGTCGCAGCGGGTAAGGTCACGTTTTATCCGTCTAATTCGCTTGCCTTGGAGTTGCCGGGAAGTATCACCATCGCCATCAGTGCGACGGCTTACAGCACGGACTCGATTGTGCAACCCATCGGGGGTTTGCCGACGCAATTGGCCATCTCGACGCAACCGACCGCCCCGGCGGCCGACGGTGCGGTCTTGGCGAAGCAGCCTGTGCTGATCGAGGAAGACGCGAATGGCTTTACCGTCACCAACCCGGTGTTTACCGTCACGGCTGCGGTTGGAGCAGGAGCCTGGACGATCGGTGGATCCACCAGTGTTGCGGAGAGTGTGTCGAAAGGTACGGTTACATTTGCAAACTTGACAGCACTGAACACCAGTTACCTGGTCGTGTCCAATGTCACCATCAAGTTTACTGCACCTGGATTGACGTCAGTAACTTCATCGAAGTTTAATATTCCTGCGCCCGTTATTGGTCAATTGGGCGGTGCCAGTCTGACCGGGGGTAACATATCCTTCAGCTTCACGAACATTGCTGGCCTGACGTTCTCTGTTCGCTCCACCAACGTTATTACTGCTCCGCGGCCGTGGCCGGTGATTGGTACGATCAACAGCAGCAGTCCTCCAGGCTCGTACCAGTTCGCGGATCCGAATCCGGCCACCAACGGCCAGAACTTCTACTACATTAGCATCCCGTAATATCAGGGGCTTTCAAAATTCTGGCACGCGGGCGGGTTTCTCACGAAACCCGCCCGTTTTCTTTTCGTTCAAGGACTCGGCGCGTGAGTAAATCCGGGTATTAGTTGGGATGCTAATTGTTTATTGTGATCGGGATGAAGCGTGGGACGCGGTCTCCGCACCGCACCGCGCCGGGCAACGGAGTGCCCGCTCCCGGTTGGCGCAGTTATCATTAGTAAATTGCATTACAGCGGCGGAACAGCACCTATTTCCGCCTGGAAAACACGGTGAATAACTCGGGTCCTTTTGGCCGGAAGCTGCTTAATTCAAACTGTTTTGCCCACCGCAAGCCGGGCCAGCCCTCGCCCTCCGCCATCGTCGGCGCTTGGCTCCCCCCGAATATTTTCGGGCAAATGGTCAGGTGAATTTCATCCACCAGATTGGCCCGAAACATGGCCGCATTGAGTTCGCCGCCGCCCTCGCATAACAGTCGCTGGACCTGCCATTTTTTGCGGAGCCAGCGCAACGCCGCCGGAAAGTTAATTTCACGTTGCCCCATGATTTTCACTTCCTGCGCCACCTTTCGGAGCCGTGTCAGGTTACCCGGTGAAATCCGGGAAGTGGTCAGCACAATGATTGGCGAGAACTGTGTCCGGAAAATATCCGCGTCCACGTCGATCGTGCCGCTGCCCGAAACGATGACTCGTAGATTGTGCTCTGCCAGGCTTCGCTTAACGCGTTGCCGGGTGAAGTGGCCGCCACCGTTGTCCAGGATGCTGCGGGAGATTTCCACCGTGCGCGCGCCGCAGATGATCGCGTCGGTCGTCGCCCGCAATTCGTAGAGGTGCGCCAGGTCGCGGGGGCTGCCAAAGGAATGTACGGCCCGGTTGGCGGTCGCGATTTTTCCATCGGCGGTCATCGCGAGGTTGAGCAGCACAAACGGCCGCGCGCGGTCCGTGCATTTGGCCGGAGGATGAGTCATATAATCAGCATCGCGTCCCCATAACTGAAGAAGCGATAACGCTCGCGGATGGCCTCGGCGTAGGCGGCGAGAATCAGCTCACGGCCGCGATCGCGTTCGCCCGGCGCGGCGAACGCACTCACCATCATCAGCAGGGTGGACTCCGGCAAATGAAAGTTTGTCAGCAGGCCATCCACCAGGTGAAAGGGGGCTGGAGGATAGAGGAAGATGTCGGTTTTACCCTTGTAAACATTGAGTTTTCCGTCATTCAGTCGGGCGCAGCTTTCCAGCGCCCGCGTGGCCGTTGTGCCCACGGCGATAACCCGGTTGCCCGACTGTCGGGCTGCGTTGACCGCCGCCACGGTCTCCGGACCAATGGCAAATCGCTCTGCGTGCATCTTGTGATCGGCCACATTTTCCACCTTCACAGGAAGGAAAGTTCCGGCGCCAACATGCAACGTGACAAAGCCGGTATTCACTCCGCGCGCGCGGATGGCGCCGAGGATTTCCGGCGTGAAATGCAGCCCCGCCGTGGGCGCGGCGACGGATCCCGCCGGACCTGCATAAACCGTTTGATAGCGCTGTTCGTCCTCCGGTCGGGCATCCTTGCGTTCAATGTAGGGAGGCAGCGGGATTTTACCGAGCCGCTCCAGCTCATCGAAAATGTTTCCGGTGCCGGACCATTCCAAGTGTCGATGCCCCTCCTCGTTCACCGCGATCACGGTGGCCTTGATTTGCGATGGATTCCCGGCGCGATCGAGCACTTGGATCGTGGTGCCGACCGGTGCCCGCTTGCCCGGCCGGATCATCGCCCACCATTGATTGACAGCCGACTCTTCCAGGAGCAGTATCTCGAACCGGCCGCCGCTTTTTATGTTCACGCCGTGAAGTCGCGCCGGGATCACCCGCGAATCGTTGAGCACCAGGGTGTCGCCCGGACGCAGATAGCCTGGGAGGTCCTGGAACTGCCGGTGCTCGAGGCGCCCCCCGGTGCGATGCAGGACCAGCAACCGCGATTGGTCACGCTGCGCCGCCGGCGTCTGGGCAATCAGGTCCGGTGGCAGGTCAAAGCGAAAATCAGCGGTGCGCACGCGGTCAGCCTAAACGCTGGCGCGGGAGATTGACAATTCGCGAATGGATAAATGAATTGTGAATAACTTTTGAATAAACCCCGATTATTTCGGGACTTTTTTATTGACTTGGGTGGGTTAAAGAGGGTAATAATGGGTCGTTGTGGGGCAAAACCCCGTTTTTTGGAATCCGGTGAATAAGAATGAGCGCGGGGCCGACTTACTACAATTCCACCTTTAAACATGGGGTGGATGAGAAGCGGCGTTTGCAAATCCCGGCCAAGTGGCGGCCGGAGGAACCGGGGACCCAGATGACGATGGTGGTGTGGCCCAAGCATCAAGCGGGAACCTGCCTGCGGGTGTTGCCGCCGGAAAAGATGGCCAAGCTCGCGGCCGACATCGATGCGATGCCGAACAGC